>OLOL01000185.1_pt1 | contig 68718 bp, 74 predicted proteins | sample 1673081 | NCBI WGS metagenome assembly OLOL01 (sample SAMEA3136753, study PRJEB25190) | human gut metagenome
AATACTTCAAAGTATTCTTCTTAAAGGAATTTATTGTTTATTTTTCAATGTACTTTTGCGTTCTTTGTCAAACGCAAGATTTATTTTAGCACAGGTTTATATTCCATGTCAACACTTTTTTTAAAAAAATTAAAAAAAATTACAAGAAATTTTTTCTTGTAATTTTTTATGTTGTTTTTTAGCCATTTTTCGGCTTTTTTTACTTAATTTTATTCTTCTACTTTGCAATATTTGTATCTATAAATTTTATTCATTTATTGTTGATATGCATAATGTTATTTCCTCTAATACATCTAGCAATACCCTTACTGTATCTAAAGCTGTAAACATCGCTATATTATTTTCTACTGCACACCTTCTTATTATGCTACCATCTGTTTCTTGGTCTATTGCATCTACATCTCTTGTGCTTATTACGTAATTTACATATCCTTTTCTCATTGAGTCTAGTATTTCTTCGCTACCTTCACTTATTTTTTTCTTTACTCTTGTTCTAATTCCATGTTCTTTTAAGAATATTGCTGTTCCCTTTGTTGCTTCTATATTAAATCCTAGATTATAAAATCTTCTTATTAAAGGTAAAGCTTCTCCTTTGTCTTTATCGGCAATTGTTACAAGTATTGTTCCATAATTTGCTAAATTCATTCCTGATGATTGAAGTGCTTTGTATAATGCTCTTGTAAGTTTTGTATCATATCCTATTGCTTCTCCTGTTGATTTCATTTCTGGTGATAGATATGTATCCATTCCATTTAATTTAGAAAAAGAAAATGCAGGAGCTTTTACATACCATTTTTTCTTTTCTTCTGGATACGTTTTTTCTATTCCTTGTTCTTTTAATGTTTTACCTAGCATTACTAGTGTTCCTATATCTGCTAACGAATATCCTGTTGCTTTTGATATAAAAGGTACTGTTCTAGATGATCTTGGATTTACTTCTATTACATATACATTTTCATCTTTGTCTACTATAAATTGAATATTGTACAATCCCACAATTCCAATTCCTAGCCCTAATTTTATTGTGTAATCTAGTATCTTTTCCTTTGCTTTATCACTTACACTAAATGTTGGATATATACTTATACTATCTCCAGAGTGTATTCCTGTTTTTTCAACATGTTCCATTATACCTGGTACAAATACATCTTTTCCATCGCAAACTGCATCTACTTCTAGTTCTTTTCCTATTATATATTTATCTACTAATACTGGTTGTTTTGTATTAATTTCAACCGCTGTTTTTAAATATTTTTCTAGTGCCTTTTTATTAGAAACAATTTGCATTGCTCTTCCTCCTAGTACATAACTTGGTCTTACTAATACTGGATATCCAATTTCTTCTGCAACTCTTATTCCATCTTTTATATTAGTTACTGCTTGTCCTTTTGGTTGTAATAGTTTTAATTCTTCCATCACTTTTTCAAAACTGTCACGATTTTCTGCTCTTTCTATTGCATTTACATCTGTTCCTATTATTTTTACTCCTAATTTAGAAAGTGGCATTGCAAGATTTATTGCTGTTTGACCACCTAAAGCTGCAACAACACCTTCTGGTTTTTCTAGTTCAATTATATTCATTACATCTTCTACTGTTAATGGCTCAAAATATAACTTGTCACTTGTTGTATAGTCTGTTGAAACTGTTTCTGGATTATTATTAATTATTATTGCTTCATATCCCGCTTCTTTTATTGTTTTTACTGCGTGAACAGTTGAGTAGTCGAATTCTACACCTTGCCCTATTCTTATTGGTCCTGCTCCTAAAACTATTATTTTCTTTTTATTGCTTACTATTGATTCATTTTCTTCTTCGTATGTCGAGTAAAAATATGGTACATAACTTTCAAATTCACTTGCACATGTATCTATCATTTTGTATGTTGGATAAATATTTTCTTCTTTTCTTAAAAGATATATTTCTTCTTCTGTTTTATTCCAAATCTCTCCAATGTATTTATCACTAAATCCCATTTTCTTTGCTTTTTTTAATATTTCTATATTTTCAGCATTATCTTTTAATTTATTTTCCATTTTTATAATATGTTTAATTTTTTCTAGAAAGAACATATCAATTTTTGTAGTGTTATAAATTAAACCTAAATCTACATTTCTTCTAATCAATTCAGCCACTGCATATATTCTGTCATCTCTTCCATCTTTTATATATTCCATTAATTCTTCTGTTTCTATGCTGTCAAATTTCTTCATATATATATGACATACGCCTATTTCTAGTGACCTTACAGCTTTAAGTAGACTTTCTTCAAAAGTTCTTCCTACACTCATAACTTCTCCGGTAGCTTTCATTTGCGTACTTAATTTATTTGATGCAAGAACAAATTTATCAAATGGAAATCTTGCAATTTTTGTTACAATATAGTCAAGAGTTGGTTCAAAACTTGCTGGTGTATTTGCAAGTTTTATTTCATCTAGCCTCATTCCAACTGCAATTTTAGCTGATACTCTTGCTATTGGATAGCCACTTGCTTTTGAAGCTAGTGCAGATGAACGTGACACTCTTGGATTTACTTCTATTAGATAGTATTGGAATGAGTGTGGATCTAAAGCAAATTGAACATTACATCCTCCTTCTATTTTTAAGGCTCTTATTATTTTTAAAGCACTATCTCTTAGCATTTGATATTCTTTATTTGTTAATGTTTGACTTGGAGCTACCACTATTGAATCTCCTGTATGTACTCCAACTGGATCTAAATTTTCCATATTACATACCGTTATTGCTGTATCATTACTGTCTCTTATAACTTCATATTCTATTTCTTTATATCCTTTTATACTCTTTTCTACTAGTACTTGTCCTACTGGTGAAAGTTTTAATGCATGTTTTATTATTTCTCTTAATTCGTTATCATCATCTGCAAATCCGCCACCTGTTCCTCCTAGTGTAAATGCTGGTCTTAGAACTACTGGATAACCTATTTTATTTGCTGCTTCTACGCCCTCTTCTATTGTGTGTGCTATTATAGATTCCAATATTGGTTCTCCCAGTTGTTCACATAGCTCTTTAAATTTTTCTCTATCTTCTGCTTTTTCTATACTTTCACTACTTGTTCCAAGTAATTCTACTTGACATTCTTGTAAAACTCCCTTTTTATATAATTGCATTGCTATATTTAAACCTGTTTGTCCTCCTATTCCCGGAAGTATAGCATCTGGTCTTTCATATCTTATTATCTTTGCAACATACTCTAGTGTTAATGGTTCCATGTATACTTTATCTGCTATAGCAGTATCTGTCATTATTGTTGCAGGATTTGAATTTACAAGTATTACTTTATATCCTTCTTCTTTTAGTGCTAAACATGCTTGTGTGCCTGCATAATCAAATTCTGCAGCTTGCCCTATTACTATTGGTCCTGACCCTATTACTAATACTGTTTTTATATCTTTTCTTTTTGGCATATTATTCTTCTCCTTTCATTATATTTATAAATTTGTCAAATAAATATCCACTATCTTGTGGCCCTGGTGCACTTTCTGGATGATATTGGACACTAAATATTCTGTCCTTTTTGCATTCAACACCTTCTATTGTGTTATCTAAAATATTTTTATGCGTTGCCTCCAACTTTGTACTTTTTAAGGATCCTTCGTCAACTGCGTAACTATGGTTCTGGCTTGTTATTTCTATTTTATCTGTTTTTAAATTTAGTACAGGATGATTTCCTCCTCTATGCCCAAATTTTAACTTATATGTTTTTGCTCCATATGCTAGGCTTATCATTTGATGTCCTAAGCAAATTCCAAATATAGGGTATTTTCCTTTTAGTTCTTTTACTAAACTTATCACTTCTTTAACATCTTCTGGATCTCCTGGTCCATTTGACAAAAACACTCCATCTGGTTTTAAACTTATTACTTCTTCTGCTGTTGTATTATATGGAACTACTGTTACATTACATTTTCTTTTATTTAAGTTTCTAACTATATTTAGTTTTATTCCGCAGTCTACTGCAACTACATTGTATTTTGCATTTGCTGTTCTCGCATACCATTTTTTCTTACAACTTACTTTTGAAACAGCATCTTTCGGAATCTGATAATTTTTCATTTTTTCTATTGCCTCTTCTTTAGTTGTAGATATATCTGTTATTATAACTTTTCTACTTCCTTTGTCTCTAATACTTCTTGTTATTTTTCTTGTATCTACTCCATATATTCCAGGAATATTATTTTCTTCTAGATATTCTGATAATGTTTTTGTGTATCTAAAATTGCTAGGGTGATCATTATATTCTCTTACTACTAATCCTCCTATTGAAGGTTTACCTGTTTCATAATCATCATCTGTTATCCCATAATTTCCAATTAAAGGATATGTCATAACTACCATTTGGTATGTGTATGACGGATCTGAAACTATTTCTTGATATCCAACCATAGATGTATTAAAAACTATTTCGCAAATACTTTCCACATTTGCTCCAAAGCCATATCCTAAATATTCTTCGCCATCTTCTAGCACAATCTTTTTGTTAAATTCTTTCATTTTTTTCATCCTTTCTTTATTTTATATTGTTCTAAGCAAAAGGGATTGTCCCATTTTGTTTAGTTTTAATGGGCAAAAAAAAATAAGGAATAAATTCCTTATTTAAAATATAAATGAAAATGAAACAATTATTAAGAAAACTGCCACAACAATTATTAAGTTAGTTTTTTTTAAATAATTCTTCATTTTTTACCTCTTTAATTTTATATTTTGAATATTATACAAAAATAAAATTAATATTGCAATAGTTTTTAAGATTTTTCTTGTATTTTTTTATTCTCTCTTTATAATGCAAACCGCTTGTTTTATCTAAACTGGAATTATATATTCTATTGCTTCTTTATTATTTGTTATTTTTATTTTACTTTTACGTCCTCCATATTCTCCGGTCTAGTGTCCAAGCTAATTTCTGTTCAGATTCAATCTCTATTTTATCTGTCTGAAAATAGTAGAAGTACTTACTTTTGTGTTTTTTTATTGCTAGTAGTGCTAGGGTATTTATCCATCCAATTAAATTTTTTGGTCTTTTTATGAATAGTACTTCAAATTTACCATCATTTATTTTTACGCCTTTTCTTTTAAACCACTCAAATCCTCCTATAGATTTAGAATTACTAACTGAGCCATATATTACCCTATCATTATATTCTTTTCCATTTACTTTTATCTTTACATTATAGCTTCTTATTTTTCCTATATAAATTATTCCAACTATAAAATATGCTATTTTACCAAAAACTTTTTTTAACTTATGTGGGGTTACATAAGGCACTGCTGTAAAAGCCCCAAATGCTGCAACATAATTAAAGTATACATTATTAAATGAGCCTATATCAGATTTTATTAGTCTTGATTCGTTTATGTGCTTTGATAAAAATATTTTATTTGTAGACATTCTAATTGTTCTTGCAAAATCATTCATTGTTCCAAGTGGTATAAAGCTTATTTGTGGTTTATTTTCCATTTTCATTACTGCGTTTATTAGTTCATTTAATGTTCCATCTCCTCCACAGCACACTACTAAATCAAGTTTTACATCTTTATGGTCTTTCAATATATCTTTTGGTTTGTAGTCTTTTCTAGTATAGCAAGTTTCAATAAAGTATCCCTCATCAGAAAAATTCTTAATTATTTTGGGAAGTTTTCTTTTTATTGTGCCTTTACCTGCTTTTGGGTTTACTATTAACAACATATTTTTTTGCATGGTTTACTCCTTTTCTCTAAAAAAATGTCACACTAAACTCACATTCAAATTCTTCTTTAGGTCTTAAATTTATTATCCCCTCTTTATCTTTAAAGTAAGCTGTTTCTTTTACTCTGTCTGCATAATTAAACCATGGCTCCAAACATATATATGGTGCTCCTGGTAATGACCAAATTGCAAGTATTGGAAAATCTTTAAAATTAAATTCTAATACTTTTTTATTACCTTTCTTTTGTTTTAGAGTAATTTTATTTGATTTTAGTTTTTTCATCATTATTGCATCATTTAAGAAGCTCTCTTTTGTAATTTCAATTATTTTATTTTCTTTTAATATGTTTTTAGCTAGTTTGTTAGATATATAGTTTCCTTCTACCTCCATAAATTCTACTTCTGGTTCTTCTGCTTCTAGTTCAAAATAGTATTCTTCTTGTGGCATTTCTAGTTTGAAACCAGGATGTCCGCCTAGTCCAAATATCATATTTTTGTCATCTTTGTTTATTACTCTTATCTTAGTTGTTAATATATCTTCTGTAAATTCATATTCTATATTTAGTACAAATTTAAATGGATATTTTTTTAGCGTTTCTTCATTGCTTTTTAATTCGTATATTTCTTTATTTTTTGTTTTTTCTATTAGCTCAAAATCCATATCTTTTGCAAATCCGTGCTGTGGTATTTTGTATTCTTTTCCTTCTATTACAGTTTTATTATCTCTTAATCTTCCTACCGTTGGAAATAAAATTGGAGCTTGCCTATCCCAAAAAGTTTTCCCATCATGCAATCTTTCTTTTCCATTAAACTTCACACTTGTAAGTTCTGCCCCTGGATTTCTAACCTTAATCTCTAACATAGTTTTCTCCTTTTTGTTTGGATTTTATCATATGATTAAATTCTTTACAATAAAACATATAAATATCTTCCTGCCACCTTAATTAAAAAACTAAATCCCGCCTTCCTACTTTATATAAAAAATGTAACCTAAAAGATTACATTTTTTCTCTGGTACCGATGGTGGCTCCTCTACCCGCGACCTAAAAAACTGTCCTCTGGACAGTTTTTTTACGGTCTTTTCGAGTCCTACCATTTCAAATTTCAAAAAATAAACCTCATAACTTTGTTATGAGATTCCTTTTTGGTACCGATGGTGGCTCCTCTACCCGCGACCTAAAAAACTGTCCCCTGGACAGTTTTTTTACGGTCTTTTCGAGTCCTACCATTTCAAATTTCAAAAAGAAACCTCATAACTTTGTTATGAGATTTCTTTTTGGTACCGATGGTGGGACTCGAACCCACATGGTTTCCCGCTAGATTTTGAGTCTAGTGCGTCTGCCAATTCCGCCACATCGGCTTATTTAATTTGCAATTTGTATTATACAATATGTTTTTTAAAATTACAACTGTTTTTTTAGAAATTAGTTGGGTGGACCAATTCGTCCACCCATACCTATATGTTTTTTACATGGATTTTTTTAATTTCTATTTTAGACATTTCATCATCTGGATTTTTATAGCATACAAGATTTATTGTTTTTGCTTCTTTTATTTTCTCTTCTGCTTTGTCCTTCTCTAATAGTAATCCCTCTTCTACATCCATTCCTAATGGTAATGTTTTATTATTATTAAAGTAATATATAATATTTGTTAACGCAACTGCCTTGTCATCTTCTTTTAAATTTATTTTATACAAATTTGTTTCTTCTTCTTCTGAATTCTTAAATCTAGCTATTGCGTCTTCTGGGTTTATACTAAAAATATTAAACTTATCTAAATCTTTTGCTTCTTTATATACTGGTATTTGAATTTCTATTTTTATTTTCTTTATTGCATTTTTTATGTCTTTAATTATATTGTTGATAGTTTCTGTATATTCTTCTACTGTTGTATTTGGGCTTATGTCTAGTATTCTAAACAATTCTTTTTTTATTTCCCTATGTTTTTTGTTTGCTAATGTTTTTACATAATTATTGTTAGATTCTATTGCGCCAAATATATCGAATGGTTCATTTTCAAATAGTATCTTTTCTTTTGACGCTACTTCTTTTACTTTCTCTAGCCTTTCTTCTGTAATTTTTTCCCCATTTGCTACTGTATTTATATCATTTATAATGTCTGTTGTTGCAATATATATACTATTTGTTTCTGCTTGAGTAAGTTCTAGTCTTTGTTTTTTGTCTAGCTGTTTTGATAAATCTTCAAAATCTAGTTCGTAATTAAATACTTTTTTTAATTTCTTAGTATTTTCTTCTTTTATTTCTCCTCCAACTAGTTCTGCCTTTTTGTCCTTATTGGTAAATTTCCAAAATTCGAAAATGCTTTTTTTATGTTCATCTATTTCTTTTATATATAACTCTGCATTTTCTATTTTTTTATTTAAATTATTTAATCTATTAGTTAAAGCTTTTTCATCAAGTCTTAGGTTTTTAACTCTAATTTCATTTTCATTTACTTTTTTATATAGTGCAATTAATTCTTCTAATGTATAGTATTTTTTTATTTCATCATATTCTTCTTGTTCTATTAACGTATTTGGCTTTGTTTCTTCTTCCTTTTTTTGTTCTTGTTTTGGCTTTGTTAATTTTTTATTTTTGAAGAAATATTTTACTCTGCCAAAAAATGTTTTTTTACATTCTAAAAATGTTGATATTTGTTTTTCTTTTTCTAAATATATTTGTTCTTTTTGTTTAGAGTCTTCTTTTATTTTACTTAATGATTTTTCTAACTTTGCTAGTTCTTTTTTTATTTTTACATCTTTTTCTTCTGCTTTTAGATATTCTTGTTTTATAAAACTTGATAAAATTTCATAAATTATTTTTTTACCTTCTAAGCTAAATTGCAAGCTTCCTTTTTCGTCTATACTAATTTCAAAATTATAGTAATGTGGCGCTTCTGTTTGCATTATAAATAATGCTTTTAATAATTTATAGAACTTCTCTGCCTCTTGTTTGCTTTTTAGTTTTATTTTGTAATCACTTTTTATTTCATCAAAAATATTTGTTTTGCCTGTTATATGAACAGTAAGATTATTTTCTTTATCATATACTTCATAAACTAATGGCCATTCTTTTGTAAAATACCATAAATAGTTTTCTATGTCTGTTTCTTGAGTTCTTGTTAAGTACTCTCTACTATAATCGGTATAACTTATTGGCACAAATATTTTACCTTTATTTCCTGCTAGTTGTTGTTTTAAAAGATAGAAAAATGCACTGTATTCTAAATCTTCTATTGTGACTAACATAAAGTATTTATTTGTATATTCTGAATAATATATTTGCCATAAATAATCTTTTGGATATTTTATTTTAAATGGTACTTGTTTATTTAGAATTTTTTGTTCTTCTGATATTTCTTCTATTTTATCTGCTTCCAAGTTTTTAACCATTTCTAAAAACTTAGTATGTCTTTCTATGCTTTCTTCCTTTTCTGGTATTAAATATTCATATAATGGAACTGCTTTACCGATATTTTTCTGATATGTCACATAGTCTATTTGTTGGAGTAAGTAATATTTGAATATCTTCTACATTTACATATTTATATACTTTGTAATTGTGTTCATCATTAAATTTTGATGGTCTATAATCTAATGGCACAAATTCTTTTATTGAATTTGGTACATTTTCTAAGTCTAGACCTAAGTATTTTAAGTTGTTTACAATATTTTCATTAGTATTCAAGATATTAATTCCTCCTATTTGTTTTATTGTTTTTTAGTATATCACAACGCTTTTTTTAAAACAAGGGGGAAAAAGGGGTCTGACCCCTTTTTCCCCCTTGTTGCATTTTATCTTGCAAATGTTTTTATTTCTTCTATTGCTTCTAGTATTTCTGGTATTAGTTTTTTCTATATTAAAATCGTAGTAGAACGCTTATTATTGATAGTCCTATCATTAATTTTTTAAATATACTTTTTTATTTCTTGTTTTCTCTTCTAACTCTTAATCATCTTTTAATTTAATTTTTAACATACCATTTTGTCATTACTAAAATTACAAATTAACTATTTTCACTTTTATCTGCATATAAATTTTTAAAATTTGTAGTTTCCTCATTATACTCAAAATATCCTTGTCTTTCATCATATCTAACTTTTTTAAAATCTTGTTTTGCATTAGGTAAATTTTCATTTGCTATCCAGCACTCCGGATCTGCTTTTTCCATCAATTTCCCAAAATATGCAAAAGCAATTCCTTGGCATCCGCCTTTACATTGCTTGTTCAGTTTACAGCCCAAACATTCTTTTAAATTGTTTTCATGCATTTTATTTAAAATTTTAGATTTAAACATTATTTCAGCAATACTTTCCTGTAAAGCATTTCCAATTTTAATAGGTAACCTACGACATGGTAAAACAACTCCATCATTAAGTATTGTAATTGTACCCTCTCCAACAGGGCAAGTACTCCCAAATTCTGGATTTATAATCATCCACAAATCTCTCTCTAGATTAATATTTGCTTTTGGATATTTCATCTTTAATTCATAAATTTGATAATATATTTTTTTTATCATTTCAGGAGATAAAATTTTAACATTATTTTTATTCCCGTTGCCTATTGGTACAAATCTACTAAATGTTAATCTATCTATATTCAATTCTGAGCATAACTGTACATATTTTTCAATATCATTAATATTACTTTCCATAATCACGCAATGAACACTCGTGTATATTTTATTTGCCTTTAATTTTTTTATTGCTTCAATAGCCTTGTCAAAATTTCCTTTTCCTCTTATCGTATCATGTGTTAATGCATTATATCCGTCTAAACTTATTTGAACTCCAGTGATATTTATTTTTTTAAGTTTTTTTATTATTTCATCATTTATTAAAGTCCCATTTGTTAATAAAAACAATCTAGTTTCGCTTTTTCTTTCTTTTATATACGTAAGTAAATCAAATAAATATTTATAACTTATCGGTTCACCACCAGTTAAAGATATCTCTGGTTGCATGCAATATTTTTCTATATAATCGAAATAATTATCAACAATCTGTTTTTGTTCTTCCAATGACAAATCATTTTTAGAACTATATTCTTCTTGATAGCAGTGTTTACATTTCAAATTACATACTCCTGTTAAATGCCATTGTAAATGAAAAATTTTCCTATTAGTTTCGTCTGGATTCGTAGAATTATTATTAGTAATATTTTCTACAAATTGTTTTATGTCATTTTCTTCTAACTCTAAAAAGTTTTTACTTTTATTCATTTTCATTTTTACTTTTGATATACCATTTAATTTTAATACATTATCAAGCAATTCTTTGCCTTCTTTATCTATTTCAAATATCGCACCATTTTCTTTGTTCAAAACACAATAAGTTTCTTTATCCTTTTTATAACAATAAAAATTTTCTTTTTTAATATTTTCCATATTATACTCCTCCAAAAAACATCATATAAATCGTTTGTTCACTATCGCTTAAATTCAAAAGTTTATTAGCTAAATTATCATAAAATCCACCTACTGGAACACATCCAATTTTTAGCCCCTCACTAATCAAACAAAAATTCTGTCCTATATGTCCTGCATCAATCAAAACATATCGATATCCTCTTTCTCCATATTTCTCTATTGTTCTTTCAAAATTTGCTGTCATGATAATTGCGAAGGACGCATTTTTAGTAAAAAACTGGTTCTGTGAAATTTTAAAAATATCATCTTGGTAGTCTCCCTCTTTTAATAAAAATATCATCTTCGTTTTTTGGTTTATATAGTAAATTCCTTTTTTCATGTTTTTTACATTAAAAACTGCCAGATATAATTCTATTGGATATCTAGCACCTGCTGATGGATAAGCACGGCTTTTCTCATTAAATATAGAATAATAAATTACATCTGATAAAATTTCTAAATCCATTGTCTTTTTTTTAAAATTTCTTTTTGTTTCTCTTGTTTTTAATGTCTTTATTAAATCAATTTTTTTATTTTGACTGACTTCTAATTTTGTGCTTTTACTATAATTATATATTTTAGGTTTTATTAAAATATTATATTTTCTTGGTTTAAATGGTATTTTTTCAAAAAGCTTTGTATATGTATGAAATTCATAATACACTTTTTTCACCTACAATTCTTACATATTCTTATTTAGTCGTCATCATGAAAACGGATGTTCTGTTTCGTTTTTTACATTATTAATATTTATTCTTTTATTATTATAGTCTTTATAATTTGATTCTAAAAAGCATAATTCTGGTGAAAAAACTCTAACAACTTTAAGTCCTATACTTGAAATATCAGGAGTAGTGATTTCACTAAAATACATATTAATATTCATATTTTTAATTTCACACAAGATCTCTTCTAATGTGTTTTCTTTGTCATTCAACCTTCTCTTTCTTTCTATTTGATTATCAGCACTTTTACGTAGCAAGAACTCTAATTGATTTAAATCTATATTTCCGAACCCATAAGTTAAAGCATTTTCTTCTAGTGATCTAACATTTTTCAGTTCTTTATGAATTTTCAAATTATAAATGTACTTTAGCTCGATTAAAGAATAATACCCTCCTATTAATTCCCCTAATAAATCATAAATAGTTTTATTAAATCCACTTCCAGATTTGGTACAAATATAGATTTTAGGTAGTTTTTTATACTTCTTGTTTAGCATTATTGCCAGATATACCGGTATAATGGTCTTATAATTTATTTGTTTTAAAATTATTTCAAGTCCTAAATCATTGAATTTTTTAATTATGTCTTGATTTTTTTTGTCTAATTCTTCAATTGCAATATAATCACCATTTAACTTGTTGTACCACATAATTGCGAAAGAGTCTCTTTCAATACATTCATATATTCCATTCATGATAGCATGTTCTATATTTACACCAGTTGCTAAACCTGTACTATTTTGATCTCTCAGCTGAGGAAAGACTCCATTATTTCTTGGTATTGGTAGATAAATTATGCTTGCTGGCACATATACTTCTTTATTGTTAAATACATTATATGCCTTTTTCCATCCTATTTTTGTATTTAGATTTATTTTTTTATATTTTTTAAACTTATGAATAAACATGTTAGGGTTTATTACATTTATATTGTCTTTCTTTAGTTTGTTATACTTTTCAATCAACAATTTTTTTGGTATATATGATGAGCAATACCTTTCAACAGCTTCTCCTAGTGCTGATTGTATAGCTTTATTATGGCAAAAACTATATCCATATCCATCATTATCATTTTCTTGAAAATTAATTATATTTTTTATATTTTGCTTATGTGCCTTAATTCTATATACTTTAGGAAATCCTTCAATTGATTCAACTTCTATCATGTCTTTAATAATTCCATATTTATAGTTAACTAAAAAATCTTCAATATTGCTTTTTTTCATATCAATCATTGCAATCACATCCTGGCACTTTTAATATAAAATTATCCTTAATACAAAAATTAGCTAAGTCAATCATTTTTTCATTATCGATACAATTATAGTTATTATTTGAAACATTGATTAATTCTGTCAATAAAAAACTATAAGCCGTTTTTATAAAGACCTCATTAAATTTTCCTTTAATAAACTTTTTATTCTTATAAACTTCTTTCAAAATTTTATATTGCTCTTCAAATCCTTCTATATCTAATTCATTTGTAATTAATCTTGTGTATAAACATTCATAACAACAAGTTTCATTTGGAATAAATTCTGGTCCCAAAAAAAATGTTTCTTCCAATATTATGCATTTAATCCATTCTATATCATTTCTAATAAATATTTTGTTCAATCGTCTTAACTCATCAAAATCCTCAAAGTAATTTATATATATAGCTAAATCTATTTCTTTCATATTATAATTGTCAAATACAACTTTTTCCTTGATAGTATCACTTAGAGTTTTATAAAAACCTTTTATTAAAATTTCATTACCAATTAATAGTATCTTTTTAAATTTTTTAACGTCTTTTGATTCTGATAATGCTCCTATATCTATAAGCTCTTGTTTTATTTTTCTTCCTTCTGTACTTTTATCGTTTAAATTTTTTAATATATTTTCTAAATCTTCTATAATAAAAGCATTATTATACTTATCTATAAATCCACTCTCTCCATTTGGGGACAAAAAAAATCTTTTACTTTTCATTTTTCCCTCCGAACATGAGCAAGATAAAGTATGAATTAATTTAGCTTTATCTTGCTCTTCACCCATTGCTATTGTTTTTTTTCTGCTTTTACTCCAGGACCTCCACAGCCACAGCAAGTACACATTTTTAGGTTTGCGTTCTTTTTGTTCTCTACTTTTACTGCTTTTACTTGAATTTTTTTCATTTTTTTCCCTCCTTTATTTATACAATTAATTTTAAAAGTAATTGTATATAATATTAGTTTTTCTTAAATGCTTATAAATTGTTTTTAGTGTATCACTTTTTATTTTAAATTTCAATAGCTATGTTAAATAAATTTTACATGAATGTGGGTTAGTCAATCATATGTCACAAACTTCTGAAAAATATATGGTTTGAGTACCATATATTGTTTAACACGTTTGCACTTGACTTTTATATCGTTTTAGGTATTCCATTGGACTTAACCATTTTAATTGTTTCATCGGGAAATTATTATATTCTTTTAACCAGCGTTTGCCTTGATTTCTTAAATCTTCTAAACTGTAAATTTTCTTCCATAGTAGAATCTTTCTTGGTCTTTTCTATGACTTCTTTCTACCCTTCCATTTTGCTTTGGTGTATATGGCTTTATATTTTTATATGCTATTTCTAATTCTTTCAACTTCTTCTCAACCATTGTTTTTCTATCTTTCGTAAATGCATTTCAACTTAATCTATTCGTAAATTCAAATTCATTATCTGTTTGTACTGTCTTTATTTTAAATGGAAAATATTTTATTACTCTTTCTAAAAATATTATCAAGACAAGTGTATCATTTGCATTTTATAACATAAGTACTTAAACCTTGTACCTTCAATTTATTGATGTATACTTATTCTTTTAGATGTTAGATAGAAATGTAGAAGCTCATGATCATAATAGCATCATACTTCATTTGCAAAATTAAAGCCAGTAGAATATATTTTTTATATTTTAAAATATCGCAATACAAAATGTTAAATTTATAATAATAAGAAAAAGCAAACCTCAGAAATTAATCTGAGGTTTGTTTGATTTGTTAGTGAAACATTATATCTCACTTTTTTTGACTAATTTTATCATTAAGCAAATTAATGAATTCTTCAGTCGACATCTTTTCTGATTTTTTTTCTCCATGAAGTCTTCTTACACTAATTGTTTCATCAAGTTGTTCTTGATTTCCAACTACAATCGTATATGGAATTTTCTGAAGTCTTGTATCATAAATCTTGTAACCAAGTTTTTCGTTTCTTACGTCTACCTCCGAACGAATTTCATGCTCTTCAAGTTTTTCATTAACTTTGTTAGCATACTCCTTACAAGATTCTGAAATAGGAATTATTCTTACTTGTACTGGTGCAATCCAAAGTGGAAGTTCACCTGCAAAATGTTCCAAAATAAGACCTATAAATCTTTCCAGAGATCCTAAAATAACTCTGTGAATTATTATTGGACGTTCTTTTTTTCCTTCAGAATTTACAAATTCCAAGTCGAATTTTATCGGAAGTTGAAAATCCAACTGAACCGTACCCATCTGCCACTCTCTTCCTAAGCAGTCTTTCATCTGAATATCGATTTTAGGTCCATAAAAAGCTCCATCTTTTTCTTTTATTGGATAGTTTTCTGCTCCATATAAACTATCCAATACTTCTTTTAGTTCTTTTTCAGCCTTGTCCCAAATCTCAATATCCCCCATGAAATCATCTGGTCTTGTTGAAAGTGAAGCCACATACTCAAGTCCAAAAGCTTGATAAAACATATCTGCAATTTTTAATATGTTTTTAATTTCGCTGCCAATCTGCGATTCAGAAATGAAGTTATGTGAGTCGTCCTGTCTAAACATCCTTGTTCTTAACAGTCCATTTAACTGACCTGATTTTTCATTACGATGAATCACATCGACATCGCTTAACCTTAATGGAAGTTCCTTATAACTACGCTGTTTCATTTTGTAAATCATAATTGCATTTGGACAACTCATAGGCTTTAATGCTTGTTCGTTACCATCTCCATCATGAAGAATATACATGTCTTTCTTGTAATGTTCCCAGTGTCCTGACTGTTTCCAAAGTTGACTATTATTAACTTGCGGAGCAGAAAATTCCAAATAGCCCAACTTTTTGTGTTCTTTTCGCCAGAAATCAATAAGATTGTTGTATAAAATCCAACCTTTAGGAAGCCAATAAGGCATGCCTGGTGCAGAATCCATGAAACAAAAAAGTTCAAGTTCTCTGCCAAGTTTTCTATGATCTCTGCTTTTCATGCTTTCGATTTTTTCGAGATATTTCTGCATTTCATCTTCACTTTGAAAAGCAATACCATAAATTCTCTGCAAAGATTCGTTTTTCATGTCTCCTTTCCAATAAGCAGCAGACGAAGATAGTACTTTCACGGCTTTAATTTGATTTATTTTCATCAAAATTTTCTGATCAATTATATCTACAAAATCGCCGTGTTTAAGAATAAAAGCGCTATCATTTTCCTGTTCTTCAATGAGTTTCACCTTGTATGGTTCTTTTCTGTCTTTCATAACACTAATTGCTTCTTCTTTTGAAACAGGAACTATTTCTAATGATTCACATCTTTTTAAAATCCGTTTTATTCTTTGGTCGATACTTTTTATATCGATTTCTGAGAACGGTCTTTCAATGGAAAAGTCATAATAGAACATTTCTCTGTTTATTCCAGAATTTGCAAGTTTTGCTGATGGAAATAATTCCTTAACAGCATGTGCCATGATTTTCGATGCCAAATCAAGAACATCTTTTTGTCTAAACATTTTGAAGTCTCCTTTTCTTAATTTAATTTTTAATGTACTTGCTTCGTTTTTAGTTTAATTAGTCTTTTTTCCTCCTTAAAAAAGTTTTTTTACACTGTTGTCACATTTTTAAGTAAAAAGGATATTAAGTGTAATTATGTTAATTATAGCATATATATTTTTTTTTGTAAACATATTTTATCTTTGTGGTATCTTAGAAATAAAAATTAAAATATCATTTCATTTATTTATCATTTTATTATATCTTATCATAACTGTAAACCCATTTATTTTATGCGGTGAATTTTTTTAATTTTATTTTTATTTTAACCTTTTTTTACTTTTTTAATTTCGTCATTTCTTCAATTTATTTTACTTTTTTTAATTATTATACATAGATCCTTTATATTCTTTTAAACTTTTTTATCTTACAACTTATCTTCATTTTCTTGCTCTTGAATATATTTTATTATTATTCAATCCTACTGTACTAACATCTTGTTAAAAGATTTTTTCTCATCACCACTGCTCTTTTAGTTTCATATGGCTATGCGCGTGATTTCATTTTATCTTGCAAATGTTTTTATTTCTTCTTCTATTTTATTTATAAAGTCTTCTACGCTCATTGCTCCTATGTCTCCATCTTTTCTTGAACGAACTCCTACTGCGTTTGCTTCTATTTCTTTGTCTCCTATAATTAGCATATATGGTATTTTCTGAAGTTGTGCTTCTCTTATTTTATATCCTATTTTTTCTTCTCTTTCGTCTAATTCAACTCTTAAATTTAATTTGTCAAATTGTTCTTTTAATTTTTCTGAATATTCTTTATGTTTATCTGAAATTGGAAGTATTTTTATTTGTACTGGTGCAATCCATGTTGGTAATGCTCCTTTTGTTTCTTCTAATATATAGGCTATAAATCTGTCAATTGAACCTAATATTGCTCTGTGCAATACTACTGGAGTCTTCTTTTGACCATGTTCATCTATATATGAAAGTTCAAACTTTTGTGGTAGGCAAAAATCTAATTGGCATGTACTTAATGTATAAGAATTTCCAACCGCTGGATTTACTTGAACATCTAGTTTTGGTCCATAAAAAGCAGCTTCTCCAATATCTTCAGTATATTCTATTCCTATGTTGTCTAAAACTTCTCTTAGTTTGTTTTCTGCATTATTCCACATTTCATCATCAGGATAATATTTTACTTTGTCCTCTGGATCTCTTAATGATAGCCTAAACTCAAAGTCTTGTATATCAAAGTCCTTGTATACATCTAGTATTAATTTTACTACTGATTCAAATTCATCTTTTATTTGTTCTGGTGTTACAAATAGATGAGCATCATTTTGACAGAATGACCTAGCTCTTTCTATTCCTTTTAATGCTCCAGAGTCTTCATATCTCATATCTCTTGCTATTTCACCAATTCTAATAGGTAGATCTTTGTATGAATGCAACGAATTTTTGTATAATATCATATGGTGTGGGCAATTCATTGGTCTTAATACAAAAGTTTCTCCTTCTAATTCCATTGCCGGAAACATATTCTCTTTATAATGTTCCCAATGTCCTGATGTCTTATATAATTCTACACTTCCTATTGGTGGTGTCATTACATGTTTGTATCCTAGTTTTCTTTCTTTATTTTTTATATAGTCTTCTAGTATTTGCCACAAAACATAACCTTTTGGCAAATACATTGGTAATCCTTTTCCAACTAATTCATCTACTGTAAATATTCCTAATTCTTTTCCTAATTTTCTGTGGTCTCTTTGTTTTGCTTCTTCTAGTTTTGCTAAATAATCATCTAATTGGCTTGCTTTAGGGAATGATATTCCATATATTCTTTGTAACATTTTATTTTTTTCGTTTCCTCTCCAGTATGCTCCTGATGATGAAAGTAATTTAACTGCTTTTATTTTTCCTGTACTCATTACGTGAGGTCCTGCACAAAGGTCTGTAAATTCTCCTTGTTTGTAGAAAGATATTATTGCATCTTCTGGCAAATCATTGATTAATTCTACTTTGTATGGTTCTTCCTTTTCTTCCATAAATTTTATTGCTTCTTTTCTTGGAAGTTCAAATCTTTCTATTGGTAAGTCTTCTTTTATTATTTTTTTCATTTCTTTTTCTATTGCTTCTAACATTTCTGGTGTAAATGGTTTTTCTGTATCAAAATCATAATAGAATCCGTTATCTATTGATGGTCCTATTGCTAGCTTTATTTCTGGATATAATCTTTTTATTGCTTGTGCCATTATGTGTGATGTTGTATGCCAATATGCTTTTTTACCATTTAAGCTGCTTTCAAATGTTAATATGTTTAGTGAACAGTCCTTTTCTACTATTGTTCTTAAGTCTACAACTTCTCCATCTATTTCTGCACATGTTGCTACTCTTGCTAATCCTTCGCTTATTTTTTTTGCTATTTCTATTACACTTAATCCTTCTTCTACTTCTAACTCTGAATTGTCTTTTAATTTAATTTTTAACATAATCTTTCTCTCCTTTTTTAATTTTATATTTTAAAATTCCTAATATCTTACTTTGCATATATTTCTTTTGAAACAATTTTGGTTAGTGCCATTATTACTGCATATTCTTCTAGCTCATCTCTATATACTCTTCCATTTGTTAGAACTCCTATTGCTCCTTTTCTTCCCTTTGCAGTATTTCCGAACACATCTTCCATATATCCTATTTCTTCTCCCTGCAAAGTTCTATCTACTACTGTTTGAGGATATTCAAATGATGGGCTAAATCCTATATAGTATCTCTCTCCATCATATATTGCGCAAATGCTTGAATCCATATATTTAGTTTCTACTTCTGGTACACTAAACATTCCTGCTTCTATTCCTACTCCAAAACTACATGTGCCGTGTTCTTTCTTTTGCGTGTTCATAAGCATTTTTTGCTCTATTTTTTGCTCCTTTTATAGTTTCTGAAAGAGACATTGGGTTACACGAAACTCCTGAAAATTTATCTTGTTCTTGTCCACTTTTTTCATCTTTTCTTACTTCTTGTGGCATAATTATATATTCAATTTTGTCAGAACTATTAACCCATAATTCTGGGTATCTAGAAAAAGCTCTTGTTATTGCTGTAATTTTAGGTATACTTCTGCTTCCTATTGATACTAACATATTATCTTCCTTTCTTTTTTATATTAATATTTCAACAAAAAATCCCCTAATAGACTTTTAAATCTATTAGGGGTATTTTTATAAAACACGGTTCCACCCTTTATTTTACTTAATTAAAGACTTTATCGCGTCTTACGCGTCTAACTTTTAATTAGAAACTCCGAGGTAGTTTTTCAAATATGTTTACTTAGATTAGCTTTCAGCGCAATCACTAACCCTCTCTTTAAGCAACCTTTATTTTACTTTGTCTCTTCTACGTTTATATTTATTTTACTTTTTTATTATACTCTTGTTGTAAGGCTGTTGTCAATTGTTTTTGCTTATTTTTCATATCCCGGTTTTCCAAGTAGCCTAAACATATTCTTTTTATATGCTTCTACTCCTGGTTGGTCAAATGGATTTACCCCTAGTATGTTTCCTGATATTGCACATGCTAGTTCAAAGAAATATATTAATTCTCCAATTGTTTCTTCATTTAACTTTTTAATATTTATTATAATGTTTGGAACTCCCCCTGATGCATGGGCTTCAATAGTTCCTTGCATTGCCTGTTTATTCACATAATCCATTGTTTTTCCTGCTAAAAAGTTTAGTCCATCTAAATTGTCTTCATCTTTTTTTATCTTTATATCTGTTTTTGATTCTTCTACATTTATAACTGTTTCAAACAAATTTCTTCTTCCATCTTGTATATATTGACCCATAGAATGTAGATCAGTCGTTAAATCTACTCCTGCTGGAAAAATCCCCTTATGTTCTTTTCCTTCGCTTTCTCCATATAACTGTTTCCACCATTCTGTGAAGTAATGAAGCTTTGGCTCATAATTTGCAAGTATTTCTATGTTTTTATCTTTTTTGTATAATATGTTTCTTACTACTGCATATTTAAAACATTGATTATATTTTATATTTTCTTCCAAGTAATCATCTTGTGCTGTTTTTGCTCCTGCCATTAGTTTATCTATGCTTATTCCTGCCACAGCTATTGGAAGCAGTCCAACTGCTGTCAATACAGAAAATCTTCCACCTACATTATCTGGTATTACAAATGTTTCATATTCTTCCTCATCTGCAAGTTCTTTTAATGCTCCTCTTTTTTTATCTGTTGTTATATAAATTCTATCTCTTGCTTCATCTGCTCCATATTTGCCTTCTAAGTATTCTCTAAAAATTCTAAATGCAATTGCTGGTTCTGTTGTTGTTCCTGATTTTGATATAACATTTATTGATACGTCTTTGTCTCCTATGCAATCTATTAATTCATTTATATAATTTGGACTTATGCTATTCCCTACAAAAAATATTTGAGGTGATTTTCTTATATTGTCTGGCATAATATTCGCAAAATTGCTTGTTAATCCTTCTATTACAGCTCTTGCACCTAAATATGATCCGCCTATTCCAATTACAACAAACACTTCTGAGTTTTTTCTAATTCTTTTTGCAGCTTTTTTTATTCTGTCAAATTCCTTTTTATTATAATTTGTTGGTAAGTTTAACCAACCTACAAATTCATTCTCATCATCTGCTTTTTTCATTAAACTGTCACATATTTTTGTTATTTTTGTACCATATCTTGATATTTCTTTATCTGAAACTCCTGAATAGCTTAAATCTAATTTTATATTTGCCATTTAAACTCACTCCATTCTTTTGTACATTTATTGCTTATATATTATCATAACAAAAAAATTTATTAAATAGTTTTCTATAATTTGCACAAAAAAAATATTATAATTCTTTTGCTAATTGATTATTTAGTTTTCCTATTGCCTTTTTTTCTATTCTTGACACATAGCTTCTAGATATTCCAAGCATACTTGCTATTTGATTTTGTGTTTTTGGTTTTTCTCCTCCGAAGTCCAAATCTAAGTTCTATTATGGTTTGTTCTCTTCCTTTTAATATATCTTTCATTCTACTATATAATTTTTTTGTTTTTATCTTTAAGTCTATTTCATCTTCTATGTTTTTTTCATCATTTTCTAATATATCTATTAATGCAATTTCATTATCATCTTTATCCTTTCCTATCGGTTCATTTAAATATACTTCTGCTCCTAATTTTTTTATATTTCTTAAATGCATTAATATTTCATTTTCTATACATCTTGATGCATATGTTGCAAGTCTTACTCCTTTATTTGTATTAAATGTATTTATTCCTTTTATTAAACCTATTGTTCCTATTGAAATAAGGTCATCATTATCTACATTTGGTATGTTATATTTTTTACAAATATGTGCCACTAGTCTTAAATTTCTTTCAATTAATATATTTCTCGCTTCTTCATCTCCTTCCATATACTTTTCTAAATACATGGCTTCTTCTTCTGGAGAAAGCGGTTCTGGAAACAAAGCATTATTTGATATGTATCCAAAAGCAAAAATTGCCGTTCTTAAAAACGCTACTAGTCCAGTAATACTGAGTAATGGCATAAATGCACCTCCATTTTTTCTATACCAAAGTATATGTTACAGAAAAATAAAAGTGCCTGACCTCTAATAAAAATATTTTTTAATATTTGTATAAATTTCTATTCTATAAAATATATTTATATTAATAGAAAGGGTGTGTTTATGAATAAGGTTATAACTTATGCTAAATCTATTGTTGTTCCATTACTAATTAGTGGATTAGTTGGTGTTATTACATCTAAATATATTGATTACACTTCATTATCTCAACCTAGTTGGGCACCGCCAAGTTTTTTGTTTCCAATTGTATGGACTATTCTTTATATTTTAATGGGAATATCTTATGGGATACTAAAATCAAATTCATTATTAGATACTAAATCTATTAATATTTATTATTTACAATTGTTTGTAAACGCTTTATGGTCAATATTCTTTTTTGTCTTTAAATGGAGATTATTTGCTTTTGTTTGGATTTTATTACTTATAATTTTAGTGTATTTAATGATAAAAGATTTTTATTCTAAAAACAAAGTAGCAGGGTTGCTTCAATTGCCATATTTGTTATGGATTATTTTTGCTTCATTTTTAAATTTGGCTGTTTATTTGTTAAATAGTTAAAGAGGAACACTGTGCAATGTTCCTCTTTTTTATTGAATCGGCGAGAAGAAAAGTGTAAGCAAAGCCCCCTTTTCTTATTAGTTGTTTTTCGCAACTAACATAGCTACAATTCTTTTAAATTCCCTTTTAGAACGGCATTCATATTCTGCATCCATATAAACGCCTTCTTCTGCAAGAAATAACGTGTTTCCCATAAATTCTTCTATTGGCTTTATAAAGCTCAATTTTCCTGGTGTTTCAAGACAGGTTACCACCAGTCTTTTTGCGAATGGTTTATAGCACAATTCAAACCTTTCTCCAGTCTTAGTCGAAATTTCAACCAGATTTTTCACGTTGAAATTCTCCTTTCATAATATGGATTTATAGAACTTCTTTATTATACACTGTTTCTACATAATATACAATATTTCTACACAATATACAAAATTTTGCTATTCGGAAGATATTTTTTCATAGTTTTTCTTAAAAATTCTTCGCCTTTTTCTCTTGTTTCTTTTTTGTACATATATTTTCCTCTTCCTCTACCTGTCATTATTTCCGGATTAAACAAATTTATTGCATTTGGAAAAGCTTCTTTATTTATCATTTTATGAACATAGCTATATGTCATAAATATAAGTTCAAACACTGCATCATTTTTTATTTCTTCGCTTAATTCCTCTGATAGTTTTTTTATTAATTCTTCATAAAGTTTTTCCCAATTATCTACTAGGATAATTGGAGCAATTAATATTCCTACTTTGTAGCCTGCTTCTTTTAGCTTGTTTATTGCTTTTATTCTTTCTTCTAATCTTGAGGTTCCAAACTCTACTCTATTTATTATTTCTTCTGGATTCATACTCATTCTTATTATTATTTTTTCTTTGTTTCTTAGGTTTAAAAGTGGATCTACCATATCAAATTTAGTTGGAAATGTAAGATAGCCTTTATCTGCATTAAAATTCTCTATTGTCCATTCTAAATTATGAGTTATAGTGTTTTCTAGGATAAGGTCACTATTACTTCCTATTTCGAATGTTAATTCTTTATCACTTTGATTTGCTACTTTTATTATTTTATCTAACATTTCTTCTCTATTTACAAATATTCTTAAATATGAGCATTTGTTATAATTGCATACTAAATAGCAATACATGCACATTGCTATACAACCAGATGATGTATATGGTACTAAAAAATCTGAAACTTTATGGTTTGGAACAAATTTATGAGTCTTTCTAACTCCAATAATTATATTTTGTTTCATATTTGCAAATTCTGAATTTGGATTTGTCCTTAATTCTTCTATATTATTATGGTTTTCTATTGGAATTAATTTAACACCTTCTTCTCTATACTTATCTAGCAATTCTTTACCTAATTTATAATTTTCTGCATTTGGTTCATAATATACTAATTTAGGTTTAAACATAAATACACCTCTTATATTTAGATTAACCTTAAATTAGAATATTATAATATTTTTTTTAAAAAAGCATAGAATTATATAAATTGGAATTTGTTTAGTTCCGGATGAATTCAGGACAGTCCCCAAAATCCCCAGGTTTGGTGATTTTAAGGGACAGTCCCTAGAATTCCCCCTCACACAAATTCCAATTTATATAAGGAGATTTTATGAAAAATTTTATTGCTGGAATTTTTATTGGTGCTGGTGCTATTCTTCCCGGAATAAGTAGTGGTGTACTTTTATGCTCCTTTCGGGCTTTATGAAAAACTAATAAATTCTATTTTGAATTTTTTTAAAGATATAAAAAAGAATTTTACATTTCTATTTCCAATTTGTTTAGGAGTTTTTGTTGGTGTTTTTTTGTTTGGAAATATTTTAAAAATTCTTTTTAATAAATACTATATTCCAACTTCTTTTGCTTTTATTGGTTTAATATTAGGTAGTATACCTTTAGTTGTAAAACAAGCTAATGTAAAAAAAGTAACTCTTTTGCATGTTCTTTGCATGCTTGTTGCTTTTTCTTTTAGTTTATATTTGGTTGCTATTGAAGGAAATATCTCAAGTACTTTAAATAGCCATAATTCTAATTCTTATCTAATTCTTTCCGGTGCAATTACATCTGCTGGAATTGTTATTCCTGGTGTTAGTAAAACTGTACTTTTAATGCTTTTAGGAATTTATGAAATTTATATTTCTGCAATAGCAAGTTTAAATTTATCTATTTTAATTCCTATTGGTATTGGATTTGCAATTGGTGGAATTATATTTTTGGTTCTAATTAATTTTTTATTTAAAATAGCAAAGTCATATACATACTTTGCTATAATTGGTTTTGTTTTAGGTTCTGTTTTTGTAATTTATCCTGGTTTTAGTTTTAATACACAAGGAATTATTTCAATTTTTTTGTTAATAGTTCCTTTTATTGCAGGTATTAAATTATCTAATTTAAACAGATGAATATATTATTCAAATTTGTCTACTACCTCTATTCTATTTCCTCTTAAAAATTCTGGTGTAGGCATTCTTTTTGCATTTTCGCCTTGTATTTCTAGAACTTTTAATATACCCTCTTTTGCCATTATATATATTGCTTCCTTTTTATCTATATATAGCACTGTTCCTGGGTCTATTTCTAAAAATCTATATTCATATTCTTTAAATTCAGGATATTTATTTATAAATTCATCTATTGATAATTTATCTACTTTCCAAAACTTAATTTTCTTTTGGTTTAATACTGCATATGCTCCCATTATTGGGTTTAATCCTCTTACTAAGTTTTTTATTTCTTCTGCTGTTTTACTCTCCCAATCTATTTTGGCTTGTGATTTTTCAAGCATTGGAGCAAGTGTAAATTCTTTTGGTTGTTTTATTCTTGGAGCAGTTTTATTTTCTATTTTTTCTAATGTTTCTACTAAAAGTTCTGCTCCTATTTTTGATAATCTATCCCATAATTCTCCTGATGTTTCGTCTTTATCTATTGGAGTTTTTGTTTGTAAAATAATATCTCCTGAATCCATTCCTTCGTCTAAATACATTGTTGTAACACCAGTTTCTTTGTCTCCATTTAAAATTGCCCATTGTATTGGTGCTGAACCTCTATATTGTGGAAGTAATGATGGATGAACATTTACACATCCATATTTAGGGATTTCCAATATTTCTTTTGGTATTATTTTTCCATATGCTACAACACAAATAACGTCTGGATTTATATCTTTTAATATATCTACTATTTCTTTATTTTCTCTTAACTTTTCTGGTTGATATACTTTTATATTTTTTTCTACTGCATATTCTTTTACTTCGCATGGAATTAATTTCATTCCTCTTCCTTTAGGTTTATCTGGAACTGTAACTACTGCCGGAATTTCATGTCCTGCGTCATATATTGCTGATAGTGAATCTCTTGCAAAATCTGGGGTCCCCATGAATACTATTTTCATGTTTTTCCTCCTTTAATCTTTTTGTTCTGGTGTTAGTATTTCTAATGTGCCTGGTATTATTTTATCTATAAATAATTCTCCATTTAGGTGATCTGTTTCATGTGATATTGCTTGTGCAAATAAGTCTTTTGCTTTTATTTCAAACTTCTCACCTTTTTCATTTAAAGCTCTTACTACAACTTCTTTTGGTCTTACTATTTTTGCAAATTTATTTGGGAAACTTAAGCATCCCTCTTCTACTGTTTGTTCTCCTTTTGTTTTTATAATTTCTGGATTTATAAAAACATAAGGCTCTACATTTTCTTCGTATAAATCTATTATAAATATTCTTTTTAAAATTCCAACTTGCACTGCAGCTAAGCCAACACCTTGGTATTTGTGTAAAGTCTCTATCATATCTTTTATTAGTTCATGTGTTTTTTCATCAATTACTTCAACTTCTCTTGATTTTTTTCTTAGTATTTCGTCTCCTTCTTCTCTTATTATTCTTATTGCCATATAAATTGCCCCCTAATTCATATTGTTTGGATTAACGTCCACAACAACTCTTGTATTTTTAAACTTCAAATTATAGTATTTTTCTAATACTGAATTTAATAGATTTATTATATTATTATTTAGCTTACACTTAATAATTATTCTCCATCTATATTTATTTTTTATTTTGCTAATTGGTGCTACAACTGGTCTATATACTTCTATTTTTGTTTTATATTTTATATTTTCTTTATTTATTAATTCATATATTTTTTTAGAAGCTTTTTCTACTTCTTGCTCTGAAGCAGAGCTTATTCCAATCATTATTATATCGCAAAATGGCGGATATTTCAACTGTCTTCTTAGTGCTATTTCTGTTTCATAAAACATATCATAGTTTTGTTCTTTTGCATATTTTATGCAGAAATTATCTGGATTATATGTTTGTATTATTACTTGTCCATCATTTGATTCTCTTCCTGCTCTTCCGTGCTACTTGTGTAAGTAAATCAAATGTTCTTTCATTTGCTCTATAATCTTCTATGTTTAAACTTCCATCTGCAGCAATTACTCCAACTAAATTTACATTCGGAAAATGATGTCCTTTTACTACCATTTGTGTACCTATTAAAATATCTATATTGTCATTTTTAAATTTGTTTAAAATTGTTTCGTGAGAATTCTTTTTTGTAACAGTGTCTACATCCATTCTAATTGTTGTAGCTTGTGGGAAAAGTTTTTTTATTTCATTTTCTAGTTTTTCTGTTCCTGTTCCGAAAAACTTTATGTTTTTACTTTTGCAACTTGGACATATAGTTACATTATTTATTTCATAACCACAATAATGGCATTTTAATGTGTTTGTATATTCATGGTATGTTAAACTAATATTACATCTTTTGCATTTTAAAGTATATCCACAATCTCTACACATAACAAAAGTAGAATAACCTCTTCTATTTAAAAATAAAATTATTTGCTTTTTGTTTTTTAAATTTTCTTCTATTTTTTCATATAATTTATTACTTATTATTGATCTGTTTCCATTTGCTAATTCTTCTCTTAAATCTACAATTTCTACATTTGGTAAATTAGAATTGTTTGCTCTTTTAGTAAGTTTTATTAATTCTATCTCTCCATTTTGTGCTCTTGTAAATGTTCCTATATCTGGTGTTGCACTACCGCAATACTAATGGTATGTCGTTTTTCTTCGCTAAATATTTAGCTATATCTTGTGCTTTATATCTAGGTGCCATGTCAGATTTATATGAAGAATCATGTTCTTCATCTATTATTATTACTCCTAAATTTTCTACTGGTGCAAAAATTGCAGATCTTGCACCTATTACAATCTTTGCTTTACCGCTCTTAATATTTTTCCATTGGTCAAATCTCTCTCCCTGTGAAAGCTTGCTATGTAATACTGCTATGCAATCTCCAAACCTTGCTAAAAATCTATCTACCATTTGTGGGGTAAGTGATATTTCTGGAACTAGTACAATTGCTGTTTTATTATTTTTTAGTGCATTTTGAATTATTTGCATATATATTTCTGTTTTTCCGAGAGCCTGTTACACCATATATAAGAAATTCTTTAAATTTACTATCTACTATTTTATTATATGCATTCTGTTGTTCTTGAGTTAATTTTAATGGTTTATCCTTTTTTATGTCTTTATGTATAAATGGGTTTCTTTCTACCTTTTCTTGAAGTATTTCTATGTATCCATTTTTTGCTAATGTATTTATTATGCCTCTTGAAATTTCTGTTATGCATTGTAAATCTAATACATGTATTCCCTCATTTTCAAATAAAAATCTTAATAGCTTTATTTGTTTTTCTGATTTTATTTTTTTAGTTTCTATATCAAATTCTATTTCGTCTATGTCTTTTTTTAAATATACAAAGCTTTCGGTTTTGTCTTTTACTCTATTTTCTATATTTGTACTTGTTGCTCCTGGTGGAAGCATTAGTTTTATGCAGTCTGATATGTTACAAAAATATCTTCTAGACATTAGTTTTGCTAGCTCTACATTTTCTTTTGTTAATATATTGTCCTCTAATTTTATAATTTCTTTATTTGCAAATTCTGATTCCTTTTTTATTCCTATAACAAAGCCTTCTTTTTGCTTTGCACGTCCAAATGGCACAAAAACTCTAGACCCTATTTTTATTTGATTTAAAATAGAGTCTGGAATTATATAATCATATGTTTTATTTAGTTCTTTTGCTATTGTGTTTATTATAACTTCTGCTACCATTTTTTCTCCTTTGCTTATTTAGTATATCAAAAATATTAGGTATTAACAAGAATGTGGTATTGATTTTTGGTTAAAATTGTACTAAAATAGTTACTGTTCAAAAATATAAAAATTATTGTATTTGTGTAAGGGTCGCCGAGGGCGTCGACCTCTACATTAATTTTAATAATAGATAGGAGATTTATATGACTAGTAAGCAAAGAGCATATTTAAGAGGATTAGCAAATAATATAGATGCTATTTTTCAAATTGGTAAAAATGGAATAAACGATAATTTAATTAAGCAATTAAATGATGCATTAGAAGCTAGAGAATTAATTAAAATAACTGTTCTAGAAACAGCACCAGATTCTGCAAGAGATTTATCTTTTGAAATTGCAGAAAGAACAGACTCTATTGTAATCCAAGTAATTGGTAATAAAATTACTTTGTTTAGGCAAAGAAAAAAAGATTCTAAAATAAATTTACCAAGTTAACAAGTTAATTTAAAGAGGTTTGAATATATAATTCTATTTTAATTATATATTCAAACCTCTTTTTTTACTATTTTCCATCTGCTAATTTGTATTCATTCTCGATTATTGTCATAATTATTTGTACTGTCTTTTCTAAATCATCATTTTTTATAACATAATCATAAATTCCTATTTTAGATTCTTCATAATCAAATCTATTTAATCTTAGCTCTATTTCTTTTAAGCTAGCTTTTTCTATTCTATGCTCTAGTCTTCTTCTTAATTCTTCTTTTGGAACTCGTAAGAATATTGTTACTATTTTAACATCATCTTTTAATAATTTAATTAAATTTTCTGTTCCATTTACTTCTATATCTTTTACTATTATCTTTCCTTTTTTAATATTTTCATTTAATATTTTTTTTGAAGTTCCATAATAGTGCTCATGATGTACAGAATACTCATAAAACTCATTTTCTCTGATTTTCTGCTCAAATTCTGCTGTTGTTACAAAATTATATACTCCTCCATTTTCTTCTCCCGGTCTTGGTGATCTATCTGTATATGATGGCATTGTTATAACATTGTTCATTCTTTTTAATAGTTCTTTCTTTATTGTATCTTTTCCTGCTCCTGAAACTCCAGATAATAGTACTAGCATGCTCTCACCTTTCCTTCTGCTATTTCGTTTGCTGCTATTGTTACTGGTGACCTTGCCTCTACTTTTGTTAATGGTAAAGCTCCTGCTGCTATTTGTCTTGCTCTTTTTGATGTTATTGTTACTAACTCAAATCTGTTATTAACGATTTTTAATAAATCTGTTACTGTTGGTTTTATAATCATATTTATCAATCTCCTTTTTTATTATTAATTTATTTTTAACCTTCTGTTTCTTCTTTATTTATATCTTTATCTAATCTTGCTGCAACTGTTTCTGGTTGAACAGCAGATAGTATAACATGTCCTGAATCCATTATTATAACTGCTCTTGTTCTTCTTCCAGATGTTGCATCTACAGCCATTTTACTATCTTTAGCTTCTTGAACTAACCTTTTTATTGGCGCAGAGTCTGGATTTACAATTGATATTATTCTATTTGCAGAAACAATGTTTCCAAAACCTATATTTATTAATTGCATTAATTCATCTCCTTTGTTTGTGGGTCGCTCTGGAGTTTGCCACTACATTATTTTATTCTATGTTTTGAATTTGTTCACGTATATTCTCTAATTCTGTTTTTATATCTACAACAAAATTTGTTATCTCTAAATTATTTGCTTTTGAACCTATTGTATTTGTTTCTCTATTCATTTCTTGAATTAAGAAATCTAATTTTTTACCAATAGCAATATTTTCATTTAGCAGATTTAAAAATTGTGATATATGACTTTTTAATCTTGTTATTTCCTCTTCTACTGAACACTTATCAGAATAAATTACTACTTCTTGTGCTAATCTTGTTTGATCTACTACATCTGTTTTTAATAATTCTTTTATTCTTGTTTCTAATTTTACTACATATTCATCTACAAGTCCAGCAGAAATTGAAGAAATCTGCTCTATTTTTTGTTTTATTACTTCTATTCTGTTTTCTAAATCTACTTTTATTTTGCTTCCCTCTTTTTGTCTCATATCTAGGAAACTATCTATTGCACTATCTAGTGCTGTAAATAATTCTTTTTCTATAACTTCTTCTGCTTCTTCATCTATTCTTATATTTAAAACGTCTGGAAATCTTGCAACATCCATAATATTTATGTTGTCTATTATATTTGTTTCTTCTGATAATTTCTTTAGTTCCTCTACATATTTTTTAGCAATATCTGTATTTAGGTTTATTTTTTTACCTAAGTCACTGTTGTTATTTAATTGTATTGATACTTCAACTTTTCCTCTTGATATGTTACTTAAAATTTGTTTTCTTATTTTTTCTTCTAAATAATTTAAGTTTCTTGGCATTTTTATATTTATATCAGTAAATCTATTATTAACAGATTTTATTTCTACTATATATTCTCTGCCTTCATTTTCATAAGTACTTCTTCCAAATCCAGTCATGCTTTTTATCATTATTGTGTTACCACCTTTCTTGGTCTACCTCTTTTTTTAGGTGCATTTTCTTGTTTAGGTTCTTCTACTTTTGCTTTAGTTTTTTCTTTTTCTATTACTTCTTGCTTTCTAGGTCTTCCCCTTCTTTTTGGAGCTTCTTCTTTTTTTGTTTCTATTTCCTTTTGCACTTTCTTTTTAGTAGTAGTTTTTGGCTCTTTTACTACTGTTTCTTTCTTTATTGATTTTGCAGTTGTTTTAGGTTTTGCAGTATTTTTCTTTTCTGCGTTCTTTTGCTCTTTTATTTTTTCATTCTTTTTATCTTCTATTTTTTTAGATTTATTTTCTTTTACTTCTTTTTTAGGTTCTGTTTTCTTTCTAGTAGTTTTTCTTTTTGTTTTTTCGCTAACTGATTCTTTTTTTGATTCTTCATTTTTACTTTTTGCAACTGATTTAGGTTTCTCTATAATTTCTTCGTCTTCATCTTTTATTATTCTTTTCTCTTTCTTTATTATTTCTTTTATATCACTAACGTCTTTGCTATATTTTCTTTTTCTTATTATTGCTATACATATACATTTTATTACATAATATGCAGCAATATATTCACCTACAAAATAGTATATTTTTTGATATTTTGAATCAAGTTCAAAAATTATGTATGGCAAAAATAGTGTCATAATTGCTACTAATAATATCTCTATTCCATGAATGGCAATTTTTCCACTATCCTTTTTATATGCTATTTCGAATAGAACTATTGATGTAGCTAAATATATTGTACTAAAGATTTTTAAATCAATTACTCTTACTGCTTTTGTTTTATCTACACTTCCTAAAAACAAAAAAAGAAAGTATGCAACTAAACAAGTACATATAATTATGTTTGTAAATATTTCTTTTCTTAAAGATTCTTTTACTTTTTTTGGCATTTTTCTTTTTTCATTAATTTCTTCTTCTATCTTTTGAATTGTTCCCTTTCTCATTTTTATTTATTTCCCTCCAAATTTTCAAGCTCATACATAATAATTCCTGTAACTACTAATGCTACTGTTTCTGTTCTTAAAATTCTATTTCCTAGTGTTATTACTTTTGCTCCTGCTTCTTTTAAAATCTCCACTTCTTGTTCTTCTAATCCACCTTCTGGTCCAATTATAACACCAATTTTTAGATTTTCTTTGTTCTTTAATTTTGTTAATTCATTTTTTAGTTTGTTATTTTTTTCATTTTCATACGCTAGTAATACTATATCATATTTATCAATTAAATTACAAATATTTTTTATATTTACAATATTATTTATTTTAGGAACTATATCTCTGCCAGACTGTTTTGCCGCAACTTCTGAAATTTTTTGCCATCTTTCTATTTTCTTTTGCTTACTTTTTTCATCAATTTTTACAACACTTCTTTTCATTTCTACTGGTGTAATTTCATCTGCTCCTAACTCAACACTTTTTTGTATTATAAGCTCCATTTTATCTGATTTTGGTAAGCCTTGGAATATGTTAATATGTACATTAGATTCGCAATTAGAAGCCTTCTCGTTAAAAATTATGCACTCTATATTATCATTATTTATTTTAGAAATTCCACAAGTGTAGTTTATTGATGTATCTACATTACAAACGTGTATATTATCATCTATTTTTAATCTTAAAACGTTTTTTATGTGATTTACATCTTCTCCTATTATTGTTATTTTGTTATCTATTATTTGTTCATTCTTTACAAAAAATTTTGGCATGGCTATCCCTTTCTTTACTAACTTTGTATTATATCACAAATTGTGTGATTAGTAAAAGTTTTTATATATAAAAAGTCCCAAATTCAAACAAAAATAAGAGCAAAATTAATTGCTCTTATTTTTATATTCTTTATCCAAATATTCCTCTTTTCTTTACTGGTGGTTGTTCGTTCATAGTTTTAGCTAATTGATTTAATAATTCTCTTTGTTCTGCTGTTAGTTTTTTTGGAGTTTGAACTATTACTGTAAATACATAGTCTCCATTCCAATTTCCGTTTACAGATTTGAACCCTTTATTTTTTATTACAAATTTAGTTCCTGTTTGTGTTCCTTCTGGTATTCTGTATATTTCTTCTTTTCCATCTACCATTGGTATTTTCAAGTCTGCCCCTAATGTTGCTTGTGTAAATGTAATTGGTATTTGGCAAATTACATTATCTCCATTACGAGAGAATATACTGTGTCGCTTGATATTTACAACTATGTATAAATCTCCTTTTGGTCCACCTTTTGAGCCAGGTTCTCCTTCTCCTCTTAATACAACTGTTTGATTATCGGAAATTCCTGCAGGTATTTTTACTTTTATTTTTACTAATTTTCTTATACGTCCTTTTCCGTTTGCAATCTGGGCATTTTTCTTTTATTATTGTTCCTTCTCCGCCACAGTTAGGACATGTTTTTGTTGTTTGCATTTGTCCAAGTATTGTAGAAACTGTTTGTTTTACTGTTCCCGTTCCATTACATGCTGTACATTTTTCTGCTTTTGTTCCAGGTTTTGCTTTTTCTCCGTGGCAAGTTGGACATTCTTCTTCTCTATATATTGATATTTCTTTTTCTACTCCTAAATATGATTCTTCAAAAGTAATGTTAATGCTATATTTTAAATCTCTTCCTTTTTTAGGTCCATTTTTAGTTCTAGCACTTCTTCCTCCAAATCCTCCTCCAAAGAATGATGAGAAAATATCTCCTAAATCTCCAAAATCAGAAAATCCATCAAACCCTGATGTAGAATATGAATAATATCCTCCACCTCCTGGATTTCCTCCGCCAAATCCTTGTGGTCCATCTGGTCCAAACTGATCATACATCTTTCTTTTTTGTGGGTTAGATAATGTTTCATAAGCCTCAGAAACTTCTTTAAATTTTTCTTCTGCTTCTTTTTTATTATCTGGGTTAGCATCTGGATGATATTTTTTTGCTAATTTTCTATATGCTTTTTTTAATTCTTCGTCTGTTGCTGTTTTCTCTACACCTAAAACTTCATAAAAGTCTCTTTTATTTGCCATTTGTTACATTCCTTTCATAAAATAAAGTCAGTATTTTATATTTCAAATTATATCTATATTATATATTATAATACACATATAATTAGAAAATTTAAAACGAAGCAAAAACAAGTAGTACTAGGCAAATCTAAAAGAAAAACCGGAGGCGTACTTTTGTACGTTGAGGATTTTTCTTTTAGATTTAACGACGTAATACGAAGTTTTTCATTCGTTTTACTATTATTTGTTGTCTCCGTTATCTTCTACCTTATAATCTGCATCATAAACATTACCATCATTATTTGCTGTTCCGGCGTCACTAGCATTTTGTCCTTCTGCCCCTGCTGCATTTGCTCCGTTTGCTGCTGCATTTTGTTTATATAATTGTTCTGATATTTGATAGAAAGCTTGTGTTAATTTTTCTGTTGCTTCTTTTATTATATCTGTGTTGTTTGTTTCTAATGCTTTTTTAACGTTTTCTATTTCTGCTTCTACTTTTGCTTTTTCTTCACCACTAATTTTGTCTCCTAATTCGTCTAGTGTTTTTTGGCTACTGTATATTAAGCTTTCTGCATTGTTTTTAACTTCAACTTCTTCTTTTCTCTTTTTATCTTCACTTGCATGTGCTTCTGCATCTTTAACAGCTTTTTGTATATCATCTTCTGAAAGGTTTGTGCTTGCTGTTATAGAAACATTTTGCTCATTTCCTGTTGCCATATCTTTTGCAGATACGTGAACTATACCGTTTGCATCTATATCAAATGTAACTTCGATTTGTGGAATTCCTCTTGGAGCTGGTGGTATTCCTGTTAATTGAAATCTTCCTAATGTTTTGTTGTATGCAGCCATTTCACGTTCACCTTGTAATACATGAACTTCAACACTTGTTTGACCATCTGCTGCTGTTGAGAATATTTGTGATTTTTTAGTTGGTATTGTTGTGTTTCTGTCTATTAATTTTGTAAATACACCACCATATGTTTCAATACCTAATGATAATGGTGTTACGTCTAATAGAACTAAGTCTTTAACATCTCCTGATAAAACACCACCTTGGATTGCTGCACCAATTGCAACACATTCATCTGGGTTTATTCCTTTATTAGGTTCTTTGTTTGTTATTCTTTTTACTGCTTCTTGTACAGCTGGAACTCTTGTAGAACCACCAACTAATAATACTTGGTCGATTTTATCTGCTGTTAATCCAGCATCTTTTAATGCTTGGTTTACAGGTCCTGTTGTAGCATCAATTAAGTCTCTGATTAATTCTTCGAATTTTGCTCTTGTTAATGTTACGTCTAAGTGTTTTGGTCCTGTTGCATCAGCTGTAATAAATGGTAAGTTGATGTTTGTTTGACCTACACCAGATAATTCTATTTTAGCTTTTTCTGCTGCTTCTTTTAGTCTTTGCATAGCCATTTTATCTGTACTTAAATCTATTCCTTGTTCTTTTTTGAATTCTTCTACTAAATATTTCATTATTCTTTCATCGAAGTCATCTCCACCTAATCTGTTGTTACCACTTGTTGCTAAAACTTCGAATACACCATCACCAATATCTAGTATAGATACATCGAATGTACCTCCACCTAAGTCATATACCATTATTTTTTGATCTGTGTCTTCTTTATCCATTCCATATGCAAGAGCTGCTGCTGTTGGCTCGTTTATTATTCTTAAAACATTAAGTCCTGCTATTTTTCCTGCATCTTTTGTTGCTTGTCTTTGGCTATCACTAAAGTATGCTGGAACTGTTATAACAGCTTCTGTAACTTTTTGTCCTAAATAATTTTCTGCATCTGTTTTTAATTTTTGAAGAATCATTGCTGAAATTTCTTGTGGTGTAAATTCATCTCCTTCAATTTTAATTTTTTTATTTGTTCCCATATCTCTTTTTATTGAGATAACTGTATGGTCTGGGTTAGTAACTGCTTGACGTTTTGCAATTTGTCCTACTAATCTTTCACCATTTTTTGAAAATGCAACTACTGATGGAGTTGTTCTATTTCCTTCTGGATTTGGAATTACAACTGGCTCTCCACCTTCCATAACTGCAACGCATGAGTTCGTTGTACCTAAATCGATACCAATAATTTTTGACATATTTGTCATCCTCCTTTGAAAATTTATATATTTTTTAAAATTAATAACATTTTTTATGTGCTCAAGACGAAGTTTTTCATGCTAATTAGCTACTACTACCATAGCATGACGTATTACCTTTGTTCCAATCTTGTAGCCTTTTCTAAATTCTTGTACTACTTCTTTTTCTCCTTTTGTTTCATCTTGAATGCTACTTACTGCTTCGTGAACTTCTGGATCAAAAGTTTCTCCAACTGTTTTTATTTCTTCAACTCCGAATTTTGTTAATACATCTACAAATTGTTTTAGTACTAATTCTATTCCTTGTTTGTATCCTTCATCTTCTGTTTTTGCTTGTACTGCTTTTTCTAGGTTATCTATAACTGGTAAGAAACTTGCTATAATATCTGCTAAAAGAGAGTTGTATAAAGCTTCTCTTTCTTTGTTGCTTCTTTTTTTGAAGTTCTCGAATTCTGCCATTATTCTTTTTAGTCTGTCTGTTGTTTCTTCTAATTCCTGTTTTATTGTATTAGATTCTTTGACAACTTCTTTCTCTTCATTTTCAATTTTGTTTTTTTCTAAATTTTCTTCTGACATTTTATCCTCCTATATTTGTAATTTTTTTAATTTTTGTCTATATCATTTAGTTTTTTACTTATATATTTCATAATGGAAATTACTTTAGAATAATTCATACGTTTTGGTCCTATTATTCCAATTGTTCCCATGTCTTTATTTCCTACTTTATGCTTAAAAGTAATTATACTTAAATCTTTTAAATCTTTGTTTTCGTTTTCATCACCAATATATACATTTATATCTTTGGCAAGTCCTGAGTTTAATATTTCTACCATTTCTTCTTTGGTATCTAATATACTTAAGAAATTTTTGGCTGTATCTATTTTTTCAAACTCTGGAAAATCAAATGCTTTGCTTGCTCCTTCTAAGTATATTTTGTTTGTTTCTTCTATTGCTTTGTTCATTTGTTGTATTATAGGTTTTATAACTTTTGCCTGGCTTTTCATTGTTGACAAAATGTATTCTTCCATAGGTTTATCTATTTTTTCTAGATGTTTTCCTCTTAGTTTATTATTAAATGTAACGTTTAAATCTTTTACTTGATTTTGTGTAAGGTCTTCGTCATATTTAATAATTGTTTCTTTAACTGCTCCATTTTCTGTAAGTATTACTGCCATTAAAAGTCTTTCTCCCAAAAGGATAAATTTTATATCTTTAATTATGTTGCTTGCAGAGTCTGGTCCAATTGCAACTGTTGTATAGTGTGTCATCTCTGATATTGTATTTGTTGTTATTTTTGTTAAATCTTCTATTTCATTTACTTTTGTTTGCAAGTTTTGTTTTATATAATCAATCTCTTCTAATGTAATGTTCTCATCATTTAAAAGCTCATCTACGTAAAATCTATAACCTTTAACAGATGGTATTCTACCTGCTGATGTGTGTGGCTTTTCTAAGTATCCTAATCCTTCTAATTCTGACATGTCATTTCTAATAGTTGCACTACTACAATTTAATCCATAACGCTCTAAAATAGCTGCTGAGCTTACTGGTTCGGCTGTATTTATATATTCTTCTATTATTGCTTTTAGTATATCTCTTTGCCTATTACTTAACATGTCTTCTCCTTTCATTAGCACTTATTATTTCCGACTGCTAATTTATTATACATCATTTTTAGCACTTGTCAATACAGTTTGCTAATTTTTTTATAAAAAATTTAGTCCCCTTTTTTAAGGGGACTAAACTTTAAATTTCCGTCTTTGGTGAACCAAAGCCGTTTTGCAAAAATACTTCTCCTGTAAAACACGTCCATGTAGTTCTACATTTTGGTAAATTTGCATTTGGTGCGATTGCAGTTGCATTTCCAATATATGAAGGTAAATCTTCATGTGTTGAAATAACTGCAGTATGGATTCTATACATTTCCAGAAGTTTCTCACAGACCAGCTTATGCCAGTCTTCTTCGCTAGCTAAATAGTGTTTCCACAAATTACACATTTTTATTATCGACTCTAATGTTGTTCTACTAACCAGTCGATAGCTCGATGCATAATTCTTTATTATCTCCTTTTTTAGCCTTGATCTGAAATTTGCAGAAAATTTTATTTCATGCTCTTCCAGCCTCCGAATTTGTTCATCAACCACTCTAGACAATTTTGTAGCATCCATGTTAAAACCTCCATAAAAAATTTTTTGTTGTATAAACCAGTTGCCATACCTATGGATCTATAAAGGTAAATACTATTTTAGTATACCACAGCTTTACATAAAATGCAAATTTACACAAATTCTTCCCATACCAAATTTGCTAAATCTATTCCTCTGTTCGTTAACTTTATACTGTCTATATCAATCTCAATTAATCCTTGAGTTACTAATTTACTTAGGCTTTCCCTATATAAATATATTGGGTTATCTATAAACTTATTTTTAAAGTCAGATATTTTAACCCCTTCTATTTTCCTTAATCCTAAAAGCATAAATTCTCTTTGTTTGTCTTCTTGCGTTTGTTTTTCATGTATTATTTTGCTATCTTCTGGATGTTCAAAATATTTATCAAAATCTTCTGTATTTGAATATCTTTCTCCATTAAAATATGAATGTGCTGCAATTCCGAAGCCTAAATATTCTTCTTGATTCCAACAACTTAGATTATGTTTAGATTCATATCCTGGTTTTGCAAAGTTAGATATTTCATAATGAACATATCCTGCTTTTTCTAATTGTTTTTTTACCTCCCAATACATTTTTCTTTCTAATTCTTCTGGTGGCAAATATAGTTCTTTGTTTTTTATTTTTTCTTCTATTCTTGTTCCTTCTTCTACTATTAAAGAATATACAGATATATGCTCTGGATTTAATTCTATTATTCTTTTTAAATCTGTTTGTACATCTTCCAAGGTTTGAACTGGTAAACCTATCATTAAATCTACATTTATATTTTTAAATCCCACTTTTCTAGCTAGTTTATAACCTTCTATGAAACTTGAATAGCTGTGAATTCTTCCTACTAATTCAAGAAGTTCACTGTTTGTAGATTGTAATCCAAAACTTATTCTATTTATTCCTGCCTCATAGTAATCTTTTAGTTTTTCTTCTGTTATAGTTCCTGGGTTGATTTCTATTGTAATTTCTGCTGTTTTTGATATGTTAAATTTTCTTTTTGCGTTTTCTAATATCTCAACTATATATTTGCTCTCAATAAATGATGGAGTTCCTCCTCCAAAATATATTGTTTTAATTTTATAATTATCTTTATTTATATTACATTTATCTATTTCTTTTTCCAGTGCCAGTACATATTTTTCTATTAATTCAGTTTTATCTGAAAATGATATAAAATCACAATAAGCACATTTTCTTTTGCAAAATGGTATGTGCATGTATATGCCCAAATCTCTCATAATTTACTCCTCTGCAGTTTTTACTATTTTTTCTAATCTGTGGCTTACTCCTGACTTTCCTATTGGCTCTTTTAACATAGCTCCTAGTTCCTGGTAGCTCGCCTCTGGATTTTGAATTCGTAAATTTGCTAGCTCTTTTAGATTCTCTGGCAAGTTTTCAAATTTCTTTTCTTTTTTTAATTTTTTTATTGCATTAACTTGTTTAATTGATGCATCTATTATTTTATTTAAATTTGCTGTTTCACAATTTACTAATCTATTTATATTATTTCTTGTTTCTTTCATAACTCGAATTTCTTCGAACTTTATTACAGATTTATTTGCTCCCATTAATGCTAGAAAAGATGATATTTCTTCTCCATCTTTTAAGTACAACATATAATCTGAATTTTTAGTTGTAAACTTTATGTTTATTCCAAAGTTTTGAATTATTTCTTGTAATTGTTCTGCTTTTTCTTTGCTTTTAAATAATATTTCTAAATGGTAATCTTTGTTTGGATCATTAATAAAGCCTTTTTTTATAAAAGCTTCTCTAATTAATAGCCTGCTTAATTGTTCATCTTGTTTTAAACTACTATTATTATCCCACATTTTTAGTTCAATTAATTCTTCTCTTAAATCTGAAGAAAACGACATCTTAATTACTCCTTTTCTTGCATACTACAATTCTATCATTATTTGATAAATCTTTTTTAGAATAAATATCTTTATACATATTACTTGCTTTTAATAAGTTTATTACTTTATCTTTTTGATTATAACCTATCTCTAGCGCCAAAGTTCCATTATTATTTAAATACTTATATGCTTCTTTTATTATTCTTCTATATAAATCTAATCCATCTTCTCCGCCGTCTAGCGCAAGTTTTGGTTCCATTTGTACTTCTTTGTCTAACGTTTGTATTGTTTTAGTTTCTATATAAGGTGGATTTGAAACAATAACATCAAATTTTTCTTCTATTTTTTCAAAAAGGTCTGATTGGATTGTTCTGATGTTACTTTTTTGAGAATCACCAAAGCCCTCAACAATTACAGAATTTCTTTGTGCAATTTTTAATGCATCATAACTAATATCCGAAAGGGTCATCTCACAATTTTTTATATTGTTTGCAATTGATATACCTATTGCGCCACTTCCTGTACATAAATCTAATATTTTTATGATCTTATTTGGGCTTCCGTTCTTTACATATATTTATAACTTCCTCTACCAATATCTCTGTATCTGGTTGTGGAATTAATACATTTTTGTCTACATAGAATTCCAATCCCATAAATTCCTGTTTGTTTATTATATATTGTATTGGTGTGTCATTTGCTAGTTTTTGAATATCTTCTTTATACTTATTTATATTGCTTATATTTAATTCTTCTGTATCATGTATTAGTAGATATTCTTTGTTTTTATTTAAAATATTTGCTAATAGCATTCTTGTTTTTAAGTTTGGACTTTCTATATTGTTTTTATTTAACAGCTCTATTCCATATTCCAATGCTTGTTTTATATTCATTTTTATTATCCTTCTCGAATTATTTTTTCTTTATTATATTAGCATAAAAAAGGTTTTTTTACAATTTTTCCTATTCAACAAAAAAAGCCCCGCCTTAGCCGTCGGTATTAGAATTTTTAAGGACCTGCTCTTACACAGGTGGGTGCTCTCCTAAATACTTGTGGGCTTCTTGCTACTTAAAGTGCAAGCATGCACGCCATATTCAGAGTTCCAAGCTCCCTTTCCTTATCTGTTGGTTCTAAAAATTCAGTCCTTACGCACTACGCAGGGAAAATTATTTACTATTTAATTGTTTCTTTTAAGATTGTATTTATATTATCATATGTTTTTCTTTTTTACAATGATACTATTTTTTCAAATAAAATATCTTTTAATTACTATACTTATTTTATCTTTATTATACTTTGTTTTTTACACTAATTTATATTTTTTTGCTGTTTGCTTTTTAGTTTTTCTAATGCTATAATAAGTATAACTTTGGTTCAAAAAAGTAAGACAATTTTCGATATTTTGTCTTACTTTTTTTCATATTTTTTCTATTTTATTTTGTCTTTCATTTTTACTAGGATATTTAATGCATCTATTGGTGTTAATTCATTTAAATTTATTTTATCTATTTCATGAGCTAATTCTGCCAACTTATAATTATACATATCTAATTGTCCTGTTGCTATTTTCTTGTTTTCTTTTTCTTGATTTTTCTTTCCTAGTATACTTTTTCTTTCCAAACTTCTTAATATCTCGTTTGCTCTCTTTGTAACATCTTTTGGCACTCCTGCTAGTTTTGCAACATGTACTCCATAGCTTTCGTCTGTTCCACCTTTTACAATTTTTCTTAAGAATATAACGTCTTCGCCTTTTTCTTTAACCGCTATCGAATAGTTTTTTACTCCTTGTATTTGATTCTCTAGTTCTGTTAATTCATGATAATGTGTTGCAAATAATGTTTTTGCTCCACATCTTTCTTTGTCCGCTATATATTCTACAACCGCCCATGCAATTGAAAGTCCATCATAAGTAGATGTTCCTCTTCCAATTTCATCTAATATTACCAAACTCTTTTTAGTTGCCTCTCTTAATATTTCAGCAACCTCCATCATTTCTACCATAAATGTACTTTGTCCCATACTTAAGTCATCTGATGCACCAACTCTTGTAAATATTTTATCTACAACTCCTATTCTTGCAGATGTTACTGGCACAAAGCTTCCTATTTGCGCCATTAGTACAATTAGAGCAACTTGTCTCATATATGTAGATTTACCTGCCATATTAGGTCCCGTTATTATGCTCATCTGTTCATTTTCTTCATCAAGATATGTGTCATTATCTATAAATTCTCCAGCTGGTAACATTTTTTCTATAACAGGATGTCTTCCACCTTTGATATCTATTATTCCTCCATCATCTATTATTGGCTTTTGATAGTTGTAGTCTTCTGCAACTATTGCAAATGATGTAAGTACATCTAATATAGAAATAATATTTGAAGCTTTTTGTAATCTTTCTATATTTACTGCAATTTTGTTTCTTATTTCTATAAATAATTTATATTCTAAGTCAACAACCTTTTCTTCTGCTCCTAAAATTTTACTTTCTAGTTCATTTAACTCTTCTGTTATATATCTTTCACAGTTTGCAAGTGTTTGCTTTCTAATATATCTATCTGGAACTAAATTTAAATATGATTTTGTAACTTCAAAGAAATATCCAAATACTTTGTTAAATCCTACTTTTAGATTTTTAATACCTGTTTCTTCTTTTTCTTTTGCTTCTAATTGTATTAACCAGTTCTTGCCTTGTGTTGTTGCATTTTTTAATTCATCTACTTCATCGTTATAACCAATCTTTATTATTCCACCTTCTGTTATTGTAATTGGTGGGTCTTCTACTATTGATTTTTCTATTAAATCATGAATGTCATTTAATTCATCTAAACTTAAATATAAATTTTGTAGTAATTCAGATTTGCTGGTTGCCAATATCTTTTTTAAATATGGTAATTGCTTTAATGAATTTTTTAATGCTATCATGTCTCTAGCATTACTATTTCCATACGCAATTTTTCCAACTAATCTTTCTATATCATAAATTCTTTTTAGTGAATCTATAATATCTCCCCTAAAAATAACTTCGTTTTTTAACTCTTCTACTGCATTTAATCTTTTATTTATTTCTTTGCTATCTAAAAGAGGTTCATTTATCCATTTTCTTAAAAGTCTTCCTCCCATTGAGGTATAAGTTTTATCTAATACCCAAAGCAATGTTCCTTTTTTGCCTTGATTATTCATCTTTTCTGTTAATTCTAAATTTCGCCTTGATGAATAATTTAAAGACATATATTTTTGTGTTGAATACATTTTTATTATATTTATGTGTTCTAATTTTATTTTTTGAGTCTGATTTAAGTAATTCAACAAACCTACAATTGCTGGTATTTGTAGTTCATTCTGCTCCGGTTCTTTTATTTTATTGTCGCTGTCATCTACAAAAGAATATGGCTCTAAAAAGTCCGGTGAAGTTTTTTTAAATAAATCTTCATCATAGCAATTAATGTATGCCTTAAATCTTAGCTTTATTTCGTCTATTTCTTCTTTGCAATTAAATAACATTTTATTTACTATTACTTCTGCTGGATTATATTTTGATATTTCGTCCAAAAGCATTGCAAAATTATTTGTTTCTTCTATTTTTGTAGATAAAAATGTTCCTGTTGTTACATCACAAACTGCTATTCCAAAGTATATTCCCTTTTTGTATATTGACATTATATAATTATTTTTCTTTTCGTCTAGCATATTAGACTCTATTACTGTTCCTGGTGTTACTACTCTTATTACGTCTCTTTTAACAATACCTTTTGCAGTTTTTGGATCCTCTAATTGCTCACATATTGCAACTTTATAGCCTTTTTCTATTAGTCTTGCTATATAACTTTCTGCTGCATGGAATGGAACTCCACACATCGGTGCACGTTCTTCTTGTCCGCAATCTCTACCTGTTAAAGTTATTTCTAGTTCTCTTGATGCTGTTTTTGCATCATCAAAAAACATTTCATAAAAGTCACCTAATCTATAAAACACTATGCAATCATTATATTGTTCTTTTATTTCTAAATAATGCTTCATCATTGGAGAAAACTCTGCCATTTTATACCTCTCCCTTTAAATACCATTTGTGTTCTGATACTATTTTAATATTTATTATTTTTCCAATTAGTTCTTCAGGCCCTTCAAATATAACTACTTTGTTTGTATCTGTTCTACCTGTAAGCATATCTTGGTTATTTTTACTATGTCCTTCTACTAATATTTTTTGTGTTGTACCTACATATTTTTTGTTGTTTTCTTCAACACTTTCTTCAAATACTTGTTTTAATCTATCAAATCTTTTATGTTTTATTTCTTCTGGAATTTGATTTTCCATTTTATCTGCTCTAGTTCCTACTCTTCTAGAATATATAAACATAAAAATTTGTTCAAAATTAACTTGTTTTACAACATCAATGGTATCTTCAAAGTCTTCTTCTGTCTCGCCTGGAAAACCTACTATTATGTCTGTTGAAAATACTACATCTGGAATTTTATCTCTTATTCTTTTTATTAAATCCAAATACTGTTCTTTTGTATATTTTCTATTCATTTCTTTTAATACATTGGTACTGCCTGATTGAAGTGGTACATGTATTAATCTTGATATTTTTTTACTTTTGCTTATTACATCTATTACATCATCAGTAAAGTCTTTTGGATGTGGCGAAACAAATCTTATTACTTCTATTCCTTCAATTTTATCTACGTCTTCTAATAAGTTTGCAAAATTGTAGTTTTCTCCACCTTTATATGAATTTACATTTTGTCCAAGTAATGTTATTTCTCTATAACCTTCTTTTGCAAGTTCTTTTATTTCATTTAAAATATCTTCTGGTTTTCTGCTTCTTTCTCTTCCTCTTACATACGGTACTATACAATAACTGCAAAAATTATTACATCCATACATTATTATAACAGAGGCTTGCTTGTTACTACTTCTTTTTACTGGTAAGCCCTCATAAATTTCTCCATCTATATCTATTACGTCTTTTACCTTTTTATTTTTTGTTATAGCAATATATAAGTCTTCTGGAAATTTATGAAGTGTATGTGTTCCAAACACTATGTCTACAAATGGATAGCTTTTCTTTATTTTTTCTGTAATATGTTCTTCTTGCATCATACATCCGCCTATTGCTATTATTATATTTTTATTTTCCTTTATTTTTTTTAATTCTCCAAGTTTTCCAAAAAGCTTTTCTTCTGCATTTTCTCTAACGCAACATGTATTTATAACATATAAATCTGCATTTTTTATGTCCTCGGATTTTGAATATCCCATTTCTTCCATTATGCCAATTAATTTTTCAGAATCATTTTCGTTAAGCTGACATCCCATTGTTAAAATATAATATTTTTTATTTTTATTGTCATTTATTTTTTTTACTTTTTCTATATATTCTTTTTGTTTTTCTATTATTTCTGTGTTCATTAAAACTCCTCCAATTAACCATTATATTTTATTATAAAATAACATAATTTTCAACAAAAAGTGCGTAAAAAAACTGCTAAGGAATTAAATTCCATTGCAGTTTATCTGATTCTATCTTTTTTATTTGTAGAAGTTTTTCTTGCTACTTTTATTTTTTGTTTGCTTTCTCTATTACTTTCTTGGTGCATTTCTGGATAATTAAGCATAGGTTGTTCTGTATCATTTTTTCTCTCCATATTTCTTAATATTCTATGAAATTTCAAAAGAAATTTATTTGCATCTTTTTCATCTACCTCTAAAAGTTTTACCTCTTCTAACTTCTTTCCTCTTTCATCGCATTCTATGTCTAAGTATTTCTTTACAACAGCTGCTGTTTTTTTATCTGCACTGTCTACTATTACAATAAAATCTCCATCTTTAATGCCTTCTACAAACATGCTGATATCGTTCAAGTCATTTCCTAAATATATGCATGTATCTAATCCTATTCTTTTCTTTATAAATTTAGCAGCTGTTCCTTTTGTGTGTTCTCCAGTAAAATCCATTCTATAGTTATTATCTTGTTTTTTAGGAAATGAGGTTTGTCCTAAATGTGTCTTTCCCCTTTTTATATTTTGCTCTATGTATTTTTTTACTCTTGTTATTTGGTCGTGTGTTCCTGCTAATGTAAGCTTTGTTATGTCTATACCATCTAAGTTTTCAAAACTATTCATATATATTACATTTTTGCTCTTTTTATAATAGTTTCTAACTTCATCTGTATCGTAAGCATATATATGTTCTCCATCTGTTATACGTATATTATGCTCTTTTCCCCCAATTGCCAAAAACTCTTCAATCGCCTTGTCCACATCTTCTGCATTCATTCTATTTTTAAATATCTCTTGTTTTTTTCTTACATCTAAGCATGTAGCTCCATTATCTCCAATTATGTAGTCAAAATAGTGTAATGGAATATTTTCTTTTCTCAAGCATTCTATCATATCTGCAACTGTTCTTCCTGTATTTGCAATAATGTGTATATCAGCTTTAGTTGATTTTGTTCTAATTTCTTTTAATATATTTTTTAGCTCTTTGTCAATCATAATTGTTCCATCTTTGTCTGTTATGATCCCTATTTTTTTTACTTCACCAGCATCAATTAATTTTTCTAATTGACGAAAAAACCTTATCATTTTATAATCTTTACTATCCATTTTTTTCACCTAATATTGTAAAAGCACTCTTTTCTTAAGAGTGCTTCTTTTGTTTTTGAATTATTCAATTCCATATTTCTTTTTAAATTTATCTGCTCTTCCACCTGTTGTATCTTTTCTTAAATTACCTGTCCAGAAAGGATGGCATTTAGAACATACATCTACTTTTAAATCTTTTTTTGTAGAACCTACTTCTAATACATTTCCACATGCACATGTAATTGTTGTTTTTTCAAATTGTGGTTGTATATCTTTTTTCATTTTGCATTCACCTCTTCCTTAATTTACAATATATTTCTATCATGAATTATTTTTTACTTTTTAAGCGACTTTAATATTTTAACATATATTTTTTTATTTGGCAATGTTTTAACTAATTTTTCTTTATTTGTATTTGTGTTTTTACACTTTGCATTTGTGCTTTTGCTGCTTCTATCGCATTGTCAAATGAAATTCTATGAACTAGTTTTCCAACTATGTTCCATAAACATGCAATTATTAAAATTATTAATCCTATTTTTTTCCATGTTTTTGCTAACATATCTTTCTCCTAAAACAAATTTACATATTTATTATACTATATTTTTCAGTTTTGTCAATAGAAATAACTGTTAGAAAGGGTTATAGTTAAAATCTTCTGTATCTATTACATCCACATCCGCTTGAATTAGTGTTGGAATTTGTATTATTTGTATTTAACAAATTATTTAAGCATCCACATCCACTGTCGTCGTCATCATCTTCATTGTTATTTTCATTGCAAAGCAATTGAACTATTAAAGCAGTGATAAATGCAAGTATTGTATATGCAAGTGTTGCTATTAAAAATGTTGCATCGAAGGCCGAAAATGTAACGACTAGAAATATTGCAAATATTAATGCTGCAACAGCTAACGGGCATTTTAAAACTTTTTGTAATATTGCTGATACTATTATTACAGCTATTGGTAATGCAAAAAATATTAATAATGTATTCATACTAATTACCTCCATATGTATTTTTTATATAATATGTTATTTTTTATATTTTTGTGAATTAAATTTAATTATACAAATTACATTTTTTTACTTGCTTTTTTTGCATTTTATGATAAAATATTTTTTGAAATATGGAGGTAATTTTGTATGGAATTTAAGAAATGTGCACGTTGTGGTTGTTTTTTTATGTCAAATAATGATGTTTGTTGTAATTGCGAATCAAAGGATATGTTTGATATAGCTAAATTAAATAGTATTATGGAAGATAATATTAATTTTAATTCTATACAAGAACTTTCTAACGAAAGCGGAATTACTATAAACAATTTGAGCAGATATATAAAAAATAATAAAATTGATTATAAATTTTAGTTTTGAGTTTAATAAAAGCTACTCACTTAAAAGTGAGTAGCTTTTTAAATTGAATCTAAACCATCCTTTAAATGATACACATTTTTATAACCATGTTTTTTTAATATTACTATTGCCTTTTTACTTCTAGCTCCGCATTGACAATATGTTATTATTATTGAATTCTTGTCTATTAATTTTCTTTCACAACATTGTTCAAGCTCATATAATGGAATATTTATACTACCATTTAAGTGTCCTTCTAAGAATTCTTGTCTACTTCTAACATCTATTAAAATAACATTTTCGTCATTTCTTATTATTTCTTTTATCTCATTTAAAGATAGATTCTGACTTTGCCTATTAAAATTAAAAAACTTTAAAATATTCATTCTATCACCTTTTATATAATAATATCGAATGAGACTTTTCCCATTCGATATGTATTTTCTTATTATATTATATGATAGATATTTTTTATTGTTATTTTCTTTTATTTTGTTCTTTTCTTTTTATGTCTTCTTTTCTATATTTTTCTATTAATGCTATTATTACTATAACAAATAGAATTACTGCTAATGGCATTGTTAAGCTATTTACTGGTATTCTAGTAATTGCATATATGCTAAATAGAAAAGCTTCCGATATTACTATTGAACCCATTGTTTCTAATATTATTTTTCCTATTTTAAACTTTCTATATCTTATTACAAAACAAATCATAATTAATGCTATTGAAATTATAGATGGAGCAATATATGGTTTAATCAAATCACATAATTTTATTTGTGCATTGTTTGTAATTTTTAAATCCTCTTGTGATAGTTCTAATGAATACTTTTCGTTGATTTTTGCTACTAAATTATTTTTTTGTTCATCTGATATTTCTTTAACTGTTATTAATATAGAACTATTTGATTCATTAAGTGTTCTAACATTCGCTCTGCTTCCTATTGTTTCTTCCACCAATTGTTTTACTTCATTTTTATCTACATCTTTTCCCATATTTACTGAAATACTAGCATTCTTTCCATATGATAGATTATAATTTAATCCTTTTATACAAAACATTATTATTCCAGCTAATATTACAATACCTATTATTGCCAAAAATATATTTTTCTTGTCTTTAAACATTTTTCTCCTCCTTGTTATGTCTTACACTACTTTTTTATTTCTTTTAGTGTTACTTGTGTGAATATTAAATTATATACATATAGGATTATTAGACCCCATACTAATGTCATTCCTAAGCTTGCAATATTTGCTAATCTATTAAATGTAAATACAATTGCTATAATATAAATTGGAATTAATCTTACTGCAAATTTTGCCATTATGTCTTTTACAAAATTCTCTTCTACATTTTTAAATGCAAAGTATATAAACATATAGTTAAGTATTATTCCTACTAATATTCCCACTATTCCCTCTAATGAAATTACTACATTTGTGTATCTTAAAGTTAATAGTAATAATGCTGTATAACCAATTTGTAGTACGGCTGCTAGAAGCCCTTTAAGTTTTAGTTTTATTACAAAATATATTAAGCTGATTGCAAATATAGCTAAAACTACATATGCTGCCATTTTTATGTTGTCTGTTGTTATTCTTGGTGATACTGTATTTTCACTTATTTCATATTGTATAGGTAATATTCCGCTATTTAATATTGCCTTTAATTCATTTGCTATTAATACATAATTTTCTACTGAAGAACTATCTTTACCGCTTCCCATTGCAACATTTAAAGTTCCATCTGTTATTGTATCTCCAAAATATGTTGATCTATATTCTTGTCCATCAAATAATATTGAAACTTCTTTTGTTACTTCTTTGTCTTCTTCCTCGCCATTTTCATTTGTTTGTTTTTCTGTTGTTTTTACATATTTTTTGCTTATTTCTTCTAATTTTTTTGTTCCATCTTTGTCAAATTTTATTTGTAAATATACTGCAACTCCTGATTCTGTTTGTCCGTATACTACAGCCGTGCTTTTAATGTTACTATTATTTAATAACACTTCTTTTGTTTCGCTATCTTGTAATTCAAATACTCCCTTTTGCGCAAGTACTGCTAGTATTTCATCTGTATCTTTATTTTCAGAAGTTTCTACTTGAATATTTCCATTCTTTTCATCTAATTTTATTGTATATTGTTCTGCTTTAAGGTCTTTTAATCTTTTTTCTAATATCTTTTTTGCAAGTTTATAGTTTGAAGTAGTTAAGCTTTCCTCACTATTTACTTTTGTTTCAACAGTTGTATAGCCATTTTCTTCTGTATATTCTACTCCTTCTTTTTTTTCTGTTACTTCATTTCCGTCTTTATCATAAATTTTTGTTTCTGCTATTTCATTACTTACAGTAAAGTTTGCTACTCTACTATTATTAAATTTCATTCCCAATAAATAGTCTGGAACTACATTTACTACTTTATATTCTTTTAACTTGTATATTCCCCCAAATGATGCTATTGAAATTATAATTATTGCTAATATAATTGTTGTTATTGTTATTATTTTATGTGCTTTCACTTTGCCTTCCTCCTATAAAAATTTTGTACCATTTATAATTAGTTCAAACCAAACTTGTAAATATTTTGCTGCATACTTGCTCATCATTGTTCTGTCCATAAATATTTCAAAATAATCCAATACTGGACAAATGTGGTTATCTATTGTTAAGTCTAATGTTACCTTTTTTTCTTTATTGTTTATAATTAGGTCTGCATTTGTTACTGCATAGTTAACTCTATCATGTATATCAAAAGTTGCTATATTCTTATTTACTACTCTGTCTCTATGCACGTCAGACTTGTCCGCAAGTATTAATGCTGCTGAAATGTCACTAACAGCAGTTCCTGTTTGTTCATCATGATTTCCTATTGCAGACATTATTTCTGTTCTGTCTTTTAAATCCATTCCCATGTCTTTTAATATTTGGTATGCCAATATTGCTCCTGTATGTGCATGATCTACTCTATTTATTCCATTTCCTATATCATGTAAATATCCTGCTATTTTTGCAAGTTCTATTCTATGTTCATCATATTGCAATGTTTCTAAAATTCTTCCTGCTCTATGTGATACAATGCTAATATGTCTTACTGAATGTTCAGTATATCCTAATGCATCCAGCTGCTTCTGTGCTCCTATTACTAGTTCTTGAACCTCTGGATTGTTTTTTACGTCTTCTAATGTTATCAAAAATCAACACCTCCAATAATATTGTATTTTATAACATTTTTATTTTATATTAAAGGAATCAAAATATCAACAGTTTTTTATATAATTAAATCTATTTTTTGTTTACTCCTATTATTCCTCCTAGTGCTCCTGTTAATACACTTGTTATTATCATAATTATAGAAGTAATGTTTAATAAAAAATTTCCTGTTACTATACTAGACAATAAATATATTATGGCAATATATATTAACCCCACAAACATTCCATTTATTATTCCATTTTTCTTTATGTTTGATGTACTTATTGTGCTTCCTATTAGTATATTTATTGCTGTTATAATAATTACTATTGTTGGTATTGTGCTTTCTGACACACTTGTATAACTAAGTATTATTGAATATACTAATAATCCTATTAAAGTTATAATTATTGAAAACGCACTTCCTTTTATAACCTTTTTAATATTATTTCCATTTTCGCTAATATTTTCAGACATATTTATCATTTATTTCACCTCATTTAAATTTATTCATTACATTCTTTTTTATACCAATAAAAGTAACACAAAAAAAGAAAAGGGAAATAAGTTTCCTTATTTCCTCTTCTTCAAGGCTTACAGAATCACACATTCTTTGCTTTCTGTCTTAATTCTTTCGTTGATTTCGTATGCAAGACCGTTTTCCTTTGTTTCAAGATATAACAGCTTAGCATGTGCTCTCTTTCCGTTTTTGCATTCGTAGATGGTTGCTTTCAGGTTTACAACCAACTTTGCTTCTTCGAAGCAAAGTTCGATGTCTCCATCATCTGTCAGCCGTATCTCCTTAGCCTCATTTAAAAGGCTATTGGATGTAGCGTTAGACATCCAGAAATCCATCTTCTCATGCCCATTAAGAACAGCTTCTGCAATTTTTTTGATCATTATGATCTCTCCTTTTATAAATTATGTACATTCAGTACATATTTATATTTTACCACAGATTTACATAAATATCAAATTATTTCAATCCTTGTATTCTTTCTTCTATTGTTTTTATCATTTCATTAAATTTTGCTTGTTTTTCTTTTTCTTCTTCTACTTTTGCTGCTGGTGCTTTTGCAACAAATCCTGGATTTGAAAGCATTTTATCTGTTTTTTCTTTTTCTACTAGTACTTTTGCTTTTTCTTTTTCTAATCTTTCTATTTCTTCTTTTATATCTACTAAATCTTCAAAAGGAATAAATAGTTCCAAATTAGAAGAAACAATACTTACTGCGTTTTGTGGTATATTTTCTTTGTTTTCTCTAATTTCTATCTCTTCTCCAAATCCCAATTTCTTTAAGAATTCTTCTGATTCTTTTATAATATTTGCATATTTCTTAGTTACAAATATTAGTTTAGATTTTTTAGATGGATGTACATTCATTTTAGCTCTTGCATTTCTTATTCCTGTAATTACTTCTTTTAGTTCTTCTACTGCTTGTTCTTCATCTTTAAATTCTAAATCCTTTGAGTATTCTGGATATGTTGATATCATTATACTTTCGTCATTATTATATAATTCTTTATAGATTTTTTCTGTAACAAATGGCATAAATGGATGTAGTAATTTTAATGAATCTCCTAGTACTTTATTTAATACATATTGTGCTGTTTTTCTTGTTGTATTTTCTTTGTTATATAATCTTGTTTTTGCAATTTCTATATACCAATCGCAGAACTCATTCCAAATAAATGTATATATTTTATCTAATGCTACACCTAAATCATAGTTGTCCATATTTACTTTTACTTCTGTTATTAATGTATTTAATTTAGATAAAATCCATTTGTCTTCTATGCATAACTCTATTTTTTCATTGTTATTATCATAGTCTTCTAAATTCATAAGAACAAATTTTGCTGCATTCCATACTTTGTTTGCAAAATTGCTTGCTGCCTCTAGTTTTTCTGGCATAAATCTCATATCGTTTCCAGCTGTTGTTCCAGAAATTAAAGAAAATCTTAATGCATCTGCTGAGTACTTATCTATTATTTCTAATGGATCTATTCCATTTCCTAAGCTCTTAGACATTTTTCTTCCTTGGCTATCTCTTACAATACCATGCATAAGAACATCCTTAAATGGCACTTTTCCTGTTTGTTCAAGGCTTGAGAACATCATTCTTACAACCCAGAAGAATATAATATCATAACCTGTTACTAATGTATTTGTTGGGAAAAATGTTTTAAAGTCTTCTGTTTCTTCTGGCCAACCTAGTGTTGAAAATGGCCATAGTGCACTACTAAACCATGTATCTAATGTATCTGGGTCTTGTGTTAGCTTAGTGCTTCCGCATTTTTCACATTTTTCTGGCTTTGTTATATCTACATTTATATGTCCACATTCATCACAGTAATATGCTGGTATTTGATGTCCCCACCATATTTGACGTGAAATACACCAATCTTGAATGTTGTTAAGCCAATTAAAATATGTTTTTTCAAATTTTTGTGGTATAAATCTTGTATCACCATTTTTTACTGCTTCTATTGCTGGTTTTGCCATTTCTTTCATAGAAACAAACCATTGGTCAGATATTTTTGGCTCTATTGTTGATTTACATCTATCATGTTTTCCTACATTATGAACATAGTCTTCTATTTTTACTAGGTTTCCTAGTTCTTTTAATTTATTTACTATTGCTTCTCTTGCTTCTAGTAAGTCCATTCCTTTATATTCTTCGCATAAATCTCCCATTTTAAAGTTCTCGTCAAAAACTTGTATTATTTCTAGGTTGTGAGATAAAGCTGCTTGATAATCGTTTGGATCATGTGCTGGTGTAATTTTAACACATCCTGTTCCAAAATCCATTTCTACAAATTCATCTGCAATTATTGGAATTTCTTTATTCATAATTGGTAAAATACATTTTTTGCCTATTAAATCTTTGTATCTTTCGTCATCTGGGTGTACTGCAACTGCTGTATCTCCAAGCATTGTTTCAGGTCTTGTTGTTGCAACTGTTAGGTATCTATCTTCTCCAACAACTTTATATTTTATATGCCATAAATGTGTTGGTTCTTCTTCATATTCTACCTCTGCATCAGAAATAGATGTATTACAACATGGGCACCAATTTATCATTCTTTTGCCTTTATATATATAGCCCTTATCATACAATTTTTTGAACACTACTAAAACTGCTTTAGATAATCCTTCATCCATTGTAAATCTTGCTCTACTCCAATCAGCTGAACATCCTAATTTTTTTTGTTGTTTTACAATTGTTCCTCCATATTCTTTTGTCCAATCCCATGCTCTTTCTAAAAACTTTTCTCTCCCTAGATCATGCTTGTCTATTCCTTCTTCTTTTAATTTCTCAATTATTTTTACTTCTGTTGATATTGCTGCATGGTCTGTTCCTGGAAGCCATAATGTATTAAATCCTTGCATCCTTTTATATCTAATTAATATATCTTGCAAAGTACCATCTAGTGCATGTCCCATATGAAGTTTACCTGTAACGTTTGGAGGTGGCATCATTATACAATAACTTTCTTTTGTTTTATCTCCACTTGGTTTAAAGTAACCCTTCTCCTCCCAATTTTTATAGATTTTGTCTTCAAATTCATGTGGCTCATATTTACCCTCTAAGTTGTGATTACACTTTTCGCACATATTTTTCTTCCTCCTTTTAATTTTAGGCTATACCTTTTATTAAGAGTTATGTATAACCCTACAAAAAAATCGTCCTATGCACTAGGACGATTTAAAAAACGCGGTACCACCTAATTTATACAAAATAATTTTAAAACAATTTTATATATCTCTTATATCTTTAACGCAGACTTACGAATCACTTTACTATTATTTCAAGTAATCAACTCCAAAGCTACCTTCAGGTTTTCTTATTTTTAAGAAGCTCTCAGCCGGTGACTTCTTTTCTCTTTAAAATGGTGTAAACCTTACTCCTCTTTTTCATAGTTTTTCAATATGCAATATATAATATCACACTTTTTTGAGTTTTGCAAGAAAATTATTTGGAAAATCATAATAATATTGGCTGTATTTGCATTCCATTTAATGCTTCTAATACAGTGTTTAAAATATAATTGGGTTCGAACATTAGTGAATGTGGTTTAGTTATAGGATTGTCTTGTCTAAATGGTATAAAATATATATTTTTTCTACTTATTAGTTTTCCTATGTTTTCTAAACTAGTAGATAGTCCGTCATTAGTAGCTATTCCTATAACTAATGGATTTTCATTTCTTAAGTTTGATTTTGCTGCCGTAAGTACAGGTGTATCTACAATTCCATTTGCTAGTTTTCCAATTGTGTTTCCGAGAGCATGGTGCAATCACTATTATATCCGTTAAGTGCTTTGCTCCTATAATTTCTGCCTCTTCTATTTTATTTATTATTTTCTTGTTTGTAATTTCTTCTATCTTTTTTATGAACTCATTTGCTTCTCCAAATCTGCTATTTATATTGTAGCTATTAAAAGACATTATAGGTAATACTTCTGCTCCTTCTTCTATTAATTTTGCAATTTGAGGAATCGTCTTCTTGAATGTGCAAAATGAACCAGTTAGCGCAAATCCGATTTTTTTACCTTCAAGTATCATGCTTTTTAATTCCTCCCCTCTTATGTGTATCCATATATTATATGTTTCTAGTTTAATAGAGGTGAGTACGGTTGTATTAATCTTTTGATTCAATACATATTAGTATACCATCTTTTAATTTTACTTCTGCTCTTTTTTCTATTTGTTCATTGCTTACTCCTATGCTTTCTCCTATTGTTAAAGTTGCATCTTGTAACAAGTATTTAAACCCTTTTAATGTTACTCCTGTTACTTGTGTTGTAAGAGGTATTAAAGATATATATTTATATTTTTCATCTAAATCTATATAACATGATTTGTTTATTAAAAATATTTTATTTTTTTCATTTATAATTTCACATCTTATTTTATTCTCTATGCATTCTTTTAAAATATGAACATTTGCAATTGTATGATCTATTCTTGTTCCTATTCCTCCTAGCACTACTATATAATCACTTTTCTTTTCAATTGCCAATTTTATTGCCATATGTGTATCTGTAAAGTCTTTTTCCGGATTTAATTTTATAGTTCTTTCTTCATTATATTTGCTTATTATTTTCTGATTTACAGAATCAAAATCTCCAATAATATAATTAGGCTGTATTTTGCATTCGTCCAATATTTCTAATCCTTTATCCACTGCTATTATATTGTTAAAATTATTATTTTTAATTGTTTTATTTAATATTTCTTTTCCTACATTTCCACCAGATACTATTAGTGTTTTCATATTGTAACCTTCTTTCGTTTTTTATTATATATTAAGATTTATATAAAAACAACATTTTATCTTAACACATTAACCCAATCTCCTAGCACATGTGCTAGCATGTTTGAAAATGTTAATTTTTTTACTTCATTATTTGCAATTAAATTACTTGTTGCTATTAAATTTCCATCTATATAATATTTTACTTCTCCGCAATTTTTCTCCTTGTTTTATAGGTGCAAATATATTATTATTTATATTTATATCTGTTGTTACATTTTTATTTTGTCCTTTTCCTATTAACGCTCCGCAATCATTTTCTAATGTTAATTCTACAGTTGGCATAAGCCCTTTATTTACTTCTACACATTTTACTACATCTCCTTTGCTTCCACATAATGCATATTGATAATTTGAAAATCCATAATCTAATAATTTTTGAGCTTCTGCAAATCTAATTTTGCTTGTTTCACCTTTCATAATAACAGCTATTAAAGATAATCCATCTCTTGTTGCTGTTGCAGACAAATTGAATAATGCAACAGATGTTGAACCTGTTTTTAATCCTGTACAACCTGCATAATTTCTAACTAATTTATTTGTGTTTACAAGTTCTGATTTTCCATCTCTTAAACTGTCCATCCAAATTGTTGTATATTCCATTATTTTAGGATGTTTAGTAATTAATTCTCTTGACATTATTGCTATATCATAACTTGAAGTTACATGCCCATCCTCATCTATTCCATGACAATTTTTAAATGTCGTATCATTCATTCCAAGCTCTTTTGCTCTTTTATTCATTTGTTCAACAAACATTTCTTGTGAGCCTGCAATATACTCGGCCATTGCTACGCAACAGTCATTCGCAGAAACAACGCATATTGCCTTTAGCATTTCATGTACTGTAAGCGTTTCTGTTGTATCAAGCCATATTTGAGAACCACCCATTTTGCTTGCATTTTCGGAACAAGGAACATTGTCTTCTAGTGTTATAGTTCCGGTTATCTAATGCTTCCATAATTAAAAGAATTGTCATTACTTTTGTAACACTTGCTGGTCTTAATTGTTCGTGCATATTATGGTCATATAAAATTGTTCCTGTACTTTGTTCCATTAAAATAGCACTTCCACATGTTAGGTTTAAAAAATTCCCCGTTCTTTGATTCTCTGGTTCTGCAGATGTTGTAATAGTATTTTGAGTGTTATTTGACCATACATATATACTATCTAAGTCTGTTGCATTTGATATGTTTGAAATTAAAACTATAAATAATATCATTAATATTGCAATAGATATATATCTTTTTGATTTCATAAAAAAATACCTCCTAAGCATTGTTAATTAATATTATGCATTAATTTAAATGTTTAGAAGGTAAATATTTATATGTTTTCTATTTTTACAATTCTTAAATTTATTGAATCTTCTGTTGATTCACTATAAATTTTTATATCATAATTGTTTTCATTTTTAAATCTAAAATCTATACTTCCATATGCTACAGCTGCATCTTTTCCACTTTCTACATAACTTACTTTTCTACTATGCTCATGTCTTTCTAGGACTTTTAAACCAGGTATTTGTAGAACTACATTATATAATGTACTGCTTACTTGACAATTTCCTCCGCCATAACCTTTTTTTATGTTACCATTTTTGTCAAATATTTCTGCTTCTTTGTATCCGGCTTCAGCAGTGGCTTTTCCAACAGTATTGCAAAACGAAAATGACTCTCCCGCCTTTACTATTGTTCCATTCAATTTAGAACATGTAAGTGACATATTGTGTTGTCTATTAGTATCTTTATACATAATTTTAGTTGAAAATGAGGCCAAATCTATTTCTGTTGGTATTTTTGGCTTTTCCGTGATGTTTATATTTGTATTATTCACATTATTTTCTATATATTTATTGGTACTATTTTTTTCTGCATTAGTATAACTAGTTTTTGATACTGTATAGTTATTTTCCTCTTGTTTATTTTTGCACCCTGTTAGACAAACAGCTAATAAAATTACAATTGCAACAAGAGTTTTCATTAATCATCTTCCTCATTTTCGTCTTTATTTTCATCATCTGTTTCATCATATTCAAATTCATAAACTGTCTCCTCTTTTGGTTCTTTTTTCTCCTTCTTAGCTTTTGCCTTTTCTTGTTTTTTTATCTCTTTATCTGTTTTTTCAATTATTTCATCTTCTATTTCTTTTTTTATACTAGTTGTTTTTTTTATCATTTCATTAGCTTTTTCAAATAAATCAGGTACATAATCTAATAGTCTGTCTATTGCTGATGAATGGTTCACTGGTAAAAGCTTTACACTTCCTTCTTGAATTACTAAAAATGCAACTGGATTTATAGTTACGCCTGCTCCTGACCCTCCACCAAATGGCAATTTATATTGCACTTGTTCTTCTTTTTCTTTTTTTATATACTCATCTATTGTTTCTTCATTAAATTCGCTTCCCCCTGCTGCAAATCCAAAACTAACTTTAGAAATAGGTATTATCACTATATTGTTACTTGTTTCTATAGGTTCTCCTATTATGGTATTTACATCTACCATATCTTGTATGCTATTCATTGCTGTAAGCATAAGTCCTTCTATCGGATGTTCGCTTGTCATATTTATTTACACTCCTTTTCTTTTTTAAAATATATATTATGTTTATAATATGTACCATTTTTAGGCTAATTATACAATCTATACATATTTTTAAAAAGTTTTGCTTGCCAAATATTGGCTTTATTTTATACTCATACTTTTCTTTTTTATAACCATTGGCAAATATGGATAAAATAACTGAAATTAATGTAGATATAATGACTGTTGAAAATGCTGTTACAGCACTATTCTCAATACAAAATTCAAAAAACAAATTTAATTTGTCTATTTTTATTTCTAATTCTTTTAATACTTTTATATTTTCTACTTTTAAGTCCTGCATTCCTTTTATATTCTTTATTTTGTTTAATACTACTTTTTTATAAAATTTACTGTTTTTTGCTTTATTTATTTTGGTTTTATTTATTTTTAATTTTATCCATGTTATTTTGTTAAATAGCTTTAGTTTAATAATAAATAAATATTCTTGTAGCCCTTTGCTTTTTGTTTTGCTTGAATCAAAGTTTAAGTTGTTTATTTCTATTTGTATTGTAGATAATATAAGCATTATAAAAAATATTGACAAAATTGAAATTAGTATTAATACAATCCAAAATATGAACATTTTATTTACTCCTTAGATTTAAATATATTATTTCCAAATTTTGTATTGTTATACAAAGTCTACAAGAAAATGTGGCTTTGTCACACTTTTTAAACAAGAAGAGAGAGGTAAGATAAAACTTACCTCTCTCGGATAGAACTCCATCCTGTTGCCCCATTTAGTTTGGATTTTAGAACAATAGCAAACTCTTTCTAAAATCATCGAACGCTTCTGTGGTATTGCTTGAGGTTATTAAAACATCCCCAAACTTTGTTTTGATTTTGTGGTTTCCGTACTTATCAAAGATTTCCTTAGCAGCTTTCTCTACTGTCACGTTAATGCCATCAGCAATTGCGACATCTTCGAACTTGTAGCTACTTGCTATTACTTCTACGACTGGCATCAAGTCCTCCTCATGTATAATTATGAGATCAAGCATAGGACCATAAAAGTCCCGTCCAACATATTTTACATGGGAAAATATTGTCTTTTCTTCCTGCCAACTGCGTATTTCTCTAAGCATCCTTTTTTCCTCCTCTTAATATATAAGGTCTTTTATGGGGCAATACTTTAGAGTACATAAATATTATCACACTTAACATAAAAAAGCAAGCTACTTGCTTGCTTTTTCTACTATGATATCCCCAAAGTTCCTTTCTTGCTGTGCTTTTATTTTGTTTCTTCTTGTTAATTCTAATATTCCAGAAAATGCTGTTACAGTTTCTAGTCTTGTATATTTTTTTGCACTACATAATTTACTAAATATAAATCTCGGTTTTTTTATAAGTTCTTTAAATATATCTTTTACTTTGCTCGTAACAGTAACTGTTTCTGTTATTGCTATTTTTTCTATGTTTATAGCATTTTTATTTATTTTTGATTTATTCTTTTCTACTAAATTCTTGTAACTCTGTTCTATTAAATCTTTTGAATAGTTTTGTTCTAGTTTTCTCGCTGGTAATTCTATTTTGTCTGGTACTTTATAGAACCTTTTAGAATATACTTGGTAAAGCTCTTTTAATTTTTTAGAAATCTCCTTATATTTTTTGTATTCAATTATTCTATGTATTAGTTCTTCTTCTGTAAGCTCTGCCTCGTCTTCTACTTGTTTTGGTAAAAGGCTTTTTGATTTTATAAATAATAATGTTGAAGCCATTAATATAAATTCACTTGTTACATCTAAATTTAATTCTTGCATTTTATTTATATAATCTATGTACTGGTCTGTAATTTCTGATATTTTTATTTGATTTATATCCATTTTGTTTTTATCTACTAAATGACATAATAAATCTAAAGGCCCCTCGAAATTATCTAGTTTTATTGCATATTTATTTGTTTCTAATGTTAAAATGTTGTTCACTTTTTACTCCTTAAATATTACTCTTCTAATGCAATTTTTATTGTTTCTGATAAATAACCTTTTTTAGCTAGATAGGCTATTATCTCCTCTCTTTCTAAACTATTTTGTTTTTTTATTGCTATATTCTTTGCAGATTGTATTTCGTATTCTAATAGTTCTTCTTTATTATTGCATATATAATTATCTATTATATCTTTTTTTAAGCCTTTTGTCATTAGTTTATATTGAATTTCTTTTATTGACATATTCTTTAAATTTTTAAATTCATTTACTGCTCTTTGTATGTAATTTTCATCGTTTATGTAGTTTAATTCTTTTAATTCTTCTATCACATCATCTAGCATTTCTCCAGAATCTTCTCTAAATTTTTGTCTTACTTCTTGTTCTGTTCTTTTTTTAAATAATATATATTTTAATACTTTTGTTTTTAGTTTGTCAAATTCTTCTACATAATCCATTGATTGCTCCTATTATTAAATTGGATTTTGCTTAGTTCCGGGTGAATTCAGGACAGTCCCAAAAATCCCCAGGTTTGGTGATTTTGAAGGACAGTCCCTAGAATTCCCCCTCGCACAAATTCCTATTTATAAATTAATTCTATTCTTCTGTGTCTTCGTCTTCTTCGTTGTCTCCTAAACTTTTTTCAAATGCTTCTTCAAAGTTTTCTCTAACTTTTTTCTCTACTTCTTCCATTACTTCTGGATTGTTGTGTAGATATTGTTTTACATTTTCTCTTCCTTGTCCTATTTTTTCTCCATTATAGCTAAACCATGAACCACTTTTTTCTATTATGTCTAAGTTTACTGCCATATCTAGAATATTTCCTTCTTTTGATATTCCTTTGCCATATACTATATCAAATTCTGCCTCTCTAAATGGTGGTGCAACCTTGTTTTTTACAACTTTTACTCTTGCACGGTTTCCTACTATTTCTCCATCTTGTTTTATATTTTCTATTTTTCTAATATCTAATCTTACAGATGCATAGAATTTTAATGCTCTTCCTCCTGTTGTTGTTTCAGGGTTTCCAAACATTACTCCTATTTTTTCTCTTAATTGGTTTATAAATATTATAACTGTTTTTGATTTGTTTATAGCTCCTGCTAATTTTCTTAATGCTTGTGACATAAGTCTTGCTTGTAGTCCCATGTGTGAGTCTCCCATGTCCCCATCTATTTCAGCTTTTGGTACTAATGCTGCAACGGAGTCTACTACAATTACATCTAATGCTCCGCTTCTTACTAAACTTTCTGTAATTTCTAATGCTTGTTCACCTGTGTCTGGTTGAGAAACTATTAGGTTATCTATATCTACTCCTAAATGTTTTGCATATACTGGGTCTAAAGCGTGTTCTGCATCTATAAATGCTGCTTCTCCATTCATTTTTTGTGCTTCTGCTATTATATGTAATGCAAGTGTTGTTTTTCCAGAAGATTCTGGTCCAAATATTTCTATTATTCTTCCTCTAGGAACTCCTCCTATACCTAAGGCTATGTCTAATCCTAATGCTCCTGTTGGAATTGCTTCTACATTCATTGCTTGATATTCACCAAGTTTCATTACTGATCCTTTTCCAAATTGTTTTTCAATTTGACTTAATGCTACTTCCAATGCTCTCTTTTTTTCTGTGTTTTGCTCGCTCATTATTTTTCCTCCTCAAATTAAGTTTCTTGTTTCAAACGCTTGTTTGGTATTATTATATATGATAATTTTATTTTGTCAAGCATTTTTTTAATTTATTTTATTGTTATTATTATTTTATTTTGTACCAATTTTCTATGTTATAAAAAACATCATACCAATTACTTGATAAGTCACCTTTTAGCTCTCTTGAATATAATATAAAATTGACATTATTGTATAAGCTAATAAATGGCATTTCTTCTTTATAAATTTCATATATCCTATTATATTTTTGCTGTAATAGTTCTTTATCTTCTATACTATCTATTTGTTTTAATATTTCAGATACTTCTTTGTTATTGAAATTAGATAAGTTGCTTTCTCCCAAATATGAATTCAAGTCTGGATACAAAGGAATTATATTTCCAGTTAGGATTATATCATAATTTTTATTTTTTAAATAGTTGTTATATATATTATTATTTACTTTTACTATATTAATTTTTATTCCTATTTTTTCTAGTTGTTCTTTAATTAACTCTGCTACACGCACCCTTTCTTCGTTTTCACTATTTACCACTAAATTAAATTCTAATTTACTATTACCCTTTCTCCATATATTGTTTCTGTAATTCCATCCCGCATCTGTTAATGTCCCTTTTGCTTGAGTTGGATTATACTCATCTTTTTCTTCATTATTTTGATATAAGTAGCAACCATAATCTAATGGAAAATTGCTTGCCATGTATTTATTATTGTAAATATTATATATAATTTCTTTTTTATCTATTGCATAGTAAATTGCTTTTCTTACTTCTTTATTCTGTAATTCTCTTTTTTGATTGTTTATAGCAAGATAATCAAATTTCCTTCCCTTTGAAATTTCTATGTTAAATCCCATACTTCCTATATAGTCTTCGTAATATATGTTTTGAGTTGTTATTAAGTCTATTTCTTTTTTTGAAAACTTTGAATATACCTCTTTTATGCTTTTATATATTTTAATATTTATATCAGTTATTTTGCTTTGAAATTCACTATTTGCTTTTTCTAGTTTTATTTCATTCTCAGCTATTTGTATTATTTTATAATTACCTGTACCTATTGGCACTTTTGTAATTGCCTCTAAAGTTTGCTTGTTGTATGCATGACTGGCTAATATTGGGAAATTCAACATGTATTTAAAAAAAGCTACTGGTTCATCTAAGTATATTTTTATTGTATTTTTATCTATAATCTCAGTTTTTATAATATTTTCAACATTCTTGCTATATAATGTTTTTTTATTTTTCAAAGCTTCTATTGTAAATGCTATATCTTCTGTTGTAAAACTTGTCCCATCATGCCAGTTCATATTTTCTTTTGTTTTTATTATATATGTTTTATCATTTATTTTTGAAATTTCTTGTGCTAAATCATTTTCTATTTCAAAGTTCTTGTTTACATTTACTAGTGAATTAAATACAAGTTTATCTACATACTGTACATCTTTGTTTTGTGTTAATAGTGGATTTATTGTATCAAAATTGCATATTCCTAAATTCATTTCTTTATTAATTTTTACATCTGTTTTTTTACTATTTGTAGGTATTCTTTCATTTTTATTATCTTTATAAATTATATATATTGCAAGTATTGTAAGAAGTATCACTATTGTAAAAAATATTGTTTTGAACACATTAGTTTTCATATTGTTCTCCATTCTATTCAACAAAAAGGGGCTAATAAATTAGCCCCCATATATTTTAATTAATTATTTTCTAGATTCAATAATTAATTTCATTCCTGTTCTATTTTCTCCTTCCACTTCTACTTCTGCAAATGCTGGTATGCATACCAAGTCTACACCTGATGGTGCAACGAATCCTCTTGCTATCGCCACTGCTTTAACAGCCTGATTTAATGCACCTGCACCTATTGCTTGCATTTCTGCTTTATTACTCTCCTTTACTAATCCCGCAATTGCCCCTGCTACTGAATTTGGATTTGATTTTGATGAAATTTTTAAAACTTCCATTTTTTGCCTCCTAAAATTATTTTTTTGTAACTCTATCTTTTGTTTCATTTGTTACTATTATTTTATATTATATTTTAGATAATATGTCTATATATTTTTGGTAAAAAAAGGAAGTTTTCATCGCGTAAATTGCACTAAATTCGCCAAATATTATAATTTTATTCGTCTAATTTTTTCTACTCGACAAGTTTCGTCATTTATATTCAATATTATTCCATTGCAAACTATTTTTGAATCTGTACTTGTTTTATATCTTTCTGGAAGTGTTGTTACAAATCTTTTTATCGATACATCTACATCCATTCCAATTACTGATTTTTGTGGTCCTGACATTCCAATATCAGTTATATAAGCTGTGCCTTTCTCTAAAATGGTTTCATCTGCTGTTGCAACATGTGTATGTGTTCCATATAAGCAAGTTATCTTTCCATCTAAAAAATATCCCATCGCTATTTTTTCTGCTGTTGCCTCTGCATGAAAATCTACTATAATTATATCTACACTATCTTTTATTTTATTTATAATTTCTTCTACAACTATAAATGGATTTTCAGATAAAACATTCATATCTACACGTCCAATTAGATTAATTACAGCAATCTTTTTGTTATTGTATTCATATATTCCATACCCATTACCTAATACATCTTTTGGATAATTGGCTGGTCTTAACAAGTTTTTGTTTTCTATTATATTAAATATATCCTTTTTACCCCATGTGTGATTTCCCATGGTTACTACATTTACTCCTGCGCACATTAAATCTTTAAATATTTTTGATGTTATTCCCATGCCGTCAGCACTATTTTCTCCATTTGCTATTACAAAATTTATATCATTTTCTTTTATCGCTTTTGGCAATATTTCTTTTACTCTCTTTACAGCACTTTCTCCAACTATATCCCCTAAAACTAAAATGTTCATTTGCATTCTCCTTTCTCTTTATGCTTTATTATATATTCTTTTATAATTTTTTACAACTTATTTTTTCTTTACTTTATGTAAAGCCTGTGATATAATTGATAGGCATTGAGCAAAGTCTCGATGACTTTATATTGAAAGGGGTCACTATTATGACCTTACGGGAGTTAGTATCAAGTGTTGTTCCATCCTGTGTTAACATTCCAAATGATTTATGTAACATGGATGTTGTAAACCCCAATGATTTTTGTCGCTTCCCTTTAGTAGACTACTTTTCAAGCTCAGAATTCCAGCATGACCTTCATACCATAGAGTATGAACTTTCTTTAAACTCATATGCTGGACTGGATTTTTATCTTATTCTTAATAGAGATGAGGATACAAAAGAGTTTAATCTTATGCTTAAAAGTGTGAATACTTGGGAAGCCCAATCTGATGGGAGCGAACATTACTTTTACTTTCTTTCTTAAATGCACGAAAAACCGTCGCTTTTGCGACGGTTTTTCATTTTATTTTGCATAATCAATTGCTCTTGTTTCTCTAATTACATTAACTTTAATTTGTCCAGGATATTCCATTTCTGATTCTACTTTTTCTGCAACTTCTCTTGCCATTATAACCATTTGACTATCTGAAACTTTTTCTGGTTTTACTATTAATCTTATTTCACGTCCTGCTTGTACTGCAAATGATTTTTCTACTCCATCAAAAGAATCTGCAATTTCTTCTAGTTTTTCTAATCTCTTAATGTATGTTTCTAGTGTTTCTCTTCTTGCTCCTGGTCTAGATGCAGATATTGCATCTGCTGCTTGAACTAGTACTGCTTCAATTGTTTTTGGTTCAACGTCTCCATGGTGTGCTTGAACTGCATTTATTATAACATCACTTTCTTTATATTTTTTAAGGATGTCAACACCGATTTCAACATGTGTTCCTTCCATATCGTGGTCTAACGCTTTTCCTATATCATGTAATAGTCCTGCTCTTCTTGCAATTTTTGGATCTAATCCTAATTCTTCTGCCATTATTCTTGCCAAATTTGAAACTTCTATTGAGTGATTTAAAACATTTTGTCCATAACTTGTTCTATATTTTAATTTACCAATTAATTTTACCAAGTCTGGATGTAATCCATGAACTCCTGTTTCTAAAACAGCTCTTTCTCCTTCTTGCTTAATAATTGCTTCCACTTCTTCTTTAGCCTTTTCAACCATTTCTTCTATTTTAGTTGGATGAATTCTTCCATCTTCAATTAGCTTTTCTAAAGCAATTTTAGCAACTTCTCTTCTTAGTGGATCAAACCCTGATAAGATTACTGCTTCTGGTGTATCATCTATTATTAAATCAATTCCAGTTAATGTTTCTAAAGTTTTAATATTTCTTCCTTCTCTTCCTATAATTCTACCTTTCATATCATCATTAGGAAGTGCTACAACAGATACTGTTGTTTCTGATGTATGGTCAGCTGCACATTTTTGTATAGCAAACCCTATAATTTCCCTTGCATTTTTATTTGCATCTTCTTTTGCCTTTGCATCTGATTCTTTTATTAGTGCTGCCTTTTCATCGCAAAGTTTTCTGTCTAATTGTTCTAGTAACATTTTTTTAGCTTCTTCTCCAGATAGTCCAGAAATTCTTTGTAATGTTTCTGTTTGTTTTGCTTCTAATTCTTCTAATTTTTTAGCTTTCTCATCGTTTGCTTGAAATTTTCTTTCTAATTCTCTTTCTCTTTTTTCAAAACTATCAGCACGTCTTTCTAAGTTTTCTTCTTTTTGGATTATTCTTTTTTCTTGTAGTCCAATTTCGCCTCTTCTTTCTTTAATCTCTTCATCTAAGTCTGTTCTTGCCTTTAAAATTTCTTCTTTAGCTTTTAGAATCTCTTCTTTTTTAGTATTTTCTGCTTCTTTTTTTGCATTTTGTATAATCTTTTCTGCTTCACTTTCTGCACTTTTAATTTTAGACTCAGCTGTTTTTTTTCTTAGTACCATACCTGTTGGCACACATACAGCTGCTGAGATAAGAAAGGTGATTATGGCTATTAATGTTGTTCCACCCATAAATAATGCACCTCTTTCTATTTAATTTTCAATGTTCAGATTAATATATATAACTAAATTTACTCTTTTTTTAGAATATATTTTAACTTTCTGTACCACTCTATTTTACATTGAATATTGCAAACTGTCAAGATATAAAAGCATTATGAATAAATTTTAAAATTTCTAGTGTAGCCATCACTTTATTTAAAGTACCCTTATTGTAAATGTCAATAGAAAAATGTAGTTTTTTTCCAGTTTGAAAAAAACTACATTTTTATTATCTCATAAACACCTACCATGCCACTGCTTTGATACACGTTATCTTTTATCGCTATTCAGGGCTCAGTGCTACCTTATATAAAGTGCGAGGCGAGACCCGTCGTTGTCGTCGATCGGAAGGACGCCGCCAGCGCTGGACGCAGAATCGTTGTCGAAGCCGTAACTGCCACCACGACTAACTCGGCTGCGGGTGCTGCTGTCGGCCGTTAGTGTCCATTCACATACATTTCCAGCTAAGTCATATATATTTTTGGTTAAATCATAAGTATCTGTTGTTCCTTTATATGCTGAACCTGATAGGTCAGGCTTTGTTGTATATGTGCTTTCT
>OLOL01000188.1_pt1 | contig 68565 bp, 70 predicted proteins | sample 1673081 | NCBI WGS metagenome assembly OLOL01 (sample SAMEA3136753, study PRJEB25190) | human gut metagenome
AGTCGGTGTTGTTGGAGCCTCCGGCGAGTTTCCAGACCGCGCGGCCGGCGTCCGGGAGTGGCTGGCGGTCGAAGTCCGGCAGGTCATTGCCGAGGTAGTTCGACCATTCGCTTCGGATCTGCTCGAAGTAGTCGGCGGCGGCCTGCGCGGCCTTGTCGTTGTAGCTTTCCACTTCTTTGCAGGCGGCTTCCCATCGGCTTTCGTCGTCCGGATACCAGTGTTCGTCGCCCCATATCGAATCCAGGCTCCATCCTGATTCGAGTTTGAGGCGTTCGAGTCGTTGCAGGTAGGCGTCATGCAGTTGGTCGAGCCGTTTGTCCAGAGCTTCCTGCGTCTTCGGCAGCTGGCTGTCCGTTTGCATTGTCGGCTCCTTGCTGCTGGGTGGCTATGGTCTGGTCGATGCGGTCGAGCGCCTGCTGCGCTCGTTTGGCGCGTTGCTCGCGCCGGAGGGTCTGGCGTTGCCGGTCGCTGAGGTCGAGCATGTCGTAGGTGACGTCGCTGTCGGCCGGCAGGATGTTGGCCCCGACGAGCTTCACGGCCGCATCCGCGGCCGCGGCGCGGCTTGGCGTTGCCGGGTTGCGCCATTGGCTGGACACCGCGGTGGCCTGGCCGTCGCCGGCGATGCGGGCGGCTGTGGCGATGATGCGTTCCCATGCTGGGCCGAAGCGCCGCTGGCAGCTTTCGGCGTTGAGGCAGAGTTCCTTGACGGCCTTGTCGATCGCTTCTGCCGAGCTTGGATTGTCGGTGAGCACGCCCATCGAGTCTGGCGGCAGGCTGGTGGCTGCGGCGAACATCGAGGCGGTCTGGCGCAGTTGCGCGGCGTGCGGCTCGAAGCTCGCCTGCGTGAACGTGCCGACCTGCGGCAGGTTGCCCTGCTTGTCGCGCGGCAGCGCGAGCACCTGGTCGAGCATGATCTGCCATCGTGGCTTGAGGTTGCCGTCCTTGCCGCGGAACATGTCCTCGGTGACGCCGAGAAAGTATCTGGGTGGGACCGAGTAGAGTTCGGCCTGCACTTCGCTGCGGAGGAAGGTGCGCACGGCGCTGTCGGTCAGGCTCATGACGGTGCGGCTGATGCGCGATCGGCCGAACGGCCGTTTGCTGTCCGGCCGGTATGCGAGCAGTTCGACGGGCAGTCGGCCCTGCCATGCGGTGCGCGCGTACACGCTCCACTGCCAGTCCCGCATCGCGCATCCGATGAGTTTGCCGGGCAGCATGAGGTAGCATGCGCGGATCTGCCGGCCGTAGGTTTCGTCCTCGTCGACGTCGTAGAGCAGGGCTTCGGTGAGGCCGTGGATGCGGCTGTCCCATGTGCCTGTGGCGACGTCGGCCGGGAACTCCTGGATGATCGCGGCGGGCTCTCCCCTGTCGGGCGTGCCTTGGAGCGCGGCGACGAAGCTGCAGGAGTGGACTAGGGCGTCGGTGTGCGCGTTTTCGGCGGTCTGGGCGAGGTCGTTGGCGTCGAGCAGGTCGCTGACCTGTTTGCTCAGGTCGCTGCCGTCCTGGGTGGTGATGCCGTCGAGCACGACGCGGTTGGCGAGTCCCTCGATTGCCTTTTCCGGCCATCCGACGACGATTTCCACGTCTTTGGCGATCGGTGGGAGGCTGTAGCCGAGGTCGTGGAGTTCGTTGCGGCCGTTGTAGTAGACGGTGCGGATGAGGTTGCGTGTGCGGTGGCGGATGATTTTCGCGGTGAGGCGTCGGAAGGCGGCGTCTTCGTCGGGCGTCAGGCCGGCGACGGTGGCCGGCAGTGGTTCGAGGAGTGTCATGGCAGTTCGATCATCCTTTGTTCTGGTTCGTCGCCCGGCCGGCGTGTGCTGGTGACGGCGCCGTGCAGGGCGAGGGTGGCGGCGACGAGCGGGCTGATGTCGACGTCGGATCCGAGTTTGTTCCATCCGAACGCGCCTTCGACGCCGATCTTGCGGACGGTCGCGCCGGCCACGGCCTGGTCGAGCGGGCGCACGTCCGGCTTGTGGCGCAGTTCGTGGTATTGGAGCATGTCGAGGAGACGCCCGCATGCCTTGCCCATGTCGCTCGCGCTGGTGACGGTCACGTCGATGCCGGCGGCCTTGAGTGGGGGGATGAGCACCGTGGCCGGTGACTGGGCGTCGATGACGACGGCGGCGAGGTGCGGCCAGCGGCGGGCGAGGAAATCGACGGGCCATTTGGTGCCGTGTTTCTTGACGCCTTTGAGTGCCGCGATGTCGATATATGCGGTGCCGTCCTCGTAGGCCTGGCATGCGCCGATGGTGATCCATCCGCGGTGCGGCGGCATGTCGATGGCCATGGCTGTCCATCCGCCGGATGCTCGTTCCGGTGTGGCGGCCTGTGCCCAGAGTTCCGGGTCGATGGCCGCGTGTTCGGTGTCCTGGTCCCAGATGCCGAGGGCCTCGCGGCGGAAGCTGTCCTCTCCGAGGTTCTTGAGCATGCGGAGCATGGCGTTGGCGGTCGTGCGGTGCGGGTAGCTCGGGTTGGCCTGGGCCCATGCGTCGGGGTCGGCGGTGTCGCAGTCGCGGTCGGCGCCGAACTCGATCCATGTGCTGTCCGGGTCGTGTGCGAGGCCGGCGGTGCGGCGGCTGGTGAACACTTCGCCGGGGTCGACCGGTCTGGGTGGCGTGCCCATGTGGATGATGAGCGGGTTTTTCGCGGCGTTGGCGGTCGGGATCATGTCCTCGAGGGCTTTTTCGGTGAGGATCTGCGCTTCGTCGAAGATGATGACGTCGACTGCGGCGAAGCCTCGGCCGAAGCCTTGTTCGCGGGCGCCGAAGAGGATGCGGCTGCCGTTGGCGAAGGCGATTTCCTCCTGGCCGTTGGTCTGGCGGATGGCTTTGCAGTGTCGTGATAGGCCGGGGCGTTTGACGAGCGCCTGCATCGATTTGAAGGTTTCGGCCGAGGTTCGTGTGCGGTGCGCGGTCCATATGACCTTGAGGTTTGGTGTGGTCAGGCACAGGATGACGATGATGGTGCCGACGGTGAAGGTCTTGCCTGTCTGTCGGCAGATGCTCATGCCGATGCCGCCGACCGAGCTGGCGTAGGTGCCGTCGGCGCGTTTGGCGAGCATGAGCGTGCCGATGCCCTCCTGCCATCGGTCGAACCGGATGCCGAGCCGGTCGGCGACGCGGCGGACGCGGCCGAAGCCGGTGGTGGCGATGCCGTCGGGGATGTTCAGGATTCGGGCGGCGTCAGATAGTTTCGGCGTCGAAGGGTTCGTCTTCGATGCCATCTGCCATCTCCTCCGGGTCGTCGAGTATCGGATCTGGTTCCTTCTCCCGGTCCATCTCGAGTAGTTCCTTGCCGACGGCGAGGAGCTGTTTGCTCAGTCCGGCGACGGCGGTGGCCGGGCAGTGAGAGTCCTTGAGGTTGCGCATGAGCGCGGTGCGGCTGACCTCGAGCAGGTCGCGGTATGTGGCCGGAGCGGTCGGCTGCGGCGACGGTTCGTTGGCTGGCGGCGGCGTGGGCGACGTCTGGCGTTGTGGTGAGCGTCTGTGTTTGCTGGCGAGCTTTCGGCAGTTGTCCGAGCAGTATTTTCGTTTGGCGCTGGCGTTTTTCGGCATTGCGTGGCCGCATTGCGCGCAGGTCCGGATCGGCATGGCGCCTCCTTTGCCGTCGATGGCGTCGCCGGCGACGATTATTTTTCGCGGGGAGAGAGATAGGCGCTGCACACGAGGTCGCCTCCGAAACGATTAGGGGGGTATACTCCCGTGGGCTTCACCAGTCGGCGGCTTCGAAGTCGCGCGGCCTTGACGCGGCGGCGGGTTTGCCGCCGGCGAGTCTTCGTTTCACTTCGGCGCGCGCCCATTCGAGCGTGTGCGTGCCTTTGACCGCGTTGCACCAGCGGTGCGCCGGCCCGCTGTTCGCGCGGCAGACGCGGCCGCCGTTGGCGATGGCCACGGTCTCGTCGATGACGAAGCTCCACGGATCCGGCGGCCGCAAGCCGTAGTCGATCGGCCTGCCACAGATATAGCAGTCGGCTCGGCGGGCGCGATAGTATGCCTGCACCTCCCGCCGGCGGTGGCCGTTACGGTAGCGTGGATTGCTCATGGCATCAGCCACAGGGCGATGAGACAGGCGGCGAATACCACGCATGAGCCGATGATGACGATAAGCATGTCCATGCCGCCTCCCTGCGTATCGTGATTGCGATTTTGTACCGAACTGTACCGGACCGCTGCTCTGCCAGCTGAGCTACAGGGGCTGGGTGGTAAAAGAAAAGCACCAGACCCTTCGGGCATGGTGCAAGTTCTTTTACAGAATACATGGACTCAGCCTGATACGCAACTATGCGCGATCGCGCACCTCGATGAGCTCGGCCTGATTGAACTCCCACACGCCATGCCCCAATCGACGCGCCTTCGGCAGACGGCCACGCGCCAACCAGTTCGACACCTGCTTGCGAGTGGTGCGCAGTCCCGCACGGTCGGTCAGCCAGTCCGCCGCCTCCGCAGGCGAGCACGTCATGACGGCCCGGCACGCGGCATCCACACGGCCGGACACCAGCATGTCCAGATCAAGGCGCTCGCCGCATTCGGGGCACCAGCCATCACGCATACCCTGCGGCACCGCCAACGGCGCCGAACAATCCGGACACTGCACGACGGTCACCCTGCCGTCCGAAGGCGTGGATAGCCGGTCGATACGACGGAGCATCCTGTCCAGCCGGTCGGCCAGCTCGCCCGCGGACGGGGAACACACCACACGCGACCACGACCTGCACACCGCCCGATACGCCGGCCGCCATCCCTCGACCGGCAGCAGCATCCATTTCAGGTTGATGCAACCAGCCAACCGAAGCATCAAACAGGCCGCCTCCTCATACACTTCCAGCCAATGCACGCTCACCGGCAGTCCAGGCTCACCGCCACGAACACCACCACCGCGCTCGCCGATGTGTGCTTTGCGTTCGGCGAGCGCGCGGAGTTCTGGGATGGTTTTTGCGAGGCTGGTGATTTGTCGGCGCATGTGTTTGGCGCAGTTTTTGCAGAGGGGTGTTTGTGCTTCGGTGCCGCATTGCTGGCATTTGTTCATGATGGTCCCGCTTTCGGCTAGAATTGTGGTTGGTTTCTTGGAGGTTCTGCCGGCTGGTGGGGCCTCTCTTTTTATTCTCCTTGTTGGGCTATCTTGTGCATGAGCATGCGGCTGATTTTGTTTTCCTCGTCGCGTTGGTCGGATTGGTCGAGCATGTCGGCCGTGTCCTGCATCAGGTGCGCCTGTTTGAGTGCCTTGGATGCTTGGATGGTGGCCATGGTGAGCGCATGGCCGATCTGGATGTCCTCGCTGCCGCTGAGTGTTTGGAGGTCGGCGAGCGCCTCGCTGATGTGTCTTTGCAGTGCGATGGCCTGTCGGCGGATGGTTTCTGCCGCGTTGAGGCGGTTCACGCTTTTGTCGATGTCGTTGCTCATTGCTTGTTCTCCTTTGGTTCGTTCGTGGGATTGGCTGGCAGGTTGCCGATTTTCGTGAGGGCTTGGCCAAACTGGCGCATTGACGGGGCGAGCGCGTCCGGCAGGCCGGTGAAGCCTTGGATGATGGCGTGGATCCGTTCGGCGGTGTCGCTCATCGGACGTCCCTGGTGGCCGTGTCGATGCGCTGTTCGCCGAGGCTGATGTGTTCGATGCCGGCCCGGCGGCGGAGGATGAGCGCGTATTCGTCCATGACGTCGAGCTGCCTGCTCAACAGAGTGATCGGGCAGGTAGGCTCAAAGTCGAGCGTGCCATCCGCATACCGCTGCAGCATGTCCCTGAGCCTGCCGGCACGAGCGGTCAACTCACGGTATTCGACGCGCATCCGCTCCTTATAATCGGATCCGTCGGCGCTCGCGGGATGCGCTTGGTCGGCGGCGGCGAGCACTTCGATGGCTTGGCGCAGGTATCCGTCGTGGATCCATTTGGATGCGGTCCGCCATTCCTCGTGGATGCTTTCGGTGGAGTCCTTGCGGAGAGCCCACTTGAGCCCGAACAGACGTTCGGCTACGGCTTCGGTGCGCGCGTCGATCGGCGGCAGTGGCGGGTCTAGTGTTTCCTCACTCATTTCGTTTCCTTCCTCTTTTGATTGTGCATGGTCTTCCAGGTCTTGTGTCGCAGCAGCCACGCCACCCATTCGGGCAGTTCGGTCCAGATGGTCAGATGTGAGGACGCGGCGTATAGCTTCCACCACCTGCCGCAGATGACGCAATGCTCTATCCTGCGCAGGCTGTCCTCGTATTGCGCCGGACCTATGCCGTTGCTCGCGCAGACGAATATCCCGACCGCGCTACGGCATGCATGCGGCGAGCGCCGTTTGTTACGACTGATGCCGTGCATCATTCCGCCTCCTTACCGAGGATGTAGACGAGCGTCGGCGGCAGTGACGGTTCGAAGCATGTGTTCGGCGGCACCTTGTACTCGCCTTTCCCATTGAGTCCAGGCAGCACGTCGGTCCGCACCACACTCCACCCCTCGGAAAGCAGGCTTTCGAGCGTTCCGGCGTTGTTCAGCGTGAGCGTCCATGCGTCCCTGTCGGTCGTGTATGTGAGCGGCACTACCTTAAATTTCCAACTCACTGCTCCGTCTCCTTCTGCTCGTCCAGCCACCTTTCGAACAGCCGGTACATGTCCAACGAAATGGCCCTCACCGGCTGGAACTTCATCCGCCACATGCAGCCGGCACACACCTCCGAAGCGGTCTTCGCCTGATCCATATAGGCAAGATGCACGGCATAGACCGGACTGGACACCCGCCTGCCACACAAATCGCACGTGTGCATATCCTGCGTGACCAACTCATCACGCTGAGGCAGAAACGGGTTCAGCGCGTCCCGCTCCTCCATGGCATCGGCGAGCGCCTCCCGAATCTTGTCCCTGGCATTGAGATAGGCGTGGTATCGAATCAACGCGCTTTCCCCAAGAGATCGATTGCCATAACGCATCCCCGCGCTCGCCGCCTCGTATTCCTGGGCGATGAGTTTGTTGAGTGTATTGATGGCGATGTCTGCGTCGCTGTTTCTCATTGCTGTTCCTTTTCCTTGTCGTGTTCCGCCGACCATCTGAGCAGGGCGTTGACGGCGATTTCGCACGCCTGCCGTTCCTCGTCGTCTTCCGGAGCGATGCATACGGCGCCGCATTGCGACCAGATTTTCACTGTGGTTCCTTGTCGGCTCCGCTCACATGGTCCCAGTCGCAGGACAGGCCGCCCTGCTTGTAGTCCGAGTAGACAACGCAGTCCACTTGCCTCGTGTCGGTCAGGGTGATGACGCATTCGCTGAAGTCGTCGTCCATGTCGGAGCACCGCCAGTCGATGGACCTGACCGCATGCGCGGTCGTGGAAGGCTCCGACGCGCTCCCGCATCCCGCGAGCGCGAGGAGGAATACCGGCGTGAGCAGGAACAGGGTGATGGCGGTAAGGCCGATGCCGGCGAGCGCGAGTGGTTTGCGTTTTCTCATTTCGAGTGTTTCCTTCCTTGTCTGGTGGCTTCCGTGTTCCATGCGCGGATGGCTTCCTTGAGGTCGTCGTGGCGGGTGAGGATGAGGATGCCGTGGTGGTGTTGGCAGACGCATGCCCAGAACTGTCGTATGGCGGATGTTTTCCGGTTGACGGCCCAGGCGATCCGGTCGAAGCTGATGTTCCGGCTGCCGCAGGTCGGGCATGGCACTGGTTTGTGCCATTTGCGCGGTCGTGTCTCTTTCGGGTGGCCCATTGTCTTTCATTCCTTTCCGTAGATGGCGAGGCTTCGTATGCCGTCGCCCATGCTGTTGGAACATGTGTTCGGATCGTGGGCGATGATGTCGTTTCCGATGCCCTGGAAGCGGAGGCTGGCGGTGCCGTCCGGATGTCGGATGAGTTCGAGCCGGCCGTCGATGATGACGTCCTGGTCTGTTTGGGCGATGCAGCGGCGGCCGATCAGGATGGCCGGGTCGGCCGACCGCCATTTATGCAGCGGGACGTTGACGCTCACCGCGGCTCCTCGCCTTCGTTTCCGCCTTGGGCGTCCTTTCCGGCCGCGTCGTAGCCTTCGTCGTACACGTCGTCGAGCAGCGTCTGGAACTCGGGAGAGGCGAAGAACGTGCTGATGGCGTCCTTGGCCACGCGCCTCCATGGCTCTTTGCCCTCCATGGGCATCTCGTTCCATGGGCGTGGATGGCGGGCCCCGTTGCGATACCAGCGCAGGTAGATGGCCTCGGCCACCTTGTTCTGCGTCTCCAGACCGATCGGTATGTTCTCCTGGTCTGCCATGATGGCTCCTTTCAGTATGTTTCCGGCGGTTCCGGCGCGGTACGGTCCGCAATGATGTAGGCGGCGAGCGCGACGCATAGGGTGAGGATGATGAGCACGGCGTGCAGGGCGAGCCATTGGATGGGGATCCAGTGGTGGAGGCCGTAGCCGATGACCGGCCGGATGATGGCGTGCGGCACGAGCAGCAGCGCGGCGAGGGAGAACAGCGTGGCGAACCAGTCGCCGACGCGGTTGGAGATGCGGTTGATGGTCTGTTTCATTCCGAGGTTCCTTTCATAGTTGGTTTGGTACGGTTCATGGCCTGTTGGCCATCCAGCCGGACAGGATGGCGGCGCATAGGAGGATCACTGCCGAGATGCTCATCACCTTGCTGCTTCCGCGGCGACGTATCGGACCGGATGGGCGGCCAGGTGGCGGATGATGCGCGCGTATTGGCGGATGTCGCGGTCGAGGCATGTGCCGGTGCGGTGGGCGCAGGCTGCCGGCGTCTCCCCTTCCGGCTTCACGTCCCATCCGGCGGCTTCGAGACTGTCGCGGAGGGTGGCCATGTCGATGCGGTGGCGGTGCAGCGGGAGGTTCGGGCAGAGTCGGCCGATGAAGTCGAGGTCGAACTGCGGGTTGCTGCCTGCCGGATGGAGGGTGAACGACTGCGCGAGGCTGTCGACGTATTCCTCGAGCGCGTTCGCCGCCGCCTCTTCCGTATATCCGCCGTCGAGAGCGTCTTCGAGCAGTCCATTGGCGCAGTGCATGCGCCACGCCTTGAAGTTCTCATCGGTGATGGAGACGTTTCGTCCCGCCAATCCGATGACGCGGTGGAAACCGCCGACGCACAGCACGCCTTTCATGTCGGTGCAACGCAGTTCCACCTCGAGGATCCTGTCATGGTCCGGGTCGAGCCCCGTGGTCTCCACATCCATCCACAGCAGCATGTCCGTTTTTTCAATACCTGTCATTTCTTCTCCCATCGATGTCGAGTGTGGCAACCTCCATGGCTGTCAGACGGGTCGCGGTGCCATCCTGGTTGAGGCGGAGCCATATCCCCTGCCAGTCGCGCACCGGGGTAGTGCGCGGATCACTGCCGAACGGGACTATCAGCCCGAGGCGTTCGGCCTCCTTCACATGCTGATGGACCCACCCATGGCAGCCGGTCGTGCCAGAACCGCACAACTCGACAATGTTGGCCGGACTGTGCCGCACATCCGGATCCGCCGCCCGCCGCAACTGACGGTGATGGCCGGAACGTCCAGGCCAGCATGACGGATCATGGATGTTCGTCCCACAGCGCAGGCAATGCCAACCCTGCCGCTCCAAAGCAGCACGCTTCGAATCAGCAAACTCACTCACAACGCACCCCCTCCTGCATCAGACCGTCAACCAACACCAAACACGAAGTGCAATTGGCCCTCAACCCGGCCGCCAACGCCACGATGCCGTCATCCGCCCTGCCACCGGCGAGCGCTCGCAGTTCGATTGTGCTGGCGGCCTGGGCGGTGTCGGTGAGGAGGCGGCTGAGTTTGTCGAGTTGTTCCCTGGTCATTCGTCGTCCTCCTCGTCTTCTTCGTTTTCGTCGGCTTCGCTGATGGCGGCGGCGAGCTGGTCGAGGTGGCTGGTTTCGTCGTCGGCGGGCGTGTAGCCGAGGTCTTGGAGGATCTGGTAGTAGCCGGGGATGCGTCTGCTGGTGTCGTTGACGGTGGTCCAGTCGGTCGGGTCGATGAACCATTCGATGCGAGCGGCGAGGATGGTCACGGCTTCCAGTGGCCAGTCGGCGGTCTGCAGGCTGATGCGCGCGGCCGTGGGGGCGTCCTCGGCGGCGATGCCGCTGATCTTCTCGTATTCCTTGCGGCTGCCGCTGTGTTCGTCCCAGCTGGTGAGGGCGTCGGTGAAGCCGCCTGGGAAGGGGTCGATGATCTGCAGGAGTCCGAGCCGGGCCGTGGTTTCGATGAGCTTGTCGCGTTTGATGCCGTGGAGGTTGGCGTGGAGCCATGCCATGCGCTTGTCCGCGGATGCGGCGGCGTATTCCTCGAGCGCGTGCCGGCGGGCGTCGCGTTCGGCTTGTTCGGCGGCTCGTCGGGCTTCCTTTTCGGCGTCGACGGTCTTGTCGCGGCGGGTCCAGAGGTAGACCTGCTGCGAGACCGTGTGGATGGATACGGCTGCGGGGTTCTGTTCGCGGATCTTCTCGATGACTTCTTCGGGAGTGCCGGTGGAGGGGAACATGCAGCCGAGGTAGCGCCATTCCGGGTCGCTGTAGGGCTTTTCGGGGTCGGGGATGAGGTTGATGCCGTTGTCGGGCTCCACGAGGAGCGCGGCGACCGATTCGATCCATTGCCGGTCGCGGTCGGCGCGTTCGATGTTGCGGAGGATGTAGTCGAAGTTCGAGGTGCCGGCCGCCTGCGCGAGCTCCTTCTGCCTGTCCGGCTGGCCGTCATATCGCGCTATGGCCACGAGCTGGCCAATGGTGAGCTGGCTGAAATCGTCGCGAGATGCTCTGACCTCGGTCTTGATGCTAGCGGCCTTGGCGCGGTCACGCACGTAGTCGCTGCTTCGGCCGAGCCGGTGGGCGACGCTGGCGGTAGTGGCCCCGAGAGCGAGCATGCCCTGGATGGCGTCGGCCTCCTCCAACACGGTGAGCTGTTCGCGCTGGCAGTTCTCGGTGACCATGGCCTCCAACTGCTGCAATGGGCCGAGCTGGAGCACAAAGCATGGGACGGCTCTGATTCCGGCCTGTTTGCATGCGGCGAGCCTGCGGTGGCCGGCGATGACCCTGTAGCGCTCGCCGTTGGATACGACGCTGAGGGGCGTGAGGAGGCCGTTGGTTTTGATGCTGGCGGCGAGGTCGGTCACGTCGCCGATGTTTTTGCGTGGATTGTCGGGGTGGGGGTCGATCAGGCTCGTGTTGATGAGCTTGATTTCGTTGCTTTGGTAGCTGCTCATTGCTTCTCCTTGCTGGTTTCTTGGTTGTTGAGTTCGTCTGCGCACGCCTGGCATGCCTTCCACCATTCGCTTGGATTGCCTTCCCTGAGGCTTCCGGTGTGGTCGTATTCGTCCTCGTGCGGATCCATGAGCTGGTGGACGTGTTCGCAGTTCCAGGTGTGCTTGTGGCGTGGTGTTGGCGGGACTGGTTCGGGCGCCCAGGTCTTCCACTGGTCGCGGAGCCATGTGTTGAGCCGTGGGATGTGGCCGCTGCGGATTTGGCCGTCGTTGACGGCGTGCCTGTAGCGGCGGAGCGCGGTTTGGAGGCGGGTGAGTTCGACGGGGTTTCCGGCGATGGCCGCGTACAGGGCTCTGGCTTCGACGTCGGTCTTGCGGCCTTTCGCGCCGACGGATCCGGGATAGGCTTCGGCGAAATGGTCGAAGCCGGATTCCGGCGTGGCAGGTTGCTTCGGCTTGCCGGCGGGAGGGGTCGGAGAGGGATTATCGGTATCGGTATCGGTTTTATGCCATGTTTTTGCTTGGCTGTCCTCTAGCAACTTGCTAGACGGTTTGCTACCCATCTCGCTACCGTTTTGCTCTCCGTTTGCTTGACTGTTTTCCGGCAAGTCGCCAGACGTTTGCTTGGCTTTCTGGTTGGCCGCCTTGCGGCGTCCTCCCTTGCTTCCCGCCTTGCGGCGCGCCTCGCGCTGCTCTTCGGTCAGCGTCTTCGGCTCCCTGCATATACCTTCGGCGTAGACGGGGCGCCAGCCGCCGTCGTGCTCCTCCATGAGGCCGGAGTCGATGAGCTGCTGGAGCTGTCGCATGGTGCCGCCGGCGTCCTTGAGGTCGAGCTTGTCGAAGTGGCCGGGGTACGCGGCCGGGTCCTTGGCCTGCATCGAGATGCCTTTGGAGTGGATGACGCACAGCTTGACCCACAGGCCTACGGTGGCGAGCGGCAGGCGGCGGATGCGCCTGTCGTCGGCCATCTGGTCGTCGACAATAAACCACATATCTCTCTTGCTCCTTCCGTGGTTCAGTCGATCTCGCCGGTGTCCGGATCGACGGTCGCCTCCACGTCGCCATCGTCCATGTCGAGGCTGCGGCGCAGGTCGTCGATGAGGATCATCTGCCGTGACGTGGCCGGCTTCGCGCACATGTTCTCCATGGCCAGTCCCGCGTCAAGGATGCGCTGCGCGAGGTCCGCGCAGTCGTACACTGCCTCGGTGATGGCGTGGATGCCGCCCCACTTGTCGATGTGCTCCTGCTTGTTTTTGGTGTCCATGACGGTGCGGCATGCCTTGAGCACGGCGGCCGCGGACTTGGTGACCTGCTGGGTCTTGCCGATGAGGTCGATGAGTGTGTCGGGCGTGGCCTCCTGCGGGATGAGCGCCTGTTGTTCGCTGGCTTTCATTGCTGCTCCTTAGAATTCCGGTTCCGGATCGGGTTTGCCGAAGTCCCCAAATGATGACTGGTCGTCCGACGGCGCGCCCCACGGATCATCGGCCGGAGGCTGGGCGGGTTGCTGTGTCTGCGCCGGCTGTTGCGACCGTTGGCTCCAGCCGCCTGCGCCGATGTTGACGGTCGGCGTCTGCGCGGCGGGATTGCCGTAGACGGGACCTTGCGGCTGTCGGCTGATGCGGCTGACCTGCGCGGTGGCGTAGCGCAGGCTCGGGCCGATCTCGTCAACCTGCAGTTCCATGACGGTTCTGTTGGTGCCGTCCTGTGCCTGGTAGGAATGCTGTTGGAGGCGTCCCTGCGCGATTACGCGCATGCCTTTCGAGAGGCTCTGCGCGCAATGCGAGGCCATGTCACGCCATGCCGAGCAGCGCATGAACAGCGCCGCCCCATCCTCGTACTGGCCGGTCTGCTTGTTATAGACGCGCGCGGTGTTTGCGATGGTGAAGCTGGCGACCTGCGCGCCCTGGCCGGTGGTTCTCAGTTCCGGATCCGCGGTGAGGTTGCCGACGATGGTGATGACGGTCTCCCCGATGGCCATGTCACTCCCCTCTCACGTATCCGGCCGGTTCCGGGCCGAGCTGGCTGGGATCCTTGGCCTTCCACGCGCATTTCGCGCGCAGGCATCCGGCCTCGCGGTCGATGACGATCTCGCCGAAGCGCGCCGGCGCGACCATGGTGAGGTTCCAGCCCCGGTCGCGGTTGAGCGTGGATATGGTTTCATACAGTTCGCCGATCAGTTCGGCGGACGTCATGCCGACGCTGGCGGGTGTGAGCGGCCATTCGAACCACTTCTCGCCTTCCGGCCTGCTTGGTGTTTTGCTTGGCAACGTTTGCCTCCTTTGGATTGATGTCGTGCCGGGGCGCGGATTCGAACCGCGCATCCATCCGCCGACGTGACCTCAACACGCCGATCCATGGCGCCCGCATCCTGTCGCGGGCCCCGGCGAAAGGCCGGACGGGAGGAGAAGAGAGAAGATGACCCGTCCGGCTGGGGTTTTAACGTCTTTTCCTTGACGCGCGGACGGTTCCGGCATGGCCGCGCATGACGAACCACGTCCATGCCGCAATGTGTGCGGAACCGTCCAAGTCCTTCACTGCCGTTGCTCGTCCAGCCATCGCATGAAGCGGGGGTCGGAGCACAGGCGACGCATGATGACGGCCGTCGGGATGAGCACCGCGAACGGCGCGGCGATGAGATGTTCGATGGGGTGCGTGCACGCCGGCGTGCAATACAGCACCCACATGGCCAGCAACCACACCGCGAAGATCAGCTGGTGCAAGATGATGCGGGCAAGAGCTTTCATCGTTTTGCCTCCGCTTTAGAATCGGTGGAATGGACATCAATGTGGTCACCAGCGTCGTTGGCGCCGTCACGGGATTGGTTGGCGGTGTCGCCGGATGTGTCGCCTTGTTCCAGGCGCGCCATGGCAACAAGCTCTCGGAGCAGGCGAACGGCTCGGCTGAGGAAGCCAACCGGATCGCCGTCGAATCGAAGCATGCCGCCGAGCAGGCCAACCGCCTTGCAGGAAAAGCGAACGAGATAGCTGCAGACGCGAACTCGATCAGCCAGCGGGCGTTGTCCGTCACCGCCGACCAGACGGTCCACAAGTGGCGGGTCGAATACGATGGAGAAACATCGACCGTCTTCCTTGTCAACGATTGCCCCGACATAGCACGAGACGTGTCCGTGTTCGTCCGTTTTAAAGACCAGACCGTTGCGCAACGGCACGTCGACGAGGTTGCGCCGTTCGGAGAGGTCGCGCTCGAAAGCGAGTTCTTCTCCAAGCAGATATTCGAAGACCAGGCCAGTATCGACCGTCTGAACGCCCAACCCGGCATCACCTACTTCGGACGTGGATCCTGTCGTGTGACGGTCCACGTCGCTTACACTACGGAGCACGGCGCCAGTCGCAACGACGAAGTCGAGCAGTGCCTGACCGACGGCCAAAGGCATTGATTCCATCACAGCTCCTTGTTGATGGTGTCGATGACGATGTCAACGAGGTCGGGCACGTCGAGGTCGACGTATCCGACGATGTGACCGAGCGAACGCCTTGCTTCGATTTCGCCCCATCCGTCGCCGCAGGCCGGACGGATGGCGCCGCCCTTGTCCTCGAATCCCCTGAATATCGCTTCGACGCATGCTTTGCGGATGTCGTTCATTTGTCCTCCTTTTCTTCCCATGGATCCGGCCACGGGGTATCAATGCGACCGGCAACGTAATCGATTGAGACGTCGAAGATGATGGCGAGCGCCTTCATGTCTTTGAGAGTGAAAGAGCGGATGCCCGTCATCTTGTTGCTAAGCGCCTGCCGCGTGATGCCCATCTCTTCGGCGAGCGCGGATTGTGTCATCTCGTGCTGCTCGAGGAGTGTGGAAACGATCTCGGCCGTATCCATGTTGCCTCCTGACGTTCTTTGTAACCTGATGTGGTTACTTTATACATCAGATTGCGACATTGTGCAACTTGTACACGCCGTGTTTACTTTGTTATACATTCTGGTTACAATTACAGGCATGAGTACAACAATGCAGCTACCGGTGGCGAGCGCACCGGACGTCGACTACCAGTCGATAGCGGTCAGAAACATGCAGATGATGCTCAGCGTCCGTGGGCTTAAGCAAGTGGACCTAGCGAATTACATGGGTAAAAACCGCCAGAATATGAACAGAATGATTAAAACCGGAATGAGCTGGAGCTTTAACGACATGGCGAAAGCTGCGCAATTCTTCGGTGTCTCCATTGACACACTGATGCGCACGGATCTATCGCAGGCCGAACTGCTCGGCTCCAACAATAAAGGAGGTCTGCCTGTCGCTGACTCGATCAGCGACGGTCGATTACGACGGGGTTGGATGCTCGCGGCCTGACAGTTGCCCAGGCCACGCGACCGGCCCTCTGGGGTCGAACATCATAACCCAGAGGTCCATGGTTCAAATCCATGCCCCGCTACCAATTGAAACCGGAAACCTTTTGGTTTCCGGTTTTTTGTTTTTCTAGGACGTCTCGCTCCTTTTATATAAAGTCCCCATACATATCGAACGCAACCGACGCGCACAACGTATGGTCATGCCGCTGTAGCCTTCATAATCGAACATAATCGCAAATCATGTATTAAAACGCTTTACCAAAAGTATTTGAAGAAAGCACTTGTAGCCACATCGCCGTAATCGTTACGAAAAGGGAAATCACAAAAAGAACACAACTACCTCTATAATCGGCTATATGAATGAAGCAACATCATCAAGCGCGACACCGCGCACAAAGGCAACAGCAAAGACAACAGCTAAAGCAGCGGCCACAAAGACAACGAGGACAGCCGCGAAATCAACCGCGAAGACGACAACCAAAAAACCAACCACCAAGCGCACTTCCAAGCCGAAAACCGCAACGAAGCGAACCGTCGGCGAAACTCCAGCACCTATCATCAACCGCACCAGCCCGGAACAGTTCGGCCGCGTAAACGTTCTTGACATCACTCCGTCCGCCGAAAACGGCCTGTACCCGGCCCGCGTGGAGCTTGGCGAGGCATTCAAGGTCACCGCGCAGGTGTTCATCGAAGGCCGCACCAAGGCCGGCGCCACCGTGTCCGTGCGCAACACGCGCGGCACCGAGAAGGGCCGCTTCCCGATGATCTGCACCAACCCCGGCCTGGACCGCTGGGAAGCGATGGTCAAGATCGGCGACCACAGCGACCTGAAGCCGTGGGAAGACGGCTACGCCGACGTCAAGAAGCAGCTCGGCGAATGGCACATCGTGGTCGAAGGCTGGGAGGATACGTACGCTTCCTGGCTGCACGACGCGCAAATCAAGGTCGAGGTCGGCGACGATGCGGAGAACGCGCTGGAATCCGGCGCGCAGCTGCTGGAACGTTGGGCTGGCGCACGCGATTCCAAGCTGACCGCCGACGACAAGAAGACGCTGCGCGAAGCGGCGAAGGCCGTTGCCGACAAGTCGCTCGACGCGACCGCGCGTCTTGCCGCGGCGACCACCGACGCAATCGCAAGCCTGCACGAAACCAATCCGCTGCGCGACGGCCTGAGCGCGTCGAATCCGCAGCGCTTCCGCGTGGAACGTCCGAAGTCGAGCTTCGCCGCATGGTACCAGTTCTTCCCGCGTTCCGAAGGCGCGTATTTCGACGCCGACGGCAAGATCGTGCAGGGCACGCTGAAGACGGCGCTGTCCGGCCTCGACCGCGCGAAGACCGAAGGCTTCGACATCGTGTACCTGCCGCCGATCTTCCCAATCGGCGTGACCAACCGCAAGGGCCGCAACAACACGCTGATCGCCGGACCGCACGATCCGGGCTCCCCGTTCGGCATCGGCTCCGAGCTGGGCGGCCACGACACCGTCGACCCGCTGCTCGGCACCATGGACGATTTCAAGGCGTTCTGCGATTACGCGCACAAGCTGGGCATCGAAGTGGCGCTCGACTTCGCGCTGCAGTGCTCGCCTGACCACCCGTGGGTCAAGCAGCATCCGAACTGGTTCCGCACCAAGCCGGACGGAACGATCGCATTCGCCGAGAATCCGCCGAAGAAGTACCAGGACATCTATCCGATCGATTTCAACGCCGACATGGAAGGCATCGAAGCGGAAACCGAACGCATCATGGACCTGTGGATCAAGGCCGGCGTGACGATCTTCCGCGTGGACAACCCGCATACCAAGCCGGTGCGTTTCTGGCAGGACGTGATCGCCGCCGTGACGAAGAAGCATCCGGAGACGCTGTTCCTGGCCGAGGCGTTCACCCGTCCGGGCATGATGCGCGCGCTGAGCTATGCCGGCTTCACGCAGTCGCACTGCTACTTCCCGTGGCGCAACACCAAGGAGGAGCTTGAGGAGTATTTGGAGGAGACCAACGGCGACGGTGGTTTCTACCAGCACAACACCTTCTGGCCGTCCACGCCGGATATCATGACCGCCTACCTGCGCGACAACGGTATCGCCGGTCACGCGGTGCGCGCGGTGCTCGCCGCGATGGGCTCTCCGAGCTGGGGCATCTACAACGGCTATGAGCTGATCGAGAACAAGCAGCGTCCGGGCTTCGAAGAGCAGATCGACAACGAGAAGTACGAAGTCAAGGTGCGCGATTGGGACGAGGCCGACAAGTACGGCATCTCCGAGCTGCTCACCTCGCTCAACAAAATCCGTTCCGAGCATCCGGCATGCCGCAGCTACCACAACCTGCACGTCCTGCCGAGCGACGACGCGGGCGTGGTGGCGTTCCTGCGCCAGACCCCGACCGAGCTTACCGGTACCGGCAAGCCGGATACGGTGATCGTGGTGGTGAACCTCGACGGCCACAACGCGCATCAGTCCATCGTCCACATCGAGCTGCCGGACTTCGGTTTCGCCACCGACAAGCCACTCAAGGTGCGCGACGAGCTGACCGGACGCGAGTTCGAGTGGAGCTGGGACAACTACGTCTCGCTGGCACCGTGGGCCGACGTGGCGCACGTGCTGACGGTGGTCGAGGACTGATTTTTAGTCCGGCCTACTTACGACTGGATCCGATTGATTCGGCCGGATGGCTGGATTGATCGCAGCTGAATCGCAGCATATGAAAAGTGCGGGCAGTGCATATCTCATGCATTCCACCCGCACTTTTCATATATGCTCACCGTTTCTGGCTGCTGAATCTCGCCTGTCCGCAACCGACCCCAGAGAAAAACAGCGCATTCGGCGGCGGAGTGGCTGCTGCGGCAACCGTGAATCACTTGCGATTCGGCATGCAGTGCCGACATGGCGCGAAAGCGGGTATTCTAAGTAACGAACTACTGCTGATCATTCGATCAAGGAGAAAACAATGGCAGAAACCTTCAACGTCGTGGTGGAGATCCCGCGCGGTTCCAAGAACAAGTACGAAGTGGATCACGAGACCGGTCGCGTGTTCCTGGACCGTACCCTGTTCACCTCCATGGGCTACCCGGATGACTACGGCTACATCGACGGCACCCTGGGCGAGGATGGCGATCCGCTCGACGCTCTCGTCATGATCCCGAACTCCGTGTTCCCGGGCTGCGTGGTGGAATGCCGCGCCGTCGGCCTGTACCACATGGTCGACGAGGCCGGCGGAGACGACAAGGTGCTGTGCGTGCCGGCTGACGTGCGTTTCGACGACATCAAGGACGTCGACGACGTTTCCGAGTACCACAAGGCTGAAATCAAGCACTTCTTCGAGCAGTACAAGGCTCTGGAGCCGGGCAAGGAAGTCATGCCGGGCGATTACTGGACCGGTGCCGCTAAGGCCGAGGAGGAAATCGTCGCAGCCCGCAAGCGCCTCGCCGAATCCGAAGCTGAGTGATTTCACCCCTTTCTAGGTAGCGACTTTACGTGAAAAGCCCGTTGACGTATGTACTTACACATGTCAACGGGCTTTTCGCGTATCCAAACGTCCCAAAACCTCCAGATACTGGAAGAAAACGGACAAAACCATACCCTCCAAGTGTCCGGATTCCTCCAGCGAGTGGAAGAAACAGCCCACAAGCGGGATACACTCATCACACGCGCATATTCGCTGGGGCCGCTATAGTGTAACCCGTAGTTCACGGCATGCGAACAGTATTCGCAGAATTCAAAGCCCGCTGGCTGGCGCGGCAGTTCTATGCCGGTACCCCTAGGCGTAGGCGGACGTGAGACTCCGTCGAGGCCCATCCCGTGGGAAACTGGCGGGATGAACCTATATACCAGCTATGTTGGTTCAAATACTATTCATTGCCGTTTCCGTATCTATGGACGCGTTCGCCGTTTCCATCGGCAAAGGCCTCACCGTCAAAAAACTGCGTGTCCTCGACGCGTTCAAAACCGCCCTCTGGTTCGGCGGATTTCAGGCGCTTTTCCCGCTGCTCGGCTATTTCGCCGCGTCCACGTTCAGCAAATACGTGACCGCCGTCGACTATTGGATTATTTTCGGTCTGCTCGCCCTCATCGGCGGCAACATGGTGCGTGAAGCATTCGAAGAGGATGAGGAGAACGCCAAGGAAACCGCCGATTTCGATTGGAAACACATGCTTCCGCTCGCCGTGGCCTGCAGCATCGACGCCTTCGCCGTCGGCGTGAGCTTCGCATTCATGACGCTCAACATCTGGCTTTCGGTGATCATCATCGGCGTCACCACCGGCCTGTTCTCCGCGGCCGGCCTGTATATCGGCCGCGCGTTCGGCTCGCGGTGGCAGAAGCCGGCGCAGATCGCAGGCGGCGTCGTGCTGATCCTCATCGGCCTGAAAGTGCTGTTCGAACATCTCGGCTTCCTCGGCTGACGCTACAGCCCACAGCAGCGCACTCAGCGCAACGGAAAAGCCCGCAATCGCAATGATTACGGGCTTTTTAAATACGTGAATTATGGCGATTACGCAACCGCCAAATCGTCAGAACGTCACGATGGCGAGCGCCGCCAGACCGACTGCGAGACCGGTCAGCATGACCGGCAGCAGTGCGAGGCCGATCCACGGCGAACGCGCATCCGGCTCGGGGTCGGCGTCGCGGTGCCAGAAGTACGAGCACACGGTGAGCGCCACGGCCACCAATACCGTCACGATCGCGGCGACGACCCATGTCATGGTCACGTTGCTGAACATGTCCACCGTGGCTCCGGAGGCAGCGGACATGGCGGCGGCCCTAGAATGCGTTGTCGGCAGGAGCACTGGCAGGAAGCACCAGCCCGCGCTGGCGATCATCGCAACGCCTTCGACCACGCTGTGCGACAGCGAGCGGATGAGGTGCGTGCGGTTTTCGCGGGCCATCTGGCGTCCGAAGGAGATCACGATCAGCAGGATCAGCAGGCCGCCGACGCCGGCGATCCAGCCGTCCTCCATGGAGAAGTCCTTGCCGCCGGTCGCGTCGGCGGCGAAAATCGCCCGTCCGAGCGTCATCGTCGTGGCGCACACCACCGACAGCAGGCCGGCGATGACGGCGATCACGTGTCCGGCGGTGCCGTCGCGGAACGGGCTGAACACTACCAGCAGCGCGATCATCGCCAGCGATCCGATGATGGTGAACGGCACCACGGCGGGATTGGCGGAATCGCCGTATGCGATGCCGGGAACGAGCGCGAGCGCCACCAATACCACGTACGCGACGATCTGGATCGCCAATACTTTGCCGAAAGCGACCTTCGACGGGTTTTGCTGGGAAACGGCCTGCGGAGCGGTCATCTCGGACCCCCTTTTCATATTGTGGTCAATACGTATGCAATATGAATAAATGTAGCCGTATGTGTCCACATACTTCAGTTACAATCGATGAAACGCCGATAATACATTTTGCGTGTACAATCGCGGCATCAGTTTAGAACAAAAGGGAGCTGACGTGACGGATCTTACGCTTATGACGTTCGCTAGCGATCCAGCTACCGTTCTCCCCTCGTTGGTGTTGCTTTCCCACCGCGTGCGCGTGTTGCCGATGGATGCGGCCAGCCTGGTGAAGATGCCGGAGAGCACCATTCTGTTTCTTGATGCGCGTGACGACCTGGCCACCGCCAAAACGCTGTGCCGTCTGATTCACGCGTCGGGACTGTCCACGCCGATCGTGCTCATTCTCACCGAGGGCGGCTTCACCGTGGTCAATTCGCAGTGGGGCATTGCCGATGTGGTGGTGGCTACGGCGTCCCCCGCCGAGGTGGAGGGGCGTTTGCGCCTGGTTTCCGAACGTGGCAACGCGCCGGTCAACGCGGCATCCGGTTCGGGCGAGCAGGGCGTGCAGAACGAGGATGGTCTGATCCGTTCCGGCGATTTGGTGGTGGATACGAATGGCTATACGGCCAGTCTGCACGGCCATCCGATCGACTTGGCGTACAAGGAGTTCGAGCTGCTCAAGTATCTGGTGCAGCATCCGGGCCGCGTGTTCACGCGCGCGCAGCTGCTGCAGGAGGTGTGGGGCTACGACTATTACGGCGGCACCCGCACTGTGGACGTGCATATCCGTCGCCTGCGCGCCAAGCTGGGCGGCGAGTACGAGCATCTCATCGGCACCGTGCGCAACGTCGGCTATCGTTTCGATCCGCCGGAAGAGGATGAGCATGAGGCCGCGGCCAAGGATGCGGCTCACGGCGAGTCCGGCGAAAGCTGACTTTTTCTTGCGATCATTCCGTTGATGTTCGACGGGTTTCGTTTGTTTTCGTTGGCCTTTCGCTGATTTCCTGTTGTTTTTTGCTGATTTTCTGTCGTTTTTTCGATGGATTTTCGCTGTTTTTGCCGATTGCGACGTTTCCGCAGGTTTCCCGCGTTCGTCCGCATGCGAGGGGTAGGCTGGGAGGCATGCCTCGGGAATCGAAGAAGGCGCGGATCGCGCGCATGCATCAGGAATACGAGCAGTTGTGCGTGGAGATTCCCGATCCGAAATGCGCGTTGAACTTCAATTCTCCTTTCGAACTGCTGGTGGCTACGGTGTTGAGCGCGCAGACCACCGACAAGCGCGTGAACATGGTCACGCCGGAACTGTTCGGCGAATATCCCGGTCCGGCGGAGCTTGCCGCCGCGAATCCCGAGCACGTCGAGGACATCATCCGCACCATCGGCTTCTTCCGTACGAAAGCGCGCAATATCATCGGGCTGTCGCATGAGTTGTGCGTGCGATTCGGGGGCGAGGTGCCGGCTGATATGGCTTCGCTGGTCAGCCTGCCGGGCGTGGGCCGCAAAACCGCGAACGTGGTGTTGGGTAACGCGTTCGGCGTGCCCGGTTTTCCTGTGGACACGCATGTGATTCGTGTGACTGGGCGATTGCGGTGGCGGTCCGACTGGGCGAGCCCCTCCCCTGACCCGGTGGCCATCGAACGTGAGGTCACCGCCTGCTTCCCTCCCGAAGAATGGACCGATCTGTCTCACCGTTTGATATTGCATGGCCGTGCCATCTGCCATGCGCGAAAACCGGATTGCGCCGACTGCCCCCTCAACGACACGTGTCCGGGCGCGTTCGCCGCGTGATTCCGACGCATGCCAGCCGCCACGCCGGCACTCCGTCGAATCGCACCCGGCCATCGGGCGTGTAGCACGCGTCAACTAGACTCGGGTGCATGGATGAAAACGGGCGGAAACGTAATCTGAAAGCCGAGGCGACGCGCTGGCTGATCTTCTTCGGCGTCGCGATCGTGCTCAGTGTGCTGCTGTGGCTGGGACTGTCGCTGACAGGCCGCAAGGATCCCATCACATCCTTCGGCACGCTCGTCTCCGACTCGTCGGTGACCGTCGGCATCGAAGGCAATGCGCCGAAATCGCTTGACATCCGCACCGAACAAGGCACCGCCGTGGAGCAAGCGCTGCTCGGCAACGTATACGAAACGCTGGTGTCACGCAGCGAAACCAACAAACTGCAGCCGGGAATCGCCAGCTCCTGGCAGGCTTCCGACGACGGTCTCACGTACACGTTCACGCTGAACGACGGCATGACGTTCGCCAATGGGCACAAACTCGACTCGTCCGACGTGGTCTGGTCACTGCAGAACGCCGTCAACAACCATTACGTGGGAGCCGACCAGCTTGGTGATCTGAAGGAAATCACCAATCCCAATGCGAATACGGTGGTCATCACGCTCGCCAAGCCGAATCCGCGGCTGTTGCGCGCGCTGGCCGGCCGTGCAGGCGTCGTGTACGACGCGGAAAGCAAAACCAACTATGCGAAATCGGCGGTCGGATCGGGACCATTCACCGTGTCAACCGCGGACCAATCGCAAATCGTGCTGCAACGCAACGACTCGTATTGGGGCAAAAAAGCCGCATCATCGCAAGTGACGCTCTACTACTACGCCAACGAGGAATCCATGGCCGATGCCATGAAAGCCGGCAAAATCAGCATGGCGCTGCCGCTGAGCGCTTCAACCGCCGCGGAACTGGGCAAGACCAACGGTATTGCCGCGGACAGCGGCATCAGCTTCGACAAGGTGATGCTCGCGTTCAACAACGACAACAACAGCCCCTTCTCCGACGAGCAGATCCGCAAGATGACGCGATACGCCATCGATGCGAAGACCATCGCCAAGAACGCGCCCGACGCGTACGCGCCGCTGGGAGGGCCGATCAGCCCGCTGGAAGACGGGTATGAGGACCTGAGCGGCCTGTACCCCTACAACCTCGAACAGGGGCAACGGATGCGCACGTATTTCGGAGTGAACTACATCGCGCCAATCGACATTCTGGTGCCGAAGGAATACGAAAGCATCGGCAACGACGTGAAAACCGCCATCGAAAACCTCAATATCAACACCAATCTGGAAGTGCTCGATTCCGCCGCGGACGTGACGGAACGCATGAACGCCGGCACCTATAACATCGCGCTGACCACCATGAGCGACGAAGGTGACGCAAGCGTCTTCGACAACGGCCAGTCCGTGTTCCATTTCGAGAACGGCGACGCACAACAGGCTTACGCCAATGCCATGGCCGCGACCAACGACAACGATTATCAGGCCCGCATGCGCGATTACGCGCGCGCCGTCAGCGAGAACGCGGCCAGCGACTGGCTGTACACGCGCAAGAACTTCCTTGCCGTTTCCGATGGGCTGCAGGGGTATCCGAAGAATCTGACCGATCGTCTGCTGCCGTTGAACAGATTGACGCTGCACTGATTTTTCCACGGTTTTTTATGTGGATTTTCCGCGATTTGCCTGCGATTCCGGCATTCGGTTCGATAGGCGCTGATACGACGGCAGTTGTCACATTCGCTTTCTAGACTAGCGACTATGACTGAAAGCCAAGATAACACCATCAACGCGAACCTCACGCCGCTGCCCGACAAGGTCGGCGTGGACGGTCTCGAAGACAAGTGGCGCGGAGTCTGGGACGAGAGCGGAGTCTACAAGTTCCAGGGCACCCGCGACCGTAAGGCCGTTTATTCCATCGATACCCCGCCGCCCACCGTTTCGGGCCACCTGCACGTCGGCCACGTGTTCTCCTACACGCACACCGATGTGATCGCACGTTTCAAGCGCATGAACGGCTACGACGTGTTCTACCCGATGGGCTGGGACGACAACGGCCTGCCGACCGAACGCCGTGTGCAGAACTATTACGGCGTGCGCGTGGATACGTCCCTGAAGTACGATCCGAATTTCGTGCCGCCGTTCGAGGGTACGGACGGCAAGAAGATCGACGCCAAGGACCAGGTGCCGATCTCCCGTAAGAACTTCATCGAGCTGTGCGAGAAGCTCACCGCCCAGGACGAGAAGCAGTTCGAGGCGCTGTGGCGCTCCCTCGGCCTGTCCATCGACTGGTCGCAGACCTACCACACCATCGGCGAGCATCCGCAGCGCGTGGCCCAGAAGGCGTTCCTGCGCAACCTGGCCCGTGGCGAAGCGTATCAGAAGGACGCTCCGGGTCTGTGGGACGTGACGTTCCAGACCGCAGTGGCCCAGGCCGAACTGGAATCGCGCGAATATCCGGGCTTCTACCACAAGGTGGCGTTCCGTTTCGAAGACGGCACCCCGATCTACATCGAGACCACCCGTCCGGAACTGCTGGCCGCCTGCGGCGCGCTGATCGCGCACCCGGACGACGAGCGTTACAAGCAGTATTTCGGCCAGTACGTCTACTCCCCGCTGTTCCACGTGAAGGTGCCGATTCTGGCGCATAAGGCGGCGGAAATGGACAAGGGCGCCGGCATCGCCATGTGCTGTACGTTCGGCGACGTCACCGACGTCGAATGGTGGCGCGCTCTGAACCTGCCGCTGCGTTCCATCATCCAGCGCAACGGCCGCATCGTCATGGACACCCCGGATTGGATCGAATCCGAGGAAGGCAAGCGTATCTTCCAGGAGACCGCGGGCAAGACCACGTTCTCCGCACGTAAGGTCATCGTCGACGAGCTGCGCGCTGCCGGCGATCTGGACGGCGAGCCGACCCCGACCAAGCGTATGACGAACTTCTACGAGAAGGGCGACAAGCCGCTCGAAATCGTCACCTCCCGCCAGTGGTACCTGAAGAACGGCGGCACCGACGAGAAGCTGAACGCCGAGCTTATCGCACGCGGCAAGGAACTGAACTTCCACCCGGACTTCATGCGCGTGCGTTACGAAAATTGGGTGCACGGCCTGAACGGCGATTGGCTAATCTCCCGTCAGCGCTTCTTCGGCGTTCCGTTCCCGCTGTGGTACCCGGTGAAGGAGGATGGCACCGCCGATTACGACCATCCGATCACCCCGAGCGAGGACCGTCTGCCGATCGATCCGACCGACGATGTGCCGGAAGGCTACACCGAGGACCAGCGTGACGTGCCGGGCGGCTTCACCGCCGAGCCGGACATCATGGACACCTGGGCCACCTCGTCGCTCACCCCGCAGATCGTGACCCGCTGGGAGGAGCCGGGCGAGGAGAACCAGGCGATCTTCAATGCCACCTTCCCGATGGATCTGCGTCCGCAGGGCCAGGACATCATCCGCACCTGGCTATTCTCCACCATGGACCGCGCGCACTTGGAGAACAAGTGCCTGCCGTGGGCCAACACCACGCTGTCGGGCTGGATCCTCGATCCGGACCACAAGAAGATGTCGAAGTCCAAGGGCAACGTGGTCGTGCCGGACAAGCCGATCAAGCAGTTCGGCGCCGACGCGGTGCGTTACTGGGCCGCCGCCGCACGTCTGGGCCTGGACGCCACGTACGACGAAGGCCAGATGAAGATCGGCCGTCGTCTTGCCATCAAGCTGCTCAACGCCACCAAGTTCGCGCTGGCCATCGGCCGTGAGGACGAGAACCATCACGTGGGCGCTCCGGCAGTCGCCGCATGGAACCCGGCCGACGTGACCGAGCCGATCGACCGTTCCGCGATGTCCAAGATGGCCGCCGTGGTCCGCGAAGCCACCGACGATCTCAACAACTACGAGCATTCCAAGGCTCTGGAAGTCATCGAGAACTACTTCTGGCAGTTCTGCGACGACTACATCGAGCTGGTCAAGAACCGCGCCTACGGCACCGCCGATTCCACCGGCAACGTGCCGAGCGAGGCCGCGGTGAAGTCCGCACGCACCACGCTGGGCCTGGGTCTTGATGCGTTCGCGCGCCTGCTCGCCCCGTATCTGCCGTACGCCACCGAAGAGGTGTGGAGCTGGATGCATGAGGGCGAGGGCTCCGTGCACCGCGCAGCATGGCCTGTGGCCGACGTGTACGCGGCCGCCGCCGGCGACGCATCCGCCGATCTGCTTGCTCATGCCGGTGAGGCTCTGGCCGCGCTGCGTGGCATCAAGTCGAAGGCCAAGGTTTCGATGAAGACCCCGATCTTGTCTGTGACGCTTGCCGTTGCCGACGATGTGCGCGGGTCCATCGAGGCCGCGCTGGGCGATATCGCCGAAGCTGGTCGCGTGACCGGACCGATCGCCTTCACCGCACCGGCTGCCGCCGAGGGTGAGGACGAGGCCGCCGATGTGACGGTCGCCGAAAGCGAGCTAGGCGAACCGCCGGCCAAGAAACCGAAGAAGTGAGTCTCTGAGGTGAGCCGCCAGCGGCTTTTGTAGCGCAGCCGCTCACTTCACCCACATACGAGGGGCCTTTCCTTTGCATGAAGGAGAGGCCCCTCGTATATCCCGTCACTGTCTGCAACTAACCGTGCCCCCTTTTGCTCATATTCAGTCAAAATCGCGGGAAAAATGCTTTCGTGAGCGAAAAGGGGTATAAATCGCAGGCAAAACGGTCGAAATCATATCCCCTTTTGCTCACGTCCGTGCAGAATCGCCCTAAATCGCAAGACGTGCGCGCATAGAACCGTCCTTATCCCGTTCTCGGCTGTTCTCAGCGTACATTCCTGCCCCTGCGCACAAACCCGTACGCGAAAAAATGGTTTTTATGGGCGTAATCTCAACGAATGCACAAGCGAAGGCGGAAATCGCAATCAAAACCCCGAAACGTACCACGTAAGCGACGGAGCACTATCGGATTTAGCGCATCGCACAAACCGCGTGCTCTACAGCACCGGAACGGACAGGAGGTACTGCGGGCCAGCGGACGAATTTCCGGAACCGTTCCCACCCAATCCAGCCTGCAGCGCATCGTCGAAAACTTCCGCAGCGGCGGCCAATTCGACCGTCTCGTCAATCAAATCGCCATTATCCGGCGTGAAACCGGTTTTCGCCAAGCCATAGCCGGTAATTGGTAGCGAGCTGGCGGACGAATCCGCCGAACCGTCGGACGAATCGCCACCGCTGTTCTTCGAAGAGCCGTCCACTCCCCCGACTTTCGCCACATTCTTCGACGTGGTGTCCGCTGCGGCGCCGAACGACGGACGTAGTCCGCCCGCGTAGCTCATCACATCATCCATGCTGATGGCGTTCTTGTCATCGACCAAGCTGGTCGAATCGGCGGTGTTGTTCTTCGCCTGCGCGCGTTCGGCCTTGCGTTGCGCACGGGACCGCCGTTTCTCGGCTTTCGCGCACAACGATTGGCTGGCGGAGGCGGAACGCAACGTGTCCAGCACAGAAGCGTCATCGGCAGCGCCCGATTCGGACGTGTCGTCATCCGAATCCAGCTGGTCGGCGAATCGCAGCACGATCTGGTGGAATGCGCTGGCCTGTCCGGTGTGCTCGCTGGCGTCCGCCAACGCGGTCATCGCCGCGGACACCTTGTCGGACGCGGTTTTGAGCTTCTCATTGTCTTTGATGCCGGCACGCACGTCGGCGATCGCCTGGGTTTCGTAGCTGCCAGCCGTGCCTGCGGTGGCGCCCAGTTCCTTAAGCCGAGCCGTGTATGCGTCGGTGAAATCCATCGAATACGGGATCATGGCCGCGGACAGCTGCGATTGGCCGGCACTGTAGTCTTTGGAGCCGCGCTGTTGTTCCTCGCCGGCGCGCTTGGTGAGCTCGTTCACCAAGCCGGATGTGCCACGCTGTTCGATGGTGCGAATCACCTCGTCGACGGCGTCGGCCGCGCCGATATGCCGGTATGCGGCGCTCACGTCGTTGACGGCGTTGGCCAGGTCTGCCACGGATTTAGCTACGGAGGTATCGCCGTTCAGTTCGGACGCGGTGCCGAGAATGGCGGGAAGCTGTGTGGCGTTGCCGATCGAACCGGACAGATGCGTGGTGTATGAGCCCACGTACGCGTCGATGTAGCCGTCGAACGCCTGATCGTGCGCTTTGGAACGTACGGCGATGGTCTGTTTGGCAAGCGCTTTCTCGTTGTCTCTGAGCTGTTCCAGTTGGGCGATGAGCTTGCGGTTGCGTTGCGAGCCGACGTTGGTCAGACCGTCCACCAAGGTGGTTGCGCGCTTGGTCAGGTCAGGCAGTGATTGCTGAACGTTGCCTTCCACCGCGGCGATGGACAGTGAGCTCATGGTGAAGTGCTTCGCCGTCACGTAGGCGTTGAAGGTCAGGTCCTCGCCCGGTTTGCCGACCGCAGCCACCAGGGTCGAGGTGTTGTCGGATGAGACGAGCACGCCGTCATCGGCGGTCACGTCACTGCCGACGCGTCCGGGAATGGTGAAGGCGACGATTGGCGTCAGATTGGCGGTCACGTCGGGTTTCGTGGCATGCAGGGCGATGCGTATGCCGATCATGCCGGAAGCGTCGGAAACGTCGGAAACGCTTACGTCGGGCCCGTTGAGGGTGAAGGAGGCGGATATTTTCCACGGCAATGCGACAACGCCTTTGGGAACGCGTTTCGACGTGGAGGATCCGCTGTTGGTCAGGAAAAGGCGGCCTGGTTTGTCGATGGAGGTGTAGGCGCTCATCACGTCATCATGCGATGCATCGGCCGCGTACTGCCCATTCTGTTGCAAGGCCGATATCGCGTCGTTCACGCCGACTGCCGCGACGGGAGCGGCGGTGATGACGGCGACCGCGATCGCCGCGGCAAGCGGGCGTCGGGCACCGGATGGACGGTTCGCGGTGGCGTGGCGCATGCCGGACCTCTCAATCGCAATCGAAACAACTTTCCAAGGCATTTAATGTAGTGCCCGGCATGCCCGTCGGCAATGGACGTTCGCGCGGGGCGCGCGGAAAACGGACGGCTCAGGCGAAAACGTCGAGTACGCCCGGGTCTCCCCCGTTTTCGGCGATGCGCTTGTGGCGGCGCTTGGCCTCGGTCACCACGAATTCGCGGTACATTTCGGCGATTTCCGGATCCAGTCCGGCTTCGTCGGCAATGCGATGCAGACGCTCGATCTGGGCATGTTCACGCTGGTAATCGGCCGGCGCGAAGCCCGCACGCGCCTTGAGCACACCCACCTGCGACGTGTATTTGAACCGTTCCGCCAGCAGCGAGACGATGGCGGTGTCGACGTTGTCTATCGATTGGCGCAGCGAGGCGATTTTAGCCACCACATCGGCCACTTCGGGGTTGTTCTGCGCGGTGCGCGCGTCGATGATGGTTTCGGATTCGGTTTCTTCTTCTGGCCGAAGCCAGTCATGTTCGCTGTCGCTCATGGGTATAAGCCTACCGCGCACCCTACCGCGGCATCTGCCGAACAGCGGTCACTTCGCGAAGTAACGCTGCAGCACGATGGTGGTTTCGGTGCTGACCGACACCGTGCGATGGATGAGGTTCAACAGCTCTTCGAGCTTGCTGGGCGATTCGACGCGAACGGTGAGCATGAAGCTGGGCGAACCGGCGACGGAATCGCAGGACATGATGCCGTCGATGTTTTTGAGCTTGTCTGGAATCTCGGCTTCCTGGGAGTAATCGATGGGCGTGACCGCGATGTAGGCGTTCACCGCAAGGCCGCGGCGCTCGTCGTCGATAACCGCCTTGTAGCCGCGGATCACGCCGCGACGCTCAAGCTTCTGCACGCGCGACTGCACGGCGGACACGGACAGGCCTGTCGCCTCGGAAAGGTGGGACAGCGTGGCTCGGCCATCCTTTTCAAGCATGTCGAGGATTACGCCATCGGTCGCGTCGAGCTGGCTCGCAACCGTACGTGCGTCTACCGGACCATTGTCACTGTTGGTCATTCATACCCCTTTTCCAACAATCCACTGCACCGGCCGCAATCGACTGTCCCCACTGCAGTTCCATGTTCTTTTTCTTCCTTACCATACCCACTACCGCGCACATACCGTCGCGGAATCGCCGCAGTTTATCCGGACGGCGCAACGCTGTCATGAAATATCTTTGTTTTATTTAACTCATACCCCCATATCGACCATATATATTTTTCCCATTTATCTTTTCTCGTCGTATTTTTACCTATTTTTTAATTGACAACGTTGTCCAAAAAGTGGCCAATTTCACGAAATTCGTCGAAACGTACGCATAGGAAAGGGGCTACACGGCGATTGCCATGCAGCCCCTCAAACCTTCAGATTCGCTTGCAGCCGACGACTCAGTTGCCGTTGGTGGCGTTGCCGCTCTGCTGGATGAGCGACGCCATGAAATCGCGGTTGGTCGCTGTCTTCTTCAGGCGTGGCACGAGCGTCTGGTAGGCCTGTTCCGGCTCGAGGCCGCCCAGCAGGCGACGCAGACGGTAGATGATCGGCAGTTCCTGCGGATCGGTGATGAGCTCCTCGCGGCGGGTGCCGGAGGCGTTCACGTCGATGGCCGGGAACAGGCGCTTGTCGGCGAGCTCACGGCTCAGGCGCAGTTCCATGTTGCCGGTGCCCTTGAATTCCTCGAAGATCACCTCGTCCATCTTGGAACCGGTTTCCACCAGCGCGGAGGAGATGATGGTCAGGGAGCCGCCGTTTTCGATGTTGCGGGCGGCGCCGAAGAACTTCTTCGGCGGGTACAGCGCCTGCGCGTCCACACCACCGGACAGGATGCGGCCGGAGGCCGGCGCGGCGATGTTGTAGGCGCGGGCCAGACGGGTCATGGAGTCGAGCAGCACCACCACGTCCTGGCCGAGCTCCACGAGACGCTTGGCGCGTTCGATGGCCAGTTCGGCGACGGTGGTGTGGTCGGAGGCCGGACGGTCGAAGGTGGAGGAGATGACCTCGCCCTGCACCGTGCGTTCCATGTCGGTGACTTCCTCCGGACGTTCGTCCACGAGGACGACCATCAGGTGGACTTCCGGATTGTTGGTGGCGATCGCGTTGGCGATGTTCTGCAGGGTGATGGTCTTGCCGGCCTTCGGCGGGGACACGATCAGGCCACGCTGGCCCTTGCCGATCGGCGCCACGATGTCGATGAGGCGGCCGGTGAGCTTGTTCGGCGTGGTCTCCTGCTTCAGGCGTTCCTGCGGATACAGCGGGGTGAGCTTGCTGAACTGCGGACGATGCTGCGCTTCCTCGACGCTCATGCCGTTGATGGAGTCGATGGACTGCAGCGGCACGAACTTCTGACGCTGGTTGCGACGTTCGCCTTCACGCGGGGCGCGGATGGAGCCGTGCACGGCGTCGCCCTTGCGCAGGCCGTACTTCTTGACCTGGCCCATGGAGACATACACGTCGTTCGGTCCCGGCAGGTAGCCGGACGTACGCACGAACGCGTAGGAGTCGAGCACGTCGACGATGCCGGCGACCGGCACGAGGTCTTCCTTCGGCTCGTCGCGATGCTGGTCGCGGTCGGCGCGATCCATACGATCGTTGCGCTGGTCGCGGTCGGCGTTGCGGTCCATGCGGTCGGCGCGATCGTTACGGTCGTTGCGATCATTGCGATCGCCCCTGCCGCGACGCTCGTCACGCTCGTCGTAATCGCGGTCACGGACACGCATACGGCGGCCACGGCGATCGTTGCGTCCACGGCTGTGACGGTATTCGTTGTCTTCGGTCTCGTCGCGACGCTTATCATCGTCGGCGTCTTCCTGCGACGGCAGCGTGGCGAGGATGTCATCAAGGTCGCGCACGACGTCTTCGCTCTTCGGCCCGTCCGCCATGCGACGGCGGCGACGCGGCTCGAAATCGTCCCTACGGTCGTCATCACGACGGCGACGGCGGTCATCCTGCTTCGGAGCGGCATCGTCAAGGCCCAGTTCGGCGAGCAGGTCGGCGCCGGCTTCGGCGTCACGATGGCGACGACGCTTCGGCGCTTCATCGTTCGGCTTCAACGCGTCCACCGCTGCCACGGCATCCGCGACTTCGGAGGATTCCGCGGACTTGGCCTGCTTGGCACGGACGGGGCGTTCCTCCTGCTTGGCTTCATCGGCCTTCTTGTCCTTTGCCGATTTGACCTCAGCGTCTGCGGCGGGAGCGGACTTTGGCGCGCGCACGGTGACGCCGGCCGGAGCCTGGCCGCCGGAACGGGCGGCTTGAAGTGTTGCGATCAGTTCGGTCTTGCGCATGGTGGAGACACCACGAAGTCCCATCTGCTTGGCGAGCTCCTTGAGCTCGGGCAGTTTCATATCATCGAGATTAGGGCTTGTTGCCACTGGTAGTTGCCTTTCCTTGGCTTCCACAGGCATGCGCCCGCGACAGCTGTAAAAAAGAATTGCGGAAAATTTCCGTCGAATGAAAAGTCCGCCGCGAAACATCGCGGTTTTCGAACTGTCCTAACCATACAACGCAACCCAGACCAACGCAAAGCGGGCACGCGCGGTCCGCCCGTGCGGTTCGCGCACCGCGCAATCGCAATAAAAATCGCAATGAAAAAGCCCATGCCAAAAAGCATGGGCTTGATCAAAGTTACGCTGCGAAAAATAAATAACGCGTGCGAAGACGCCCGTCTGAGGCCGAAGGCGTACAAAGGTACGTCGAGCGCCGGAGAAAGGGCGTATGCGCACGCGTTATTTATTTTTCTACTTTTCTTCGTGGTAGGACTTGTCAGTGTTGACCGACCACACGTTGTCTTTCGACGTTTCGCCGCTCTTGATGTCCTTGACGGCTTCGATGGCGGTGGCCATGGAGTGGTCCATGTTGTTGTAACGGTGCTGTCCGTTACGGCCAACGCAGTACAGGTTGCCGAAGGAGTCGAGGTAGTCGACGAGTTCGGGCATGCGGTCGTAGGTGTCGAAGTAGGCCGGGTAAGCCTTCTTGACGCGTTCGCGGTGGGAGTCGAGCACGTCCTGCGGGCCGTTGATGACCTGCATGCGGGTGAGCTCCTGGATGGCGAACTTGGTGGCTTCCTCGTCGGTCATGTTCCAGAAGGAGTCGCCTTCCTCGCAGAAGTATTCGAGGCCGATCCACACGGTGTTGTCGACGTCCTTGACCAGGTACGGGCTCCAGTTGTTGAAGATCTGCAGACGGCCGACCTTGTAGCCCGGATCCTGCACGTAAATCCAGCAATCCGGCACGATCGGCGGGTTGCCGAGGGTCGGAATGTCGGTGGTGTTGGTCAGGCGCAGGTGCTTGACGAGCAGACCGACGGTGACGAAGTCGCGGTACGGCAGGCCGTTGGCGATTTCGGTCATGTCCTTCGGAGCCGGCTGGTCGGAGGCGTCCACGGCGTTGACAAGGTCCTTGACCGGCATGGAGGAAATGAAGTCGTCCGCGGCCATTTCGGTGCGGTTGCCTTCGGAATCCTCGTACACGACGGATGCGATCTTGCCGTCCTTCTGGCGAATTTCCACCACATTGGCGTCGGTGATGACCTTCACGCCGGCGGCTTCGCAGTTGGATTCGACGGTTTCCCACAGCTGGCCCGGGCCAAGCTTCGGATACCAGAATTCCTCGATGAGGGAGGTTTCGACTTCGGAGTTGTCGCGCTTCTTCGGCAGGAGCTTCTGGAAGGCGTTCTTCAGCACGCCCATGATGCTCAGGCCCTTGACGCGCTGCGCACCCCAGTCGGCGGAGATTTCGGACGGGTGACGGCCCCACAGCTTCTCGGTGTAGCCCTCGAAGAACATGGAGTAGAGCTTACGGCCGAAACGGTTGATGTAGAAGTTCTCCAGGTTGGTTTCCGGCAGCTTGTGCACCATGGACTTCAGGTAGCTGAAGCCGGCGACCATGGTGAGCTTGAAGCCCATGGCCTTCAGGGTGTTGGCGCTCAGGGAAATCGGGTAGTCGAGGAAGTGGCGGTTCCAGTAGATGCGGGACACGCGGTGGCGCTTGAGCATCACCTTGTCTTCGATTTCCGGATCCGGGCCGCCCGGCTCCATATCATGCTCGCGGTGGAGCTTCTTGTCATCATAGCTGGGTGCGCCCTGCAGCGGCAGAACGTCCTTCCACCAGTCCATGATGCGGTCGTCCTTCGAGAAGAAGCGGTGGCCGCCGATATCCATACGATTGCCGTCATGCTTGACGGTGCGGGAGATGCCGCCGAATTCGCGGGTGGCTTCCAGCACGGTCACGTCGTACTGTTCGGAGCCACCGTCCTTGACGAGCTCCCAAGCGGCAGTCAGGCCGGCAGGGCCGCCACCGATGATGACCACGGATTGCTTTTGCGTCACTTTGAAGTCTCCTTACAAACAAAATCGAAGATATTCTACCCGAAGGTAGGGAAACGCACAGCGCACCTGTGCACATACACACAAAATCACCGCCAAGTCCGACAGCAATCGCCCTGATAGAAGGAAAACCAGCCGTACGGCTTCCGCCGAAGACTGGTTTTCCGTAGGTCCGCTACATGCTGTCGGGAATGTCGATGTCGGTTTTCTGCACTTCCTCGACGTTCACGTCCTTGAACGTGACGATGCGCACGTTCTTGACGAAACGGCTGGAACGGTAGACGTCCCACACCCACGCGTCGGTCAGCCGCACGTCGAAGTAGACGTCCTGGCCGGCGGAACGCACGTTGAAATCGACCTTGTTGGCCAGATAGAAGCGGCGCTCGGTCTCCACAACGTAGGTGAACAGTTTGATGACGTCGCGGTATTCCTTGTATAGGGACAGCTCGGCGTCGGTTTCGTAGTTGTCGAGGTCCTCGGCGCTCATCGTCTGCCTTCCGTGTCGCGCTTGCGGCCACGTCCAAGCGTGCGCCACCAAGCATCCTTCGAGGTTTTGCGCTCATCCGAGCTGTACGGCCAGTTGTTGTCGGCATCGCCGGCCTTCTGGTCCGTCTTCGCCGTTCCGGATGCTTCGTTCGGCTGCGATTCCTGCGATGGCGCGGCAGACGTCTCGTCGGCGGAGGTCTGCGCAGTGTCTCCACTCTGGCCTGCCGCTGCGGCATCGTCCGCATCGCCCTTATGTACGGAGTTGAGTTGGATGGCGATCGAGTGTTCGCGGGCGCTCAACGCCTCCTTGACGCCCGGATTGTCTTCGATCACGTGCATGCCGAACGCGTCGAGCGAGCGGATCGGGTCGAATTCGTCGACGAGCGTGTCCATGACGATGAGGTCCTGGTAACGGTTCTCCGACGCGTTCCACAGGGCATCGCGCGAACGGCCGGACGGCACGAAGCCGAGCGACTGGTAGACGGATACGGAACGAGTGTTCTGTTCCGGCACGGCCACCCAAATGCGGTGCATGCCGAGGCCCGCCGGTTCCGGCGCGAAGCCGTACGTCATCACGCGGGGCATGATGTCTCGCGAGTAGCCGCGGCCGCGGTAGTCCTTGCCGAGCACCACTTGGATGCGGGCGGAACGCGCCCAGCCGTCGATGTCGATGAGGAAGATCATGCCGATCACGTTGTCGGAAGAGGCCGCGTCAAGCTCGCCGTCGCCGTCATGGTCGGCTTCGGTGACGATGGACCATGCGATGGTACGACGAGATTCCGGATCCCCCACGCCGGATTCGTTCGATTTTTCGCCATTGGACCATGCCACGGAACGACGCACCCACGCGTTCACAGCGCCACGTTCGGCCACGCGGTCCTTGCCGGTGATGCCGGATGCGCCGACGTACGCCTCAATGACCTCCATGCGTGCGATGTCGTCGATGGTGGCGGGGCGCAAGTGCACCATCTCGCCCTTGATGGGCGGAATGACGATGCGTTCCGGCAGCTCCCTCGCCCGCTGGTCCGTCGTCTGTTCCTTCGCTGTGGTTTCAGCGTACTCTGACATGATTATCGTTTCCTATGTTTCTCGGCGCGGTCCCTCGCCGCACCCATACCGACGGTATTGTACCCGACTGAACGCCAGCTGGGAGTTTTGTTAGGCAAAATCCCCGTGAAACCTCCCCAGCCGACGCGTGAATCGTACGAAAAGGCATGTAAAAGCAGATAAAAGCAACAAAATGCAGAAAGGCGTGCGTTTTTACGATTCCTCTCATCGCAAAAACGCACGCCTTTCGATGCCATCAATCAGGCAACGTTCGGCAATCGCCGGAATGTCACTTGATCTTGCCCATCACGATCTTGGTGACGGCCTTCGCGTCGGCCTGGCCGCGGGTGGCGCGCATGACAGCGCCGATAATCGCGCCCATCGGCTTCATGTTGCCGCTCTTGAGCTTCTCGACGATGTCCGGGTTGGCCGCGAGTGCCTCGTCGACGGCCTTTTCGAGCGCGCCGTCGTCGGAAACGACCTGGAAGCCGTGCTTCTTGACGACCTCGTCCGGAGTGCCTTCGCCGGCGAGCACGCCTGCGACGGTCTGCTTGGCGAGCTTGTCGTTGAGCTTGCCGTCGGCGATGAGCTTCTCGACCTCGGCGACGTCGGCCGGGGTGATCGGCAGCTCTTCAAGGCTCACGCCCTTGTTGTTGGCTTCGCGGGAGAGCTCGCCCAGCCACCACTTCTTGGCGCCCGAGGCGGAAGCGCCGGCCTTGACGGTGTCCTCGAGCAGGTCCAGAGCGTCGGCGTTGAGCACGTCGCGCATCTCCAGATCGTTGAAGCCCCACTCGCCCTTCAGGCGGTTGCGGCGCTCACGAGGCATTTCCGGCATCTGGGCCTTCATCTCCTCGATGTGCTCCTTGGTGATGTGCAGCATCACCAGATCCGGATCCGGGAAGTAACGGTAGTCGTCGGCGTCGGACTTCACGCGGCCGCCGGCGGTGGTCTGCGAGGCCTCGTCCCAGTGACGGGTCTCCTGCAGAATCTCGCCGCCTTCGGAAAGGATGGCGGCCTGGCGGCGGATCTCGTACTGGATAGTCTTCTCGATGCCACGGAACGAGTTCACGTTCTTGGTTTCGGAACGGGTGCCGAACGGATCGGACGGGCTGTTGCGCAGCGACACGTTCACGTCGGCGCGCATGTTGCCCTGCTCCATGCGGGCATGGGAGATGTTCAGCGCACGCACGATGTCGCGGATGGCGCGCATGTAGGCGCCTGCGATTTCGGGGGCGCGGTCTCCTGCGCCTTCGATCGGCTTGGTCACGATTTCGATCAGCGGCACGCCGGCGCGGTTGTAGTCGACCAGCGAGTGGTCGGCGCCTTCGATACGGCCGTCAGCGCCACCGACGTGGGTGTTCTTGCCGGCGTCGTCTTCGATGTGGGCGCGCTCGATCGGCACACGGAAGATGGTGCCGTCCTCAAGCTCCACGTCGAGGTAGCCGTTGCCGTTGGTCGGCTTGTCATACTGCGAGATCTGGTAATCGCGCGGCATGTCCGGGTAGAAGTAGTTCTTACGGGCGAACTGGCTCCATTCGGCGATTTCGCAGTGCAGGGCGAGACCCAGCTTGATCGCGTAATCGACGGCGGTCTTGTTGACCACCGGCAGGGAGCCCGGCAGGCCGAGGCTCACCGGGGTGAGCTGGGTGTTCGGTTCGCCGCCGAAGTGGACTTCGGCCGGGCAGAACAGCTTCGTGGTGGTGGACAGCTCCACGTGGGTTTCCAGACCGATGACCGGGTCGAACTTCTTGACGGCATCGGCGTACTTCATCAACTTTTCAGCCATTTTGTTTTCTTTCCTCCGATGCTTCCTACTTGTCCAGTCCGTCGAGCCACGGGGTCTTCAGGGACTGCCAGATCGGGCCGTTCCAGCTTTCCTCGAGGGCCGCTTCGAGAGCGGCGGCGGGCTTGTACATGACCTCGTCGCGCTGCTGCGGGGCGAGGAACTGGAAGCCGACCGGCAGGCCGTCGTCGCTCAGGCCGGCCGGGATGCTCATTGCCGGCACGCCGGCGAGGTTGGCCGGAATGGTGGTGATGTCGATGGCGTACATGGCCATCGGGTCCTCGGTCTTCTCGCCGAACTTGAAGGCGGTGACCGGGCTGGTCGGGCCGACGAGCACGTCGACCTTTTCGAAGGCCTTCTTGAAGTCGTCGATGATCAGGGTGCGGACTTTCTGCGCGGAGCCGTACCAGGCATCGTAGTAGCCGGCGGACAGGGCGTAGGTGCCGAGGATGATACGACGCTTGACTTCGTCGCCGAAGCCGGCCTCACGGGTGTAGGCCATCATGTTGGCGGCGGTCTGCGGAACGCCTGCCGGCGGCATGACGCGCAGGCCGTAGCGCATGCCATCGTAACGGGCCAGGTTGGAGCTGACCTCGGACGGCATGATGATGTAGTAGGCGCCGAGGGAGTACGGCAGGTGCGGCAGGGACACTTCGATGACCTCCGCGCCCATTTCCTCAAGCTTCTTGACGCCTTCGTTGAAGCGGGCCATGACGCCCGGCTGGAAGCCTTCGCCGCCGAGCTCCTTGATCAGGCCGACCTTGAGGCCCTTCAGATCGCGCTTCATGCCTTCGCGGGCTGCGGCGACCATCGGACGCGGGCCTTCCGGAATGGAGGTGGAATCGCGCTTGTCGTGTCCGCCGATCACTTCCTGCAGCAGGGCCGAGTCGAGCACCGTACGGGAGCACGGGCCGATCTGGTCGAGCGAGGAGGCCATGGCGATCGCGCCAAAACGGGAGACGCCGCCGTAGGTCGGCTTGACGCCGACGGTACCGGTCAGCGAGCCCGGCTGGCGGATGGAGCCGCCGGTGTCGGTACCCAGGGCGAGCGGAGCTTCGAATGCGGCCACTGCGGCTGCGGAACCGCCGCCGGAACCGCCCGGCACGCGCTCGGTATCCCACGGATTGTGGGTGGTCTGGTAGGCGGAGTGCTCGGTGGAGGAGCCTTGCGCGAATTCATCGAGGTTGGTCTTGCCCAACAGCGGCATGCCCGCGGCCTTGAGCTTCTCGATGACGGTGGCGTCGTACGGCGGCACCCAGCCTTCGAGGATCTTGGATGCGGCGGTGGTTTCGATGCCCTTGGTGACGATCATGTCCTTGATGGCGATTGGCACGCCGGCGAGTTCCGGCATCTGCGCCTTGTCCTCATCGGACTTGGCGTCGAAGGCGTCGGCCTGTTCGAGGGCCTGGTCGGCGGAGACCTTCAGGAAGGCCTTGACGCTCGGTTCGGCGGATTCGATGACCGCAAGGTGGGCTTCGACCAGCTCACGGCTGGAAACTTCCTTGGCCTTGATCTTGGCCGCCATCTCGGCGGCGGAAAGCTTGACGAGTTCGGTGGTGCTCATATCACTCCTGTCCCAGAATGCGCGGTGCGACGAACATGCCGGCCTCGGAGACCGGGGCGCCTGCGGTGGCTTCGGCCTGGGTCAGCGGGGTCTCGGGTACGTCCGGACGCAGGTAGGCTTCCAGCGGGACCGGGTTCGCGGTCGGTTCCACGTCGTCGGTGGCGACTTCCTGGACCTTGTTGATGGATTCGGCGATGACGTTCAGATCGCCCTGCAGACGGGTGATTTCCTCGTCCGTGAGTGCGATTCGGGCCAGATCGCCCAAATGCACGATTTCTTCTTTGGTGAAAGTAGGCATGACCCTAACAGTAACGCGTCTGTGTGACGAGCGTGTGCCCTATTTCGTGCCCCGTTCGCAACCCGGCCGCGACTAGCCGCCATCCGTTCGACGGCCGTTCCGTCGCCTGGTCGGCGAGCACGCATCCGCTATTGCGGCAAAGCGACGCTTAACGGCTTTTCTTGCCGCGTGCCGATGGCGCGATCAGGCTTGCGGCGCGGCGTGCTGGGCGATCCAGGCGTGCATGGAGACCGCGGCGGCGGCGCCGGCGTTGATGGAACGGACCGAGCCGAATTGGGAGATGTAGACCACGTCATCGGCCAGTTCGAGCGCTTTTTCGGACAGGCCCGGGCCTTCCGCGCCGAAAAGCATGAGGCAGCGTTTGGGGAAATGGTAGGTTTCCATGGGCACCGCGCCGGGAATGATGTCGAGCGCGATGACGCGGGCGGCTTGCAGTTCTGCTATTTTCGCGTCCAAAGCTTCCAGTTGGGCCATGGTTTCGCTTGTGTTCGGGGCAGTGCCGGAAGTGCCGTCCGTCGCGGCTGCGGAGCCACGCATATGGAAGGCGATGGCGGCGGCTTGCGATTGGGCGGCGGCGATTTCGCCGGCGATGCGCAGTTTCCAACATTCGACAAGTTCCGTTATGGATGGATGGTTTTCGACGTGCTGGTACAGCTCCGTCATGAGCGCGCCCTTGCGATTCCATTTGTGCGGGCCGACAATGTGCACGCGGCGCGCTTGGAACGCGTTGGCGGTGCGCACCATGGAGCCGATGTTGAAATCGTGGGTCCAGTTCTCCACGGCGACTTCGAAATCGTGGCGCCCGCGGGAGTCCAGGTCGGCTTTGATGGCCGCGACCGTCCAGTAGCGGTAGCGGTCGAGCACGTTGCGGCGGTCGCCTTCGTCGAGCAGGGTGGAGTCGAAGCGGATGTCGTAATTGGGGGATGACGCATCGTCCGGGCGTGGTTCGCCTGGATGGGTTTGCGACCACGGTCCTACGCCGACCTCGCGGAACGTCGGTTCGCCGGATGCCTGTGCGGCAACATCGATGGGATTGGGATCGTGCACGTTCTCCCCTTCATAGGAACAGCAATACAAATATGTCAAAGGCCCGCGCATCCGTATGCATCATCATGCTTGTCATCGCACATTCGACGACGTCAACGGCAGATATGTTTGCGGTCGGTCGGCGGGAAACTCGGTGTTCAGTGGAGTTCGGATTCCTTGAACACTTCGACGAACGGCAGTTCGGATTCCTCCGAAGTGACCGGGTTGATGACCTTGATGGTCGGGTCGACCATGTCGACACCGCCGATCAGCGAGGCAACGGCCAGCACTTTGGCGCCTTCGTTCTCCACCACGGAGAAGTCGAGGCTCAGCTCGTTGCCGTTGCGCAGGGTGACCAGCGATGAGGTCTGCACATACGATTTTTCAGACAGCCAGGAGTCGATCAGCACCACGCGTTTGCCGGCAATCGACGGACCCTTGATGGACGGATAGACGAAGTCCATGACGAAACCGTCCAAATCCTCACCACGGGAGGCGGCGGCCTGGATCATGGCGGAGACCAGCGGCACGGCCGCGGCGGTCAATGCGCCGACCGCGTCGAAATCGTCGACGGAATAGCCGGCTTCCTCCAACGTGTCGAGCAGGATATGGCCGACGATGGAGGCTCCACGATGGTCGAACAGCACGGAGGAGAGTTCCGAGAAAGGCTTGTCCTTCATTTCGGCCTGCAGCAGCGTCTTGAGCTGGTCGCGAGGTTCGAGCATGGCGAAATCGACGGTGGATTCCGTCGAAGCGGAAACAGACTGGCCCGCAGCGGAATCATGCGTCGGAACCGGTGTCGTCTTGCGGAAAGTGTTCTCTTCGGTCATGGTTCCAGCCTATCCTTTCGGCTCGTCATTCACCGTGCGGTATGGGTGATTTATGAGCGATAAACATGGTTATTCGGCGTTGGTCTCGGGAGCGGACAACTCGCGGATATCCCCTTTTTCGGGCGCGATCATGTCGACGGTGCCGATGACCTTGCTTTGGTCGACGCGTTGCAGTTTGCGCGCGGTGACCAGTACGCGCGATTCGAGCGACGCGGCGAACGAGTTGTATGCGCCGACCGTTTTGGTGATGGCGGAACCCAGTTTGGTGGCCCGCTCCCCCAATACTGCAAACCGTTCGTACAGCTCTCGGGACAGGTCGAACAGCATTTTCGCGTCATCGGTCAGGCTTTGCTGCTGCCATGCGTATGCCACGGATTTGAGCACCGCCCATAGGGTGATCGGCGAGGTCAGCGCGACTTTCTGCGCGAATGCGTCGTCCATCAGTGTCGGGTCGGTTTCCAATGCGGCCTGCAGCAACGATTCGTTGGGGATGAACGCGATCACGAAATCCGGAGCATCGCTGAACGCGTTCCAGTAGGCTTTGTCTCCCAGGGTCTTCACATGGTCTCGTACCGCTTTGGCATGGGAATGCAGCAGCTCGTTCTTGCGGGCCAGTTCCTCCGGTGAGGCGGTGTCTGGAATCTCGCATGCGCGCTGGTAGTCGGCGTATGGCGCTTTCGCGTCGATCGGAATGGTTTTGCCGCCCGGCATGTGGATGATCATATCCGGCCGTTGCGTATGTCCATCGGCGTCGGTGACCACAACCTGGGTATCGAAATCGACATGTTCCAACAGACCCGCCGATTCCACGATGTTGCGCAGCTGCGCCTCGCCCCACGCGCCACGCACCTTGTTGTTGCGCAATGCCGATGATAGGGCGCTCGTCTCGCGATCCAATCGCGCCTGCTGTTCGCCAAGACCTTTGAGCTGTTCGCCGAGCGCTCCCATCTCATGCTTGCGGCCCTCTTCGATTTGCGCGACCTTCGTCTGCAGGGCGTCGAGGTTCTTCTGCACCGGAGCCAGTGCGGAGAGCACCTTGCTTTGCTCCTGCAGTTTCCGTTCGCTTTCGGCTTGACGACGGTTCGCTTCTTCGGCGGCACGCTGCCGTTCACGTTCCACGCGCATTTCCTCGGCACGCTGGGCCTGAGCCAATTGCGATTTGAGATACGTCAGCTGTTGGCTGAATCCTTCCGCCTGCGTACGGTATTGCACAACAGCCGCGTTGAGATTGCTGATGTCCTGTTTGTCCGCCTCGATCTGCGCCTTCGCCTCGTTCAGGTCGGATTCCTTCGCGCCGCGGGCCATGTCCTGCCCTTTGGCACGGCCCGCGAAGAAGCCCGCAGCCGCTCCGAGCGCGGCCACGATCACCAGCAATATCACTACAAACACAGGATTATCGAACATACGTTCGATGATATCACGTCGTCAGGAACACATCAATCCACGCATCCACATTCATTCGCAAGACCGACCGCATGCCACACAACCGTGCACTATGCTGAAATCAGCCGAACGCGAAATGCATCAGCCCAACACGAAGGGACATTATGGGATTCGATCTGTTTTTGGCGGCCGTGTCGATTGTGGCCGCATCCATCGCCACCTGGGCGTTGTTGCGGCTGTTTCCAAGCTCGGACGCACGCCAGGCGATTCCGCTGCGGACGGACGGCGGATTTGCCGACCTATCCCACACAACCGACGGTGGAGTGACGATAGACGGCAAAGTGACGGTAGACGGCGAATCGACATCCGACATCGACGGACAACCCACCGACCACCTCGGCAAGCGCCTCGTCATCGCGCTTATCCTGACCATTCCAACGTTCGTCATCACATTACTGGCGCTGGCCAAAATCGCCATGCCGGGCTGGCTGACGAATCCGTGGCCGCACGCCATCGTCATCACGCCGGTCATGTTCTATTGCGCGGCGCCGATTCACCACCGCGGCCTGCCCGCATTGCAGCGGCGACGTCCGAACGGCGATTCGCTGGTTTCGCTTGGCATGGCGATTGTTTACGCGTACAGCCTGCTGCTGTGCGTGGTGTCGTGGATTTTCCCGGCCGGCTCGCGCGATCCGTATTTCGCGTTCGTCGGCGTGGTCGCGACGCTTTCGCTGGCTGGCACGCTTGTCCGGCAACACGCGATGACCGCGCAGCAGACGGCAGAAACAGAAAAGGCGCAATCGGCACAGTCAACAGAATCAACAGAATCGGCGCGATCTCAAGCGAAATCCCCTGAGCCAACGCAAGAAAAAAGCGCGGAAGAATTGCTCTTCCGCGCTGTGGTAGGTCATGCGATCCGCGCACGTGTGCTGCAGATCACCACGTCGGTGACGATGGTGGTCGCGGTGTGGACGTGCGCGTTGTGGCTGGCGTTCGGCGTGCAACCGAAGCTGGCGATCGCCATACTGCTCGGTTCGACCGTGCTGTCGGTCGCAGGCCTGGTATTGCAGGCTTACGACCGACAGGTAACCAATCGATAATCGTCACTCAGCCGGGTTCGGGACGTCGGCGGAATCGTCCGTCTTCTCCTCGCCCATATCCTCCAGCTGGTCCGCGGCCCACGCGGACAGCTCCAGGTGGTCGCCGCCGGTCTGGTCCACCAGCACGGTGTCGCCGTCGTGCACTTCGCCGGCCAGCAGCATGCGGGCAAGCTGGTCGCCGACTTCGGTCTGCACCAGGCGACGCAGCGGACGTGCGCCGTACGCCGGATCGTAACCGGTGTTGGCAAGCCATTCGCGCGCCGAATCGGTCACGTCGAGCGTGATGCGGCGGTCGGTCAGACGTGCGGACACCTGCGCGACCTGAATGTCCACGATGCCGCCGAGCTCCTCGCGGGTCAGCGGGTGGAACATGACCAGTTCGTCCAGACGGTTGATGAATTCCGGCTTGAACTGCATGTGCACGGCGTCCATCACGGCCTTCTTCTTGGCGTCCGCGTCCATGTCGGGATTGACGAGGAACTGCGAGCCCAGGTTGGAGGTCATGATCAGAATCGTGTTCTTGAAGTCCACGGTCCTGCCCTGGCCGTCGGTCAGGCGACCGTCGTCAAGCACCTGCAGCAGCACGTCGAAGACTTCCGGATTGGCCTTCTCCACCTCGTCGAACAGCACCACCGAATACGGACGGCGACGCACGGCTTCGGTAAGCTGGCCACCCTCTTCGTAGCCGATGTAGCCCGGCGCGGCGCCGATCAGGCGGGACACGGAGGCCTTCTCCATGTATTCGCTCATGTCGATGCGCACCATGGCCTTCTCGTCATCGAATAGGAAGTCGGCGAGCGCCTTGGCCAGTTCGGTCTTGCCCACGCCGGTGGGGCCGAGGAACAGGAACGATCCGGTCGGACGGTTCGGGTCGGAGATGCCGGCACGCGAGCGACGCACGGCGTCGGAAACCGCTTGGATGGCTTCCTTCTGGCCGATCACGCGCTTGCCGAGGTACTCCTCCATGTGCAGGAGCTTCTCGTTTTCGCCCTGCATAAGACGGCCCACGGGGATGCCGGTCCAGTCGGAGACGATTTCGGCGATGGAGTCGGCGTCGACGCGGTCGGGGACCATCGGCACGTCGGCGTTGGCATTGTCGGCTCCGCCCGATTCCGCCTCGTTCTTCTCGGCTTGGGCGATTTCCTTCTGGATGGCCGGGATTTCGCCGTAGTTGATGGCTGACGATTTCGCCAGGTCGCCTTCGCGCTCGTACTTTTCGGCTTGCGTACGCAGCTCGTCGAGCTTCTTGCGCAGGTCGCCGATACGGTTGTGGCCGTTCTTTTCGGCGTCCCAACGCGCTTTCAGCCCGTTGAGCTTTTCGCTTTTGTCGGCGATTTCCTGGTTCAAATCGGCGAGACGGTCCTTGGCGCTGTCGTCCAGTTCCGCTTCGGCCTTTTCCGCGGCCTTGTCGTTCTTCGGATTGCCCAGCAGGTACGACTTCTCCATCTTGAGACGGTCCACCTGGCGGCGCAGTTCGTCGATTTCCTCAGGCGAGGAGTCGAGTTCCATGCGCAGGTGCGCTGCGGCCTCGTCCACCAAATCGATGGCCTTGTCCGGCAGCTGGCGTCCGGAAATGTAGCGGTTCGACAGGGTTGCCGCCGCGACCAGCGCGTCGTCGCCGATGGTCACCTTGTGGTGGGCCTCATACTTCGGCGCGATGCCGCGCAGGATGGCGACGGTGTCCTCCACGCTCGGCTCGCCGACGAACACCTGCTGGAAACGACGTTCGAGCGCCGGATCCTTTTCGATGTTCTCACGGTATTCGTCCAGTGTGGTGGCGCCGATCAGGCGCAGTTCGCCACGGGCCAGCATGGGCTTGAGCATATTGCCCGCGTCCATGGAGCCTTCGGCCGCGCCCGCGCCGACGATGGTGTGGATCTCGTCGATGAAGGTGATGATCTGCCCGTCGGCCTTCTTGATCTCCTCAAGCACGCTCTTCAGACGTTCCTCGAATTCGCCACGGTACTTGGAACCAGCCACCATGGAGCCCAGGTCAAGCGAGATAAGCTTCTTGTTCTGCAGGGTGGTCGGCACGTCGCCGGCGACGATGCGCTGCGCCAGGCCTTCGACGACGGCGGTTTTGCCGACGCCAGGCTCGCCGATCAGCACAGGATTGTTCTTGGTACGGCGGGACAGGATCTGGATGACGCGGCGGATTTCCTGGTCGCGGCCGATCACCGGGTCGAGCTTGCCTTCCTTCGCGGCGGCCGTCAAATCGGTGGAGTACTTCTCCAAAGCTTTATACGAGCCTTCCGCGTCGGCGCTGGTCACCTTGCGGTCGCTGCCGCGCGCGGCGGTCAGGGCGTTACGCAGCTTATCCGCGGTAAGACCGTTCTTTTCCAAGATGTCCGCGCTTTGATTAGGTTTCGCGGCCGCGATCGCGACCAGCATGAGGTCGACGGTGACGTACTCGTCTCCCCTCCGTTGCATTTCTTTTTCGGCTTGCGATAGCACCGCCGACAGCTGCCTGCTGACGTCCGGCTGCGTTGTGGTCGATCCGCTGGCGCTCGGCAGCGATTGCATCGCCCGATGCACTTCGGCGCTCACGTTTTGCGCGTTGCCGCCTGCCGCTTCGATGAGCGCGCGGGCCATGCTGTTTTCCTGACGCAGCATCGCGTCCAGCAGGTGCAGGGTGTCTACCTGCGGATTGCCCAGCGCCGCCGCGTTCTGAACGGCGTCCGAAAGCGCTTCCTGCGCCATCTGCGTGAACTTCTGTTCCATATCATCCTCCATGGTTCGCGCCCGGCCGCCCGGCCTTCGCTACCGGGCCGGCGTTCGGACGCATATGTCGTTGTCTGATATGCTCAACCGACTTCATCGCCATTATATTCCCAAAACTTGAGTCCCACACACTCAACTTTTTGCGTTTCTCAAAACCGTCTTTCGACACAGGACGGCAGTCACCGACAATCACCAGCGCTCACCGGCAATCGCAATACATACGAAAAAGGCGGGCAGCAACGTAACGAAATCACGAAACGTTGCAAACCCGCCTAATCCAAAGTCCGCCAGCAAGCCGAAAATCAGCCGCGCACCACCACGTTGCGCAGATCGCCGATGCCCTCGACGTGCACGATCGCCTCGTCACCCGGATCCAGATGACCCGACGCGTTCGGCGTACCCGTCATAATCACATCGCCCGGCAGCAGCGTGGTGAAACTCGTAATCGCCGCGATCTGCTCAGGAATGCCGTGAATCAGATTCGCCGTGGTACCCGACGCCATCGGCACATCCTCACCGTTGAGCGTGAAGGAAATCTTCGCATCCTTCCAATCCACATCGTCACGCGTCACAATCCACGGACCCAACGGGCACGCCGTATCAAAACCCTTCGCACGCGTCCACGTCGGATCAAGACCCTGCAGATCACGCAACGTCACATCATTCACGCACGTGAAACCCAGCACATAATCCATGGCCTGCTCCACCGGCACATTCTTGGCGATACGACCCATCACCACAGCCAACTCCGGCTCGAAATTCATGTCATTCGAACACAGCGGAATCACAATCGGATCATCCGGACCAATCACCGACGTGCTCGGCTTGGTGAAAATCACCATATCCTCCGGCGCATGCTTGATATCGGAATGACCGGCCTCATGCATGAACTGCGCATGCGCCTCATAATTCTTCGCCAAACCGTACACCTTCGACGGAATCACCGGAGCCAGCAGACGAATGCCGTCACCATCCACCGGATAGCGCTCGCCGGTCGGCTCGACGGCCTGGCCGGACAGCGGATAGCCGTTCAAGGCCACGAGATAGTCCTTGCCGTCGTTCTTGTCGGTCTGAACGAAGGCGTACTGCGGTACATCATTATGCGTAAAACGTGCGATTCTCATACCCGCAAGTCTACCCGCTCGCCACGCCCGCCGTTCTCGACATGCGTCGCTTTGCGGACGATGCCGATTGCTCGCATTTTTTACGATTTTTGCGATTATTTGCGATGCAGTTCCGCCCGCAACGCCGCCACCTCGCGTTCCAGCTCGTCGATGCGGCGCACCTGCTGGGCGATGAGCAGGTCGCGCACGTCACCTCCCGACAGAATCGGGACTTCGGCTGCGTTGCGCGGCGCGGGCAGCGTCGCATTGCTTTGCGTTTCCGTCGTTTGCGTTGGCTGCACCGGCTGCGATACCGCAGATCGAGCAACCTCCGCAGATTCCGCCGACGGCGCCACATCCGCCGACGCCGATGGCACCACTCCACCATTCCCATCAACCGATACCAGCCGGTCCGTGCCCATACGGCAGGCAATCTTGCGCCAGCGCGCGAAACAACGTTCGATGCGCTTATAGCCGATCAGCGATGGGTCGAGTCCGGCTTCGCGGAACAGTTCGACCGGCGATTCGCCCGCATGGTACCGGCGCATGCAGTTGTGTTTGAACGATTCCGTGTAGGTGATGCGTCGCGACGTCGCTTCGGCCACCACCGGCAGCGAGCGCAGATATTCGACTTCTTCCGGACTGAACGCTCCCCCACCGTTGCACATGATGTTCCCTTTCGGCTTGGCGTGCGGCGGCTCCCTTCCACCGCACGGCAGTCGAATGGCCTCCGTCATGCCATTCCCCTGTTCGGCTTGCGATTCGGTTTGCGATGCGCGCTTGCGATACGTGTTTGCGATACGTGTTTGCGATGCAAGGCCGCAATCCGATTCGTTGTTCGCTTCGTGTTCCATCATACCGGTACGAATGGCGTTTTTCCAACCATTTCAGGCGGTACTAAACCCTAAATCACCCGTATTCGTCACAACAAAAGCGGGTGAACCGTTGATCGCTCAACGACTTACCCGCCCGAACAAGCCCCGTTGCCTGTCTGCTGGCCCGCTCAGACCGCCATCGGCGTATCGGATTCGCGGAAGCGCAGCACGAGCGCCAGTCCGGCTCCGGCCATTACCAGGGCCGCGATGGTGAACAACGCGGTGCCCATTGCGCCGGTGAGCGGCAGCTGCGTGACGTTCTTCACGTTCTTGACCTGGATTGCCTTGTCTGACATGCCCTCGTCAAGCCTGCTTGCCAGACCGAGGTTGTTGGCGCCGACCAGCTTGAAGGTCGACTTGCCGGTTTCCTGGTTCACAGCTAGTTCGACGGTGAAGATCGGCACAAAGTTCTTCGCATAGCCGCTCGCGAATCCGGTTTCCTTCAGCGTGTACTTGCCGGACTTCAAGCCCATGATTTTCACGTCGCCGGTGGTGGTTTCCACATCCGCGACAGCGCCGTTCTCGTTCGCTTCGGCAAGGCGGTATTCGCCATCCACAATCTTGATGAACTTGAGCGGGGTCTGCGAAACCTCGGTTCCCTCGAACACGTGGAACTTCGCTCCTGCGAGACCATTGGCATCGCTTCCGACACCGTACTTGTGGAAGGAGAAGCCCCCGGTATAGGAGTCGAATTCGACCGGCGTGTTCCACACCTCGGTGTCACGGGACACGGCCGCCTTGTTGGTAACCTTGTTGCCCATGTCGATGATGTCCTTGTTGACCACGGCGGTGTAGGTGATGACCAGCTGGCCGCTCTTGTTGGCCAAGTCGAATTCCAGCACGGTGGTGGTCTTGCCGTCGGCTCCAACGGTCGGAACGGTCACGTAGGTGAACGGCATATTCGTTTCCGTGCCATCCGCGGCTCGAACAACGGCCTTGAAGTCCTTGTTGACCGTCAGGCCCTTGGATGCCACGTCCTTCACGAAGTACGGATACTTGTCGTAGCCTTCGGCCGCGTTCGGAATATCCAGCGTGATGGTGTAGGCGACGGTCTGCCCAATGCTCACGCCTTCAGTGGTGGTAATCGTATCGGCCGTCTTGCCCGGCTGGTCGGGCTCGTTCTCGTTCTTGGCCACAAACATGCCGACAGCGTTGATCTTGCCCTGGCCGGTTGCCGGATCGCCCTTCACTTTGAATGTGGCGGCCACGCCGTTCAGCGTGGTGGCGACGATGGCGTTGGTGCCTCGGCCACCCTCTCCATCCACATCGGTGATGAGATACCAGCCTTCGTCAAGCGCGCCGATGGCCGCCGTACCACCGTTGCCCGTAACGGTTTTGTCGGCAACGACGCCATCGCCAACCGCCAACGAGGCCGCGAATGTGCGGAACCAGGCGGCGTCGTTATCGCCGGTCTTGGTTGCGGCGAACGCGGCCGGATTGCTGTCATATTCGGAGGGCATGCTGACAACGGGGTCCATGTTGTTGTTGGCGGCGGCCACCGCGTCGGTCACAGCAGTCACCCAATCGGCGTCGGTGTCGACCTGCACGGCGTCGCCGTCCACCGTCAGCGAGGCGAACTTGTACGCGGAGTAGGTGTGCCCCTTCTGCGAATGCCGCACTTCGATCGATGCGCTGCCGGCCGCATACGCTCCGGCCGTGCCGAACGCCATACCGCCCAGCAACGTTGCCGCCGCGGCGATTACTGCACAAAGCCTTCTCGTCTTCATGATGAGAGACCTCTCTTCCTTGGTTTGGTCGGCCTTGTTACCGCAGCCGATTGGTTGGTTTTATGGGAAGTTTCGTATATTGTGTTGTTCTTTAGTTGTGATTGAAAAATTGCGATTGCCGGATTGCGATCAGAGAATTGCGATTGCCGTCCGGCAGTTCCGTCAAGGCCGTCCGCGCCCGATCAAAGCCAGTCCGACGATGCCCGCAAGCAGCAGCACCAGTGCCGTGACGCCGGCCACGACCAGCCAGGTCCGTCCTTCCGATGCGCCGGACAGCGGCAGCACGGCCACCGTCTCTTTCACGTTGGTGAACGAGGCTTCGTAGGTGGCGGTCTGTCCCTTGTCGAACGCGCTCCACATGTCGGCTCTGGTGATGCTGATCGGCACTGAGGTGACGTTGCCTTTCGCGTGATAGCCGGCGATGTTGCCTTCCGTGACGGTGTAGTCGCCTGCCATCACGCCACGGAATGTGTACTGCCATTCGCCGGTAGGCAGCTCGTCATCTTCGGAAAGGTCTTTGCCCAGCTTCGATGCGCCGCCCTGCATGAAATCGATGCGCAATGTGGCTCCACCCGCCGGCATTCCGCCTTCCCAATGTTTCGTCACGACCACGTTGGCGGACGGCACCTGCAATACGGGATGCTGGTAGGCCGCGCAGGCGGACTGCTTGTCGAAGGTGTAACAGACCTGCGCCGACGCGTTCGATCGGAAGCCCGGCTTTCCTGCGGAAGTCGTGCCGGTGCCCGCGTCGCCGGTCGCGTCGTAGTTGATGCCGCCGTCGACCATATTGACCCGCGCGTAGGCGCTGTCGGTTGGCACTATGCCGTACGAGAGCGTGTAGGTCGCGTTGTGCAGCAGCTCGTAATCGCCGGCGAATTCGACGCGGATCTTGCCGTTGCCGGCGTCGCTGTACCACAATGTGTAATCACGTTCCAGCACTGGAGGCGTAGCCCCCGAAGGCAGATTCGTCACGTTGAGCGTCACGCCGCCGGTCACCCGGTAATAGGTCGCTCCGCCGAAGTTCCGCATGCTGGCCATGTTCCAGACAACGCCATCGACCTGCGCGTATTCGGACAGCTCGTCGACGATCGAGACGCCGCTGTAGGCGCTTCCCGTGGTGATTTCCTTCTGGATGTCGTCGAAGATCTTCGTCAGGTCGTCAGCGCTGTTGGTGGCCTTATAGTAGCCGAGGTTGCCGCCCGTAACCCAATTGGCTTTGTCGTACGCGGTGGCGTTCGGATAGTTGCTGGATACGGCGTGCATGAACTGGTTGGCTTGGTCGTTCTCCCTGTTACCGAACGATTGCTGCTCCGGATTGGCGCCTTCGAAGATGCCGATGCTGTAGATGAGCGTGCCGGCCGATTTCATGGCGAGCGCGGTTGTCACGGCGTCATTGGCGACTCTCGTGCTAAAAGTGTTTTGCGTGGTCGGCACACCGTCCGCGAAGAAAATGACGATTTTCTTCGCGCCTGGCCTTGCCTGCAGCAATGCCGTCTGCGCGGCGGCCATGCCTTTGTCCGCAGGGGTCGCGCCATTGGCGGACAGCCTGCTCACCGATGATTTCAGAGCGGCGGTATCGCTGGTCAGGGAACTCACCACGCCGGATGTCTGCCCGAATTGAGCGATGGCGATTCGCACTTTGCTGTTTTCGTCCTGGATGGTGTCGTTGGTGGTCTCGGTGGCGTCAATGAAGCTGGTCGCCGCTTCTTTCAGCGCTGTCAACCGCTTCGGATTCGATTTGTTGCATCTTCTTTGGCTTCCGTCCATGCAGTAGTTCATCGATCCGGACGTGTCCAGTACGAGCACCACTTCGATTTTCTCCGTGGTCTCATGGCTTTCGCGGGTATCCTTGCCCACCACGTTGAGGTTCAGCGTGTATTTGCCGCCGTTGTTGTATGTGATGCTTTTCGTGTGGTCCGGCTTCGGCACGGCGACGTTACGCGCGGCACGCATCACGGTTTTGCGATTGAAGGTGAAGCGATCGCGCATGATGTGTTCGTCGGCGTCGGTATCGTCTTTGGCAGCATCATTCTTGTCGTTATCGTTGCCGTTTTGAGCCGACGCGGCATCCTTGTCGGCGTCATTCTTACCGTTCTTGTCGGCATCGTCGGCATCTTCAGCAGTGTTGCCATCGTTGTCAGCATCGTCCGCATCGCCGGTTTTGCCGTCATCGGCTGTCGCGCCCGCATCGCCATTCGCCACAGCATCCGTGCGATTTTCGCCGGCATGGTCGTTTCGATCGCCGTCTTGAGCCGGTGCAGCACCATTTGCAGGTACGTCAGCGTTCTCAGCCGTCGGCTGCCTAACCGCCTGCCGTTCCTGCTCCTTCTGCTCATTCGGCTGTTCCGTCTTATCGCACGGCTGCCGCTGTTCCGGCATCGCCTCCGACGGTTGTTCCGGTTGCGATTGCGACTGCAGTTGCGATTGCGCTTGTTCGTTCGATGGCTGATGCGATTCGCCGTCATCCGTAAGGCATTGTGCGTCGTCATCGTCCGTTGCGGACTGTCCGGCAACATCTTGCCCGGCAATGTCGGCAACGTCCGATCCGACTGCGTTTTCAGCATCGGATTGTTGTGTCGATTCCGGCTGGCTCGCTGCGGATTCGGCGGCCACGTTGCCGCCATCCGTCACCGTTTCGTCGGCGAACGCGGTCGCGCCGGCTCCCGTGGTGCCGGCCAGCATCGCAATCGTGACAAGCAATGCGGTGAATTTTCCCATCCGCGCGCCACACCGGCTTATGAAGCCGGCAAGCGGGTCCTTCATCCACTTCATGACATGTCCATCTCTCATGGCGCTGCGGCGAATTGCCTATGCGCCTCCATGCCTTGAACCTTATGGATGAACGTTTTGAAACCCGTCCCCTCCATTGATGGGTTCGGGGAACGTACGGACCCGCGAAAATCGCGGCCTTCCCCCTTATCCTTTACGCGGCCAGGCGGAAGCGTGCCGCATGATTCGGTGTCGGGGCCGCATCGACCGCACGACCATGCAGCACAACAGCATGCCGCCCATCGTGCAAACGATGGTCATGGCGAGCGCGCCCAGTTCGGTCGCACGTTCGTCGCGCACGTCGGCCGGATCTGGCGCGGGCAGCGGTATTGCGACGCGATGCCCGGAGACTAGCAGCCGATGCGTGTTGATGCCGTATGGCGTGCAGGTCATCAACGTCAGCCGGTCTTCACCGGGCACGATTTTCAACCGTGAGACGTCGTCCGGTTCGATCACGCTGATTCGGTCCACTTCGTATCCCAGCGTCTCGTCCATCACTTTGATGTACATGAAATCGCCGTCGTGCAGTTCGTCGAGCCGTGTGAACATCAACGATTTGACCAGGCCGCGATGCCCGGTGACCACCGTATGCGAGTCAGTGTCGCCGACCGGCAGGCTGGTGCCGTACAGATGCCCGGCACCGACGGCGAGCACCGGTTCGGACGTGCCATGCCGAATCGGCAGTTCCACGCCGATTTTGGGCACCAATACCGTGCCCATGATGCCTGCGCCGGAATCCAGCAGGCCCTGATAGTTCGCGTCCGTGTCCGCCGCGGAAAGCCCGGAACCGCCGGAATGTGCCGAATCGTCGGCGACATCAGCATCTCCGGCAGTGTCAGCCGGTCTGGTAGTGAACGGATCGGCCGCCTCGCCCAATACCGGCTGTCCTTCCACGGCAAGCCGCCGATTGTATGCGCGCGCCCGTTCCAACTCCTCCATCGCCATCGGATACGGCCATCCGGCAACCGTGCGAGCCGCCGAATCGGATGTCTCGGCCAAGCGCCGCGCGGAATGCGCCTGCATGGCGAACGGCAACGACGCGACCACCACCGCGCCCACGATCAGCAGCACGGACACGCACCGCACCAATATGAAACGAATCCGCCGCAGCCTGCGCGCGCGAACCACATCGGCAATGTCAATCGCCTCGTAAAACGACGGCGTTCCAGCGAACGTTCCAGCAGACGTTCCAGCGAACGCAACAGTTCCGGCATGACCACTGTCGGCAGCTGCATCGACATCAGATCCGACTCCGGCGCCATTGCCGATGCCATCGTTATCGTCACCGGCATCATAGGAATCAGCCGAGGCGCCCGCCACGGCACCGAACAGCCGCATGGGCGAACGCAGCACCGCATGCGCATGCACGTAGGAATCCGTCCTGCGGGCGAGCAGACGGACGGGTTTACTCATCAATCGAGAGGCAGACCAAAACATGGGTTTCTCCTTCGAACACACCCATGTTCACACCCGCCATACGAAAGCCCTTGCCCCCTATAGGAGGGCTTACCCCTAGAAAGACAACGGTTTCAGGCACGAAACCGGCAATTTTGGCACCAAACCGCGCAGCACCCCACCTACCGGCGGAACGCAGCTCAGACAAGCCGTTTTTCAGAGGAATGCAAGTCAGACGAATGTAAGCCAGACGAATGCAATCCAGGCGGACGAGCCCCGCAAATCCTTAAAAAAAAACAGAAAAAGTCAAAGAAAGCGCTCAGATGAACGCACGCTCACCGAAAATCGCAGTGCCGACGCGCACGATGGTGGAACCTTCGGCGATGGCCAGTTCCATGTCGCCGGTCATGCCCATCGACAGTTCCCGGCAACGGTCCGTGCCCGGTTCGCCGGATGCGAGGATGAGGTCGCGGGTCTTGCGCAGGTGCGAGAAACCGCGGCGAATCACCGTTTCGTCGTGCACATGCGCGCCGATCGTCATCAGTCCCTGCAATTCGATGCCGTCCAACGTGCCGATTTTCTGCGCGATGCGAATGGCGTGCGCCGGATCGCAACCGGATTTCGATTCCTCGCCGGATTCGTTGACTTCCAGCAACACGCCGACAGTAATACCGCGAGCCACGGCTCTACGTGAAATTTTTTCTGCCAAATCGATTGAATCGACCGATTCGATAGTGTCGACCACCGGCAGCACTTTGCCGATTTTATTGCTTTGCAGCTGGCCGATCAGGTGGAATAGAATATGCTCCGCCGCAGCATCCGGCGCGGCGCCTGCGACGCCCAGCGAAAACCCGCGTTCCGCGCATCGCCGTGCCAGCCCTTCGGCCTTCGCCGTCACTTCCTGCGGACGGTTCTCGCCGATCATGCGCACGCCGGCATCAATCGCAGCCATGATTTCGCCGATGTCGCGCGTCTTCGTGGCGGCCAGCAGGCGCACGGAGCCGGCTTCGCGTCCGGCTTGTTCCTCAGCTGCCGCGATGCGGTCGAGCACACGATGCACGCCGTCCGTGATCTCACGTGCGCGCGCATCGTCGATCACCTCGTTGGCGAGGTTCTTGTGATCCATGTATGCAGTCATCGTCCACCTCTCGCAAATTCATTCGACCGCCGGTCCGCGGCCGGCACCACCGTTTCCGGCATGTCGGCTGATATTTCGATACCAGTGTTACCAGAAAACCGCCGACAACGTATAAAGAAGCCCGTGCGATGACCTGAAGTGAAGCGATAAAGCGGTCATAAATTCGCGCGGGCTATAAAACTAGACGGCAGTAGAAGGGGGACTTCAAAGACTCCGTCTGCACATTTAATGTATCAGATAAATGCGCGCGAACCGCCGGAAAAACCAATAAATCTGAAAACTTTTTTTCAGATTTTATCCCCCTTGCGTAGTCCCTCCACCAAACGCTCCAATTTATCGACGCGATCGCTCAACACCATCACCTGGCATACCAGCGATTGGATCTTGCCCAACGGCACTTCCGACATCGCATTGTGGCTGCCCACAGCCGTATCATGCGGTTCCGGCTCTTCGGCCGCCTTGCGCATGATGTCCTCGTCGCGCTTCCAGCGTGCGATATTGCGTTCGATGCGCTTGTGCCCGATGACCGATGGGCTCAATCCCGCGGAAATGAAGATCGCAGTTGGCTTCTCCCCCTGCAGATACCGCCTCATGCAGTCGATTTGGAATTCCCTCGCATACGTGATTCTGCTGTCCGTCACCGCGTCGATCGACGGCAATGTACGCAGGTATTCGATTTCCGCTCTACTGAACTGTCGCTTCGTCATATTCGCCCCTTGTAAATCCCCTTTTGACCGGCCATACCGATAACGCATAGACCGAATTGCCGAAATCACCACCCAGAATACCGGATAACGCACATCACCTTACGCACACCCCAAACGAAACGCGCGGCCCGTATCACCATGCGCTAAATATCCTTCTCACACTGTGAGATACCTCACAGCGACAGCACGTTTCCGGAGCACGCTGCAGCCTCGGCATGGCACGTCACCGCACGTCCAGCAACGCATTCCACAATCGCGTCCCACGAAACCCGCCGTTCCGGCCGCCGATGCAGGTACAGTTGCAAGCATCGGCGCGACCGGTCTCCGCACCGGCAACACCGAACCGCCCGCCAACGACAGGAAGGAACCCCGTGCCAGGTCGTTTCGCCCCCACCCCATCAGGCCGCATGCACATCGGCAACATCTATGCGATGCTCGGCGCATGGCTGTCCGCGCGCAGCCGCGGCGACGGCATGCTGCTGCGCATCGAAGACATCGACGAACCGCGCGTGGTACCCGGCGCGGCCGAACTGATGATGGACGATCTGCATTGGCTTGGCTTGGATTGGGACGGCGATCCGGTGTTCCAATCCGCTCGGCACGACCTGTACCGTGAGGCGCTGCATTGCTTGGAAAACCTGACGATTGACGACGCATACGATTCGCCGTTTGACGAGCGCAACGACCACACCCCCGCAGTCGGCAGCGCAGCCAACAACGCAATCGCTGGCACAACCCCGCTGATTTACCCTTGCTTCTGCTCGCGCGCCGACATCCGCGCAGCCTCCGCACCGCAGGAAGGCGACCGTTTCATGGTGTATCCCGGCACGTGCCGCCGGCTTATCGCCAGCAATCCGGATACCGTCCGGCGGCGGCTGGCCAACGGCGACCGCCATTCGCTGCGCATCGCCATGCCAGCCGACACAAACCCGCACGCAACCGTCCAATTCGATGACGCAGTGTTCGGCCATCAGGAATTCAATCTGGCGCACGACGTCGGCGATACCATCGTGCGCCGCGCCGACGGCCTGTTCTCCTACCAGCTGGTGGTGGTCGTGGACGATCTTGACATGGGCGTCGACGACATCGTGCGCGGCCGCGACCTGCTCCGGTCGAACGCCTTGCAAATCGCCATTCGCCGAGCGCTTATCAAGGCGGGATTCCGCAAGGCGAAAACGCAGGCCTCTGCACCATCGCAGCACGCACCACAATCGCAATACACCCCATATAACCCCGAAAACCCACGGTATGCGCATCTGCCGCTTATCGACAACGCGGCCGGCCGCAGGCTCGCCAAACGCGAGCGCTCTTTGGATATGGGGGCGCTGCGCGCGCATGGCGTCACCGCGGAACAGGTTGTCGGCTATTGTGCGTGGCTGCTTGGTTTGCAGGGCGATTCCGCGCATACCAGTCCGCAGCCGATGAGCGCCGTCGAGGCATTGCAGGAGTTCGATTGGGGTAAGGTACGGGCCGATACGGCCGACCGCAGTATCAGCCAAGACGATTTCGACGTGTATTTCGGCCTGTGACAACGGCTGGCCGGGTCTCGCCGAATTGCCGAGACGACCCGGTCAGTCCGGAAAACAGCAGAAAACAGCAGAAAATAACGGGAAGCAGTCGACGTTCAGCCGATCCACAGCTCCGAGTCAAGCGGATATTCGTTGACCTTGCAGCCGTCCAAATGCATGGATTGCTCCTGCATCAGCGGCGCCAACTGGCCTTCGCCGGCGCAGGTCGTTTCGTTGTCGATGTGCCCCAGCCGGTGTCCGGCCTCGTGGTTGATCACCATCGTGCGGTATCGCGCCAGATTGCCGCCGGCGGCGAGCCATTGTTGCGTGCCGCCGTTCCAACGGTCATTGTTGACGATCACGTTGTTGTCGACCCTGCAGCTGTACTCCACCGAGCATGATGGCGAGAACGACGTCATTTCCGACGCTTGGGACAGCACGAGATTGAAATCGCAGTTGCCGTCCGTGGATTGGTCGAATATGGCTCCGGCGCGTGGCCATCCGTGTTCGTCGTTGAGGATGCGGAACGCCGCGTTGCCGAATTCGTCGGCCGAACCGACGTTTCCTTTGGTTGCGATGCAGTAATGGTATTGCGTTACCGGTTTGCCGCTGTTTTGCGCGGTTTCCTGCGCTTTGTTCAGAATCGCGGTTTTCTCGTCGTCGCCCAGTGCCGCCGATTGCGCGCTCACCGCTTTGGCGACGGCCTGCTCTTCCTGCGATTGTTTGGTTTCCGGTTTGGTTTTTTTGGCCGTCTTATGCTGATTGGTTTTGGCTGTTTTCTTGGCTGGCTTCTTGGCCGACGTCGAATGCGTGGCTTGTGCCGTCGTCTGCGTGTTCGGCGTCATGCGGACCAGTAGTGCGTGCACGCTGCAGGACGTCATCGATGCGATCAGCAGGAACAGCACGAGCACCAGCACGGCGGCCCTGCGGATGCGAAACGCCTCAAGCCGTTCCCGTTGGCCCATTGTGGCGTCGGCTTTCGGATCGAGCGCACGTATGATACGACGAATCCGCTTCAATCCAGCCTCCCGATATGGTGATGTTTCTCTCTTCGGCAACAGTACCAGTCTCAGTCAACATGCCGAAGCCGCCGACCGCCATGCATACCACCTATGCGTAAGGCCCGTGGTTCCGGAGGGAATCACGGGCCTTACCAGCATGCCAGACGAATGCCGGCAATCGTCAAAGTAATGCTCAGGCGAACAGCACCTTGAACAGGAACGCGCCGACGATCGCGCCTGCGATCGGGGCCACGACCGGAATCCAGGCCTCGCCCCAGCGGGAATCGCCCTTGTTCGGAATCGGCAGGATGGCGTGCAGGAGGCGCGGCATGAGGTCGCGGGCAGGGTTCAGACCAGGGCCGGTCGGGCCGCCCATGGAGGTCACGAGGCCCCACACGATGAAGCCGACGACGATGGATGCGGCGGCCGGGTTCGCCTTGCCCCACGGCAGGGACAGGCAGCACAGGGCGCCGAGCACCAGCATGAAGGTGCCGAAGAACTCGTTGAGGAAGTAGTTCACGCGGTCGTTGTGCGCGTCGGTGGTGCAGAAGGTGCCGAGGATGGCTTCGGCATCGTCGGTGTCCTTGTAGTGCGGCAGGTAGGTGACGTACACGATGAGCTGGCCCGCCACTGCGCCGAGCAGCTGGGCGATGATGTACGGCAGGACTTCGTTCCACGGGAACATGCCGTTGACGGCCTGCGCGAGGGTCATGGCCGGGTTGATGTGGGCGCCGGAGACGCCGCCGAACATCAGGACCGGGAACATGACGCCGAAGCCGTAGCCCATGGCGATGTTCAGCCAGCCGGCATGGTAGCCCTTGGTGTTTTTCAGTTCCGCGTTGGCGACAGCGCCGTTGCCGAAGACCATCAGCACGGCGGTGCCGACGAATTCCGCGGCAAGCTTGGTGAAGAGTGTGTATTCCACTGCAGTTTCCTCTATTGCTTCTTCTCTAACGATTCTTACGATTCGTGCGATTCGAGATGAATTGCGATTCCGCTCTGGGCGGACAACAGCGCACTACCTTACTCCGTACGGAGGAAGTAATGCGGCTTTGGGTGGACACATGTCCGAAATACGAAAAAGACCCAAGCCATTGGCTTGGGTCTTGTCTGTGCCCCCTCAGGGATTCGAACCCTGGACACGCTGATTAAGAGTCAGCTGCTCTAACCAACTGAGCTAAAGGGGCGTTGGTCTTGGCGAGGTTTTTGTTCTCGCTGAGCACATAGAGTAAATATACTCAGAATCGGAAAGAACGCAACCCTCGGCGTGTCGCAATCATAAAACCGCTATTTTCCAACGTTTTCAGCAAATCGCAGAAAACCAAAAAACAAGGCGAAAATCGTACGAATCGGCATTCTAGGCAACGGTTTTCCAAAGAAAATCAGAAAAAACTTGCTCCGGGCGTGTCGCAAAAGGCAGGCAAAGACGCAGGAAGACACATAACCGCAGGAATAAAGAATGCCGCTCGACAGGAAATCGCACAACAAGAAAGAAGACCGAGAAAGACGGGAACCAAGAGGGCGGAAAACAAAGCAGGCAAGCAAGCAGAGAGGAACAGAAGAGAGGAAAAACAAAAAGAGAAAAACAGGGAAGAAAGAGCAACGACAAAAAAGAAATCCCCCGCACCAATCGGTACGGGGGATTTTCGATGCTTAAGCTCAGACGTGTTCCAGCCTGAAGTCATTCACCGCCGGTCCGTAAGGACGTCGAGCGGTGAATGGGGCGAAATCACTCAGCGACGACCTTCACGAAGAAGTTGGCGGTGATTTCCGGGTGCAGGGCGACGGTTGCCGGGAAGTCACCGGTGGTTTTGATCGGCTCAACGGTGATGTTCTTCGGGTTGACCTCAACCTTGGAGGAGAGCGCGATGGCGATCTTCTCTGCGGAGATGCCGCCGAACAGCTTGCCGGACTCGGAGACCTTGGCAGCGATTTCGACGGTGGAACCCTCGATGATTTCCTTGGCGGCAACAGCCTCTTCGCGGGTGGCGACGGCCTTGGCCAGACGAGCGCGCTTCATGGCCTCGATCTGGGCGGCGGCACCCTTGGACCAAGCGAAGGCCAGGCCCTGCGGGAACAGGTAGTTGCGGGCGTAGCCGGACTTGACGGCCACGACGTCACCCGGGTGGCCCAGGTGGTTGACGGACTTGGTGAGAATAACCTTAGTTTCAGCCATTGTTCAAACCTCTCTAAGATCAGCGGCCGGACGTGGCGTACGGCAGCAGGGCCATCTCGCGGGCGTTCTTGATAGCCTTGGAGATCTCGCGCTGCTCCTGCACGGTGACACCGGTGATACGACGGGAACGAATCTTGCCGCGATCGGAGATGAACTTACGCAGCAGGGCGACGTCCTTGTAATCGATCTCGGTGACCTTGGCGGCCTTCAGTGGATTCGGCTTCTTCTTAAACGGCTTGACCGGCGGCTGCGGCCTCTTGCGTGACATCTTGATGTTCTCCTTAAAATCTGGAAATACTGCGATTAAGCTGCTTGTTTCGCTGTTCGCCTATGTTGCGGACGGGGTTCGGTCCGTCAGAATTCCGGTTCGTCGCTGTCGCCGCCGAATTCGGAGGAACCTCCGAAGGACTGGGACGCGCCGAAGGAACCGAAGGACGAGCCGGAGTTATCCGAGCTTGACCACGGGTCCGAGGCCGGAGCGGACTGTGCGGGAGCGGCATTGACCGGAGCGGAGGCTCCACCCTGATATCCGGCGCCGCCAGCATAGCTGGAGCCACCCTGATATCCGCCGTTGTTGCCGCCGAAACCGCCGTTGTTGTTGGCGTTGTTGTAGCCGCCGCGATTGCCGCTGAAGCCTCCGTTGCCGGACGAGCTTTGACGGGTCACCTGGGCGGTCGCGTAGCGCAGGGACGGGCCGATTTCGTCGACCTGCATCTCGATGACGGTTCGCTGGGAACCGTCCTGCGCCTGGTAGGAACGCTGCTGCAGACGGCCTTGCGCGATGACGCGCATGCCCTTGGACAGACTCTGCGCGCAATGTTCGGCCATGTCGCGCCACGCGGAGCAGCGCAGGAATAGGGCCTGACCGTCTTCGAACTGGTTCGAGTTACGGTTCCAGGTGCGCGGAGTGGAGGCGATCGTAAAGCTGGCGACGGCGGCGCCGCTGCCAATGGTACGAATTTCCGGATCGGCCGTGAGGTTGCCCACCACGGTGATTACAGTTTCACCTGCCATGTCGTTACCTACTTACTTTGCAGCTTAGAAAGCTTGGTTTACTTACTTGCGAAGAATCTTCGTACGGATGACGGATTCGTTCAGGTTCAGCAGACGATCGAGTTCGTCGCTGGTGGCCGGCTCAGCGGAGTAGTTGACCACGACGTAGTTACCTTCGGTCTTGCCGGCGATTTCGTAGGCAAGCTTGCGACGGCCCCAGATGTCGATGTTCTCGACGGCACCGCCTTCCTTGGTGACAGTTTCCAGATACTGCTCGGTCAGCTTCTTCAGACCGCGCTCATCCAGCTCAGGATCAGCAATGAACATCAGTTCGTACTTATGCGCAGACATCACCCACCTCCTTCGGACTATCGGCCATGGACCTTCCATGGCAGGAGTGTGTATGCGTGCTGCCTTCAGGCATCGATAAGTCGCAATGAACATATGGATACGATTGATGGCAACTTGTACAGGCTACCCCGACGCCGCGACGTATCGAAACGGCGTCTGCCGGGCGCGAAATCACGTGCGGAGGCAAGCAAAAAGCCCCGCTCGCAAGCGGGGCTTAATCGCAAAAAATCGTAATAAATCCTGAAATATCACGATAGCCGTATGGCAATCGCACGAAATATCAGGCGTAGATGTTGCGCGGACGCATGTCTTCGGGCAGGCCGTTGAGCAGCGTAGAAACGGAGCCGGATTCGAACACGGAGCGGATGCCGGCGGCCAGCAGCGGGGCCACGGACAGGACGGTCATGTTCGGCAGGCGCTTCTCTTCGGGCACCGGAACGGTGTCGGTGAGCACGATTTCGCGGGCGCCGCAGTCACGCAGGCGCTCCACGGCCGGACCGGACAGCAGGCCATGGGTGGCGACAAGCGTCACGGACTTCGCGCCGGCATTGTTCAGCGTGCGCACGGCCTCGCAGATGGTGCCGGCGGTGTCGATCATGTCGTCGACGACCACGCAGTCGCGTCCCTTCACGTCACCGATGATGCCGTGTGCCTCGGCATGGTTCGGGCGCGTGGTGTCACGGGTCTTGTGGATGAAGGCGAGCGGCAGTCCGCCGAGCTTGGCGGCCCACTGTTCGGAAACCTTGATGCGGCCGGCGTCCGGGGACACGATGGTGGTGTTCTCCAGCGGCATGCTGTTGCGCACGTAGTCAAGCAGGATCGGCATGGCGGTCAGATGGTCGACCGGGCCGTCGAAGAAGCCCTGCTCCTGGGCTGCGTGCAGGTCGACCGTCATGATGCGGTCGGCGCCGGCGGAACGGAACAGGTCGAACATGAGGCGTGCGGTGATGGGCTCGCGGCCCTGATGCTTCTTGTCCTGGCGGGAGTAGCCGAGGAACGGCGCGACCACGGTGATGGAACGTGCGGAGGCGCGCTTCATGGCGTCCACCATGATGAGCTGCTCCATGATCCACTTGTTGATCGGCTCGGTGTGGGCCTGCATCACGAAGGCGTCGGCACCACGGACGGGCTCGGTGTAACGCACGTACATCTCGCCGTTGGCGAAATCGTATGCGGTGGTCTCAAGTACGTCGGTTCCCAGGTATTTTGCGGTTTCCTGAGCCTGCTCGGGGTACGCGCGACCCGTCACCAGAGCCAGTTTCTTATCCGGAGTGCCTTCGAGAATCGCCGACATGCTTGCCTTCCCAATTGTTCGGTGCGTGAAATTAAGCCAAACTCCAATATAACAACGTGGGTGCCCACGCCACGCGGCTTCTGTGGAAGCGCCTCCCCGTTCCGTCTACTCGGCGTCGGCGAAGGCCTCACGAATCTGCGCCGCGGTGCCGTAGGATGCCTGCGCGCCATATCCAGTGGCCGCGTAGGCCGACACATACGAGGCGAGTTCCGCGGACTGCGACAACGTCATGCCGGAGGCCAGGCCGGCCAGCACGGTACCCATGAACGAATCGCCGCAACCGGTGGTGTCTACTGCCTTGACCCGCACCGGAGCGATGCGCTGGATGCGATGCTCCGGATCGTCCGCCGTGCCATCAAGCACTACGGAGCCGTCGCCGCCGAGCGTCACGATCGCCTGTTCGAAGCCGAATCCGCGCAGTTCGTCGAGCGCGTGACGCCAGTCGAACGAATCCCAATCGTCGTTCTCCGGCTCGTCGATGTCGAGCAGTTGCGCCATTTCATGCTCGTTGACGAGCAGGATGTCGGATGCTTCGATCAGTTCCGCCGGCAGGGACGGGGTGAACGGCGAGTCGTTGAGCAGCACCTTCACGCCCGCTTCGTGGCACATGCGTGCGGCCGCCGTCACCGTTTCGATCGGGCTTTCCAAGCATAGGCCAAGCACGGAAGACCGTACCAGCGCCTCACGCACGGATTCCACATAGTCCACAGTGACCTGCGCGTTCGATCCCGGAGAGTAGACGATGGTGTTTTCGCCAGTTGCGTCCACGGTGATCACGGTTGTACCGGATGCTCCAAGCACGCGGCGAACATGCGTGGCGTTCACACCAGCTTCACCCAGGGCGCCCAGCAGGAAGTCGGCGTTGGAATCGGAGCCTACCGCGCCGAACATTTGCACGGTTGCGCCGATGCGCGCTGCGGCGGCCGCCTGGTTGCCGGATTTACCGCCTGGCAGCAGCTGCAGCGGACCGCCGGTGATGGTCTCCCCCGGCCCTGGCAGACGCTGTGCGGTGACGGTGTAATCCGCATTCATCGAGCCGATTACGGACACTGTGCCGTGGATGCGGTCCAATGCAGAGAGAACTTCAGTCGCGCTCATCTTTGTCTTCCTTAAATGAAGAGGAGATTTGTGAAATATTGTTTTTCAGTAATCGCAATTTTACAAATCTCCATTGTTTATATTGAGGATGTTTTATGCGATTGTTTGGCCGGTTACGCTTATTCGGCTTTGGTTGCGAGTCCGGAGATGCGGGTCATGAATTCGTTGAGGAACCTCGGCACGTCCACGCCGACGGCGACCTTCATGGTCTTGACCGGGTCGTTGAGGCGGGTTTCGTCGCCGATGGTGCGTCCGCGGGTCGGGCCGTCCACGTCGACCTTCATGTTGATGTCGAGCGTGGTGACGAGCGTCGGGTCGACGGCGACGCCGACGGCGAGCGGATCGTGCAGGCCGCAGCCGCCGAGGTGCGGCGAGGTGGTCTCGTAGGCCTTGATGTAGAAGTCGGTCATGTCCGCGAGGAACTTGCCGGCCTTGGTGCCAAGGTCGCGCCACTGTTGGGTTTCCTTATAAGTGAGCAGGGTCTGCAGGGTCACGTCGAGGCCGATCATGGTGGTCGGGGTGCCGGAGCGGAACAGGTAGTCGGCGGCATCCGGGTCCTGGGAGATGTTGGCTTCCATCCATGCGTTGCAGTTGCCCGGCACGGTCAGCGCGCCGCCCATGAGCACCACGCGGCCGATCTCGTCCTTGATTTCCGGAGCCTTCTTCAGGGCGGCTTCGATGTTGGTCATCGGGCCGGTCGGCACGTAGATGAGGTCCTTGCCGTAGGTCTTGACGGCGTCGATGATGAAGTCGACGGCCGATTCGGTTTCGACGGAGCGGTTGGAGTCGGGGATGTCCACGTCGCCGATGCCGTTGTCGCCGTGGATGAACGCGGAGACGGGCAGCACTTCGAAGTGGTCGGTGGTGCTGGAGTGCGACAGGCCTTGGTAGACCTTGACTTCCGGGTGGCCGAGCAGGTCGGTGACGGCGAGCGCGTTGCGCACACCCTGTTCCACGAGCACGTTGCCGTAGGTGCCGGTGATGCCGATGAGTTCGACTTCCGGGCTGCCCAGCGCGTAGGAGATGGCGAGCGCGTCGTCGACGCCGGTATCGAGATCAAGAATGAGCTTCTTCATGATTGCGCCTTCCTCGTTGATTGGCTGTGACGGCCGTTCGCGTCCGCGCGGCTGCCGCCTTTGTTGTGTTCTTTTTTTGTGCGATGTTTTATGCGATTGTTGTGTGGTGTTGAGTACGGTCTCTGTATCACCTCACAACATTATGATAAAACGTTTTATCAAGATTTCCAAATCATCCTTTCGACGTGCGTGTCGCGGCGGAAAACCGCCCCTTTCTCCGATACGCGCCCCACGTTACACGCGCAATACGCAATATACGCATCGCACGCGTTATGCGCGTTATGCGCGTTATGCGCAAGCGGCCTGCACCAGTTTCGGCGTCAACACCTTCACCTGCGGCGAGGCGAGCCACGGACGGCCCGCACCGGAATCGCCATCGCCACGTACCACGGCGTCGATTCGACTGCCCAGCATGCCCCAGCCGGCGGCGGCCAAATCGACCACGCTCTGTTCGACGGTGGTCATGCGCAAACCCAATCCGAATCGTCTGAGAATGTTGTCGTAGCCGATCACCTGCATGTCCTCGGTGACGTGCAGCCCGCGTTCCGCCATACGCTGACGGAAGCCGAGCGCCATCACGTCGTTGCAGCAGAACACGGCGGTCGCACCGCCGTCGATGATCCGGTCGGCAGCATGATAGCCGCCGTCGAAACGGTAATCGCCGGACACGCACAACGCGGGATCGAACCGCTCCCCCGCCTGCTCGATCGCATCCACGAAACCACGGCGACGGTCGGCCGCGCTCGATTCGGCCACATCGCCGGTCACGATGCCGATGCGCTTATGCCCGCCTTCCAGCAGGTACTGGGCCGCAAGCCGACCGCCGAGATAGTTGTCGAAGCCGACCGCGTCACACCAACCGCATTGCGTCAGTCGGTCGATGAGCACCACCGGGCAGGTGACACGCTCCACGTCCTCACGCAACGCGGCGCCGGCACCGGCCGCGCAGGATTCGCGCGCGGGAATCAGCAGCACGCCATCCACCCCACGTGACGTCAGCCTGCGCAGCAAAGCCTGTTCCGACTCACGCGAATCATCCGAATTGGCCACGATCAGCGAATACCCCTGCGCCGCGCACTCATCCTCTACGCACTTGGCAAACGCCGCGAAAAACAAGTTCTCAATATCAGGCACAATCAACGCCACCAACTGGGATTGCTTGGTCACCAAGCTTCGCGCGCTCTGATTCGGCACATAATTCAGTTTCTTCGCCGCATCGGCAATGACCCTGCGCTTCTCCTCGGACACGCGAGCAGGACGATTATTCAACACCAGCGAAACCGTCGTCACAGACACCCCTGCGACAGCAGCCACATCCTTCAGCGTCGCACGATACGCCATCCAAACCCCCTTAAAACGTTTATCCCTCCAGCATAAATACCATGGAATCCTGACGCGCCCAGCATCGCAATAACAAACAAATTCCTTTCACAGCAAAATAATCCGCACTATTTCCACCGGTAAATCGTTTTTCGGAAGTGTTTTTTTGCATACTCGCAACGTTTGTCCAAAATGAGCGCCGCACAAGAAGAAAGAAACCAGCAATGCGGCCAACCACGCAGAAAAACAATGCGAGACCGCGCAAAACCATCGTCATCGTCGCAGTGGTCGCCATCGCACCCACCAAACGCTATGAGAGGTCGAGATCTCCGTCCGTGCGTAGAAACTCCATCAGGTTGAGATGCCTTACGCCGTCACGTTGCATTGGCAGCTGGTCCAAACTGAACAGGTATTTCGGATACCCGTCAGCCAGCTTCGTGAACGGACGGAATTCACGCTCCTCAACATTAGGATCCTGCACACTCATCGACACCTGCACATAGGCGTACCGTTCCCGCTTACGCACAATGAAGTCGCACTCCAGCTTACCAATAATGCCCACGCTCACCTCGTAGCCTTTCGACCTCAAATGCACGTACAGCGCATTTTCCAAGGCTGGTCCGTAACTCATTCGCGTACCAGCGTTACGCGCGAATCGTATGCCAGGATCCGCAAGATAATACTTCTCCCCTCCTCTCAACGACCTGCGCGAACGCAAATCGAATCGCGGGCATTTGTAGAGGACCTTCGCACTCTCCAACAGCCGGACATAGTTCGCAAGAGTCTCACGTTTGACCGTCACGCCTTCGCCATGTTTCATATAGTCGACGATCCCCGACAGATTCGTGGGAGCTGCATAGTTGTTGATGAGATAGTCCTGCACACGCTGGAAGGTATCGCGGTGACGCACCACTTTGCGTGCGGCTATGTCTTTGTTGAAGATCTGCCCTATGACCTACCACAACCAAGAACCTAACCCACGAAAACAGCAGAAGCCCCTCAACTCTTCAATTCCACTACAAAGGTCACATCACGGCATACGCACGCCGACGCGCGTAT
>OLOL01000221.1_pt1 | contig 62944 bp, 63 predicted proteins | sample 1673081 | NCBI WGS metagenome assembly OLOL01 (sample SAMEA3136753, study PRJEB25190) | human gut metagenome
GAAAAAATAAAAATAGAAAAAGAAATAGAAATATTAGAAGAAAATATTAAAAACACAGAAAAAGAAATAAATGAAATAAAAAATAATATAGAAGAAAAAAATAAAATAAAAATAAAAGAAATAAAAAATAAATTTAATAATGAAATAGAAATTGATAATTTATTTAATGATAATTTAAAGGAAATAAATTATAATATTGATTATTTAGAAAAACAATTAAATTTAAATTTAATTAGAATAAATACTATTAATATAGAAGAAAAAAATATTAATGAAAAATTAGATAATAAAATAGCATGTGAAGAGAAACTAGAATATTTGTATGAACAAAAAAAAGAATTAGAAGAATTAAATAAAATAATAAATTTAGCAAAAGAGACATTGGAAGAATCTTATGATGAAATAAAAAAGAATATAACACCAAAATTCACAAAAGAATTATCAAATAACATAGAAATGATTTCTGATGGAAAATATAAAAAAGCAAATTTTAACTCAGATACAGGACTAACAATAGAAGCAGAAAATGGAGAATACATAGAATGTAATAAATTAAGTATAGGAACAATAGATCAATTATATTTATCTCTTAGATTATCTGCAACTAAAGAAATAACAAAAGAAACTATTCCAATAATACTAGACGAAAGTTTTGCATATTTTGATAACCAAAGATTAGAGAATGTTATAAAGTATTTAGATTCCAATTATAATAACCAAATTATTATTTTTACATGTACAAATAGAGAAAAAGAAATTTTAGATAAATTAAATATAGAATATAATTTAGTTAATCTGTAAAATGTAAGTTGAAAAATCTGCAATAGTTGTGTATAATAATTAGGTTAAAAGGAGAGATATATATGTTTGAAAAACTAGAAGACGTAGAGAAAAGGTTTGAAGAGGTTAGTAAAAAAATTAGTGACCCAGAAGTAATTGCAAGACAAAGCGAGTGGCAAAAACTTATGAAAGAGCATGCTGCAATGGTAGATGTTGTAGAAAAATATAGAGAGTACAAAAAAGCAAATAAAGATTTAGAACAAGCAAAAGAAATGCTAAATGATAAAGAATTAAAAGAATTAGCAGAAATGGAAATAGAAGAAATAAAAGAAAAATTACCTAAAATAGAAGAAGAATTAAAAATATTATTAATTCCAAAAGATCCAGATGACGATAAAAATATAATCTGCGAAATAAGGGCAGGTGCTGGAGGAGAAGAAGCAGCATTATTTGCAGGAACATTATTTAGAATGTACTCAATGTATGCAGAAAATAGACATTGGAAAATAGATGTACTTAATGAAAATGAAACAGGACTTGGCGGATATAAAGAAATAACATTTATGGTTACAGGTAAAGGTGCATATAGTAGACTAAAATTCGAAAGTGGAGTTCATAGAGTTCAAAGAGTTCCAGATACAGAAAGCAGTGGAAGAATTCATACATCAACAGCAACAGTTGCAGTATTACCAGTTGTAGAAGATGTAGAAATAGAAATAAATCCAGCAGATGTAAAAATGGAAGTGTTTAGAGCATCAGGGGCAGGTGGACAACATGTAAATAAAACATCATCAGCAGTAAGATTAATACATGAACCAACAGGAATAGTAGCAGAATGTCAAACAGAAAGATCACAAACTCAAAATAGAGAGTATGCAATGAGATTATTAAAATCTAGAATATATGAACAAGAAAAAGCAAAACAAGACGCAGAACTTGCAAACGAAAGAAAATCACAAGTTGGTAGTGGAGATAGAAGTGAAAAGATAAGAACATATAACTACCCACAAGGAAGAATTACAGACCACAGAATAGGAATGAGTATATATCAAATGGAAAATTTCTTAAATGGTGGATTAGATGAAATGATAGACAATCTAATTGCAGCAGACAGAGCAGAAAAATTAAAAGGTGAATAATGTTGGAAAAACAATCCAGAAAACTGCAAAAATATGAGGTGAAATATAAGATTGGAAACTGATTCAAAAGAAAGAAAAGAAATAGAAGAATTTATTACAAAACATGAAAGAGCTCACTTTTTACAATCTCCAGAATGGGCAAAAGTAAAATCAGAGTGGAAACATGAAGAGATTATATTACATGACGAAAATGGTAAAATAAATGCATACTTAAGTGTGCTATTAAGAAAAGTTCCTGTTTTAAACAGATATATAATGTATGCACCAAGAGGACCAATATGTGATATATATAATGAAAAAATAATTAAAGAGTTAGCAGATGAAATTAGAAAAATTGCAAAAAAATATAAAGCATTTATATTTAGAGCAGATCCAGATGTTTTAGTAGATGACGAAGAGTTTAAAAGAATAATAAAAGAGGCTGGAATAAAAGTAAAACAAAATATTAAAAGTGTAAATGATGTAATACAACCTAAATATGTATTCAGGTTAAATCTAACAAATAAAACAGAAGAGGAAGTGTTACAATCATTTCATCAAAAAACTAGATACAACATTAGATTATCAGCAAGAAAAGGCGTTACTGTAAGAGTTGGAACAAAAGAAGATTTACCAGAATTTTATAAAACAATGAAAGAAACTGGAAGCAGAGATAACTTTATAATTAGAAGCATTGAATATTATGAAAAAATTTATGACTGCCTTGGACCAGAACATGTTAGAATAATGTTAGCAGAATATGAAGGAGAAGTTATTGCTGCAACAATGCCTATACTATATGGAAATAAAGTTTGGTATTTATACGGTGGAAGCAAAAATGAAAAAAGAAATTTAATGCCTAACTATTTACTACAATGGGAAATGATAAAATGGGCATTAGAAAATAAATGTGATGTATATGACTTTAGAGGAATTTCAGGATTTAAAGATGAACATTCAGATTCTTATGGGGTATATAAATTTAAAAAAGGATTTAATCCAGACTTTACAGAATTTATAGGAGAAATTTATATAATATTTAACCCAATAGTAAATAATTTATTTAAAGCGATGTCATATATATATAGAAAAATCGGCTACTTGAAAAATAAATAATGATAAATGGTCAGAGATAGAACTCTTAGGGAAAACAATTTTTACAGGTTCTAATGTCTGACTTTTATTATTACGAAAACGTTACGAAAATATTACAAAAATGTAACATTTTCTATTGACTTTTTACCTAAAATATAATATTCTAGTAGCAGTAAAAAAATATACTGTAAAAATGGAGGAGTTTGTCTTGGCAATCGGTGATATAATTGTAGGTATCGACATAGGAACATCCAAAGTGAATACAAGCGTTGGCGAAGTTAATAGCTTTAATCAAATTGAAGTTATAGCAACAAGTGAATGCAAATGCTTTGGAATGAAAAAATCAAAAATCACAGATGAAGAAGAAATAGCTGCTGCAGTTGCAAAAACAATAAAATCTGCAGAAGAAGAAGCGAATATAAAAATACATTCAGCTTATGTTACAATACCAGGTAAATACGTTACAATTGTACAAAATAGTATTGTAAAAGAAGCAAAAGATAAATATGCTGGAATATCAACAAGAGATGTCACATCTGCAATAATGCAAGTTAGAGATATTGATATACCAGAAAATCAAGTTTTAATAGATATTATTGCAAATCAATTTATATTAGACAATGGTAGAATGATAGACGATCCAGTAGGAAGCCTAAGTTCATCATTTACAGTAAAAGGACAAGTTATATTAGCAGATAAAGAATATGTAAAACAATTAACAAGTGTTCTTAAAAAAGCAGGTATAGAAATAGATGGAATAGTTCCAAATGTACTTTCTGAAAGAGGACTTGTGCTAGACAAAAATGAATTAACAGATAATGTAATGATATTAGATATTGGAGCAGGAAATACAGACATAGGTGTGTTTGAAGGAAATACTTTTATTTATACAAATACAATTCCTTTAGGTGGAGATAATATTACATCAGATATTGCTTATGTTTTTAATATAACAGAAGAAGAAGCAGATAGATTAAAAAAACAATATGGATTAGCATTAAAATCATTTATAGATAACGATACAGACATAATTTTAAATACATATAAAGGCGAAGAGAGAACAAAAACAATAAAAAGCTCAGAGCTAATAGAAGTAATAGAAGCAAGAGTAGAAGAAATGTTCTCATTAGTAAATAAAGATATAACAAATGCAGGAGTAAAATCAAATATAAATAATGTTGTACTAACAGGTCAAGGAATAACAAATATAAATAAAAGCGATGTAGCAGGAAAAATAACATTAAATATACCTGTTAAAATATCAACTGGAAGACTAGTAAGTACAATAAAACCAAATTATAGATCTAGCTATGCATTAATTAAATATATTGCATCAAGACCATTTGCAAAGACTGTTTCTAGCAGTATTGACACAGTATCTGATGAAAATATATTTAGAAATATTTTAGAAAGAATAAAAGAATTTTTCTATTCATAATTAAGTTTTAAATTTTAAAAAAATATATTTGGAATAAGAAAGAAGTGCGAAAATAACTTTAAAATTCCAAACCCAAAAATGAAGGAGGATTAACACTATGATGGAAACAGATTACGATGAAAACAATAATTACATGATGGACGGAACAGCAACAATAAAAGTTATAGGTGTAGGAGGAGCAGGAAATAATGCTATAAATAGAATGATTGAATCAGGAATTAAAGGTGTAGAATTTATAGCAATAAATACAGATAGACAAGCTCTTCAATTATCAAAAGCAAGTTCTAAAATTCAAATAGGAGAAAAACTAACAAGAGGACTTGGTGCTGGGGCAAATCCAGACATTGGAATGCAAGCAGCAGAAGAAAGCAAAGCTGAAATTGCTGAAATGCTAAGAGGAGCAGATATGGTATTCGTTACAGCCGGAATGGGAGGCGGAACAGGAACAGGAGCAGCTCCAATAGTTGCAGCAGCAGCAAAAGAATTAGGAATATTAACAATAGGTGTTGTAACAAAACCATTTACATTTGAAGGAAAGAAAAGACTTACTCAAGCAGAAAAAGGAATTGCAAACTTAAAAGAAAAAGTAGATACATTAGTTGTAATACCAAATGATAAATTGTTACAAATTATTGATAGAAGAACATCAATTGTAGAAGCATTTAAAATGGCTGATGACGTTTTAAGGCAAGGTGTTCAAGGTATATCAGACTTAATTTCTGTACCAGGACTAATTAACTTAGACTTTGCTGACGTTAAAGCAGTAATGTTAAATACAGGTATGGCACACATGGGAATTGGTAGAGCAAGTGGAGAAAACAGAGCAGAAGATGCTGCGAAACAAGCTATTCAAAGTCCATTACTAGAAACATCAATAGAAGGAGCAAGAGGAGTTATAATAAACATTACAGGTGGAAACGATTTAGGATTACAAGAAGCAAATACAGCAGCAGAATTAGTACAAAGAAGTGTTGATCCAGAAGCAAATATTATATTTGGTGTAGTTACAGACGAAAACTTAGGAGATGAAATTTCAATTACAGTTATCGCAACAGGTTTTGAACAACAAGAACCACCAATTTCAAGCATAGGAGTTGAAAACTTAGTAACAAATACATGGAATAAAAAAATAAACTCAATACCAACTCCAGTAGAAAATAAAGACAATCAAAATGATTTAGACATACCTTCTTTCTTAAGAAAAAAAGGAAATAAATAATAAGGAAAAATCTTAAAAATCGCTAAAAGAAAAGTCGATTTTTCCTAAACAATAATTATTAAAATAAAAATGAATAAGAAATAATCTAAAATAGTAGATTATTTCTTTTTTTCGCCTTCACAAAATGACACATTATTTAAACAAACAGTAGTACAATATTTAGCACAGATTAGTATTCACAACTGTAATTTGTGTAAAAGAATACGAGGTGACCTATTGACCATATATATAGATATAATTTTTTTAGAAAATTTATTTATGAATTATATTATTATATTTGCAACTGGAATAATTATAAAAGCACCAAAAAAAATAATTAGAACCCTTGTAGCTAGTAGTATAGGAAGTGTTTATGCAGTACTTTCATATATATCAGTACTGGAAATATGTTCCAGTATATTTTTAAAAATAATACTTTCTATTGCCATGGTATATATTGCATTCAAACCATTAAATATAAAATTGTTTTTTAAAGAGTTTATAATATTTTATTTAACTTCATTTACATTTGGAGGAGTGGCTTTTGCACTTTTATATTTTGTAAGTCCACAAAACATATTAATGGAAAAACGGTGTGTTAATTGGTACATATCCAATAAAAATTGTACTAGCAGGAGGAATGGTTGGATTTATTATTATAACAACAGCATTTAAAAACATAAAAGGAAAATTAAGCAAAAAAGACATGCTTTGCAATATCAAAATAAATATAAACTCAAATAGTGTGTATACAAAAGCAATACTAGATACAGGAAACTTTTTAAAGGAACCAATTACAAAAATACCAGTAGCAGTTGTAGAAAAAGACGTATTAAAAGGAGTAATACCAGAAAAAATATTAAACAATCTATCAAATATTATAGAAGGGAAAGAAATAGATTTAGGAGAGTACCTATCAAAAATAAGACTAATACCATTTATGTCATTAGGGAAAGAAAATGGAATGCTAATAGGAATAAAAGCAGATGGACTAACAGTAAATACACAAGAAGATGTAGTATTTATAAAAAATATAATAATAGGTATATATGATGGCTCTTTAAGCAAAACAGGAAAATATAGAGCACTAATAGGTCTAGAACTTTTAGAAAACAAAGGAGGAAATGAAGAGAATGAACATATTAGAACTGTTAAAATCTAAAATTAGTACAATCTATGTTAAATATTTAAACAATGAGGAAATAGAAAATCTGCCGATTTTTTATATAGCAGGTAGTCAAAAATTACCTCCGCCATTAAGTTCGGATGAAGAGGAAGAATTATTAATTAAACTAGAAAATAAGGATTTAGAAGCAAGACAAATCTTAGTAGAAAGGAACCTAAGATTGGTAGTATATATTGCTAAAAAATTCGAAAATACAGGTGTAGGAATAGAAGATTTAATATCAATTGGAACAATAGGATTAATGAAAGCAATAAATACATTTAATATAAGTAAAAACATAAAACTTGCTACCTATGCTTCTAGATGTATAGAAAATGAAATCTTAATGTATCTAAGAAGAAGTAACAGAATAAAAGGTGAAATATCAATAGATGAGCCACTTAATCAAGATGGTGATGGAAATGAATTACTGCTTTCAGACATTTTGGGAACAGAACCAGATATTACTTCTAGAGGAATAGAAGACGAAGTGGATAAAGTATTACTAAAAGCCTCAATAGAAAAACTAAGTAATAGAGAGAAAAATATTATGGAATTAAGATTTGGTTTTATTAGTGGAACAGAAAAAACACAAAAAGAAGTGGCAGATATGCTAGGAATTTCGCAAAGTTATATATCAAGATTGGAAAAGAAAATTATGAACAAAATGAAAAAGGATATATTAAGCAAAACAGGATAGAGCTTTACTCTATCCTTCCTCCAAATCAGTTACATTTTCTAAACCAGAAATTTCTGTAAAAACAGAATTTATATTTACGTCCTTATGGTATCTGAAAAATAATTGAATATCAGTTATATTTTCTTCATTTGGTTGACCATTTTTTATTTTTTTAATATTAATACTATATTTATCTAATATTTTTTGTATTTCAGGTAAAGTATTTCTATAATCCTTAACAGTAAGAGTTAAAGAAACATTATTAAAATGGTCTAATGTTTCAGATAAATTGTGAGAATGAGAAAGAATAATATATACAAGTACTGTTCCAACAATTCCACCAATATAAAATCCTGCGCCAATACTAAGACCAATACAAGTAACTGCAAGTAAACTAGATGCAGTAGTTAATCCCTTTACATTAAAGCCATCTCTTAAAATAGTACCAGCACCAATAAATCCAATACCAGAAAGTAATTGAGCTGGTATTCTAGATGCATCAACAGAATAATTGTTGCTTAAATATTCACCACAAAGCATTATAAGTACTGCACTTACTCCAATAAGAGAGTGCGTTTTAAAGCCAGCAGGTTTATTTACAGATTCTCTTTCTGCACCAATAAAGCCTGCTAACAAAAAACCTAAAATAAGCCTAATTAAAACTTCAAACCAAAATGATGAAATAATAGCATAAAAAGTCGACATTAAAAACCTCCTTTTAATATTATAGATATATTATAATTTAATAATTAAATAAATAAAAGTAGATTATTTAAAATATTTACTAGTTTCTTCTAAATTGCAGAAATTATTTTGCCTAAAAACTTCATAAGCAACAATAGCAACAGAATTAGATAAATTAAGAGAACGTAAGGTTTCTCTCATTGGAATTCTTATGGTGTTTTCTAAATGTTCTTTTAATAAACCTTCTGGAAGTCCTTTGGTTTCCTTTCCAAACAAAAGAAAAACTTCATCTAATTTAGAATAATTAACATCAGAATAACAATGTTGCCCTTTTGTTGTAACTAAAAACATATTATTATTTACTGGATATTTTTTCAAAAAAGCAGATAAAGAATTATGTTCTTCTATGTCTAATTTATCCCAATAATCAAGACCAGCTCTTTTTACATATTTATCAGAAATTTCAAATCCTAAAGGCCTTACCAAATGCAATTTAGCACCAATTGCAGCACAAGTTCTTGCAATATTGCCTGTGTTTTGAGGAATTTCTGGTTCTACTAAAACTATATTTAAATTCATAAAAATCCCTTCCTTAAAAAACTGAATATAATTATAACATAGAATTGGAGAACAGTAAAATAAATTGGAATTTGTTTGACTTTTGTATTTTGAAATGCTAAACTCTTAATAATAAGGAAGAAATTAAATGAAAAATCAAAACAAAATAAAAATAATTAAAATAACATTAACAGTTGTAATATTAGTAGCACTAGCAATATTTTTTTGGAAAATTGCTCCATTTATGATGGATCTATCTACAACAGAAGGACAAATAACTTTTAAAAACAAAATAAATAGCATGGGATTTTTAGGATTGCTATTACTATTTAGTTTGCAAGTATTGCAAATATTATTAGTGGTATTACCAGGAGAACCATTTGAGGTACTTGCAGGAATGTGTTATGGTACATGGGGAGGATGGCTATTTATAACAGTATCTATACTTATTACTACAATAATAATATTCTTTTCTGTAAGAAAATTAGGAGAAAAATATTTATATAATTTCTTCAAAAAAGAAAAAGTGGAAAAAGTAATGAATAGTAAACTACTAAAAAACGAAACAAACTTAGAAATTATTTTATGCCTAATATTTTTCTTGCCAGGAACTCCAAAAGATTTATTTGTATATCTTGGAGGACTTTTACCAGTAAAACCACTAAGGTTTATATTAATAGCAACACTTGTAAGATTTCCATCTGTAATTACATCTACAATGGTTGGAGCAAATATTTCTAATGGAAATTGGAAAACAAGTTTATTAATATATTTAATTACATTTGTAATAACGGCAATAATTTTAGTAATACTTAAAATAAGAGATAAAAACAAAGAATTAATAGAAATTATAAAATAGAGTACAAAAAGAGCACAAAAAAAGGACTAAAAGTCCTTTTTTTGTTTTATTTTAACAATTTATTCATATTACACATAAATATAATACTTTCTATTATATCCATAATAGAATAAGCAATTAAGATAACTCCTAATGTAACTAATATTGTACCAGGTGCAAACATTACATAAACACCAGCAACAAGTATTAAAATAGATAGAAGTAAACTTAAAATCCAGTAGCCAGTGTCAGCTCCTTTAAGTCTTACAGAAAGGTCTAATCTTGCTATACCACTTAAAATTATCCATATACCTATAATAATTCTAAAAAATGAAGCAATTGCATTACCACTAACTGTTACAAGTATACCTAAAATTATACATAAAGCACCATATATAAGTCTGTAATCATAAAATAGATAATCATCTTTTGATGTAAAATAAGATATGACTTTAACAATTCCAATAGCAATAAGTAATACACCAATTACATAAGAAACTGCTTGAACCATAGCATCTGGATTTACAACAAGTAAAATACCTAAAAGTAAAAATACTAGTGAAGATAGTATAGATGTAAAGCCTGCTCTTTTTAATAAATCTTTCATTTCTCTCCCTCCATTCCGCCAAAATTATATCACTACTTAAAAATAAAAACAAGAGAAAAAGGGGACAGTGGGGAAAAAGGGGTCTGACCCCTTTTTCCCCACAGATTACAAAAGTTGATTTTTTTCGAGTTTTATTGTATAGTATTGTGCGAGGTTGATATTAATGAAAATTTTGATAGTTATAGACCAATTTGATGATGCAAATAATGGTACAACAATTTCTGCAAAAAGATTTGCAGAAGGGTTAATGAATTTAGGACATGAAGTATATGTTGTAAGTACAGGAAAACCAGCAAAAAATAAATATGTAGTTAAAAAATTGCCACTACCAATAATAGTTTCTAAAATAATAAAATCTCAAGGTATGACATTTGCTGTTCCAAACAAAGATGTATTAGAAGAGGCTATTTCAAAAGTTGATGTGGTCCATTTTTACATGCCATTTTTCTTATCTTATGAAGCGCTAGAAATAGCAGAAAAACTGGGAACACCACGTACAGCTGCTTTTCATGTACAACCAGAAAATATAACATATACAATAGGGCTTGGAAAAAATACAAAGGTAAATGATAAAATATATAGCTTCTTTAGAGATAAATTTTTCAATAAATTTAAACATATTCATTGCCCAAGTAACTTTATAGCAAATGAATTAAAAGAACATGGATATACTGCTAAAACTTATGTAATATCAAATGGAGTAGGCCCAGAATTCAAATATAGAAAAAATGAAAAAAGTCCTGAATTTAAAGATAAATTTGTAATTACAATGATAGGAAGATTATCAAATGAAAAAAGACAAGATTTAATATTTGAAGCAATTTCTAAATCAAAATATAGTGATAAAATTCAATTAGTACTTGCTGGGAAAGGACCAAAATATAATAAATATAAAAAATTAGGAGAAAAATTAGTAAATGAACCAGTAATAAGCTTTTTTGATAAAGAGCATTTATTAGAATTACTTGGGATGACAGACCTTTATATACATTCAGCAGATGCAGAGATAGAAGCAATATCTTGTATAGAAGCATTTGCATGTGGAATAGTTCCTATAATTGCGAATAGTCCAAAATCTGCAACTCCTCAATTTGCACTAGATGACAGAAGTTTATTTAAAGCAGGAAACAGTGATGATTTAGCTAAAAAAATTGATTACTGGATTGAAAATGAAGCTGAAAGAAAACAAATGGAAACAAAATATGCAGAACATGCAGAAAATTATAGAATAGAAAAAAGCATGAAAAAAATAGAAGGAATGTTTGAAGATGCAATTAGAGAATATAGAAAAAATTGAGGAAAATTTAGAAAATGAAGATGAGCATATAATAAACATGTGGACTCCCTTAGATATAGAAATCGATGAGGATTACGACTACATAAAAGAGGGAATAATGTTTAAAATTGCCTCAACTTTGCTATATATAATAGTTTGGCCAATATTGGTTGTATATAATAAAATAATGTACAATTTTAAAATATATGGAAGAAAAAATCTTACAAAAATAAAAACAGGAAAAATAACAGTATCAAACCATGTGCATCCAATGGATTGTACAATGAATGCAATTGCAAATACTCCAAAAAGTTTATACTTTGTAAGTATTAAATCAAATTTTGAAATACCAGTAATTAGGCATATTATTAGACTATTACATGCATTTCCAATACCAGAAGGATTGCACAATAAAGAAAAATTCTTTTTATCAATAAATAAATTATTAAAAGAAAATAAAACTGTGCACTTTTATCCAGAAGCATCATTGTGGCCATATTACAAAAAACTAAGAAAATTTAAAAATGGAGCATTTAAATTAGCCGTAGAAAATAATGTTCCAATTGTACCAATGGTATATAAATTTGTTAAACCATATGGAATAAGAAAATATATAAAAAAGAAGCCCTTTATAGAGCTTTACGTATTGCCAGCAATTTATCCAGACCAAAATCTAGATAAAAAGCAAGCCACAGAAAAATTAAAAAATGATGTGTATTTAAAAATGAAGCAAGAATTAGAAAGTTAAATTAAAATCTGGAACATATTCTTCTTCATGGTTTCCCAATTCTTGAATATACCCATTTTGTAAATCCAGAGAATATAAGTAGTTTAAAACTTCCTTATATTCTTTTTTATTTAATTTTCTGTTTATTAAAGAATCATTTTTTGCTTTATAAGTTGGAAAATATTGAGCCATTACACTTACATATATATCTTTTGGCAAATTTTCATTAATCCATTTTAAAATATTTTTTGTATTTTGAATATGATTTGGAAGAACTAAATGACGAATAATAACTCCTTTTTGAATAATTCCATTATCATCAAAAACAGCATTTCCAACTTGTGAGTACATTTCTTTTATAGCGTTTGTTGCAACTTCAAAATAATTATCCACATTAGAATACTTTTTAGACAATTCATTTGTGTAATATTTTAAATCAGGTAAATAAACATCAATATAGCCATTTAACATTTTTATTGTTTCTACATTTTCGTATCCATTAGAATTATATATAATTGGAATTTTTAACCCAGTTTTTCTTGCAAGTTTAATTGCTTCAATTATTTGGTACACATACATTGTAGGTGTTACTAAATTTATATTGTGAGCACCTTTTTCTTGTTGTTTAACAAAAATATCAGAAAGATTTTGTACAGTAATTTCTTTACCTTTTCCGTTCTTGGCTAATCTCATAGTTTTGGCAATATATACAATTCAAATTGCAATTAGTAAAAAACACTGTTCCAGAGCCGTTTGTTCCGCTAATACAGGGTTCTTCAAACATATGCAAAGATGCAAGTGCAATCTTTAATGTATTATCACACTTACATCTACCTTTTTTTCCTTCTAATCTATTAACTTTACAATTATGTGGGCATAGAGTACAACTATTTAACATTTTTTAGTCCTTCTTTAAATAAATTGATTGTGATGGATATGCAAGACCTATTTTTGCTTGATTTACCATATCTAATAAAGTGTAATTTATTTCTTCTTTGAATTTTAAATAATCAACGTATTCTAAAGCACTAGTTTTTAAGTCAATTGATAAATCAATTCCGTCAGCAGAAATTGTTTCAAAAAATACTTTTACAGTTTCATTAATAACTTGTGGGTGAGTTGTTAAAGCTAATTTTATATTTTCTGTTAATTGAGTTACTTTTTCTAAAGGAGTATCCAATTCAAGTGTAAGTACAATACGGAATCTTCTACAATCTCTTTTTGATGAATTTATAATATTATTATCTGTTAAAACACTGTTTGGAAGAACTATAACTTGATCATCAGCATTTCTTATTCTTGTTGTCCTAAATGTAATATCTTCTACAGTTCCAGAAAGATCACCAACAGTAATATAATCACCTATTTCAAAAGGTCTATCAGATATTATAGAAATACCTGCTAAAAAGCTTTTGGCAATATCTTGGGCAGCAAGTGCGATTACAACACTACTAATTCCAAGACCTGTTGCTAAACCACCTAAGTTATAACCAAGTTCAGTAATTAAAATAAATCCGGCTATTATATAAATTAATGCCTTAGCTACTTTACTAAAAAAGTTAATTGTTGTGTCATTTCCATCAAAGTTAAGTTTTTCACGTAATTTAGCAAATGATTCAGAATTTGAATCAAATAAATTAGAGAACCCTTTTGTAGCAAGTAATATAACACATATTTTAAATATTTTAGTTATAACAGCAAAGATATCTGCTGGTAATTTTAAAACCATAAATCCAATGTATATTCCAAGAATAACAAAGAATGATTTTAATGGTTTATAAAATCCATTATTTTTAATTTTATTTTTATCTTTAACTTTAAATTTAAACATCTTTACTATCATATATGCAATAGGCGAGCTTATTATTTTAAAAATTACAATAATCGCTAGTCCTATTCCAATATCTACTGCATTTTCAATAGTAAGATTTTTAAAAAAATCCAATATTTCATTTAAAAATTTCATATTTATCACCAATAACTATATTACCATATTTTAGAGTAATAAACAAATATATTAGTCATAAAATTTTAAGAGGAGGTATTTATGAGAAAGATTTTTTTAAGTATATTGCTAGTGGCAATAATTGTAGCAATTAGCACTCAGACATTTGCTTTTTCACAATCATCAGAAAAGCTATATAACGGAATAGATGTAAGTGAGTGGCAAGGGAATATAGACTTTGGAGAAGTTGCAAGATCCGGGATTGAAGTAGTATATATTAGAGCAAGTGAAGGAAGAGGCTATGTTGATCCATATTTTAGAGAGAATTACGAAAAGGCAAAAGCAAATGGATTAAGAACTGGTTTTTATCACTTTCTAACAGCAACAAATGTGGCAGAAGCAAAAGAAGAAGCGGAATTTTTTGTTAGCAATATAAAAGGTTTAGAACCAGATTGTAGATTAGCAATGGATTTTGAAGTGTTTGATGGCTTAGATGTTAGTACTATAAACGAAATTTCAAGAGTATTTTTAGAAGCGGTAGAAAAATTAAGTGGTAAAGAATGCGTAATTTATAGTGATGCATATAATGCAAGAACAGTATTTAGTAAAGAACTAGCAGAAGATTATCCTATTTGGGTTGCAGATTATTTTGTAGAAGAACCAGAAAGTAATGGTAAATGGAAATTTTGGGTAGGTTTTCAATATTCAGATAGAGGTAGAGTAAATGGAATAGATGGAAATGTAGATAGAGATTATTTTACAAATGGAGTATTTTTAAATAATGTGTCACAAATTCCAAAAGATACAGTAACAGATAAAAATCAAGAATTTAAATATATTAGGGTTAGCAGGGGAGAAACGTTAAGTGGTATTGCAATTAAATACAATACTTCATATCAATATTTGGCAAGAATAAATAGCATAGCAAATCCAAACTTAATTTATGTAGGTCAAGAATTAAGAGTTCCTATGTTAAGTGATTACAAAATACATGATACTAGTCATAGATTGTATATAGTAAGAAGAGGAAATACTTTAACACAAATAGCTAGAGAATATCGGAGTAACTATAAAAAGTATTGTAGAATTAAATGACATAGCAAATCCAAACTTAATTTATGTTGGAGAAACATTAAGAATACCAACAATAAACAGCTAAAATTTGCTTTTACTTAGAATGTGTGCTATACTTTATGTACACTAAAAAAGGAGGCTTTTTTATGTACAATCAAAAACACCCTAACCATCTTTATCTCAGGAAGTTTAAAGAACGGGACAAAGTAACAATTGGTAGGTGTATAGCACACAAAATACCATTCGGACCGGCAAAAATAAAAGATGCAAGTATTAACGATATGATTCAGGAAGTGGATAATGAATACACCTTGATAATTGCAGATAAAATGTCTGGAAACATGTTGGGAGTAATTCAGTTCTATGAACTTGCAAATATACTTTCAACAGACATTTGGCTGTTCCCTTGGTATGAGGATAATAGCCCATTTGCTACAGAGGCTGTAGAAGAATTTATCAATTATGTGAGAGAAAATGAACCTGAAGTAAAAAGGGTTCGTATGTATGCCACTAATGATAAGCCCCAGTTTATGGCGGCTGCTGTTAGAAATGGCTTCAGAAAAACTGATGATAATGAAAAAGAATGGGAAGTTAGAATTAGCTAAGTGTGCTTGCTGGTCTGGAGTTCCAGACCAGCATTCTTAATTTTAAAAAGATGAATATTTTTTGAATAATGGCATAAAATGTATAAAGTAGACACATATTTTTACGAAAGTGTTGACAAATACGCAAAAGAAGAGTATACTAATACAGTAGTAAAAATTGAATATCGCGGGGTGGAGCAGTTGGCAGCTCGTCGGGCTCATAACCCGAAGGTCGTAAGTTCGAGTCTTACCCCCGCAACCAAAGTGTAGCAAGTCTTTCAGAGATTTGCTATATTTTATTTTACCCCTAAAAAATGCCATTTGGGGAAATTTTGGGGAAGAAATCATCACAAACCATTGATATAACTAATAAAATTTCAGTAAAAGACTATGGGAAACCTAAAAATATATTTAGTAGTCTTTTACTTTTTTTATCGTGAAAAGTTTAATGACTTTAGTGAAAAAAGATTTTTATTGACGTCCAGGTAGTAACAGATTTTCTAATGCAAATCCAGCAGTTTTATTATGAGCAATAATTGGATGTACATAGAAATTTAATGTTGTTGTTATTTGTGCATGACCTAGTCTTGCTGATACTATTGGGACTTCAATATTTTGTGCTATGAGTAAGGTCGCATTTGTGTGCCTTAACCCATGAAAGTTAATTACAGGTAGTCCAATTTGTTCTACAAATTTTACAAACCACTTACTAATAGTAGAAGGATGCATTGGCTTTCCATCTGCTTGTACAAATAACCTATTAGAATCAATCCATAATTCGCCACAAAGCTCTTTTTGATTGTCATACCATAATTTATATTCTTCAAGTAATGAAACAACAAAATCTGGTATTCCAACTTCTCTTATAGAGTTCTCTGTTTTAGGCATTTTAGTAAATATACCTTCTTTTGCTAAATACTGACTAGAACGATTAATGCATACAATTCCATTTCTAAAATCAACATCATTCCATTCAATTCCCATAAGCTCTCCAAGTCTAACTCCAGTAAATAGTGTTAATAGGATAGCAACTTTATATTTGATTTGATCTTCAGTAAGTTCCATTAAGTTAGAAACTAATGCTTTACTTTGTTCATCATCATAGTATCTTCTTTTAGGTTTTCTAGTTTTAGGTGGTTGAACACGTTCAGCAGGATTTGCAAGTATTAATTGCCAATAGACTGCTTTTTGCAACATAGCATGAAGAAGTCTGTGATGTTCTGCTATAGTTTTTGATGATAAAGGTTTTCCTGTCTTTTTACCATTGTTGTTTTTTCTTCTTACTATTTGAGTATCTTTACTTAACAAATCATAGAATTGCATTATGTCAGTAGGTTTAATTTTATCTACATGAAAATGTGAAAAGAAAGGTATAATTCTACTATTTAGCATTCCTAAATATCTAGTATATGTTGAAGGGGCAAGTTCTTTTTCTCCATAATCTCTTTTCCATATTTCAACAAAATTTTCAAATTTAAGAGATTTTCCTTCAATATACAAACCTTTTTCACAATCAGCAACGAATTTAGCAAGCTCTATTTTAGCTTCCTTCATACTCTTACAATGAACAGTTTTGGTTTTCTTAACAGGTTTTCCTTTTAAGTTGTATCCAACACATTTGACTAATCTGTAACTATCTCCTTTTCTTTTTTCAATACTCCCAGCCATTACCTTTTTCACCTCCTTTCAGGCATACCTATGGGTGGGAGGGAGAATAATATATCTGTCAACAAGATAAATTGTATAACAAATGATAACAAAATGCAATAGCATTATAATAAAATTTTACGTGTAATAAAATGTAGAAAAATGTCGAAATAAAAAATGAATAAAATATTGAAAAAAAATAAAATATAATATAAAATCTACATAAGATATAGTGGAGGGATATAAATGTTGAGAGATAGGAATATAACTAATAATACATTATTTAATGAAATTATTAGAATTGATTTTTATAAAATAAAAGATATTGATAATATGGCAGAAAGAATAAATGAATTATTATCAAAGGAAAAATATACTTTTAAAACGACGGATATTAGAAATGTTAATATAAATATAGAAGATCCTGAAACTTTAGTTACCCAAGAATTAATAAAAAGCAACATTACAAGTAATGTTAATACAACAAAAAATTATGAATATATATCAGAAAATGAAAACCATAAATTTGTTTTAAATGAATATTTTATTATTTTTGAAAAGACTAATTTTTCTTCATATGGCAAAATTGAAAAATACTTAGAGATATTGAAAAAAATTATTGATATTATAATAGGTGAACCTGAAATTAAAATATCTAGAGTTGGCATAAGAAAGATGAATCAATTATTTTTTGGTAAGATAGAAACAATGGAAAATTATTTTAATATTATTCTTCCGAAGAAAGATTATAAAATTTTAGATGAATATGCAATAACTCAAAAGAATCTTGACAAGGCAGATAATTATTCTTCAAATATTATGATAAATTTAAAACGAGGAAGAGGAAGTATTAATTCAGATACAAATCAAATAGAAATGTTTAGATATATTTGGGATATAGATTGCTATAAGAGAAATGTGGAAGCATTAAAAATAATTGATGAAATAATTAATTTGAACAATCATTTATTTGAGAGATATAATGATGCTATTACAGATGAGTTTTATAAAATATTAGAAAAAAAAGAAATTGACATGGATGAACTAAAAAAATTAGATATTTATGAAGGAATAAATAAAAATGGTTAATATACAATTTTCTTCTAACAATGCAAATACTCAAATAAAAATGGAAAGTTATATGAAAAAAAACGATGCATTAATATCAAATAATTTCAAATGTCATAAGGCAGACAATAGAATAAAAACTAAAAAAAGTGTTGTTACTTTAGGAGATAGAACAAAACTATGGGATTAATCAAGGTTCCAAATGAAATAGATTTAAAAGATATATTTATCGATATACATTGCATTGGAAAGAATCCACAAGGAGAGGGAATTCTTTTTGCAATTAGAAAAAACAATTATTTGATTTATAGTGCTATAATTGATGAGAGTATTGATAAAAAGCTTCTATCAGATGAAGGAATAGAAGAATTAGATTTAATATGTTGGACTCACCCGCATGATGACCATACAGATGGATTAAAAGAGATGTTAAAGAATTATGCAGGTCCAAAAACAAAAATTGTAGTTCCAAATGGAATATCAGATTTTAGAAAATACATGTCAAAAAAATGCAAATCAACATATAAACCATTAAAAAAAATAAATCGACGAAATAGTAATAAAAATGGTGAATATATAGAAGTAAACAGTTACAATGTTATTGAATATACATATGTTGATAAAAATGGAAAAATGTTAAATATAAAGATTAACTCTTTAGCACCAATTTCTAGTAGAATTAATAATATTAGAAATAATAAGCATTGCAATTTAAACGAATTAAGTGTATGTTTGTTAATTAGTGTTAATGACATATGTTTCTTGTTTTCGAGTGATATATACAATAGTGTTATTAATGATATGAACATAGAACTAGAAAAATTTAAAAATATTATATATTATAAGATACCTCATCATGGTTCCGAAAAGTCAAATAGTCTATTAGATAAAATACCCTCAAGTAATAATGGTAGAATTGCTGTTTCAACTATATATAAGAATAATGGACAAGACAAGACACCCAATATAAGTTTATTAAATAAATATATAGAAAAGGGAATACAAGTATATTGTACAAGTGAAAGTTATATGAAAGAGTTAAAAGGAAAATATAATTTTGGAATTGTATCCATAAGAATACAGATGGAGAATGCTATGCAAGAGGAAAATTTAAAATGGGACATTAAACTTGAAGGCGAGGCAACAGAGGTAAAAAAGATAGAAGAAAAATGTGTATTTAACATAGAATAAAAAATAAATAGCAAATGAAATGCTATTTATTTTTTTATTTATCTTGTTCATTTACCCATTTTTCAAATTCTTCATGAGTTATTTTTCCAGAACAGAAATCTTTATACATTTGTTTTCCTGTTTCTCTATATTGATTCAATTCTTTCTCATATATCTCTATTTCTGGGTTACGTTTTGAACGTTGATATTTCTTAAATCCGATTCGTCTATAATTATCATATGTAGAGTCATTTTCTAATTTCCTTTTTTGATATTCTCTATTTCCAATATCTTTACAAGTTAATTTGTTTTCCATAATTCTATCACAATAAGTTACAGTTTCTTTATGTGTTATAAAATATCTTTTACAATTACCACATATTTTAATTAGCTTGTCATTTATTGCTACTACATTAAATAGTGTAATATAAAAACTTGTAAATAAGTTAGTAGTTTCAAATTGTTGAAGACTATGAAGCTTTCTTCCAGTAGGATCTACCTCCTCGATAGCAGAAACTAAAGCATCAACATCATAAAATTTAATCAAATCTTTTTGTATAGGAAAACTACTATATTGATAATCTAATAAATCTGTTGAATGAAAATCTTGTTTAAATTCTGCAAAAGTGTTTGGATTTATTTGATTATATAAGAAAAATATTTGCTTATGGGTTAAATATTTCATATCAAAAGCATTATCAATACCATAAACAAAATTAATGCATTTTTTGAAAATATTTTGATAATATATTAAATTATTTTTCTCTTTATCATAATATTTTTCGGCTATTTCAATAATTTCTTCTACAGGATATAAAGTATCTAGTTCAATATATTTAATATCTTTATCATCCAATTTATCTATAAAATAATCAAAGAAATTTATAAAAAACAATAAATAATCATTAAATACATCAAAATTATAACTTATAAAATCTATTAGAGAGAGATCATAATGTTCAACAGCTGTAGTTGGCTCGAAAACAATATAACCTTTTAATTTTTCAACATTATCCTTAAAAGTTAATGGTACTGATTCAACAGTTTTATCTATTTCAGTAATTGATTTTAATTCATTAAGTATTTTTTCTCGTTCTGATTCAGAATTTATTTTCTCAAGTTCTAGTACTAATTGTCCAAATCTTTCATCTGGTGGAACATTCCTTAAATTAGCTAAATATTTATTATTATTTTTGCTGATAGGTTTGCTTAAGTATGCTCCTGAAGTATGAATGAATATTTGAGAAAAGCATGAAGAATCAAAGGAAATACCTATTTTATTCTTTCTTTCCATATCAAATCTCCTTTGTTAACAAATCATAAAAAAACCAAAAGTTTTGTTTTGATAACTGAATTTACTTAATCTAGTAGGAATTTTATCATATTGCGGAGTATAATTCAATTAGTTAACAAGAAAAACTTTATAAAACTTGTTAACGATGGCTAGCCAATTAAAATACTTAATGAAAGGAGGCATTTGTATGGAATTACAAAAAGTACAAAGGACAACACTAACAATGAAAGAAGCAGCAGAGTATCTTGGAATATCTTATTGGTTAATAAATCAATTAGTAAGAAGAAAAGAAATACCATGCTCTAAAGTTGGTGGAAAATTCTTGTTTAGAGTACAAGTATTAGATGAATACTTAAGTTCTAAAGAACAAGAATCAGTTAACTACTAATTAAATAGAAAGCGAGGAAAGGAGGATATGTATGATATTCAATGGTTCAAACTAGAAAAGAATATTTTCTGTAATAGAAAAATCCAATTGCTTTTAGGACTTAATGATGGAGATACATATTTTAGAATATGGATTCAATTATTATCATTAGCAGTAGAATGCGGAGATGGTGGGAGATTAATAATTGGAAATAATCCTATTTCTATTAAAGAATTTTCGAAAATTATGGGAAAATCTTCGAAAAAAATGAGCAAAATATTGGAAAAATTTCTAGAATTAGAAATGCTTAAAAAGGATGGAGAAGTATTTGCTATAAAAAATTGGAACAAGTACCAAAGCCTTGATAGACATGAAGATTATCTATCAAAGAATAGTGAAAGACAAAGAAAATATCGTGAAAAATTGAAAAATGAAAGTGAAAAAAGTAACGTTACAGTAACGTCACGTAACGCAACAGAAGAGAAAAGAGAAGAAAAGATAACAAAAGAAATAAGAAAAGAAGAAAATATAAGAGAGGAGGAAAACAATGGATTCAGAAAGTACAAATTATGATGAAGTTATACACAATAGATTCAAAAAGTGTGAATTCTGTGGTAAAGAATTACGACCAATAGGATTTGATTATCTATATGTAAATATTTCTGAAGATAGTATTGAATATGAAAGATGTGATTGTAGTAAATCTAAAGAGTATTGGAAAGAAATAGACAATAAAGAATATGAACAGCAAAAAAGAAATAGAATTAGAAATATTATAAATACAATCTATAAACAAAACTATATAGGAAGAAAATTGCAAGAAATGAACCTAGAAAACTTTTATTTTGACTCTAGTAATAAGTATGTGTTAGATGTTGTAAATGATTATATAAATAAAAATAAAGATACAATGAAATCCGATAGTCTTATAATAATGGGCAAGTCAGATACAGGTAAAACACATTTAGCAGCAGCTATTGCAAACAAACTAATAGAGAACGATAAAATAGTTTTGATGGAGAGATTAACCAATCTATTGGATAGAATAAGGGAAACTTATGAAAATAATACTAAATCAGAAAATGAATTAATAGAGATTTATTCAAATGCTGATATGCTTATTATAGATGATCTAGGAACAGAGAAAATAAGTAACTGGGCACTAGAAAAATTATACACAATAATTCAGAATAGATATGAAAATGGGTTACCAATAATCATAACAACTAGGTTTAACAAACAGGGATTAATTGAAAGATTTAGTTATAGCAAAGATCCTGATTTAGTAGATGCAATAATATCAAAATTGTATCAAATGTGCTTTGGAATAAAATTAAAAAGCATGAAAAAAGAGTTAGTATAAAGTCGGCAAACTAAAAAATACTAACCCCATCAAGTTAAATATATTTTAATATAAAAAATAAAAAAAGTAAATAGAAAGAGAGGAATAATTTATGATAAAAGGAATAGAATTTAAAAATATACCAGTAGAAAAAATAAAAATAGGAGATGAAGAATTTAAACCAAAAGATAGTGATTTTTATGAAAATTGGTCACTAAGAATAAAAAAGGATGGAATTAAAAAGCCATTTCTTGTTACTAAAATAGGAGAATACTATATGCTATATAATTGTTTAAATACATTTACTATTGCAAAAATTATAGGACTTAAAGAAGTGCCATGTAAAATTATAACCAACAAAATGATGAACTATAGAATAAAACAATTAAACTTTTCTAGAAGAGATCATAAGCTAAAAGAAATCGAATAATTAAATAAAGAGTACTTGGATTAGAAATAATCCAGGTACTTTTTTCTGTCTTATTGGAACATTAAAAGGAACAATTAATGTACCTAAAATGGTGCATAAAAAATTCAATAAAGTTAATTTCTTGTCCTAGCAAGCAATGAATTTGGGAGACCGAAAAATTGATTTCTTGTCCCAGCAAGCACTGAAATTGGGAGACCGAAATTTCTGCTTGCCTCAAATTCTATTCGATGGGATAATATCCCAATCCCTTTAAGTAAAAATGAAAAGCAAAAAGCTTGTAGAGAAAAAGCTTTTGTGATAGAATAAAATTACTAATTTTTAATTGATTATATTTTGAAAGGGGATAGAATTATATGTTAGCTGTTGGATCAACTATTGGAAATTTTATTGGAAGGCCAAGGACGGTTTTTATTATACCTCCTTTTCAAAGAAATTATTCCTGGGACGAAAATCAATGTGCAGAATTATTTGATGATATATATAGTTCTATGCAAAAAGAAACTTCACATTATATAGGAAATATTGTTTATTATATTGGTGAAAATAATAGTGCATCTTTTTCAGAATTTATTTTAATAGATGGACAGCAAAGAATTACTTCTATATTATTATTGCTTTGTGCATTAAAAACAAAATTACCGCAGGATGAAATAGAAGGACTTGAAGATAGCTATTTAAAAAATCCCAAAAATGAAAAGTTTAGAATAAAGTTAAAGCAAACAGAAAGTGATTATGATATATTTGAAAAAATAATGGAAGATTCAGACTTAAATGAGGAAGAAAAGGAATCTAAAATATATTTAAATTTTAAATATTTTACAGATAGAATAGAAGAACTTGAACAAGAAGATGTAATAAAATTCTATAATACAGTGGCAAATCTTGAAATAGTTGATTTGAATTTGCAAATAAGCAATGATTTGGAGGCAGTTCAAAAAATATTTGAAAAGATAAATTCAACAGGAAAACCATTATCAGTTGCTGATTTAATTAGAAATTATTTACTGATTTCAAAAAATATAGAAATACAGGAAAAACTGTATAAGGATTATTGGGTAAAAATAGAAGAACTTTATACTGACAAAGAAAAAATTTCTGACTTTATAAAGCATTATTTAATAACAAAAAGAGGAACATGGATTCAAGAAGATAAATTATATAGAACTTTTAAACTTTATTTCGATAATACAGATATAACAAAAGAAGAAATATTATCTGAAATTTTAAGACTATCAAAATTTTATAATTGGTTAATAAACGAAAATTGTCCCGATGAGAAAATAAATATTATTATTAAAGAATTAAATGTACTTAAGTCAGATGATATGTATAGTTTATTATTGATACTATTTGATAAATTATATTATATAGATTTAGAATTGCTTAAAGAGATAATAGATCTACTATGTGATTATATGATTAGATATCGTATTTCTTCAATTTCAAATGGTAGTGCAGATATTAGGAGTACACTATTTAATATATTATCTAAAATAACTAAATCTGAATTCGAATTGACATTTGATAACCTATATGAAGAATTATCTAATAGCCCTACTCCAGGAGGAAGATTTCCAGATAATGAAGATTTTACTAGAGCGTTAAAAGAGAACATTAATGTTACATATGCTAAAGCACTTTTATTTAAATTGGAATATAAGATAAAGAAAAATATACCAGTAGATATAAAAAAAGCAACTGTTGAACATATAATGCCACAAAAATTATCTGATGAATGGAAAGAGTATTTAGGTGGTGAAGAAGAAGCAATCCAAACTTATAATACATATATCAATAACATTGGAAATCTTGCACTTTTATCGAGACCAATGAATTCTGAAAATTCTAACTCAATATGGAGTAAAAAAAGAGAACTATTAAAAGACTCACAATTTATTCTTACAAATAGAACATATAATAATAAAAATTGGAAAGAAGAAGATATTAAAGATAGAGAAATATATATGATTAATTTAGCTATTGAACACATTAAAGCTCCTTTACCAAGAAAAAGAGAATTTGAATTAACTGAAGCGACAGAGGAAGCTCAAACTGGTGTCTATAACCTAAAAGAAATGAATTTTTCTGTTACTGGAACTAATATTAAAACATTATTATTCAATGATGAATTATATCCTATGAAAGGATGGTTTGAACTTGTAGTTGTAGCTAGTAAAATCTTATATAATATAGATAAAGAAAAATTCGATGAAATTGTTAAACAAAATAAAATTCACAAGGCAACATTTACAAGAGCGTATTACTTAGGAAAAGATCCTATTATCTCTAAGGAAGAAAAATATTTAGCATCTCCTTATTATGTTGAAGAAATAGGATATTATATTGAATGCTCATTAAGTGCAGATAGAGCTAAATATTATACCACTCAATTAATAAATGAGTATGGATTAATAGATCAATTTAGGATGGAAATAGAAGAAAAATAAAACCATGTTTTGTAATTGTTTAGGAGGAAATACAGTTATGAATAGAAAAATAATAAAAGATTATATTGATAGTAATAAAATTAAAGCTGTAGAAAAATTTGAAGATCCAGATATTAAATATAATGATATAATAGTTCAACATAGAACAATTAATAAGATCACTGGTGATGAAGAAGTTGTTAGAGCGTATTTATTATCAAAATTAACAAATGAATTAGGATATAAGTTAGAAAATATTGAATTGGAAAAAGAATATGATATTGGAAGACCTAAAGTTAATAAACCAAGAATTGATGTAATAGTTAGAGATAAAGATAATGATGCATTTTTATATGTAGAATTAAAAAGTCCAGATGAATACGAAAAAAATCAAGATGAAATTATTGAAAAACAATTATTTAACTTAGCATCTCAAGAAAAAGGACAAGGTAAAAATGTTAAATATTTAGTTCTTTATGCCTGTGATATTAACGATTATAATGAAATAGTTGATAAGTGTATGATTATTGACTATGAAAAATATAATAATTTTGAAAAGTGGAAGGCAGAGAGAGTATATAGTGAAGAACTACCTATAGATTATGGAAAAGTTCAAAAAGAACCATATGTAAAAGGTGGCAAAAAAGATCTGCTAAATACCTATGATCATAAAACTTTAGATTCAATTAGAGACAATCTTCATAATGTTTTATGGGGAGGTGGATCTACTGATGATAATGAAGTTTTCTCTGCTCTTACAAATATTATTTTGGCCAAAATACAAGATGAAAATGAGAAAAGCAAAGGCCAAGAATATGATTTTCAAGTTAAATATTTTGAAAATGATAAAGGTGAAGAAGAAACAGAAAAAAATGAAGAATTGTTTGAAAGAATAAATGACTTGTATAGAAAAGCTTTAAAACAAAGATTATACATAAATGACGAGGATAGAATAAAAAAATCTTATGTAATAGATACAAATAAATTTACTTTAGATAAATTAAGATATACTGTAGCTACTTTAGAAAGATATTCATTTAAGGATGGTAAAGGAAGCTTAGATGGTAAGGATATATTAGGCGATTTTTTTGAGGGAATAATAAGAACAGGCTTTAAACAATCAAAAGGACAATTTTTCACAAGCGTTAATATTGTTAGATTCATGCTATATGGTTTGTCAGTAGATAAATTAGCTATTGATAAAATAAATGATAGTTTGGAATTACCATATATGATAGATCCATCTGCTGGTTCAGGTACTTTTTTAATTGAATATATGAAATTTATTACTGAACAGATAAAAAGAGAAAACAGACATAAATTAAAAGATAATGATGATGTAAAATTGAAACTTGCTAGCTGGTTTCCAGATTTTAAAGAAAATAGTTGGGCTCAGCAATATATATATGGAATTGAAACAAATTTTAATTTAGGAACAGCTACAAAAGTAAACATGATATTACATGGAGATGGTTCTACAAACATTTTTGTTAAGGATGGACTATTGGATTTTAAACAATATAAAAAGGAAACTGCACCCAATGCACTTAATAATATTCAAATTGATAGCTTATACAAAGATAAAGAAGTGAATAATCAGTTTGATATTATAATGACAAATCCACCGTTTAGTGTAGAACTTGATAATACAACAAAACAATCTTTAGGAAAGAATTTCATTTTTGGAGATAAAAAGAACTCAGAAAATTTATTTATAGAAAGATATTATCAATTATTAAGAGAAAAAGGTAGGCTGGCAGTTATTTTACCAGAAAGTGTTTTTGACACAACTGAAAATAAATATATTAGGCTATTTATTTATAAATATTTTAATGTTAAGGCGGTAGTAAGTTTACCACAAATAACTTTTGCCCCATATACTAATACTAAAACAAGCATATTATTTGCACAGAAAAAAACTCAAGAAGAAATAAAACAATGGAATAGCATTTGGGAGAAATATTCAAAAGAGTATTTAAGTTTAAAAACAAGAGTAGAAAATTTAGTTGATGTTTATAAAGGTATAAAAAACAAAGAAAAACTTCCTTCAATTAAAGATTTATCAAAAGCTGAAGAAAGAAAAATATTAGAGAGATTATTAAAATATTATATTGAAGAAAAAGATTCTGATTTAAGTAATGAAAAATTAATAGAAAAGTATATTGATGAATTAATTGAACTATGCAAGTATGATAAAGATACAAAAGACGAATTTGGCTTTGTAAATACTTGGTGGGTATTTGGAGAGGTAGCAAAAGAATTAGATTATAATATATTTATGGCAGAAACGGATTTGATTGGATATAAAAGAACAATAAGAACTGAAAAAATAACAGAAAATGAACTTTATAGAACAAATGAAAATGGAAAAGTTATAGTTGATGATGGTAAAGAAGATACTATTGTAGATTATATGAGAAAAAATATTAAATGGGAGTAAGCTAATGAAAATAACAAATACAAAACTAAGCAGTTTACAAGCAGATAATTTTTATAGATTAGATGAAAAATTTTATATTACATTCAATATTAATCAATGGAAATTATTTAAAGATAGTAATAATAATATTAAGTTTAAATATATTCTTGCTCAGGATAATAAAATATTTAATTATGAAGATAATGAAGAATACTATGGTGTTCCAACAGGAGCTTCATATATAAACAAAAATGGACAAATTATTAATTATGATATTGTTACTAAAGAAAAGCATCCAGGCAGAATAAAATATAAAATTAGTAATGATAATATAATTATTTCATCGTTAAGATTGGCAAGATCACCAGCAACAATTTTTGAAAAAATAAATACAAATAAGTATATTTTTTCAAATGGATTTTATATATTAAAAGCTAAAGAAAATTGGAATAATAGATTTTTAATGTATATGTTAAGACTACCTCAATTAAAAAATTTGTTAGATAATAATATATATAGAGGAATAGGCATATCATCATATAAAATAGATGATTTGCTTAAAATCGAAATCCCAAATATTTCTTTAGAAAAGCAAAAAAAGTTTTTAGAAAAAATAAAAGATAAAGAAAATATTATTTATGATTTATATAAAAGACAAATAAAGACTAATCAAATTATAAATAAGGTATTTTCTAAAGAATTTGAATATGATGAAAATCTTATAAATGAAGTTAGAAAAGGTATGACTTATGGAACACAATCATCAACAAATAGTGAATTAAATACTTTTAATTGCACAATTAGTAAACTTGATAGTGATAATTTGAGACTTTCGGTTAGAGCTAATAGTAATATTTTTAAAAGAGTAGAAAAAATTTTAAAGCATAATGATTGTATTCAAATTAAAGATGTTATAAAAGAACCGATACATAATGGTGCAAAACCTGTATATACGGAAAATGTAGATATACCAGTAATTAAAACAACATACCTAACAAATAATGGTGTTGATACATCGAGTATCACAGAATTTACAACAATGGAAAATTATGAAAAATATACGGATGCGCAATTAAAAAATAAAGATATATTAATCTGTAATATTGGAAAATGTTCTTGTGGAAAAATAGATATAAAAGAAGATGACATAGATTCGTTTGGCGCAAATGAAGTTACTATTATAAGGACAGATAATGGAAAATATAACCCTAAATTTTTACTATATGTTTTAAGGTCTATATTTGGAATATATCAAATCGAAAAAGCATATACAGGAACTACTAATCAAATACACTTGAATCCAAAAGATGTGGAAGATTTTATTATTCCAAACATATCACTAGATTTACAGGAAAAAATCGTAAAGGAAATTGATGAAAAAATTAAAGAACAAAATGAAATTGAAAATCAAATAATTGAAGAACAAGAAAAAATTGAAAAAATACTATTAGAAATAATAAAATAATAAAAATAGGATGCTGGAAATAGTTAAGATTTGTTTGAAAGTGAAAAATGATATACAAGAAATAGTGAATTAGAGAATAAATTTCTGATTCACTATTTTTATGATGTTTTTCATCAGCTTCTAGTTTTTTATGAATATTTTTTTGATTTGAAAAATTATCTAAATTTATTAAATTTTCAAAAAAATAACTGATTTTAAAAAACCAGTTGATAAAGTGAAAAAATGATGTTATAATGTAATTGGTTTTAAGAAACCAGGAAAGGAAAATGTATATGAAAAAAAATGAATTAGAGAAAGTAAATTATTCAAAAGTCTACAATGAGTTTATGGATAATATGAGAGGATATATAGGAAAAGATGATACTAAAAAAATGTTTTATTCTATAATATATCTTATTTATTTAGCTAAAAAGAATAATATTGATTTATTAAAATTGTTCGAATGCCATGCTTTTGATTTATCAGCTAAATTTTTTGAGAGAAAGGGAGTCAATAAAATATTAGATAAATTAATATTTATTTATAAAAAATCTGATGTTTATACAAATGAATTAGAGGTTTTAGAAGAAATAAGATCTTTATTTGAAACGAATAACTTTAATGAAGAAATAGATGCTAATTTTTCCTCTCAAATTATTGATTTAACAGAAGAAGATATTAAAAAAATTTTAGCTGAAAATACATTAGAAATAATGAATTACTCTATGAAAGATAATGATGCAACATCTAAAGAAATTATAGATTTAGTAATTCATTGCCTAGATATAAAGGAACAAGATGATGTTTTAGATTTATGTTCAGGTAGAGGTGACTTTTTAGTAAGCTTAGCTAACCAAAATTTAAAACTAGGTGGAGTAGAAATAAATAGAGATAATGTATTAATTTCAAAAATTAGATTATCTATATTGAAAGATATTAATTTTGAAATTATAAATGGAGATGCTTTAACACATAGATTTAATAAAAAATATGATGAGATTTTTTGTGAATTTCCTTTAGGCTTAAGGGTAAATGAATTTATATTAAATCAAATGGAAAAGAATTTATTCTATACATGGAGAAAACCAGGATTAACTGCAGATTGGCTATTTATTAATAAAATGGTTACTATTTTAAAAAATAAAGGTAGAGCAGCAATAATAGTACCAGATGGACTTTTGTTTAAGTCAATGGATGCTGATTATAGAAGAGACCTTCTTGTTAGTGGTGTAGTAAAAGAAATTATAAAATTACCAAGTGGAGTAATTCCCAATAGCAATATTTCAGCAAATTTAATTGTTTTGTCAAGACATAATGAAAACAATGAAATTAAATTTATTGATGCTTCACAAGAATATATAGAAAATAAAATAGGAAAAAGACAACTAGATGTAAAAGCAATAATAGATTTAATCAATGGTAAAAACGAGGATGAAGATAAGGTGAAAATTGAAAAATGTAATGAAATATGTAGAACAGATGATGTTATATTAACTGTAAATGCATATGTTAAAAAGCAACAACCCAATTATATAAATCCTCATTTACTTAAAGAATATATAATTGATAAATATAGAGGATATCAACTTACATCAAAAGAACAAAATGAAATTACAGATAAAAATGGTAATTATGAATTATTAACTATAAGTGATATAGAAGATGGTAGGATCAGCAGTAGTTTATTAAGGATAAATGATAATAACAATAAATATGATAGATATTTGTTAAAAGATGGTGATGTAGTAATTTCTGCTAGAGGAACAAAAATAAAAGTTGCTGTTGCCGAAATACAAAATAGAAATATTATTCCAAATGGAAATCTTTTAGTATTGCGATTAAATACTGAAAAACTTAATCCATATTATTTACAAGCATATTTAAATTCTGAAAATGGACAACTATCTTTAGAGCAAATTCAAACTGGTGCAATAATAATGTCAATTAATCCAAGTAGAATTGAACAAATGAAAGTATCTATAGTTGATAAAGAAACACAAGATATTTTTGTTGAAAGATACAAAAGAAAGTTGATGGAGTTAAATATAGCACAGGAGCATGTAAAAAAACTAAAATACCAAATTGATAAGCTTTTTACTAATGAAATAGAGGAGAATGATAATAATGGATAATATGGATTTAGTACAAATTTTGGATATGGCTTATCAAAAATTAACGAAAGAAATTAGCAGTGCCTACTATAATGGAAGAATTGATGAGCTTTTAAAAAAATACGAATTAGAAGAGGAAACAGCAGGTCATTTTCACTATAATTACAGTAATTCTAAAATAATTGTAATAGGCGAATCTAGAGTAAACAAAAGTGATTTGGAATATATTGCAAAAAAGAATGGAATTGATCCAAAGAAAATTGAATTTGAATTAGACTATGAAAAATTAACAAACTATAATTTTGAAAAATTCAAATATAATATGTCTTACTCAGATGTATTAATAGGACCAATGCCTCATAAGGTAAAAGGCTTAGATGAATCTTCTAGCTTTCTTTCAATGGTGAGAGAGCATCCAGAAGACTATCCAAAGATAATTGAATTGAGAGATGCAAATGAATTAAAAATAACTAAACAATCTTTTCTAAATGGATTGTTAGAAACAAGATTATATAATGAAATATAAATATGAAAGGAGAGATTTTATGAATGAAATTAAATGCCCAAGTTGTGGTAAAGTATTTCAAATTGATGAAAAAGATTATGAATCTATTGTAAAACAAATTAGGAATCATGAATTTGAAGATGAAATCCAAAGAAGAGAAAAAGAATTTGCGAAAGAAAAAGATAGTGAATTAGAAAAACTAGAAAATAAACTAAATCTTAAAAAGACAATTGAATTATCTAATAAGGATAAGGAAATTGAAAAATTAAAAAATGATATAGATAAGAAGGAATTAGAAGTTTCAAATACATATAAGCAACAAATTTCTGATAAAGATATTGAAATAGAAAAGTTGAAAAATCAAATTAAACAAAATGAAACTGAGAATAAATTAGCTTTAAAGGATGCTATACAAGAAAAAGAAAGTGAAATATCGAATTTAAAAAGCAAAATTGAATTAAATGAAAAAGAGTATCAATTAAAAGAACAAAACTTAAAAGAATCTCATGAAAAAGAAATTCAAACAAAAAATCAAGAAATAGAATTATACAAAGATATGAAATTAAAGCTTTCTACTAAAATGATAGGAGAGTCTTTGGAACAACATTGTAAAACACAATATGATGAATTTCTTAGACCAGTATTAAGAAATGCGTATTTTGAAAAGGATAATGATGCAAAATCTGGTTCAAAAGGAGACTTTATTTTTAGAGATAAAACTGATGATGAAATAGAATTTATTTCAATTATGTTTGAAATGAAAAATGAAGCAGATGAAACAGCAACCAAACATAAGAATGAAGATTTCTTTAAAGAACTTGATAAAGATAGAAGAGAGAAAATTGTGAATATGCTGTTTTAGTTTCTATGCTTGAAAAAGATAATGACTATTATAATGCAGGTATAGTTGATGTATCACATAAATATGAAAAAATGTATGTGATAAGACCACAATCATTTATTTCAATAATAAACATATTACGAAATGCAGGGTTAAAATCTATAGATGCTAAAAGAGAACTGATTCAAATACAAAATCAAAATATTGATATCTCACATTTTGAGGAAAATATGAATAATTTTAAAGATGCTTTTAGTAGAAACTTTAAGTTGGCAAGTGATAAATTTGATACAGCAATAGAAGAAATTGACAAATCTATACAGCATTTGCAAAAAATAAAAGATAATTTATTAGGTAGTAAAAATCAACTAAGATTAGCTAATGATAAAGCAGAAGATTTATCTATTAAAAAACTAACAGAAGGAAGTCCTTCTATAGCAGAAAAATTTGAAGGACTTGGTGTCGAAGTTAAAAAGAAAAGAAAGAAAACAAGCTAATAGGGTAATAAATAATATCCAAGATTAAATTAAGATGTGGGAGTTTTGAGAAATTTATTAAAATCTCAGAAATCCCACTATCTATTTTGAGATAGGAAACTTATTTTTGTTTCAAAATTTTAAATATAAAATGAAATTGATGTACGTTTCATGTTACATTTAAAAAGTATATATTATATTAAATAATTAAGATATTTAATAAATAAAAACAGGATAATTATATAATTAATTTTACAGAATTATTTTGTTTTTTTATTTAGTTTATTGACAATTGGAAACAGATATGGTAAAATCTTTCCAAATTGGAAAGAAAGATGAGGAAAATTAAAAATGAATAGTGTAGGAGAAAAAATATTAGATTTATTAGATAGGATGGAAATGAATCAAAAACAACTAGCTGAGTTAATTAATACTTCTGAATCAAATCTTTCAAGATATATATCTGGTGAAAGAAATATTAGTGCAGATATGTTGGCTAATATAGCTACAGCATTACATACAACTACTGATTTTTTACTTGGAATTTCTGATAAAGTAGACGATTTTAAATATAAAGATGTTGAAAGAATTTTAGCAAGGAAATCAGAGACTATGACAAAAGAAGAGAAAAAAAGGCTGCTGGATATATTGTTTGGTAACTAAAGGAGAATAGATATGAAATTACCTGATTGGCGTTATGAACAAATAAAAATGGAAGTTGCTAAAATTTTTGTAAAATGCAGTTTAAATCAAATTCCAATTACAGGTTTTGAAATTGCAAATAAATTAGGAATAATTGTAATTCCGTATTCAGCTTTCGAAGAAGAAAAAAGATTAGAATTAATTGAAGAAGATGAAGATGGTTTCTATATAAAAAAAGATGGAAAGTATTATATTTATTACAATAATACAAAAGACTATGGGAGAATAAACTTTACAATCTTACATGAAATAGGTCATATTGCTTTGGATCATACTCAACATAGTGAATTAGCTGAATCGGAAGCAAATTTTTTTGCTAAATATGCAATTGCACCACCTGTATTAGTAGATAAGTTTAGAAATGGAGCTTCATATTGGGAAGTGTTAGTAAGTATTTATGAAAATTTTAGAGTAACAAGGACAGCGGGATACAATTGCTTTAAATACTATTTACAATGGAAAGCATATTTTAGTAGTGCAAATGAAGAATATAAAGATTATGAAAAAATGATATTAGAACAATTTAATTAAACCAAAGAAATTATATTTTATAATATAAAATAAATTACAAAGGAGATGATATAGATGCTGGTTAATAAATATAAAAATAAAAAACACATTGAACTATTGGCGTAATTCAATGTGCTATAAACAAAAAGTAGAAAGATGCTAAAATCTAACTACTTGTACGAGTATAATTATTTTAGCACCTTTCTAAAAATAAATCAATAAATTTAACAAATATTTAAACTTTTTGTAAGTAAAATTTAATTTTTCTTTATGTATTTGTTATTTTAGAAAGGAATGAAAATGAAAAAAGAACTTGAAAATAAAATAAGAGAAATTACAGAAATACAACAGTTGGATTTTGAACATGATAATTTATTGTTTATAGATCCATATAGAATTAATGAACAGGATGGAGAATTGGCTAATAAAGCTAAAATGAAAATAATTAAATTTTTTAATTTGTTTTTTAAATGTATAGAGGAAGGTGACAGAACTAAAGTAGAATATATTGGAAAGTATTTACATGAAATAAATTCTACAAAATTAGGATATACAAGAATTAATAGTCTTCCAAATGGAAAGGGTTTTTCGAAAAAAGATTTATTGCAAATATATGATGCTGCAAAGGAAGTAGAAGACTATATTGAAGATATGCCTGATGTATTTGTTTTAGCAGATAATGTAGGTCCAGATAAGATTTCAGATATTACTACCAATATAATATATGAAGAATTACTACAATTTACATGGAATATTATAAAAAAGTATAACTTAAATATGGAATTTGAAAAAAAATATAAATACATATTTGATGTTTTTGAAGAAAAATGGATAAAAAAAGAATTTAATGTTCCTATAATTGATAATGAAGAAATTTTATTTCTTCCAAAAAAAATTGTAGAATCATATGAAATCTTCTCATATGAGAATGTATATAAAAAATTAGTGTATCCATTTTACAAGACACATACAGCAATACATCATTTGATTAGATTTCTGAAAAATAATGAAGAAAGACCTGATTGTAGAAAAATTAAGAAAAAATATCCATTAAAAAGAGGGACAGTTAGGAGATTTAAGGAAGAATTTTCTAAAGATTATAATAGATATAAAGATGAAATACAAAAATATTATTGGATGCAGTAAAGGAGGTAAAATATATGACAAATTTTATACAAGATTTATTTACTAAATTTTTTACATTTATCTTTTATAACATCCCTAAAGATAATGTATGGGACATGTTAGCTTATATAATATTCATTTCATTTATTATAGAAATAGGTATAATCTTTTTAAGAAAAAGTGCAAAGAATATAATAAGAAAAATTATATAGTAAAGATAATTAAATTTATATTTCAAAGTGCAATTATGGTGAATGGCAAGTAAATGTTTGGAACATAAGCAATATTTGACATAAAATTATAGGATGGTGATAAATATGGATCAAACTAGATTAAATAAAGAGTTATATAACGAATTTGAAAAAGAAGTTCTGGATAAAGAAAAAATTATTGAACTAATAAAAAAAGGTGCTAATCCACTTGGAAATATGTCAACTAATTCATATGCTGAAGAACCATATGAAGAAATAATTTATGAAAATAAGAATCTTGATAAAATTACCAAAATATTATTAGAAAATGGTATGGTTATAGATAATAAGAACTATCAAAGCGACGATATGCTTAATCCGTTATGGAGTTTAGCGTTGAGACCAGATCTAATTGGAATTAAAACACTAAAACTTTTATTAGATTATAAAACAGAAATAGATTCAATTGAAGTTTTCGTAGATCATATTTATACAGATTATATTTTTTTAGGAGATAGAGAAAAAATAGCAAAGCAGGCTATAGAAAATAATGAAATTGAAGTAGAAACTAGTAAAGTTGAAACATATTATAGCATTGCAATGAAGATGCTAATGTTATGTGCGTCATATGATTATGTATTAGATAATAGTGAATATCTTCAAGATATTATAAGTTACGATAGAAATAATAAGAACAATATAAAAGATTTTATAAAATATAATAATTTTTACATAAAAGAAACACAAAAGGAATTACGATTTTATAGGAAGAAAGACCATAGGTTAGTTTGGACAGTATTTTACTATAAAAAGGATTAATGTTTTGGTTGCAATATTTCAAAAAAGAGTGGAAAAAAGAAATTATAAAAAATTTCAAAATTTCCACTCTGTATTTTAGGCAAAAATCAGGTTATTTATCAACATATCCCATAACTAGCTGAGAGCCATCTGCAAATCCATTTCTATAATATTTTTCATTCCAGTAATACAAATAATCCATGAAATTTTTATCAAGCTGATCTAGTTGCTTTTGAACGAACTTCTTATTGTTATTAGGTACATTTTTAAGTATCTTTTCAGCAATTTCTTCAAAACAGATGCAATATTTTTTATCTTGAGGAGACATCTCACAAAAAGCAGTTTCCTCTCTAAATTCTAACCATTCTTTTAATATATCATCTTCATTTACTTCTCTAAAATTTATCATAATAATTCTCCTAACATTTAATATTTTATAAAAGGGATTGGGACTTGTCCCATTGCATAGAATTTGAAAATACGAAAAATTCGTGTGAACAAATTCAGTGCTTGCTAGGACAAGAATTAACCCTTTTTCAAATTTTATTTAACAATAAATTAACTCTTTAAGTACAATTTCTTCAGCTCTATTTTTAATATTATTCATACATCTAACCCATTCTAATTGATTATTTTGTTTCAAATTTTCATCAACTTTTTCTACCTTAGCAAGTTCATTAATTATACTTTTTTCTCTCTCATTTGCAGTTTTATCAATCTCAATTAGGTACTCTGGTAATGTACCACTTAATATTAAATCGCTATATAAACCTAGCTGATGTTTCTTCATATACTCTAGTTTTAAACGTCCATATAATCCAATATGGTAATCAGATTTAGTTCCTTTTATTGCTAAATTAGGAATTAAATAATCTCCTTCTTTGTGATAAGTTATTTCTTTCATAATCAAAACCTCCAAAATAAATTTTTAGGTTTCCCATTTTTTTTGCGAACATACGTGTAAAATTCATGGGGAAAAGATGGGGAAAAAAATCTCAAAAAAGTACAAAAAATCACACAAATGTTCTAAAATCTATTTCCCCAATTTTCATTGATAAATCAGCTAAAACCCTTGAAATCACTAAAGCTCATAAACTTGTCAACTAGCCCTCATAACCCGAAGGTTTCAAATCCTATTATAAAACTTACATAGAATCAAAATACCTCATTTGGTTGCGAAAAACTTTATAAAATGCTATACTCTGTATATGCTGGAAGAAAATAGAATCTAAAATAAATTACAAGGTATTAAAGAGATGTCATAATAAATTAATAGGAGAAACTAATGCAAATAAAATATATCGAAAAAACACCAACACCATCTGAATTTAATAAATTAACAGAATCAGTAGGCTGGGGTACAAGAGAAAATAATATTGTAGAAGAAGCTTTGAAAAATACATTATATTCACTTTGTGTTTATAATGAAAATAAGCTGATTGGATATGGAAGAATTATTGGAGATAAAACAATATTTTTATATATACAAGATATAATGGTAATTCCAGAATATCAAGGTAAAAAAATAGGAACAGGTATAATGAACAAATTATTAGAACAAATTGATGAATACAAAAAAGTAAATCCGGATATAAGAACATATTTAGGCGCATCAAAGGGTAAAGAAAGTTTTTATGAAAAATTTGGATTTGTATCAAGACCTAATGAGGAACTTGGTGCAGGAATGATTTTGTACAATGATTAAAAATATAAATGAAATACAAAAAATCTTATTTTGTTTGAAGTTGATATAAAAGAGGATAAAAATGAATGAATTAAAAAATATATTAAATAGTGGAATTAAATTCTATAAAGAGTTAAAAGAAGATAAAAATGGTAGATATAGATCATGGGAATATTGTTATAAAATTTTCAATGAAGCTCACAAAGCGAATAATGTTGATGATAAATTTATAGATTATCTTTGCTTAAATTTAGCTTTTTATTTAGCAAGTTGGGGAATGTATAGAGGATCATCATTTCTATTACAAAGAGATTATAAAGTGCATAAACCTATTGTTGAGGAATTATTAAAAGAAAAATATAATTGTTTATGGGAAATTAAGACTAGTGACTATATCAAAAAAGAAACTCAAAAAACTTTAATACAATTAGTTGAAAAAATGAAAAAAATGTATAGCGAAATTAGATTAAGTGTTAAAAAAGAAGTACCGAAAAATAAAATATCAGATACACTTATTACAAAAGTATTAATGGGAACTATGGGGTGTATTCCAGCTTATGATAGGTATTTCATAGAAGGAATAAAGAAATATAAAGTGGCTTCAGGTAATTTTAATATAAAATCTATTTTACAATTGGTACATTATTATAATGATAATTATGATATATTTGAAGAAACAAGAAGTCAGATGAATATTTCTGGAATGGAATATCCACAAATGAAAGTCATAGACATGTGTTTTTGGCAAGTGGGATTTGATTTAGATAAGAATAAGTGCACTTAAGGAGGCAAACACAAATAAAAAAGAATTTAGATATTATAAAAATTAGATGTTTAATTTATGGAGATATAATCGAATCAAAAAGTGTCCATGATTTAGTATCTTGTAAATGTGAAAGTTGCCATATTGATGGTGGTAATGAATATTTACGTAAAGATAGAATAGAGGCTTAATATAAACTATAAAGAGGCCTGTTAATAAGTTAAATAACAACAATTTTGAGGGTATAAAATTTTTAAATAAATTTACCCGAAAAAATTGACACTATCCCAAATAAAATAGTATTTGACAAAAGTTAAATTAGATGCTAAAATAAAAATGCACTAAAAATTATATCATATCAAAATTTAAAAGGTTACTATAATAAACCTTGAGTGCGAAGTTCGCCCCATATCTTTTAGATATGGGGTATCTTCTTGCTTAAAATAAAAATTTACAAATTTTGACAATTACATACAATTATGATACAATATTTATGTTAAATTAAATTTGGAGGTATAAAATGAGATACACAATGGGTTTAGATATTGGGATTGCATCAGTTGGATGGGCAGTAATAAACGAAGATAAAAGTAGAATTGAAGATTTAGGAGTTAGAGTATTTAAAAAGGCAGAAGAGCCAGATGGTAAGTCTTTGAATTTAGCCAGAAGAGAAGCAAGAGGAAGTAGAAGAAGAATCAGAAGAAGAGCAACAAGAATGCAAAAAGTTAAGGAACTATTAATTAAATATAATTTAGTTTCAGAAAAAGAATTAGAAACATTATATGTAATTACAGAAACAACACCGGATGTATATGAACTAAGAGCAAAAGGCCTAGATAAGCTATTGAGTAGACAAGAGTTTGCAAGAGTATTAACAAATATTGCAAAACGCAGAGGATATAAGTCAAATAGAAAGATTGATGAAGAGGAAAAAGAAGTAGGAAAATTAAGCAAAGGAACAATTGAAAATAAAAAAATTTTACAGGAAAAATGCTATAGAACAATAGGTGAAATGTTCTACAAAGACGAAAAATTTGAATACAATAAAAGAAACAAAGGGGGAGAATACAATAATACTGTACTTAGAAGTATGCTAATAGATGAAGTGCATATCTTGTTTGATATTCAGAGGAACTTAAAAAGTGAGTATGCAGATGAAAAGTTTGAAAAAGAGTATGTAGAAGTTATAACATATCAAAAACCATATATCACGCCAGAATTACTAGAAAAAATGCTTGGAAAATGTACTTTTGAAAAAGGTGAGCCAAGAGCTCCTAAAAATAGTTATACATTTGAAAGATTTATGCTACTACAAAAAGTAAACAACTTAAACATTTATATAAATGGTGAAAAAATAGAAATACCTCAAAAAAAGAAAAAAGAAATAATACAATTAGCATATAACCAAACAGAAATAAAATATACACAATTAAGAAAAAAATTAGAATTACCAATAGAAGCGAGATTTGCAGACTTAAATTATCAAATTAAAAGAACTGAAGAAGATTCAGAAGAAGAACTTGTAAAGAAGATTGAGAATAAAAAGTTCGTAAAGTTAGAAGGTTGGCATAAAATTAGATTAGCATTAAAAGAAAATAAAGACAAGTTTGAAAAAATTGAAAAAAACCCAGAATTGCAAAATATTATTGCAGATGCATTAGTTAGAAATAAAACTGATGAGACAATAAAAAGTTATTTAGAAAAAAGTAATGTAGATGTGGAAATAATAAATGCTGTATTAAATATTAACTTTACAAAATTTGGGCATCTATCATACAAAGCAATAAATAAAATAATTCCAGAACTAGAAAAAGGCTTAACATATGATAAAGCATGCGAAAGTGTTGGATATGAGTTTAAAGGAAGAAGAAATGAATTACAATATAAATTGCCACCAGTAACAGAGCTAGAAGATGAAATACTAAATTCTGTAGTGTTAAGGTCTGTTTCGCAAACTAGAAAGGTTGTAAATGCAATTATAGACAAGTACGGTTCGCCAACAGCAGTTTACATAGAAACAGCAAGGGAACTTTCAAAACCTTACGATGAAAGAATGAAGATAGAAAAAAGGCAAAAAGAAAATGAGGCCAATAATGACAAGATAAAAGAGTATATAAAAGAAACATTTGGATTTGATCCAAAGCCATTTGATATTGTAAAAATGAAACTTTGGAGGGAGCAAAGCGGAAAATGTGCATATTCAAGTAAACCAATTCCAGCTGAAAGATTATATGAAGAAAATTTTGTACAAGTTGACCATATAATTCCTTTTTCTAGATGCTTTGATGATAGTTATCAAAACAAAGTATTAGTATTAACAGATGAAAATCAGAAGAAAAAAGAAAGAACACCATTTGAATATTTTGGAGAAGACAAAGAAAAATGGCACAAATTTGAAGAATTTGTTAATTTAACATATAAATTTAATACTAGAAAAAAAGAAAATTTATTGATTAAAAATTTCAATGAAGATAAATCAAAAGAATGGATACAAAGAAATATAAATGATACAAAGTACATTTCTAAATTTATGTATAACTATATTACAAATAATTTAAAATTTGCAGAAAGTGAATTAAAGAAAAAAGTATATAATATTAACGGACAAGCAACATCAATTTTAAGACACTATTGGGGATTAAAAAAGGATAGAGAAAAATCAGATAAACATCATGCACAAGATGCTGTTATAATAGCATGTGCAACAAATAAAAATATAAAGAAAGTATCTGAATATAGCAGAAGGAAGCTATTATACAAAAATAATGAAATTATTGATAAAGAAACAGGAGAAATTATTGATTCAAAATATAATATTGATATTTCAATAAAAGAGCCTTGGCCTAAATTTAGAGAAGAAGTAGAAGCGAGAATGGAAGACGTAGACAATAATGGACAATTATATGCATTAGTTAATGGAAAATTTACAAATTATGATGATATAGATGTAACTCAAGTTAGACCAATTTTTACATCAAGAATGCCGGAAAGAAAAATCACAGGAAGAGCACATAAAGATACTATGCGTTCTCAAAAATTTATACAACAAGGTCAAAACTTTACAGTAGTAAAAAAGCCATTAAAAGCTATATCAAAACAGGAAATTGAAGGAATTATAAATAATCCTGATTTTAAAAATTTATATTTAAGTGATAAAAAATTATATGATGACATCTATCAAAAGATGAAAGAAACGAATTTTAAAGCAGAAAAAGCATTTATAAATGAATATAGAAAGTATAGTAAAAAAGGAAATAGCCCTATTGTAAGAAGTATAAAAGTTCCATCAGCTGGAGCTACCGGAGTACAACTAAAAAACGGATCAATTGCTGAAAATGCTAATATGGTTAGAGTAGATGTATTTGAAAAAGATAATAAAAACTATTTAGTTCCTATATATGTATCAGACTTGGTAAAAGATGAATTACCGAATAAAGCAATATTAGCAAACAAAGATGAAAAGAAATGGATAGAAATGACTGAAGAATATAAGTTCAAATTTAGCTTATACCCAAACGATTTGGTAAAAATAAAAAGAAAAAATGAAAAAGAATTTTATGCATATTATTGTTCTACACATAGGGGAACTGGTGCAATTAACTTATTAGCCGTAAATGGAGAAAGAAAAATAGAAGGAATAGGAGCTAAAAGTTTAGAAATTTTTGAAAAATATCAAGTTGATGTTTTAGGCAACATTAGTAAAATTAATAAAGAAAAAAGAGAAGGAGTAAAATAAAATGAGTTGGCGAAGTGTAGTAATTACACAACCGACAAAACTGTCTATAAAAAATAGACAGCTACAAATAACTCAAGATGAAGACTTTAGTATGCCATTAGAGGATATATCAACAATAGTATTAGAAACACCACAAATTAACTTGTCATCAAAAGCCATGAGCATGATGGCCGATAACAAAATCGTTATGTATAGTTGCGATGATAAACATTTACCGAATGGAATCTTTATCCCATTTGCATGTCACAGTAGGCAATTAAAAGTTATAAATCAACAATTAAATTGCTCGGAAAGTTTTAACAAAAGGTGTTGGCAGAGGATTATTATATCTAAAATAACTAATCAGGCCAAAGTGTTAAGTTTATGCAATAAAAGTTTAATGTCAGAACATTTACAAAACTTAGCACAAAATGTTAATTCGGGAGACACAAAAAACAAAGAAGCAATAGCAGCAAAAGGATATTTCCCATCATTATTTGGAAGAAGCTTCAATAGGAATTTTGATGATATTTGCAATACATGCTTAAATTATGGCTATTCAATAATAAGAGGTGCGATTGCAAGAAGTATAGTATCCTATGGATATTTACCATCAATAGGTATTCATCACAAGAGTGAATTAAATAATTACAATTTAGCAGATGATTTTATAGAACCATTTAGGCCTATAGTAGATCTATGGGTAAAAACTAATGTAAATGAAAATACAGAATTTAATAAATTTGTGAGAGCGGAATTAGTAAACCTTTTAAATGTAGATGTGTATATACAAGGAAGGTTACAATCAGTAAACAATGCAATAAACATTATGATAGCATCTTATACTACAGCAATAAATCAAAATGACTATAAAAAATTAGAATTACCAGAAATTTTACCAATAAAAATGCATAGTTATGAGTAATAAATTTATGAGAATATTAGTATTTTTTGATTTACCAGTAGTAAAGAAAAAAGAAAGAAAAATATACTCACAATTTAGAAGATTTTTATTAAATGATGGATATGACATGGTGCAATATTCTGTATATTCTAGACTATGTAACGGAACTGATATGACCAATAAGCACTTGAAAAGATTAAATACAATATTACCCGAAAAAGGTTCGGTGCGTTGTTTGACTATAACTGAAAAACAATATGAAGAAATGAAATTTTTAGTTGGAAAACCATCTGTAAAAGAAAAAAGAGTAAATTGCAATCAATTAAGTTTATTCTAAAAAAGAAAAAATGACCTAATTTTTATTCAATTAGATCATTTTTTTCTTGCATAACAACACGGGAAAACCAGTATTATTATGCGTTATAGCCTCACCTATTATATCATATCAAAATTTAAAAGAGAACTATAACCAATTTCTAATTTTGTAACTTGTGTGTCATATTATATCATATCAAAATTTAAAAGAGAACTATAACCTTTCATAAATACTACTCCATCTACATTTATTATATCATATCAAAATTTAAAAGAGAACTATAACTTAATAGTGATAAATGCGATAGATATTCTTATTATATCATATCAAAATTTAAAAGAGAACTATAACATTCTTTTTATGACTCTTTGCTTTTGTCTAATTATATCATATCAAAATTTAAAAGAGAACTATAACTATACAAATGTATTCTGCAAAACTAACAAATTATATCATATCAAAATTTAAAAGAGAACTATAACTACAACTCCGTCTGCAGTACTATAAATCAATTATATCATATCAAAATTTAAAAGAGAACTATAACCGTGTTCGTTCAGATTTACACAATATTATTATTATATCATATCAAAATTTAAAAGAGAACTATAACGCTGTTTGCTTGATTTCACTATTCATTTCATTATATCATATCAAAATTTAAAAGAGAACTATAACGTCTTTGGGATTGGTTAAGTAATTTATGGATTATATCATATCAAAATTTAAAAGAGAACTATAACCTTATATTTGTTCTTGGAAAATTATCTCCAATTATATCATATCAAAATTTAAAAGAGAACTATAACCCTAGTTTCGCCATAAATATTAAATAATCTATTATATCATATCAAAATTTAAAAGAGAACTATAACCTATTGTAAGTTGCTGTTACTACGTTTGTGATTATATCATATCAAAATTTAAAAGAGAGCTATAACTCCGTACATTTTGCTATTATCATATTGTTTATTATATCATATCAAAATTTAAAAGAGAACTATAACAATTCGTTCATTGTTTATACCTCTTCCACTATTATATCATATCAAAATTTAAAAGAGAGCTATAACTATAATAATTATACTTAATAATTAATAATAAGTTGTAGTCCTGCCTATTGTGTCGTAATATGTCGGCTACTGTCATAATAAAACAGTTGTGTTATATTATATGGTAATATATAATAATAGCAAATATAAAATAAAGGGTTGTAATATATGGAAGAGAACGAAGTAAAATTATACAAAAGATGGTGGCTTTGGTTAAGCATTATATTAATAATATTTGTTATAAGTATTATTGTATACGCAAATAATACAACACCAACAAGTAGTACTGAAACAAACTATCTTGAAGTCAATAATCAAAATAAGATTAGTGAATTAAACGAAAATGCACAAAATGAATTAATAGAGAACGTAAACACTAATTTACAAAGTAATGTTCAAGGACAAAAAGACGACAATGTTTTAAACTCTAATCCACAAGAAACAACTATTATAAAAGAAAACAAAAAAAGCACTAAACAATCAAGCACTGCACAACAATCACAAGAAACTATACAAGAAGAGCCAAAAAAAGAAAATAAAAGCAATTCCGAACAACCAAAACAAGAAACAAATTCAACATCAAACACACCACAGCAAGAGGGAAAACTAAAAGAAGGTATAAACGTACAATCAAAATATCAAAGTATTTTAAATGAATATACTACAAAGTTAAGAAATAAAACACCTTCATTAATTACAGAATACAAAAGTGAGGCATCGTCTAATACAAACGGTTTAGAAGGTTTGGCAACTATATGTAATAATAAGGTTTCGGTTCTAGCTGGAATATGTAGCGAAGGTATAAGTAAAATGGCTAACATATATTACAAGTATGGCTCGGGCAGATATAGCGAGTATGAAGAATGGGTAGGAAAGTTACAAGATGTTTATATGTCGGAAGCTGGCAAAATACAAGATGTTTATATTAATTTTGCTATGTAGCTACATTAATAAAGCAAAATAAATAATTACATACCGAAACTACTACACCGCTTATGTGTTTTAGAATTGTGCTATTTTAGATAGTAATGAAACAACAGGAGAAGCTTTTGCAGATTTTTATAGAAATGGTAACAATGTAAATGTTTTAAGTAAAGAAATAGTAAAAATAATGAAAGGAATGGTATAAATAATATTAAATCCTAGATGGTTAGATTGGTTATCTGATGAAGAAGATAAAAATGGAAACAGAACAAAGCTAAAAGAAAATGCACCTGAAGATATACGAAAAGAATATGAAGAGTTGATAAAAGAAGAGGAAAGCATAAGAAAAAATAAATTAAAGAAGACTATATTATAACACTTACAAAAGATATTTTCAATTTTTTATTTATGTTTCCTCTTGTTTCTTCCATTCATTTTCTTTTTTATAATCTCTTGACATATTGTTGCTCCCTTTTTATAATATTTACAGAAGAGGAAATTGCTGTTTCCTCTTTGCTATGGCTTACTTTTGTGCTTGTCGTTCTTGGCTTAGTTTGTATAAGTACATTTCAGTTTGCCATTTGTCGACTTTCTTGATGAAGGTCGGCTTTTTTAGTATTTTCTTTATTATCACTTTTTCATCACACTAAAATCATGTGTATTTTAGAAAAAACAGAACAATATAGTCTACGACAAAACTAAAAGCGGATTTGAAGAAGCAAGAAAATCGTTAGCAGATACATATTCAAAGATGTATGATAAAAATAGTGCCGATTTTAACGAGCTAATAGACAGTGAAGCAGTAGCAGATATTTTAGGAAACAAATATGTAAAAGTTGACACAAATCAAGATATATTTGAAGGAAAGGAGATAAATGAGCAAATCAAGATAGCTAGGAGATATATACTAGATGATTTTAGAGAAAATGGTATTAATTTTAATGAAAGCAATATAAAAGTTACTTCAAAAACAGCAAATGAATATACTCATCCTAAAAACAAATTGCCAAAATCTACGAGAGAGTCAAAGATAAAAGCTTCTACTGAATTAGATAATCTTTTAAATGTATCAGAATATCAGTATAGTTCTAAAAATGATGGAAGACATAGCTTTGCTAAAGATGGATGGGACTACTATAAAACTGTATTTGAAGTAAATGGGGTTAAATTTGAAGGTCTAATAAATGTTGCTAAAGATGGAAATAAAAGAATATTTTATGACGTAACAAAAATAAAAAGAATTAGTCAAAATCGTAGTACATCAGCTAATGCTTTCTCTACATCGTTGACTAATTCTAATAATAGTATACCACCAATTAAAAACGGCGTCAATACTACTAACTATTCTATGCAATGATCTAAAAACAATGCGTGGAAAGATAGCTAATCAAAAGATTTTAAAAAATTAGCACTCTCCTCTTGACATTGCTAAAAAGTGATGTATAATATACTTGCAACAGGGGAAAATAACATTAAAGTACATATGTGCAACCTATTTTGGGTATCAACACATAAAAATTTTAAAAGGAGGAATGACTTATGATGATGGTACCAAGAAGAAATGGATTTGATATTTTTGATGAGGTTTTCAATGATCCATTTTTCACAAAAAAAGAAAGCAAATTAATGAAAACTGATGTAAGAGAAAAGGATGGAAATTATGTACTAGATATTGATCTTCCAGGCTATGACAAAAATGACATTAAAATAGAATTAACAGATGGATATCTAACAGTTACAGCAAGCAGAACAGAACATAAAGAAGAAAAAGAAAAACACAATAAATATATTCATCAAGAAAGATTCTTTGGAGAATGCTCAAGAAGCTATTATGCAGGAGAAAATGTAAAAGAAGAAGATATTAAAGCAAACTTCAAAAACGGAACACTAGAAATTACATTCCCTAAAGAAGAGAGTAAAAAACTAGAAGATAAAAAGTATATACAAATTGAAGGCGAATAAAAAAGGACCTCATTTGGCAAAAGCTAGATGAGGTTTTATTTTTTTACAAAAAAGGGAACATTTTTTCGCAGAACTATTGACATTAGGAAAATAAAGCAATAGAATATATACGAACAAACATTTGGAGGAAATAATATGATATCAACATTGCATATTAAAAATATTGGAATTATAGATGATTTATCAATAGATTTTAACGAAGGATTAAATATTTTAACAGGAGAAACGGGAGCCGGAAAAACATTAATAATACAATCTCTAGAAATAATTTCTGGTGGAAGATTTTCAAAAGAAATAATAAGAAAAGGTGAAAATTACTCATTAGTTGAAGCAAGCATTTATTTACCAGAAAGTGAAATTTCAGAAGATGGAAATATAATAATTTCTAGAGAGATATATTCAAACGGAAGAAATACATGTAAAATAAATGGCAAGTTAGTAACAGTTACTGAATTAAAAAAAGTTATGAGTAAAATAATAGATATTCACGGACAACATGATAATCAAAATTTATTAGACAATTCAAATCACATATCATATTTAGATGACTTTGCAGGGAAAGAAATACATCCAATAAAAGCACAATATTCAGAGCTTTTTGATGAGTATAATAAAATAAAAAATGAATTAGAAAACAACTATGGAAACGAAACAGAAAAAGAAAGAAAATTAGATTTATTAAAATATCAGTTAAACGAAATAGAAACAGCTAATTTAAAAGAAACAGAAGAAATAGAATTAAATGAAAAACATACAGCAATGGTAAATAGCGAAAAACTTAAAGAAAACTTGCAAATCATAGATGACAATTTAAATAATAATGCAATAGAAGGAATTTCTAATGCAATAAGATGTTTCGAAAAAATAGAAAACTGTGGAGAGATATACAAAGAAAAACTAGCAGAATTAAAGAACATATATTATGAAATTCAAGAAACTAGCAGAGATATCTACTCATTAAAAGAAGATGCAGAATATGATCCATATCAAATGCAAGAAATAGAAAGAAGATTAGATACAATATTCACAATGAAAAGAAAATATGGAAATTCAATTATCGAAATATTAGAATACAAAGAGCAATTAAAAGACGAAATTGAATTAATAGAAAATGCAGATGAAATAAATAACAAATTAAAAATAAAATTAAAAGAAATAGAAGCAAAAATGGATAAACTATGTTTAGAAATGAGTAATATAAGGAAAAAATATGCTACTATTTTAAATGAAAAAATAAACAATGAATTAAAAAGCTTAGAAATGGTAAATGCTAAATTTAATGTTAATGTAAATAAAATAGAAAACCAAAAATATAATAAAAACGGATTAGATGAAGTTATATTTATGATTTGTACAAATATAGGAGAGGAAGAAAAAGAACTAACAAAAATTGCTTCAGGTGGTGAAATGTCTAGAATAATGCTTGCAATAAAAACAGTTATTGCAAATACAGATAAAGTTGGAATATTAATATTTGACGAGATAGACACAGGAATAAGTGGAAAAGCAGCAAAAGCAGTTGCAGACAAAATGAAATTGATTGCAAAGAACCATCAAATAATTTGTATAACGCATTTAGCTACAATTGCGGCAAAAGGAGACTACAATTATTATATATTTAAACAAATAAATAACGGAAAAACTACAACAAATGTTGAACTATTGAATGAAGAAAAAACAATACAAGAAATTGCAAGAATTTCTAATGGAGAAATAACAAAAGTTGCAATTCAGAACGCAGAAGAGTTAAGAAAACTGGCCTGTGCAGTATAATATAAAACAACAAAACCCTCAGAAATGAATCTGAGGGTTTTAAAATTATAACAATATTTTTTAAAATAAAATCATTTTAAGAAACTCTTAAAACAGCTTTTTTAATTCTTTGTTGTTTCTTATATTTTTCGTAAGAATTTAAAGCAAATTCCAAAGCATTTTTATATGCGTTAGAATTTTGTTTATATTGCATCTTGCAAAATGCCTGTAAAATTGTTGTATCAATAATTTCTTGATTATATTGATAAATATCTGGATTTACAGTTAAGACTTTTTTTGAGCATTTATAATAAGAATCTTTTAATCTTTGAATTTTATAATCATCTGGAGCAAACTTAAAAATATGTCTAGCAAGTTCCAAAGAATATTCCAAATTTTTAACTGCAACTTCATCATATAATTTTTTTATTGCAGAATTTATAATTTCCATATTGTCTACATTTTTATACTTTGCAGGTAAAAATAAACAAAATTCAGAGTCATTTTGAACAAGATCAATAGAAGAAGATTTTACATATTTAATGTTAAGTTTGTAACTGCTTCCTAATAAGCTAATAGCTAGATATGACTTACTTTTAACAGTTTTACTAAAATTAATTATACCCATAAAAACCCCTCCCAAACAAAACAATGTTCGCTACTGTGAAATTATTTTACATCAACTAAAAAAACATGTCAACTATTTTAAACAAAAAATATAAAATTGTGATATAATATTTTAAAACAAAAAGGAGATGTTATTATGGAAAGAGAAAAAGCAGTAGAATTATTAAAAAAATATAATAAAGAAGAATTTCATATAAGGCATGCATTAACTGTGGAAGCAGTTATGAGATATTTTGCTAAACAAAAAGGATATGATGAGGATTTTTGGGGAATAGTTCGGTTTATTGCATGATGTAGATTTTGAATGTTATCCAGAAGAACATTGTAAAAAAGCTCCAGAATTATTAAAGGAAATAGATGCAAGTGATGAATTAATACATGCTGTATGTAGTCATGGATATGGAATATGTTCTGATGTAGAACCAACACACGAAATGGAAAAAGTATTATTTGCAACAGATGAACTTACAGGATTAATATGGGCAGCAGCAAAAATGAGACCATCTAATAGCACAAAAGATATGGAAGTTTCAAGTTTAAAAAAAAAATTTAAAGATAAAAAATTTGCAGCAGGTTGTTCAAGAGATGTAATAAAAGAAGGGGCAGAAAAGCTAGGTTGGGAATTAAATGATTTGTTTGAACAAACAATACTTGCAATGAGAGAAAGTGAAGATTTAGTAAATAAAGAAATGGAAGAAATATAAAACCAAAAGGTATCTCTACAAAGAGATACCTTTTCATTTTTTAATTATATACTATCACCTTTTAACATAGATCTAATAGTGTTATACAAATATGGCTTAAACTCATCAATAGGCATTGGGTCATTATACAAAATAGAATTAAAGCAAGTAGAACTTGCAAGTTCTATAATCATAAACAAAACAACATCTGGATTTTTAATATTAATTTTGTTTTCTTCTATTCCTTTTATAAATAAAGAGCGAAGACCATCTTTGTTATCATCTAATGTATTATAAATTTTAAATACAGTATTACTTTTAATTCCCCAAGACAAATTTTTAGAAATAAACTTAAGCAATGCAGGAAATTTAGTAAGTTCATCTATAACATAATTTATTATATAAATAATTTGATCAGAAAAATTACTTATATAGTTTTTTCTTAAATTTTCTAGTGCATCACAAAATAATTTGTGAGATTTTTTTGCAACAAGAATATCTCTCAACTCATACTTATCTTTAAAATATAAATAAAAAGTACCTTTTGCAACATTTGCATTATCTACAATATCTTGTATAGATGTGTTTTGAATACCTTTTTCGGTGAACAACTTAAAGCCGGTATCTAGCAATCTATTTTTTTTATTTTCCTTAGTTTCTTGAATACTCAATTTAATCACCACATATATTATTATTGCATAAAATGACCAGCAGGTCAATTAAAAATGAAAAAAATATTTATAATTTCTACATGCAACACCCGGCTTCTCACATAAATCAAATAAATTTTAATAAAAATATTGACTAACGGTCATAATGGTGTTACAATATAAAAATGACCGGTAGTCATAGAATGAAAGGAGAGATAATATGCTAAAATTTGGAGAGTTTATATGTAAGCATAAAAAAATAATTTTAGTAATTTCAATACTTTTACTAATTCCTTCAATATTAGGAATAAAGGCAACAAAAATAAACTATGATATTTTGGTATATTTACCAAGCGACATTGAAACTGTTCAAGGAGAAAATATTCTTTCAGAAGACTTTGATATGGGAGCATTTTCAATAGTAGTTTTGGAAAATATGAAATCAAAAGAGATAGCAAAACTAGAAACAGAAGTTAAAAAAATACAAGGAGTAGAAAATGTAGTAAGTATTGTAGATGCTACAGGAACAAGTATTCCAGTAGAAAGTTTACCACAAGAGGTAAAAGACAAAATATATAAGGATAATACAACATTAATGCTTGTAACATTTAAAGATGCAATTTCATCAGATGAAACAACAAATGCAGTAGAACAATTAAGAAACATGACAGATGAAAGATGCAAAGTAAGTGGAATGACATCAGCATTAATAGACACAAGAGACTTATCAGATAAAGAAGTTGCAATATATGTATTAATTGCAGTAGCTCTATGTATTATAATCCTAGAATTAGCATTGGATTCATATTTGGTTCCAATATTTTTATTGTTAAATATAGGAATAGCAATACTTTATAATATGGGTTCAAATATAATGCTTGGAGAAATATCATATATAACAAAAGCAATAAGTGCAGTATTACAATTAGGTGTAACAACGGACTTTTCTATATTCCTTTACCACAGTTATAAAGCAGAAAAAGAAAAATATTCAAACAATGACGAAGCAATGGCAAATGCAATTGCAAAAACATTAGTATCAGTTTTAGGAAGTTCACTTACAACAATAGCAGGCTTCTTAGCACTATGTAGTATGAACTTAACACTTGGAAAAGATATTGGTATAGTAATGGCAAAAGGTGTTCTATTTGGAGTAATAACAGTAGTAACAGTTTTACCAGCAATGATATTGCAATTTAACAAAGCAATAGAAAAAACATCACATAAAGAAATTTTACCTAAATTCACAGCACTAAAGAACTTTAATATAAAACATTACAAATTAATATTAATAGCTTTCTTAGTTATATTACCATTTGCAGTATATGGATATACACACACACAAGTTTATTACAATCTAGATAGTTCACTTCCAGAAGAGCTAGAAAGTGTAAGTGGAAACAAAGAATTAAAAGATAAATTTGGAATAGTAGCAACAGAAATGATATTAGTAAATAATGATGTTCCAGATTATAAAGTAAGTCAAATGTTAGATGAGATAGATCAAATAGAGGGCATTGACTGGACATTAAGCTATTCAAGAATATCAAAAGCAGTGCCAGAACAAGTACTTTCAGAAGATTTAACAAAAATATTCCAAAGTGATAAATACAAAATGGTAATAATTAATTCTAAATACGAAGTTGCAACAAATGAGTTAAATTCACAAATGGAAGAAATACAAAAAGTAATAGATAAATATGATCCTAATGCAATACTTGCAGGAGAAGGTCCTCTTATGAAAGACTTAATTCAAGTAAGTGATCATGATTTTAATAGCGTAAATACAGTATCAATAGCAATAATTTTCTTATTAATGTTTGTAATATTTAAATCAATATCAATACCAGTTATATTAATAACAGTAATAGAATTTGCAATATTTATAAACATGGGAATACCAGCATATACAGGAACTGTGCTTCCATTCGTTGCATCAATTGTAATAGGAACAATACAATTAGGAGCAACAATAGATTATGCAATATTAATAACAAACAAATATATAACATTTAGAAAAGACGGAAAAGACAAGAAACAAGCAATAGACGAAGCTTTAGGAACATCAATTTCTTCAATAATAGTAAGTGGTCTATGCTTCTTTGGAGCAACATTTGGAGTTGGTGTTTACTCACAAATAGAAATGATTGGTTCACTATGTTCACTAATGGCAAGAGGTGCAATAGTAAGTACATGTGTAGTAATAACATTATTACCAGCATTCCTAATGCTATTAGATAAAGTAATATGCAAAACAACATTAAAAATGTCAAAAATAAAATAAATGAAAGGATGATATAAAATGAAAAACAAAAAAATGATTTCAGGACTTTTGTTATTTACAATAACTTCATATATGACAATACCAGTATTTGCAGCATCAAAATCAGAAACAGTTTATTCAAACCTAGACTCAAATGGTAAAGCATACAAAACAATAGTAAGTACTCAATTAACAAATGAAGATAAATCAGATGAAATAACTGATATATCTAATCTATTAAATATAGAAAACACAAATGGAGATGAAACTTTCAAGAAAGAAGGAAACCAAATAGTTTGGGACAGCAATGGAAATAACATTTACTATAAAGGTGAAAGTGACAAACAATTACCAGTAGAATGTAAAATAACTTATGAACTAAATGGAGAAGAAATATCAGCAGAAGAATTAAAAGGAAAAAGCGGAAATGTAAAAATTAAAATAAATTACACAAACAACGAAAAACACATTGTTTCAATAAATGGAAAACAAGTTACAATGTATACTCCATTTATAATAGTTGCAGGAACAAAAATAGATAATGCAAAAAATAAAAATATTCAAATTACAAATGGAAAAATAGTAGATAACGGAGAAAGTACATTGGCAGTTGGAATTGCAATGCCAGGAATGCAAGAAAATATCGGAATTTCAAAAAGCAAAATAGATATTCCAGAAGAAATAGAGATTTCAATGGAAACAGAAGATTTTGAAATGGGAAATATTATAGCAGTTGTAGCAGTAAAAGGTATAGATGAAGATTTAACAAGTGATTTAAACAGTATGTATAGCCAAATTAATGAATTAGCAAATGCAAGTAACGAAATATTAGCAGGTGCAAATCAACTAAAAGAAGGAACATCAGAATTAGTAAGTGGAGTTGACCAATTAAAAGATGGAACAGGAGCAGCGTATGCAGGTTCTAAACAAATAAAAGATGAAGTTGAAGAAAGTACAAAAAATTTAAAAAATGATAATACTCCTGCAATAGATAGCAAAACTTTGGAAGCAATAAAAGCACAAGCAATGCAAAGCGCAACACTTTCAGATGAGCAAAAAGCAGGAATAGCAGCCCAAGCAAAAGTAGCAGCAACACTTTCAGATGAACAAAAAGCAGGAATAGCAGCCCAAGCAAAAGCCGGTGCAAAACTTACAGACGCACAAAAAGCAGGAATAGCAGCCCAAGCAAAAGCAGCAGCAAAGCTTACAGATGCACAAAAAGCAGAAATAGCGGCCCAAGCAAAACTTACAGATGAACAAAAAGCAAAAATAACAGCCCAAGCAAAAGCCGGTGCAGAATTTACAAAAACACAAAAAACAGCAATAATAGAACAAGCACAAAAAAAATATACAGAAACATTAACAGAGGCAGAAAAACAATTAATATTAACAGTTGCACAAAATACAGCATATCAAACAGCAACAACAACTGCACTAGCAGTAGCAGAAAGCACAGCAGAAGCAACAGCTTTAAAAGTGGCACAATCAGTAGCAGAAAGTACAGCAGAAGCAACAGCTTTAAAAGTAGCACAATCAGTGGCAGAAAGCACAGCAGAAGCAACAGCTCAAACAGTAGCACAAAGCACAGCAACACAAACAGCAGAAACAACAGCATTAACAGTAGCACAAAGTACAGCAACACAAACAGCTGGAGCAACAGCAACACAAACAGCAACACAAGTTGGAAATCAAGCTAAACAAAAATTCACAAATCAAGTAGTATCACAAATGAGTACATTAGGAACTGCTTTAGACGAATTAACAAATGGATTAGCAAATATAGATAACGGAGTAAGTGTATTATCAGTAGGAACAAACAAACTAGATAGTGGAGCACTACAATTAGCAAATGGAGTAAAAACATTTAATGAACAAGGAATATCAAAAATAAATAATTTAGTAAATGGAGATTTAAGAAATATTGCAAGTAGAGTAGAAAAAATGAATGAGCTTGCAAATGAATATAATAACTATGCAGGAATTCAAAATGGAATGGCAGGAGAAGTTAAATTCATAATGATAACTGATTCAACAACAGGAAATGGAGAAGTAAAAAAAGAAGAAGCTGTAATAACAACAGAAGCAAAAGACTCTAAAGAGATAAAAGAAAATAAAGAAGAATAGGCTAAAAATACTTTAAAGAGACGCAAAACGATGCGCCTCTTTAACTTTATACAAAAGCATTGACATTAACAAAAACAAAATATAAAATATATTTAATGCTACAAATATAAGGAGTTAATTAATGTTAAAATACATTTGGAGAGATAAAAAACAATTAATTATAATAATAGGTGTAATATTAGTATGTAGTATAGCAATAGCAATTGGAATATATGCACAAATTACAAATACTAAAATAAATAAAACCGCAGAAGAAAAAAGAGAAGCAAACTATGAAGACTTGAAAAATAATTTTGACTCAATATTTACAAATACTATTAACAAAGATGGAGCAGCTCAAGTAGCAAACGCTAACATAAATTATGATGAAATAATAGGAACTAAATATGATATTAATGAAAAAAAAGAAACTAAATATAGTATAGTTGCTAAAATACCACTTTTCAAAAAAGAAACAGAAACAACAAAAAAAGTAAACCAAGAAATATTTAACACTTTTGGTGGGAAAATAGTAGATATAATAACAAACAATAAAGCATATACAATATATAATATGGGATATGTTGTATATATTAATGATAATATAATGTCATTAGTTATAAAATGTACACTAAAAGAGGGAACAAATCCACAAAGGACAATAATTCAAACATATAACTATAATCTAGATGAAGATAAGTTGGTTAGCATAGATGAGCTTATACAAAAAAGAAACTTAGATAAGGAGCAAATGCAAAAACAAATAACGGACGAAATAACAAAAGTAAGTGAACAAAATACTAGTATTATAAATCAAGGATATAATGTATATAAAAGAAATCCAAATGATGACATATATAAAATAGAAAATACTAAAAACTTTTTCTTAGGAAAAAATAAAACACTTTATTTAATATATGCATATGGAAATAGCGATTATACAAGTGAAACAGATTTGATAATATTTTAAAATAAAAAGCCTCTCAATATTTTTTATTGAGAGGCTTTTACATTAAGGCTTTTCAGCTAATTTAATATTAACTTTAAATGTTTGCCCATTTCTATTAACTTCAAGTTCTAGGGTATCTCCAATATTTTTAGTTGCTTTTATTTTATTTAATTCATCCATTGTTTTGATAGAAGTTCCACCGGCTGAAACAATTATATCACCAGCTTTTAAATCTACTAAAGAAGCGGGACTTGAACTTTGAATGCCTTTAACATAAATTCCAACAGGAAGTTTATATTTTTCAGCCATAGCATCAGTAATGTCAATTCCTTCAATACCAATATATGGTCTTAAAACTTTTCCGTGATCTATTAATTGTTTATAAATATCAATTGTATCATTAATTGGAATAGCAAATCCCATACCTTCTATACCAGTTCCAGAAAGCTTTAAAGTATTAATACCAATTACTTTACCTTCACTATTTACTAATGCTCCACCACTATTTCCAGAGTTTATTGCAGCATCAGTTTGAATTAATGTATAAGTAGTTCCATTTTCACCTGTAACAGTTCTATTTACAGCACTTATAATTCCAGAAGTAACACTACTTTGCATTCCCAAAGGATTCCCAACAGCCATTGCAAATTCTCCAATTTTAACTGAATTAGAATTTCCAAGTTCTGCTTCTGTTAAATCATCTTTTTCAATTTTTATAACTGCTAGATCAGTTTGCTCATCTGTACCTATAATTTTGGCTTCATATGGAGTAGAATCATTATATAAATATACATATACTTTTGTTGCCTTTGAAACCTCATAATAAGTAGAAGAATCACTAGAGTTAATAATATGGTTATTTGTTAAAATATATCCATCCTTGCTAATTATAATTCCAGAGCCTTGCGCTTGTGCAAGTTGAGACATGCCTTGCATAAAGTTTGAGGTTACAGTGTATTCTACAGTAATACCAACAATTGATGGTAAAACTTTATTTGCAGAATATATTGCAGTATCAGAATAATTAGAAAGAGATACAGTCTGAACAGTTCCAGTGTTAGAAGATGAACTAGGTATAGCAGAAGTCTCTTCTGTCTTGGCAGAAGTATTTAGAATAGAGTTTTTTATGCTTGGAATTCCAAATACTATAGAAATAACCAGAGCTGTACCTAATATTCCAGAAAGAAATGGAATTAAAAAAGATCTTCCAAAACTAGAACTATTCTTTGCGGGATCATCAAAACTTTTAAAAATATCATTATTTTCTTTCATTAATATAACCTCCTTGTAAAATAAATTATCATATTATAATAATAACCTAAACTAATAATATAATACAAGAAATACATTAAAAAATCCTGAAAAATTAATAATACAAAATCCAATTTACCTAAAAATTATATTGAAATAAATTTCTACATATAATATAATAAAAACAATTTAAAGGAGTTGAAAAAATGAATTTAAAAAATAAAAAAGGTATAACAATAATCGCACTAGTCATTACAGTAGTAATAATGCTAATATTAGTTGGAGTAACAGTAAAAGTAGGAACAAAGTCAATAGATGAATCAGAAAAAGAAGATATAATAACAAATATGATATCTATAAAAACAAGAGCTAAAATAGTTAAAGATCAATTTAATTTTAAGGATATAAGTAGTTTGGTAGGAACTAAATTTACCGATGATACAAAATATGAAAAGACAAATTTAAACCCTGCAATTCCAGAAGAACAAAAAAATAATTGTTATATATGGACACAAGAAGATTTAAATAATCAGGGATTAGCATCAATAAATTCTGATGAATCAAAATTTTATGTTGTATATTATGGGGATAATAATACAGAAGTATATTATTCAATAGGAGTAGATGGAAAATATAGCTTAACAGATTTGCAAGGTGAGTAATGTGAAAGAAAGAGAAATAGAAAGACTAAATAAATTAAAAGAATATGAAAAAAAGTTATATGATAAAGGAATAAAATATATTGCAGGTATAGATGAAGCTGGAAGAGGACCTTTGGCTGGACCAGTGGTTGTAGGTTGTGTAATAATGCCACAAGATTCATTTATTGAATATGTTAATGATTCTAAAAAAGTATCTGAAACAAAAAGAGAAATGCTTTATGAAAAAATAACAAATGAAGCAATTGCATGGAGCACAGGAATTGTAATGCAAGATGAAATAGACGAAATAAATATATTAAATGCAACTAAAAAAGCATTAACAATGGCAATAGATAATTTAAAAGTAAAACCAGAGGTTATATTAGTAGATGCTTTAGAAAAAATAGATACACATCAAATTCCATATATATCTGTAATAAAAGGAGATGCAAAAATTTATAGTATTTCAGCAGCTTCAATTGTTGCAAAAGTAACAAGGGATAGAATAATGCGAGAGTATGATGAAATATATCCACAATATGGATTTGCAAGTCATAAAGGGTATGGAACAGCAAAACATATTCAAGCAATAAAAGAATACGGAATATGTTCAATACATAGAAAAAGTTTTGTAAAGAATTTTATACAAAAATAAAATAATATATAAAAGGGGAATGGCGCAGTTGGAAGACCAACTACGCCAAAACTTACTTCTCGCCTTCATCTCCGTAGAAGTCAGAATCAGGCCAAGTATCAAACGGGTCTTCAGCAGTTTCTGCTGAAATTCGTTTGTTCAGTGCCCTCAGCTCTTTACGGAGTGAATTGAGTTCACTCGGACTTGAAGTGTCAAGCTTCTTGTTGAGCTCCTCAATAATGCGGATGGTGTCTGCAGATAACATAGGTAGAAACCCCTTTCAAATATAAATTTGTAACATTATTATAACACGCTTTACATAAAAAATCAAATTAGGAGGTTGATTTTATGAATATTAAAGAAATTATAGCTAAAAAAAGAGATGGATTAGAATTAAATAAAGAAGAAATTAAATATTTTATAGAAGAATATACAAAAGGAACTGTTACAGATTATCAAGCAGCAGCACTAATTATGGCAATGTATATCAATGGATTAAACAATGAAGAAACTACAAATTTAACATTAGAAATGGCTCATTCTGGAGAAATTTTAGATTTATCAAAAATTTCTAAAACAGTTATAGATAAGCACAGTACAGGAGGAGTTGGAGATAAAATAACATTAGTATTAATGCCCATTATTGCATCACTTGGCGTGCCAGTTGCAAAAATGTCTGGAAGAGGCTTAGGCTTTACTGGTGGAACAGTAGATAAACTAGAATCAATTCCGGGATATAAAACAGAAATAAAAATAGACGAATTTATAGAAAATGTACAAAAGGTTGGAATAAGCTTAATTGGTCAAACAGCCAATTTAGCGCCAGCAGATAAAAAAATATATGCACTACGTGATACTATTAGCTGTGTAGATAATATGTCACTTATAGCGTCAAGTATAATGAGCAAAAAAATAGCTGCAGGAGCAAACAAAATAGTATTAGATGTAACATGCGGAAGTGGAGCTTTTATGCAAAACGAAAAAGATGCAATAGAGTTATCTAATATAATGAAAAACATAGGAAAGTTAGCAAATAGAGAAACAGTATGTATAATTACAAATATGGACGAACCAGTTGGATATGCAATAGGAAATAGCTTAGAAATTATAGAAACAATAGAATGTTTAAAAGGAAATATACCAGAAGACATAAAAGAAATAATAACAACAATAGGAGCATATATACTAAAACTTGCAGATAAAGGTGACAATTTAGAAGAAAACAAACTAAAAATATTAGAAAATATAAAAAACGGAAAAGCATATAATAAATTTTTAGAATTAGTACAAAATCAAAATGGTGATATAGAATATGTAAAAAATACAGATAAATTTGAAAAAGCAAAATACATATTACCAGTAATTTGTGAAAAAGACGGATATGTAGAAAATTTAAATGCAGGAGAAGTAGGAAAAATATCAGTGGATTTAGGAGCGGGAAGATTAAGAAAAGAAGACGACATAGACAAAGCAGTAGGAATAGTGCTAAACAAGAAAAATGCAGACAAAGTAAAAAAAGGTGATATACTAGCATTTGTATATGCAAACAATAAACAAAAAGGAGAAAAAGCAGTAGAAGAAATGCAAGATGCATATACAATAGTAGAAGAACCAGTAAAAAAAGAAAAATATATTTTAGGGATTATATAGGAGGAAAACAAAAAAATGAAAATAATGTTTATATGCACAGGCAACATTTGCAGAAGTGCAATGGCACATGCAATGTTTGAAGAAATGGTAAAAGAACAAAATAAAAATGTACAAGTATATTCGTGTGGCATATATGCACAAAATGGTGATATTCCAACATATGAAGCAATTGAAACAATGAATGAATATGGGATAGATTTAAGAAATCATAGAGCAACAAATATAAGAAACTCAAACATAAAAGACATGGATGTAATACTTTGCGCAACAATTTCACATAAAAATAGTGTTATAAATATGTATCCAGAATTAAAAGAAAAAGTATTTACGATGAAAGAATATGCAGGATATCCACAAAATGATTTAGATATAAAAGACCCATGGGGATACGGAATAGAAGTATATAAAAGTTGTGCAAAGGAAATAAAGGAATGCCTTAATAAAATTATAGAAAAATTATAACTAAAAAAGCATACTTTCCACTTCAAATAAATTAAAGAAAGGAATAAACAAATGAACATATTAGAAGGACTAAACGATAAACAATACGAAGCAGTAATAAATACAGAAGGACCAAACCTAATTATAGCAGGTGCAGGTTCAGGAAAAACAAAAGTACTAACACATAAAATAGCATATTTAATAGGAGAAAAAAATGTAAAGCCATGGCAAATACTTGCAATTACATTTACAAATAAAGCAGCAAACGAAATGAAAACAAGAGTAGAAGCATTAGTTGGAGAAGCAGCGAATGAAATGTGGCTAGGAACTTTCCATTCTATTTGCGTTAGAATTTTAAGAAGATTTATAGATAGATTAGGATATGAAAGCTCATTTATAATATTCGATACATCAGACCAAAGAAGTTTGGTAAAACAATGTTTAAGAGAATTAAATATTGATGATAAATTGTTTACAGACAGAAGCGTATTATCAGAAATAAGCAATGCAAAAAATGAAATGCTTACACCAGAAAGCTACAAATTAAGGACAAATGGTGAGTATAGAAAAGAAAAAATCGCAGAAATATATGCTGTATATCAAAGAAAATTAAAAGAAAATAATGCAATAGATTTTGATGATATTATCAATTTTACAATAGACATATTAACAGAAAACCCAGATGTTTTAGAGTATTATTCAGATAAATTCAAATATGTATTAGTAGACGAGTATCAAGATACAAATAAATCACAATTTACACTACTAACATTAATTGCAGCAAGACACGGAAATATTACAGCCGTAGGAGATAATGACCAAGGAATATATTCTTTTAGAGGAGCAGACATATCAAATATATTAAATTTTGAAAAGGATTTTCCAGGAACAAAAATAATAAAATTAGAGCAAAATTATAGATCTACAAAAAGTATATTAAATGCAGCAAATGCAATAATCAAAAATAATAGCAAAAAATATGAAAAAAACTTATGGACAGAAAAAGAAGAAGGAAAGCTTCCAGAAGTACATATATGTAATGATGAATACGATGAAGCAAGATATATTGCAGAAGAAATAGAACATTTAAGAAGAGAAGAGTATTTAAAATATTCAGATTTTGCAATTCTATACAGAATGAATGCACAGTCACGTAGTATAGAAGAGATTTTAGTAAGAGAAGGAATTCCATACAGAATTATAGGTGGACACAAATTCTACGAAAGAAAAGAAATAAAAGATATAATTAGTTATTTAAGATTAATTCAAAACACATCAGATAATTTAAGTTTGCAAAGAATAATAAATGAGCCTAAAAGAGGAATAGGAAAAACAAGTTTAGAAAAAA
>OLOL01000224.1_pt1 | contig 62002 bp, 49 predicted proteins | sample 1673081 | NCBI WGS metagenome assembly OLOL01 (sample SAMEA3136753, study PRJEB25190) | human gut metagenome
GTAAACGGAACACAGATTCCATTATCCGAAGTAGCAGATGAGATATTTGCATCCGAGATGCTTGGAACAACCGTTGCGGTAGAGCCTGCAGATGGCAAGATTGTAGCTCCATGTGACGGAGAAGTTTCCAATATTTTTGAAACAGGCCATGCTGTATGTATCACAACAGAGTCCGGCGGTGAACTCTTGATCCATATCGGTATCGATACTGTGAAGATGGATGGAAAAGGATTTACAAAGAAAGTTTCTGATGGCGACAAAGTACATGCAGGAGATATTCTGGTAGAAGCGGACCTTGAGGAAATCAAGAATGCAGGATATCAGACGACAACAATGATGATTCTGACAAATACAGATGAATTCGGAAATGTAACAAAGGCAGAACCTGCTGAAGTTAAGACAACAAGTAAAGTTATGACACTTATAAAATAATGTGTATAGAAATAATGCTTATAGATAGATGGAGACGATTGATTTATGAACGCATTAACAAGAGATCTTGTAAAATTAGTAGAGACAGCAGAACAAAGCCAGAAAACCAGAGAAGAGTTATCCGTATCAGATAGAAAATTTCGTGAAAAACTACACCTGATGCCGCCGGTCGGCTGGCTGAATGATCCAAATGGACTCTGCCAGTTCCAGGGTATCTATCACGCGTTTTTCCAGTATTCGCCGTTTAATGCAGAAGGCGGTGTGAAGATGTGGGGTCACTATACCAGCAAGGATATGATTAAGTGGGAATATCAGGGTACCGCACTTTATCCAGATCAGCCATTTGACTGTCACGGAGTATATTCCGGATCCGCATTTATTGAAGATGGAAAAATGTATCTGTACTATACAGGAAATGTCAAATTAGAAGACGGGGAATATGATTACATCCGCACCGGACGTGAGGGCAATACCGTTCTGGTTATAACGGAAGACGGCAAGACGTTCGGAAAGAAAAAAGAACTGATGAGAAATTCAGATTATCCGGACGATCTGACCTGTCATGTAAGAGATCCAAAGGTATGGAAAGAAAATGGTACTTATTATATGGTACAGGGTGCAAGAACGAACGAAGATGTAGGTCAGGTACTTGTATTTGAATCTGAAGATAAAGTAAACTGGAAGTTCAGAAACCGGGTGGAATCCGAAAAGCCATTCGGGTATATGTGGGAATGCCCGGATTATTTCAAAATCGGAGATAAGAAACTTCTTTCCACGTCTGTTCAGGGACTGGAAGGTGGTATCTGGGAGGATCGTAATGTATATCAGTCCGGATACTTTGAGATAGAAGGAGATATTCTTGGAGAATACAAGTTGTCAGAGTATCATTTGTGGGATTATGGGTTTGATTATTATGCCCCGCAGAGTTTTGAGACGGAAGATGGAAGAAGGATCCACATCAGCTGGATGGGAATGCCGGACTGCGAAGAATACAGCAATCCGACCATTCAGACAGGATGGCAGCATTGCTTTACATTTCCAAGAGAAATCTTTGAAAAAGACGGCAAGATCTGTCAACGTCCGATAAGAGAACTAGAAGAGAAGAAACATCTGGTAAGTGATGTGAAAGGTATGCTGGTAAGAGAGGGATATCCGGTATATGAAATGACGATTTCGGATATTACAAAGAACCGCTTTAAAGTTATCCTTTCAGAGAAGCTGATCCTGGATTATGCTGACGGAAAATTCCGGATGCATTTTACAGATCAGGATAAAACTTCGGTATCTTCAGGAAGAAGCATGAGATATGTAGAAGTGGAAGAAGTGGAGAATCTGAAGATTCTGGCCGATACATCCTCTGTTGAAGTATTTGTAAATGATGGGGAATATGTATTTTCGACAAGATATTATCCGGAAGTTTATAAATTACAGGCAGAAGCTGTGGGAGCACAGATTACGTTGTCAGAAATTATGTAACGAAATATCAATCTGAGATACCAATAATATAGAAAGAAGATCACCATATATCAAAAGAAAGAGTTTCAGTAGAGAAATTTTCAAAAGATATATGGTGATTTTTAATACCAATGTATGCAATAGAAGCTGCCAGTGGCAGGTTCTATGTATGCAAGAGATACAAATATTTTTCAAAATTAACGCCTTCGTTTACCGGAACATGTTCTTCTACAGAATCAATTAATGATTTTTCAAGAAAAGAACCTGCGGTCTGCATCATTTCCGTAAGGGAAATATCTCTGGCAAGTCCGCCTGTGATGCAGGAAGCAAAGAGATCACCCGTACCGGAATAACTTCCGTTGCAACAGGGATATGCCGAAAGAAAATGTGAAGAGCCATCTAGCAGGAGATTTCCAATCTTATGAACTCCGTCATCTGCAGTAAAATGAATACCAGTGATGAGGACCTTTTTTTCATGATCCTTTGTCAAAGTCTGCCCTGCATCCTTAAATCGTGAAATGAGCTGCTGTATAGACAGAGACGGATCCTGCAGGCTGTTATAATCTATATCCGTCAGCAGACAGAATTCGGTAAGGTTAGGAGTGATAACATCTGCACGTGCGACAAGTTCTTTCATAGCAGTCAGAAGCCCGGAAGTATACATATCATAGGTAACGCCATCGTCTCCCATTACAGGATCGACCAGAAGAAAGGTGTCTGCTGTCTGGAAAGTATCCAGAAAGTGCATGATCTGTTCAATCTGGCAGACACTGGCAACATAACCGGTATAGATTCCGGAAAAAGAAGTGCCTAGTTTCTTCCATTCCTGGCGGAAATAATCCATCTTATCGGTAAAATCATAACAGTAGTAGCTGGGGTATTCTGTTTGTGAACTTAAAATGGCGGTAGGGAGTGGACAGGCCTGGATTCCCATCGCAGATAATACGGAGATGGCAGCAGTCAGGGAACAGCGTCCAAGTCCGGACAGATCATTGATTACAGCAACTTTTTTTGTCATAAAGAAATCCTCATTTTCTAATGTATTGTAAATATGTAATAATTATACCATTATAAAAAGAAGAAAAAAACGGCCAGAGAAAAGGAAGACTTGCAGGCCACCAGAGCTTAAAAAAATAATTTGAAAAATTTTAAAAAAGTTGTTGACAGATAGAAAACGTTGCGCTATAATTAATTTCGTTGCTGAGGTACATAAATAACTGAAGCAAACAAATATAATATGTGCGCGTAGCTCAGCTGGATAGAGCGTCTGGCTACGGACCAGAAGGTCGGGAGTTCGAATCTTCTCGCGCACGCTGAATGAGAATGCTGCAGAATGGTTAATTTATCATTTTGCAGTATTTTTTTAATAAATTTTATTAAAATAAGGACATCCGGAAGCTCTGTTCCATTCCCGCTTCCGGATGTCCTTTTCCCTTAATATAATCCGTTGCTGTACACATTTGAAGCATTGGATACTGCCATCAGCAAATCCACCGCTTTTATGGGATCAGCCGTATGAAACCGGCTGGTAACTGCATCCACCATTTCCACCCCGGGAATAGACGCCGACACAAGAGAGTAACCGGAATATTTATAAGTGATTTCCACATCCAGCTCCTTCAGAGCCACCGGAGGTACTTCACGGCAGCCTTTTACCATCTTTTCAGCCGCTTCTTTTATCCTGCGGGCGCTCACTTCGGGATGAAGGCAGTCGGCGCAGCTCCAGTTCACGGCTTTCTTTGTGACAGCATATCCAATGGCCGGATTCCACTCCTTTACTTCCTCCTGCAGGCAGTCATCTCCGGAAACCAGGATGACAGGTACTCCGTAAGATCCCGCCAGAGCGGCGTTTATGGCAAATTCCCCTGCGGGCCTTCCATTATAGCTGATGTTCTGGAAAACGCCGCCGCTTATCGTATGGGAAAGCACGCCGCCGGAGCCGCTGCGGCTGTGGTAGCCGATAAACATTGCTCCGTCAAAGCTGGCATCCAGGCCGCACATCATCATCTGAGGCTTGGGGTAGCCGGAAATCAGCCGGGCTGCCGGATGAATATCCTCGATGCACAGGTTTCGCATAGTGCCGTGGGCATCATTTACCACGATTTCCTCCGCGCCTGCCAGCAGGGCTCCCTCAATCGCCGCATTCACATCACCGGCCATCAGCTTCCTTCCTCTTTCGTATTCCTCCGCTCCCGGCGACAGGAATTTTTTGTGGGTAATACCGGATATTCCTTCCATATCCGCAGAAATATATATCTTCATATCAACTTATCCTCCTTGATAACCGTCTATTCCTTATCATATATCCTGTGTCCGGTTTCCTTTCCGTCCTTCCAGGATATGTCCACACATTTTCTGCCCTTGATGCAGAGTCCTTTCACATAGCCTTCCTTAAACTGTGCGGGAAGGGCCGGAAGCAAAGTCACGCTGCCGCCTCTGTCCTGTACCAGCATGTTTGCGATTCCGGCAGTCCCGCCAAAGTTGCCGTCGATCTGGAACGGGGGATGGGCATCCCACAGATTTGGATAGGTGGAACGGGTGAGCAGGGTACGCAGATACTCATAGGCTTTTTCCCCGTCCTTAAGCACCGCAAACAGATTGATGATCCATGCGCAGCTCCAGCCGGTATGCCCGCCGCCGTTTTCCAGCCGGTGCATGAGAGATACCCGGCAGGCTTCCGTCAGCTTTGCATCCCCTGCGAATACCTCCGCCGGGAACAGGCCATACAGATGGGAGGCGTGGCGGTGGCCGGGTTCCGGCTCTTCATATTCTTCATGCCATTCCAGAAGCTGTCCGAAGCTTCCCGTGCGGAAAGGAGCAAGGCGGGGCATTTTCTCACAGATTTCTCTGTAAAGCGCATCCTGTGTGCCGAGGATTTCACAGATTCTGCAGTAATGGGTGAAGACTTCTTTCACAATGGCCATATCCATGGCAGAAGCATAGGTGAGACCGGTGATCTGCCCATCCGGAAGACGGAACTGGTTCTCCGGTGAGGTGGAAGGGCAAGTCACCCATTCCCCCTGGTATTCCACCAGCCAGTCGTTGAGGAACAGCGCCGCTTCCCGGATAATGGGGGCGGCTGTATTTTTCAGATACTCTTCGTCCCCGCTGTACTCATAGGCCCGGAAAATCTCCTGTGTCAGCCAGGCGCCTCCCATAGGCCAGAAGGCCCAGTTCACACAGCCGTCTTCCCCTGCTTTTTCTCCCTGAGGCACACCCACGGGACTCGTATTGCCCCAATAATCCACATTATGGTGGGCAACGCTTCCTCTGCAGTGATAATTGACCGCAGCCGTTTTCTTTCCTTCCTCGCTGACCCTCTCCACAAACCGGATATAAGGTTCCAGGCATTCCTCCAGGTTACAGCTTAACGCATGCCAGTAATTCATCTGGGTATTGATATTGATGGTCCAGTTGCTGCTCCAGGGCGCGCGCAGCTCCCAGCTCCAGATCCCCTGAAGGTTGGCAGGAAGGCTCCCTTCCCGTGAGGAAGCGATGAGCAGATATCTTCCGTACTGGAAAAAAAGACCGTAAAGTCCATTATCCTCTTCGCCCTTTTTCAAAAGCTCCAGCCGTTCCTCCGTAGGGAGATCTTTCTGTTCGCCCAGGTACAGTTCCACTTTATCGTAAATGCTGCGATAATCCTGGATATGCGCCGCTTTCAGGGCTTCGTAATCCATATTGTCAGGAAGCACAGGCTGCCTCATGGCAGAGAGCATCAGCAGGCAGCGGGATGCGCCGCTGACATGGAGCATTTCCCCTTCTTCCCTGACTTGTCCGTCACAGGAAACCACCCGGAATTCTGCATTCACCTGCATTCCCTTTGTTCCCTGGACAACGGAGCCTTCCCTCTCCGGAAGATAGGAAGGATCCACATGCTCCGGACAACGGCCCGTGACCTGCAGCGCCCCGTCCTCCGCGCTGACAGCGAGGCAAAGCTGAGATATAAAGGAAATCGTAAAATCCATAACCGGTTTATCCGCAGTGAGCAGGACAAATATAGCTTTTGCAGGATAACTTGCAAAATACTCCCGCTGATAATGCACTTCATTGCAGGTATAGGAAACCTGTGCCACCGCGTTTTCCAGATCCAGCTGTCTCCGGTATCCTTCCGCTTTCCCTTCTTTGCCGCTTCCATATGCAAACTTCAGTTTCAGATTTCCCAGAGGAAGGTAGGATTCATTGTATTCCCCCAGCATATTGTTCTGTATCAGCCGCTCCGCCTCTTTATTCTTTCCTGAAAAAACAAGGCTTCTTACTTCTTCCAGACAGTCGGCCGCCTTCGCATTATTCTTATCCTTATAATAACCGGACCACACACTCTCTTCGTTCAGGCCAAGGATTTCTTCCTCCGCACCGCCCAGAATCATCGCCCCCAGGCTTCCGTTCCCGATAGGCAGGCTCTCTTCCCAGCGTTCCGCACTTTTTTCATACCAAAGCATCATTTCCTTCATCTCTTTTCCTCTCTTCCCTGCGCCGTTTTTTCAGACACGCAGAATATCCATCAGCTCTTCCTTCGTAAAGGACGCCATTCCCATTTCTTCCCCTCCCAGGATTTTATCTGCCAGTTCCTTCTTTTTCTCCTGAAGAGACACTATCTTTTCTTCAATCGTCCCTTTGGCGATCAGCTTGTACACTGTCACCACGTTCTGCTGCCCGATCCGGTGCGCCCGATCGGTCGCCTGATTCTGAACCGCAACATTCCACCAGGGATCAAAATGGATGACGATATCCGCCGCCGTCAGATTCAGCCCGGTTCCTCCTGCCTTCAGGGAAATGCAGAACACCTGGGTTTCATCTTTGTTAAAGCTTTCCACCAGTTCCAGCCTCTTCAGCTTCGGCGTGCTTCCATCCAGGGCATAAAAGCTTATATCCTCTTTCACCAGTTCCTGCTTCAGCCGTTCCAGCATGGAGGTAAACTGGGAAAAAAGCAAAACCTTATGTCCGCCCTCCGCCGCATTGCGTATCAGCTCCAGGCAAAGCTGCATTTTAGCAGAGCCCCCTGCATATCCTTCAAAAAGCAGGCCGGGATCACAGCAAATCTGCCGCAGCTTGGTAAGCTCCGCCAGTACCTGGATCTGCTTACCGGCAAATTCCTGTTCTGTCTGTTTGGAGAGGACCGCCAGAAGCCGCTGGACATGCGCATCATAAAGGCTGCTCTGTTCGTCCTCCAGGACGGCCACCATATTTTTCTCGATTTTATCCGGCAGATCGGTGAGCACATCCTTTTTCAGCCTTCGTAAAACAAAGGGACGTATCATCCGGTGAAGCCGCTCCGCCGCTTCCTCATCCCCGCCGGTCACAACCGGGGTTTCCAGCTCCTCACGGAAACGCCCGTAGGCAAAAAGGAAGCCCGGCATCAGGAAATCAAAAATACTCCACAGCTCGCTGAGACGGTTTTCCACCGGCGTGCCGGTGAGGGCAAGGCGGAAACCTGCGGACACCTGCTTCACCGCCCTGGATGCCTGTGTGGAATGGTTCTTGATGAATTGGGCTTCATCGATTACCTCACAGGCAAAGCTCATTTTTTCGTAAAGGAGGATATCCCTGCGCAGAAGGTCATAGGAGGTGATCACCACTCCCTTTCCCTGTGCTTCCACGCGCTTGAGCAGCTCCTCCCTTTCCTTTACATTTCCGGCAGCCGTATAAACAGGAAGCGCCGGGGCAAATCGTTCCAGCTCGCTTTTCCAGTTATAAACCAGTGACGCCGGACAGACAATCAGCCAGGGCCTGCCCGGATTTTCCCCGCTCTCCTTCCATTCCGACAGGAGAAAAGCGATGACCTGCAGAGTCTTTCCCAGGCCCATATCATCCGCCAGGATGCCTCCGAAGCCGTTGGCCTTCAGCGTTTTTATCCACAAAAATCCCTGTTTCTGATATCCCCGCAGAATATTGTCCAGTTCACCGGGGATTTCAAAATCATTGTCCTCCACCGTTTTCATATTCCGGACAAGAGAACGGAAGCTCTTGTTTTTCTGAAGGGCCAGGCCGCTGTTTTCCTTCAGGCTGCTGTCCAGATACATGGCACGGTAACGGGGGATTTCCGCCTTTCCGTCCTTCAGGGACGCATCGGTAATCTGAAGCTCCTGCTTCAGCCTGCCCAGCGTGCGGATTCCCTCGTCGCTCAAATCCACGAAGCTGCCGTTTTTCAGCCGGTAATACTTCTTGCGCCTGTCGTACCTGGACAGGATATCAACCAGCTGATCCACCGGCATCTCCTCCGACTGCAGCGTGAGCTCCAGCAGCTCCCCTTCCAGGGAAACGCCCACCGACACATGGGGCGCGGGCAGTATCTTCATATTTCTGACAGAATCCGATATATAGACGTCACACAGCTCCTGAAGCCTGGGAATGCCTTCCTGAAGAAAGGTAAAAAGCCGCTCCTCATTTTTCTGGATCACCATCTGATGCTTTTCGGGATCATAAGCGTCAAAAAAGGCACTCACCAGCCCCGCCATCTTCATTTCCCTGTGCGCATCCCGCCTGTCCGCCAAATTAAAATTTTCATAGAGATTATGCTTTTCTTCCCCATAGACCGAGTATAACTCGCAGGTAAGCAGATCCCTCTGGGGCGCATCCAGGTAAATTTCAAATACAGCCTCCTCCGGCAGATATTCCTCCGGTATAAAGTTCTGCATTTTCACCTCAAAATGCTCCTGCAGCACCGGAAGCATGTCCCTTGTAAAGGCCGGGAGCTCGTCCGCCGCCACATAAAGCCCGTTCTTTCCGAAGCTTTCCATGTAAAGAAGGAACTCGCGCACCTCCTCTATCCGTTCTCTGTCCGTTTTCCAGACAATCCCGTCATCAAAAAAGTAACCGTACCTGTTTCCGGTAACAAACTGCATACGCTGCAGCTTTATGGAAATCCCTGTCTTATCTCCATTGATTTCCAGAAGCCGCTCCGGCTCCCCTTCCCGGATTTCCCATTCCCGGCTGCTTTCCTCATCCACTGCTCCAAAAAACGGGGCTGCCTGTGCCGCCTCCAGGAATTCATCCGCCTGATCCCCTGCTATATTCAGTTCCCTCTTATATACCGTGGACAAATAATTTCCTAAATAGCTGCTTCCTTTCAGAAGCGTAAACTGCAGGAACCGCACCATGGGCCTGCTCTCCGGTGCAAAGGCCTCCGGATGATGGTAGAATTCCAGCTCCCTGCCATAGCTTACACGCTCATTCCTTGCCACCGCATTCACGAAATCACCGATATTTTTCAGCACATACATCCGGGTGTTCCCAATCCGGAATTCTGCCTTCATGCTTCCCCCGGTCAGCTTGAAATGGGGCTCCAGCCTTACCTTCCCCAGGATTTCCTGCTGCATCAGGTTTACCTTATCCTTCATCACGTACTGCCCCAGGATCCCATCGAAGCCATAGGTGGAGGTACGCACGGAGGGCGCTGCCGCTCTGCTCACAGGCAGGATCCGGGACGAGGCCTTACCTGTTCTGCGCTCCTCCAGATAAGTGAGCAGCACCGCCGCACAATGCTTGCAAAGCCCGGCATAGGTATAAAAAGCGGGGCACTCGCACTCATATTCCAGGATTTCCCGGTAGTCTTCATCTATTTTAATCTTTACTTCATAAAGATTTCCATGACTGCCGTTCACATTGGCTTCCATGGAAATTACCTCGAAGCCGTCTTCTTTTCCCTTTGTCCACTGCAGATTGCGCACGGAGCCCCTCCGGCTCAATTCCTCTCCCTTTTCAAAGGTCGTCTTATGGCATTCCCGACGGATATCTGTCCGACTCAGCATAATCTCGGTTTCCTCCGCTGTTTTCATGTTTTCCCTGACTGGTCCCGCTACTGTAAGAACCGGATTTATCATACCATTTTCTGAAGGAAATATCCATCCTGTAAAACCAAAGGTTGAGGTTACGTCCGGATCCCTATATAATTGGGGTGAGAACAAAAAAACGCAGATCTGCTGCCGAAAGCAGCAAAAAGGAGACAGATCGGGCATGGACGGCAGAATATTACTTGTAGATGATGAAAAAGATATCGTGGATTTGTTGGAAAATGTCCTGACAGAGGAAGGCTTTTCTTTGATCCAAAAAGCGTATACCGGTACCGAAGCCATAAGGCTGTGCAGGGAATATAATCCCGACATCGTCATTCTGGATATCATGCTCCCGGACCTGGACGGCCTGGAGGTATGCCGAAAGATACGGGAATTCTCTTACTGCTCCATCCTGTTCCTTTCCTCCCGAAACGACGATATTGATAAAATATTGGGCCTGGCCTGCGGGGGAGATGATTATATCACCAAGCCCTTCAGCCCCCGTGAGATGGTGTACCGCGTCAAGGCACAGCTGAGGCGTCAGCAGTATCAGAACGCGGTTCCGTCCCATGCCGGAGGACTGCTGACGGCAGGGCCTCTCACCCTGGATGAGGAAAGCTGCCGGGCCTATAAGGACGGGCAGGAGCTCAGCCTTACCGGACGGGAATTCCTGCTGCTCGCCTGTCTTATGGAAAATGCGGACCGGATTCTCTCCAAAGAAAGGCTTTACGAACATGTATGGGGGGAATACAGCAGCATCTGTGACAATACCATAATGGTCCATATCCGGCACCTGAGGGAAAAGCTGGAGGATAACCCTTCCGTTCCCCGTCTGCTGATCACGGTAAAGGGCCTGGGCTATAAATTAAAGAAAAAGGTGGACTAATCTGCATGAAAAGCTCCGGTTACCGTTCCATTTTCCATATTTACCTGATTTTTTTCCTCTCCCTTTTCGGCGCCCTGACGGCGGCAGTCATTCTTTCCTTTCTCCTCTTTTCCCTGCAAAAGCCGGATGGCTCTCTTGTAAGAAGCGACTGGCCCAGAAAGTTCACGGAACAATTCGGGGAACAGATTGTTTTTACAGACGGGAAGCCGCTGCTGCTCCAGTCAGGAATGGAATTATTGCAGGAAGAAGGAATCGGATTCCAGATCCTGGATGCTTCGGGCCGTGAGATTTACAGCTTCCAACGGCCGGAATATGCTCCCGGCGTCTATTCTGCACCGGATCTGCTGCTTCTTTTCTCAGAAGGACAGACGCAGGACGGACAGGGGATTTGTTTTGCCTCCCCATTGTCCGGTGATTATTGCTGCCTTCTCTATTTTCCCATAAAGGTATCCAGGGCCACCATGTATCTGAACGGACAGCGTTTTACCGGCGGGAAAACAGTTATTCTGGCTGCGGCTGCCATTCTCTTTCTCATCATCCTTTTTTCCGGCCTTGCCTATGGTGTATTCACCACGCGGAGCATGAACCGGCTGATCACCTCCATCCGGGAAATCGCCGCCCGCAGCTATCTGCCCGTCAGCGGCGGCGGCGTCTTCCGTGATCTCTACGACAGCATGAACCGGCTGGACAGGGAAATCCGCACAAGCGACCGGCTGAGGGAACAGACCGAAAGGATGCAGGAAGAATGGATCGCCAACATCACCCATGACCTGAAAACTCCCCTGTCCCCCATCCGGGGCTATGCGGAGCTGATGCAGGAGCCCGATTCCGCCAAGCAGGAGCAATACGGCCAATATGCGCGGATTATCCTGAAAAACACGTCCTACATGGAAGCGCTCATCGATGACCTGAAGCTGACTTATCAGCTGAAGAACGGAATGGTTCCCATGAAAAAAGAGGAGCAGAACCTTGTCCGTTTTCTCAGGGAGCTTGTCATTGATATCTTGAATACTCCCGAGTATGAACAACGCAGGATTCTCTTTACCTGCACCCGGGAAACCATCCTTTTTTCCTTCGTTCCCACTCTCCTGACGCGTGCTTTCCGGAACCTTATCCTGAATGCCTTTCTCCATGGGGAAGCGGAGACAGAGGCTGCCCTGCATATCTGCCAGGAGGGGACTGTGATTCAGATAACCGTCTCCGACAACGGAAAAGGAATCCCTGAAAAGGATCAGGAAAATCTCTTCCGCCGCTATTACCGGGGAACCGGAACGGATGAGAAAACGGAGGGAACCGGCCTGGGGCTTGCCATTGTAAAAAATATCGTTTCCATGCACAAAGGTACCATCTCCGTTTCCAGTATTCCCGGAACGGGAACGGCCTTTCATATACGCTTTCCTCTGTCTTAAGGTTAATTAAGGTTGCCTGAAAATCCGGTTAAGGTTGGCAGTTTATCATGACTCTATGATAACTGACAACCTTTTTTGTTTATCTTTAGGAGGTGCAACCTTGAATATTGTCCTGAAATACATCCTCACCAATTTAAAAGAACGGAAACTGCGGACAGCAGTCATGCTGCTTTCCATTCCCTTGTCCTCCATGCTTCTGTTCGTTTCCTTTTCCATCGGCGAATCCTATGAAAGCGCACAGCAGAAAATGGCCAGAGGGATGGCCGGAAGCGCCACACTTGCTGTTTCATCCGCTGACGGCACAGGCCTGGTGCCGGCCGATGCCATACCCGCCCTTCCCTCCATCCGGGCAAGTGCAGGGGTTCTGGAGGCATCCGCCCTTTATAAGGAAAATGGTTATTATGAAACCATTGATCTGGTAGCCGCCCCATTGTCCCAGCTGAATCAAATCAATCCGCCCCGCTTAAAAAACGGCGGAGAACTTTCCGGTTTTTCCGGCAGCAGGATCCTCTTACCCGATCGGTTTACCTCCAAATACGGGATAGAAAAGGGGGATACCATCACCCTGCAGATAAAGGGAAATCCGATAAGCTTTGAAGTGGCGGATATCGCTTCCTACGATACGGTTTTCCTGCGTCACACAAGAGGAGCGACCGCCCTTCTTCCTCTGGAAACCCTTTCCGGACTATTGGGAGAAGGGGAAGGCTTCAGCCGGATTTTGCTGGAACCGGCTGACGGCGTTTCCACAGCCAGCCTGAAGCAGGAGCTGGAAGCCGCTCTGCCGGACGGAGCATACCGCGTGACGGAAATCGTGAATGAAGCCCGTATCGCTGCGGATGCAAGACAGAAATCCATGCCCTTTTTCCTGATCAGCTTTTTCTCGCTGACCATGAGTGTCTTCATCATATTCAGCAGCTACAAGGTCATCACCCTGGACAGGCTGCCCGTCATCGGCACCTTCCGCAGCATCGGCGCAACCCGGAAAACCGTTTCCCGTATTCTACTGCTGGAAAGCCTCCTGTATGGCTGCGCAGGCGGACTGCTGGGCATACCGCCCGGAATCCTGGTACTGTATTTCCTCCTTCAGGGCATGGGGGAAAACCTGTCCCAGGGAATGGAAATTCCCATAGTCATCTCTGTATACGGCCTTTTCAGTTCCTTTGCCGTCGCGGTAACCGTCTCCCTTCTCAGCGCCTGGATTCCTGTACACAGGGCCAGCCGCCTGCCGGTAAAGGAAGTGGTTCTCGGAAATGTGGAAGAAGAACCGGTTTCCCGCCCACTCGTCCTGATTACAGGCGCCGCCCTGTTTTTTCTGTCCGTCATCCTTCCCAAAGCCGTTCCGGAGAACCTGCTTTATCCGGCAGGCGCCCTTTCCCTGCTCGGACTTCTCTGCGCGGCGATCATGCTCATTCCGCTGCTGACCAACGCGGCGTCACGCAGCCTGGAATTCCTTTATGGCTTCTTTCCCGGCAATGAATGCAGACTGGCCGCCAGGAACATGCGTGACAACAAGAATGTCACCCAGAATGTCACCCTCCTGTTCATCAGCATATCTGCCGTCATCGTCATCCGTGTGGTGGGAAGCTTTGTGACCACCTATGTGAGCGATGTTTTCAACGGCGCAGAACTGGAAGGCTTCGCGGACGGAATGATAGATCAGGCCTTTGTCGATGAGGTGAAGGCAATGGACGACGTGGAAAAGGTACTCCCTCTCTATGTCTTTAACGGAAAGCTGCAGGGGAACGGCATTCCTTTTTCCCGTCTGGAGGCCACTTCCAATCTGGAATGGTATAACACCATGTTCGCCCTCCATTACACCGGGCAGGAAGAAAAAGAACAGGCCGAAGCAGTTTTTGGTTCCGGCCGGTCGATTATCCTGAGTGAAGACAGGATGAAGCAGGCCGGCTTATCCCCGGGCGATACCATCCGTTTATCCGACGGCGCTTCGGAAAAGGATTACACCGTGGCAGGAAGCTTTAAATCAAGGGCAACCGACGTGGAGGCGGTGATTCCCTCCGACTGTGCGGTCACTGATTTCAGCCCCTCCTCCTATGGTTTCCTGGCTTATACCGCCGCCGACCCGGAGGCAGTCATGATCCAGATCCGGGATCTGTTCGCAGATACTCCCAACTGGAGCCGTACGGTGGAAGAATTTAATACGGACGCCCTTTCTACCGTAGGCGCTTTCCTTCAGCCCATGCACAGCATGACCTACTTTATCTTACTCCTGGCCGCCATAGGCGTAATCAACAACCTTCTGATTAACTATATGCAGAAACGGCGGAGCATCGCCATGTATAAGTCCGTGGGCTTAAGCTGCCGTCAAAACAGGAAAATGACCCTGACCGAAGGCTTCTCCTCCGGTCTGCTGGGGGCTTTGATCGCCATGTTTGTTTCCTACCAGGAAATACAAACGATCTTTCTGGTAGCCGGCCCGAAAATATCCATGGTTCCCAGACTGGAGGCCTCTTCCTTCCTGACCGCCGGTACGCTCGGAATCCTGGTAACCCTGCTCGGTTCTGTCGTCCCTATCTGGAAAAGCCGCAGGATGAATCTGATCGAAGAAATAAAATTTGAATAAGAAAGCGAAGGTCTGGTATATGAAAGCATTGGAAAAAAACATCGCCATAGAAGGCAGGCATCTCGTCAAAGATTTCAATCCCGGCGGGGCTGCCACGAAGGTACTCAAAGATGTATCTCTGCAGATAGCACAGGGGGAATTCGCCTCCATCATGGGCCCGTCCGGTTCCGGGAAAAGCACGCTCCTCTATATCCTGGGCGGCCTGGATACCCCCACATCAGGATCCGTCCTGCTCAACGGCACCGATATTTCCCGGTTTGACGACGAGAAAATGAGCCGGATCCGCCGTCAGAAAATCGGATTTGTTTTTCAGTTTTATAATCTGATACCCAATCTGAGCGTGGAAGAAAATATCCTGCTCCCCCTGCTGCTTGACGGCAGGAAAAAACAGGATTATAAAAGCGACTTGGAATATATCCTGGAGGTTGTGGGACTCTCCCACCGCCGCAGGCATACGCCCCGGGAATTGTCCGGCGGCCAGCAGCAGCGGGTGGCTATCGCCAGGGCCCTGATCAGCAGACCGGAAATCCTCTTTGCCGATGAACCAACCGGCAACCTGGATACAAAGACCGGAGAGGAAATTATGGCTCTTTTACAGGAGATCAACCAGACCAACGGGCAGACCATCCTTATGGTCACCCATTCTCCTGAAGCCGCCAAAAGCAGCAGCCGGATTATAACGGTGCGGGACGGTGTTATCTGTTAATCCGCCGCCTGCCGGAACACGGAAGCAATAAACGGACAGGGGGGAGGGGCTGCCCCTTCTCCCCTATCCGTTTTGTTTCATCCAGGCAAGCACCTCATCCCAATCCCTGACCTTTGTATTTTGCATCCAGTCATAGAAAAGGCCTTTCAGCCTGTCCGCCGTCTCTTTTTCTTCCGCCGCGATATCATGCAGCTCCGTCCTGTCCCTGTCCATATCATACAGTTCAAACGGACCCGGATATTTCCTGACCAGCTTATACTTTCCCAGACGGACGCCGCAGTTTCCTTCATGCTCCCAGTAAATCGGCCTTTCCCGTTCCCATTCCCTTCCCTCTTCCACATTCCCGGCAAAACTCACCGCCAGGCTTTCCCCCTGAAGGGGAATCAAGGTCTTATCCCCTTTTTTATCAGGGTACCTTCCTCCCGCCAGTTCCAGGAGCGTGGGAAAGATATCGATAAAATGCACCGGTGTATGCCGCAGAACCCCCTTTTCCCGGATTCCTTTCTTCCACTGCACCACAAAGGGAGACGCAATCCCGCCCTCATGGATCCAGTGCTTGAACAGGCGGAAAGGCGTATTGCTCACATTGGCCCAAGGAAGGCCGTAGCTGATGTATGTATCTTCTCCGCCGGGACGTTTCCTCGTCTGGTTTCCCACAGCCACAGTCCTGCCGTCCAGGGTCATGCCTTCCGCAAAATTCATCACCCAGCCGTCCGGCGGAAGCTCCTCGGCACAGGCTCCGTTATCCGAAAGGAAAAGAAATACCGTATCCTCCTCTTCCCCGGTATCCTGCACCGCTTCCATTATCTGCCCCACCGCTCTGTCCATTTCCATCACCTGGGCGGCATACACTGCCATCTTGATATCCTCCCAGTCTTTCTCCTCCATGCTGTCCCAATCCGGAGACTCCGCATCCCTCGGCGACATATCCCAGATGTCCCGGACAAGCCCCATCTCCACCTGTCGGCGGTACCGCTGTCTGCGGATCTCATCCCAGCCGCACAGATAAGAGCCTTCCCGTTCCCGGATATCCTTTTCCCTGGCATGCAGGGGCCAGTGGGGCGCATTGAATGCCACATAAAGGAAATACGGATTCCCGCCGCCGGAAAACTGCCTGATATATTCACAGCTTTTTTCCGCTATTTTTTCCGTATAGTAAAAATCCTCGGAAGGCTTTACAGAAAGCCATTTCCCGTCCTCCGTCAGGGTGACCGGATTATAATAATTCCCCGCGCCCTCCAGCGTGCCGTAAAACCGATCAAATCCTCTTTGAAGGGGGGTGGGATAGCCTTCCTGCCCTGCTATGCTTCCGGCTTCCTCCCGGTGTCCGTACTCGCCTCCCACATGCCACTTTCCCACCATTCCTGTCCGGTAACCGCAGTTTTTCAGTCCTTCCGCCAGGGTAAGGCAGTTTTCATTCAGATAGCCCTGATATTCGGGAATCCCGATATTGCCGGTCATGTGCCCCACCCCCGCCTGATGAGGGTACAGCCCTGTCAGAAGGGACGCGCGGCTCGGACAGCATCTCGCGTTGCTGTACATCTGGGTATAGCGCAGACCGCAGGCCGCCATGCGATCGATACTGGGCGTCGGTATTTCAGAACCATAGCACCCGATATCGGAAAATCCCATATCATCTGCCAGAAACAATATTATATTAGGTCTTTTTTCCTCTTTCATAAGCCCCTTCCCTTATTCCATGGCTTCCTCAGCCGCTTTTTCAAACAGCAGGTCAATCTCTTCCGGCGTCAGCTCTCTTCCCGTATATTCACGGAACCGCGCCTGGAAATCCTTCTGCCAGCTTTCGGCATTAAAAAGCGCTGTCAGGGCCACCCCGGATTTTTCCGGATTATCCGAAGCATGCCGGATTTCCTGTATAAGCCGCCCGGCACGCTCTCCTTCATAAAATTTCTGCATCTGGAAATTGGCCCAATAATGGAACTTTCCCCTTATGGAACCATGATAAGGCTCATAGGGAACCGGCACAAAATCCCCGTTTCGGATATTGCCTTCCGGCCCGCATTCCTGTTCGTAAAGCAAGGCTTCCCTGCGCAGGCGGCATACTGTGTTCCGGATACGCCCTTCCTTTTCCTCCGCCAGGTTATGCTCTTCCCCGCCGTCATCCCTCATATCGTACAATTCTTCATCCCCGCCGTTGTAATGGAAAACATATTTATACCTGTCATTCCTGCACATCACCCAGCGCCGGTATCCCAGGCCGGAAGAAGAAAACTGGAATTCCCGATCGTTCTTCTCCGCCAGCCGGAAAAGGGATTCTCCCCGCAGCTCCCCGTCCGGATAAGCAAGTCCACAGACATCCAGACAGGTGGGCAGCAGATCGAAGCTATCCACAAAGCCTCCGATTTTTCTTCCTCCCGCAAGCCTCTTTGGATAACGCAGAAGCAAAGGCACGCGCACAGAGCCTTCATAAGCCAGTTCTTTACTGTAATACCCCTTATCCTGCAGCATTTCCCCATGATCGGAGGTGAAAATGATAAGCGTATTATCAAGAAGCCCTTTTTCCCGCAGAGTGTCCAGAATCTTTCCCACCGCCATATCCACCATGCTCACAGCCGTATAATAGGCTTTCCTTATCGCTTCCTTCTGTTCCCTGCTGTCCCAATCCCCGAACCAGGGATTCGGCTCATTGCCGTCCATCGGCATCCGGGAACGGGGAACCGGCTCCGGAATCACAGCCTCCCTGTACAGGCCGTCCAGCTCTTTCGGAATATTCCAGGGCGGATGCGGCTGAATGAACCCGCACATCAGGAAGAACGGCTCCTCTCCGTTTTCTTCCAGCCACTGTATGCTTCTGTCAGCCACCCACATGGTCCCGTGATCCTCAAGCTTCTGAACCGAATTCTGCGGTACATGATACAAAAGCGGCCTGACCCCATGCTGGTTCTGGATATCCCCAAGCCCTTTCTCCTTCAGATACTGCAGATACTGATCATCCTGCCTTCTTTTGGGCAGTTCCTCCATCAGGTACATTTCCCCGAAGCCATGATGCTCCCTTGCAGGGAAAAAATGCATTTTCCCTACCGCCGCCGTCCTGTAGCCGTTTTCGCTGAAAATACGGGGAAGGGTGGGCGTGTCATAATTATCGATGGGCTTTTCTTCCAGATTGGTATAATAGCCATGATCCCGGCCCGGACGCCCTGTAAGCAAATCATGCCTGCATGCCATACATACCGGGTTCGTGGAATGGCACTGTTCAAAAAGAACCCCTTCCCCGGCCAGCCGATCCAGATTCGGGGTATGCATATGGGGAAAGCCTGCCGCCCCGATAGTATCATACCGCTGCTGATCCGAAAGAAGCAGCAGCACATTGGGCCTTTTCTTCGTTTTTTCTTCCATCCTGTTCTCCTTTTTATAAGCTTTGCCGCCGCTCATCCCTTGACTGCCCCTATCATAACCCCTTTTTCAAAGTATTTCTGTACAAAAGGATAGACACAGAGGATGGGCAGAGTGGACACAATAATTACCGCATATTTTACCTGATCCGCACTGTCCTGGGCATAGCCTCCCTGAATCCCTCCGTTTCCTCCCGAAAAGGCTTCATTCAGAAGCAGTATCCTGCGCAGAACGATCTGCAGCGGATCGTTGGCTCCGTTGTTATTAAAAATCAGGGCGTTAAAATAATCATTCCAATGGGCTACCGCATAATACAGGAGCAGAACGGATATCAGCGCCTTGGACAGCGGAAGCACTACCTTCGTGAAATAAGAGACATGAGAGCACCCGTCCAAAATGGCCGCCTCATATAAATCCTCCGGTATGGAATTGGAGATAAACGTCCTCGCTATGATCAGATTATAAATATTAATCGCCATATATACAATCAATATCGCTTTGGTGCTTATCAGATGCAGGGAGCTTACCGTCATATAAAGCGGCACCAGACCGCCGCTGAAGAACATGGTAAAAACAAAATAAAGCATCACCTTATCCGCCATGCGGAAATCCTTACGGGAAAGGGCATAGGCCGCAGGCAGCGTCACCGCCATATTCAGCATGGTTCCGGCTGTCACATAGAGAATCGTGTTAGCATACCCCTTCCAAATCCTCGCATCGTTCAGAATCTGTTCATAGCCGTAAAAACGGATATCCTTCGGAAGGAACGTAACCTTTCCCAGATTGACCAGGTTGGAATTGCTGACAGAGGCGATAACGACAAACCATAGGGGATATGCGATAATGATAAAAATCACAATGCTGAGCACAATAACGGCAGCGGAAAAAATGGTATCCGGCCAGTAAATCTTTTTTCTTTTTGTTTTCAATTTTTATCCTTTCTGTCTGCGTCTTTCCCGCAGACGTAAATGCAGATATCAGCTACAGCAATCCGTTTCCGGTCGTCCTCTTGGCGATATGGTTGGTCACCAGCAGGAATAAAAAGTTGATTATGTTATTAAAAAGCCCTACCGCAGCGCCGAAGGAAAACTGGGATGATTTGATTCCCACAGAATATACATAGGTGGAAATCACCTGGCTCGCCCCCAGATTCAGACTGTTCTGCATCAGATAGATTTTATCAAAGCCCACCGCAAGGATATGTCCCATATTCATAATCAGCAGAATGATAACCGTGGGAAGAATTGCCGGGAAATCGATATTCCACATGGTCTGCCATTTATTCGCCCCGTCAATTCTGCAGGCATCATACAGCTGGGTATCCACGGAAGACAGCGCGGCGATATAGATAATGCTGTTCCACCCCATACTCTGCCATACCCCCGACAGCACATATACCGGAACGAAAGCCTTTTCCGAACCCAGAAGGTTGGTATTTTCCGCCGCCAGATGAATGCTTTTCAGGAAATTCCCCACCACGCCGCTGTCATTTGCCAGCATAATATTAAGCATCGATACCAGTACCACCACCGAAATAAAATAAGGGATATAAACCGTGGTCTGCACCGTACGTTTCCATTTTTTATTTCTGATCTGATTGATCATCATAGCCAGGATGATCGGGGCCGGAAAACCCACAATAATGCTGACCGCAGAGATCACAAACGTATTTTTCAGGGTCGTAAGGAACATGGGGCTGGAAAAATACTGATTAAAATATTTCATCCCCACAAACTCCCCTCCGGTAATTCCCGCCAAAAAGCTGTATTCCCGGAACGCCAGCTGCATTCCGTACATCGGTATATAGCAGAAAATAAATACATATATAACAGCCGGGAAAAGCATGAGCCACAGCTGATAATTCTTTTTCCAGTATTTTGCCTTCCTTTTCATAGCACGCCTCTCTTTACATGCGGGACTGTCCCTTTCCAGTGAAAAAGGAACAGTCCCTGCAGGATTATTTATTCAGATATTCCTCAAATGCCGCCTGGCGGATTTCCAATATCTGAGGAAGTCCCGCGTCATTCACATTCTGCACATAGGTATCCCAATCCTTGTCAATATCCGATTCCCCGGTAAGCCACAGGGACCAATAATTATCAATAATGTTATTGATATTCGCCTGGGTAAGGGCCATGGTATTCTGATCCTCATCCGTATACTTCATAAACATCTGCGGATAATAGTCGGATTCCCCCATTTTATTCAGGACCGCATCATAGTCTTTTCTTTCTTCCACGGCAAAAGTCATATCCTGTGCCATTTCCAGCTCCGTACTTCTGCGGATATACATGGGGCCGTTCCCTGCGAAGGCATTCGTCCATTTCCAGGTACCCGGATCCATATCCGCATCCAGAGGAGGAAGCACCTTAAAGGAATGATCGCCTGTCTGCTCCACACAGCCATCCGTAATTCCCCCGAACAATACCTGTACACTGGCAGCCTCATCATAAAAGGTATCGATGAAACGCATGGCTGCTTCAGGATTTTTACATTTGGCGCTCATACAGATCCTGTTCGCGGACATATTCAGCCCGGAATAATCATTTCTCCAGCGGGTATCATAGGTTCCCGGCTCACAATCCACATCATAGGCAAGAGGGGCAAGCGGCACATACTGGGTATACAGCTTCGGCCCGAATTTATCGGTTTCTTCCCAGCCGAAGGCTACACCCACCAGAGCGTTTCCGTCCTCGTCGCCCCGGGACAGGGACTGGTAGGTGGAATAATCACTTGTCAGCGCTTTCTGGTTAATGAGTCCTTCCTTATACAATTCAGACATAAATCGGAGGAAATCACGGTATCTTTCATCCACCGCATAGCATTTCACCTTTCCGTCCTCCGCAAAATAGCCTTCCTGCCCCCAGTTTGTAAGCTGTATTCCCGTAGCTCCCAGCAGGTTCGTCAGGGAATAGGCGCTGTTGAACCATGCGTTGTTGCCTCCGTATGCATTAAAGTCCAGCGGGACCTCATCATCCGGATTCCCGTTTCCGTTGGCATCCTGCTCCTTAAAAGCTTTCAGAACCTCCTTAAGCTCCATAAAGGTTTCCGGCATTTCCAGCCCCAGATTATCCAGCCATTCCTTATTAATGAACATGACTGTATTCGTGGCCGGCCATTTCCCCTGGAATTTAGGTGTGGCAAATATTTTACCTTCCTTTGTCGTTGCCAGAATCCTGGTATCCGGTTCCTCCTCAAACATCTGCATAACATTAGGCGCATTTTCCTCTATCAGCGAAGACAATTCCATAAACAAACCATTATACTTCGTATAATCGGAATCCACCGTGGCATTAATCAGGATATCCGGTATATCCCCGGAAGCAAACCGTGTGGACTTGGTAGTTTCCCAATCCGAATAAATCTGCTCCCATTCAATATCCACATTTGCTTTCTCTTCCAATTCCTGCAGCCACTGCAGTTCATTCATATCCTTGGTTAAGGAATGAGACACATAAAGCCCCGTCAATTTCACGGCCTCCCCATTCCCGCTCTCCTGTGCATTTCCGTCCGCCTGCGTTTCCTTCCCGTTTACAGCAGATGTATTTTCCGAATTTCCGCTTTCCCGCGAACCGCAGCCCCCCAGCGGAAGCGCCAGCATACATACCGACAGCAGAAGTGCAATTACTTTCCTTCTCATACCATTTCCTCCTGAATTCATTCTTCGTTTTTTGCTTCGTATCCTGTATCAGTTCATTCTGCTGCAGCACTTCTGAACCTGAAACCAGTTTATCCCTCCCTCACCGCATTTGTAAATATCGCATATTTCAAGCGTGCCGATTTTGAATATCACCGTCATTTTTACCATCTTATTCCATGTTTTCAAAATCAGCCGCTTTCAATATTGTACCCTTTCACCATATTTCATCGTTTTCCGCATCCCGCAGCCCCTTCATGAAACCAATGACTTTTCTATTCCGCCATGCTATGATTAACTTTAATCATACCCGCACCCGAACAACGCGGTGCCGCAAAAGGACACAGGAAAAGGAGCCGGCCATGTGAACAACGAGACAATCATGGATAATAACAGAAACTATTGGAATGAAAATGCAGACCTGTGGTTTGGAACCACTGCATTACCCGAATACGGGGTAAAATTTGTGACGGAGGATGACTTACATTTATTTGGAAATATATCATGCAGAACGAAATGCCGGGGAATTATGGGGGCTGGATATCTCCCAAAAGCAGCTGGATCATGCGAAATCCTTATTATCAGAAAATGGTTATGCCGCAAAGCTAATATGTTCGCCTATGGAAGCAGACATTGATATCCCAAAGGATTATTTTGACTTTGTATACTCCATATATGGAATCGGCTGGACTACTGATATACAGGTTTGTTCCTTCCTCATGGATGCCAAAAAGCCGGACCGGAAATCTGTTTCATTTTCCGATCCGGCTTTTTCTATTTGCTCCTGTCCGCCGCGTCTTCGCATCCCATTCATTGGGAATGCCTGCAATAGGAGCGTATTGTCAGTACTGTAAATACAGGAATTTCCACCAGGGCCGCCCCAAGAATCACATAAGGCGTCCATACACAGCGGCTTCCAATATGCAGGAAATTAAAATCCGTCATTTCTGAAGCAAAACCTCCCAATATTGAGACACCCCCGGAAGGCAGCAGGCACCGTAACCAGGATATTCCATTCCCGCCGGATGCCATAAATAAAATAATGGGACTCAGGAAAAACAGCAGGGCCAAAGCCAGCGCCGCCACCGTATTTTGGCACCGTGAAGACAGAAACAGGGTAAAGCTGACCGAAGCCAGCAGGCTTGCAAACCCGGCTGCTGCCACAGCCAGCTGAAGCTGCCCGATAGTCATGGCGCTCAGGCTCACGGTAGAAAAGACCAGCTGCATGGAGCTTTTTAAAAAATCCCAGCCAAAAAAGCTGTCGGAAAGTATCAGGTGCAGGGCCATGCACAGGGCAAAAGAAACAGCTGAAATCAGCACCGCCGCGGCCAGCTTGATCACCGCCAGCTTTCCCTTCCCGTATTTGGCGCAGCGCAGGATATCATCGGCATGCGTCTGATATTCTGCGGAATAAATCGGAGCGGCGATAATTACGCAGAGCAGCACCAGAAGAAAAATAGTCAGCATCTGATAATCATAGGCATTGGTGCTGTAGCCCGGATAAAAAACAAACGGCATTTTTACCTTTGCATACATTTTTTCCGCCTTTTCCCCTGCCTCCGGATAATCCCTTTGTTCCAATTTCATCAGGTTTTTCAGGTGAACCGGGCAGCTCTCATAAAAATGATCCAGCCAATCCGGGTCCAGGGCAGCAATTCCCGGGGCCATACCTGTTTCCGCATCCGCATATACCTCCGGTACTCTGGAAAGCAATGGGGCGACAGGAAGGATTTTTTCCACATACACCTCCGTAGGCAGCTGGTACATGTATTCTTTTTCATATTCCCTCAATACCCGGACAGCAGTCTCCGCCGCGGCCTTCAGCTGTGCTTCCGTGATTTCTCCGGCTATTCCTGCCTGAGCCTGTCTTTTTACCCGAATCGCATCAAATCCTGTGAGCTCCTTTTCCACCCCATCCTCCACAACGTTCCGTGTTTCAAAAGTCACCGGCAGCCAGGCCATCAGTACAGATATAAGAAGGGCCGCCGCAAGCAGCATCCAGGTGGTCCGTGTCTTTACAACCCTTTTTAATTCCAGCCTGAATAATCTCATCGTCTTTTCCCTCCTTTGGTACCTCTCTCTTCTTTTTTCCGTCCATCTGTATTCTGGGGGAAAAGCCAGAGATACAGATCCTCCAGCCTGGGTTCCTCCGAAACAGAATCCTCCGTTTCCGGTCTGTCTCCCAGATAACGGATGGTAATATCGCCGTCCGGCTCATTTTTCAGATTAACGATGCGCAGCTTTTTCTCATAATCCGCCAGCGCACGTGCAGGGATTTTTTCAGAAAAGACCTTTCCCTCCATGCGTTTTACCAATTCCGGCGTCGTTCCGGTTTCTATGATTTTTCCATCCTTCATAACCGCATTTTTCATAGCGATGTACTCCACATCCGGCACAATATGTGTGGATATGAGCACAATCCTGTCATGGGCGAACTCGGAAAGCAGGTTGCGGAACCGCACTCTTTCCCCCGGATCCAGCCCGCTGGTAGGCTCGTCCAGAATCAGGATTTCCGGCTCATTCAGCAGCGCCTGGGCAATGCCCACCCGCCTTTTCATCCCTCCGGAGAGCCTGACAATCTTTTTATTCTTCACTTCCTCCAGGGTGAGCGTTTCCAGAAGCTCCCCTATTTTTCTGCGGGACCATCCCGGCTTCAGCCCCTTTAAGGCCGCCATATATTCCAGATAATCCCTGACCGTAAATTCCGGGTAGAAGCCAAATTCCTGGGGCAGATACCCGAATATGTCCCGGTAAGCCTCACCCAGGCTGTCTATCCGTATTCCGTCATAGGTAATCCGCCCCTTATCCGGCTTCAATATCCCCGCTATCATCCGCATCAGCGTTGTTTTTCCGGCCCCGTTGGCGCCAAGCAGACCCCATACGCCCGGAGTTATCCGCAGGGAGACATCGTCCACCGCCCTGTTATCCTGAAAACTCTTACTCACCTGTTCCAAACACAATTCCATAATAACCTCGATTCCCTAAAAGCCCTCCGGCTTCTCTTTTTCTGTCTGTTCGCACCTGAGGGCAGCAGCCTGCCTGATTTCAGCGACTGCTGCAAGGCAGTAAAACACAGCCCGACACTAAATCCCGCAGGGCATATAAGCCATGCGCAGCCGGCTGTACTGCCGTGCCAAAAATACCAGAAGACAGAGGCACACCAAAGCCCAGCCGGCCGTAAAGGATTGAAGGTAAAAGGCCGGATAATATTTACTGAAAATCCCGAATAAAAGAAGCAGGACGGCACATGCGCTCACACTGCCGGGAAGAACATGTCTCCATTCCAAATGCCCCAGCAGATAAAACAATACCGCCGCCGCCGACAAAAATGGCACCACCAGATACAATACCGCGCTTCCGTATCCCAACGGCGTTATACGGACCGTCAGAAAAATCAAAACACTGAGCCCGATACCATCCCCTATGCCTGCAAATACAATCCAGGATGCCATCAGCTTACCCGATGACATCTTTGCGGCCGCCTCCACCTCGTACATCCGGCAGCGCAGGGATCTTTGCAGGAAGGGGAGCACTGTCATGGCGATTAAAACTGCGCTGCAGCAGAGCAGGAACGGAATCTTATCCCGGCTTATTCCGTAGGAATCCCCGTATATCCTTGAAAGCAGGCCGCCCACCGCTGTAAACAGCGCCGCCTGGAGAAGCCATATCTTCCATCCGGCAAACTTAAGCTGCAGCAAAAGGAATTCCCCAAAACCGGTTCTTTCCCTTATATTTCTTTTCCCACCGGCCTGCCGTACGGCTGCCAGGGTTCTTTCCAATCCCCCGCAGTCCCTGACGTTTTTTTCTGTTTTCAATTCCTCGCCAAGCCTTTTCTTCCAGTTATATCCCATTCTTTCCTCCTCCTTCCTGAATCTCTTTTTTTATCTGATTTAATGCCCTGCGAAGTCTGGACTGCACCGTCCGCAGGGGAAGCTGAAGCACCAGACCGATTTCCCGCAGAGTCAGTTCCTGGGCAAAACGCAGCAGTACAATTTCCTTCCATTCCTCCGGAAGCCTTTCCACCAACAGTCTGAAATCCACCTCCGCTTCCGCCCGGAAAAATTCCGGTTCTGTAAATTCCACTTCCTCCGGTAAAGGCTCCGCCTTCTTTTTCCGCCATTCATCCACACAGGTATTCGCTGCTATCTGATATAGAAAAGGCCTGAATTTCCCTTTATGCTCATACCTGTCCAAAAAACGGATCGCCTTGAGAAAGGTTTCCTGCACCGCATCCTCCGCCGCCATCCGGTCAGGGGCATGCCACAGGCAATACCTCAGTATTTCCGGATAATACAGCTTCACCAGCTCCTCCGGTGCATTTCCATCACCCTGCTTCAGTTTTTTGAATATTTCATCTTCACGCGTCAAGTCTTTCCTCCTGAGGGCGTCCCCTCCGGCTTCTGTCCGGCCTTCTCTTTATATAACGCAGGAACATGGGGTAAATGATTTCATTTTTATAAAAAATGGCAGGTATTCCGTTACCTGCCACCCTTCTTACTCCCTGTTCCGTATATTCTTCCTGTATTCTCCCGGCGTCATCCCGCAATGCTTTTTGAAAACCCTTCCAAATCCATTGGCCGTGGAATACCCCACCGCAGCCGCTGTTTTCTCCAGCGGCTCCTCCGAATGCTCCAGTAATTCCTTCGCCTTTTCCACCCGAAGGCGTTCCAGCCATGTGGAAAAATTCACACCCGTGGAATTTTTAAAATAGTGGCTCATATTGGAATAAGTCATCCCGAATTTTTCCGCCGCCGACTGAAGAGAAAGATTATAATCCCCGAAATTCTCCTCCATATAGCGGAAAACATCCTGGATATCCATATCCTCTCCCTCTTTTGGCTCTTCCTTATCCCAGAGCAGGGAAAGCTGGGAGGCCAGCGAGGCAAATGCCTGTTCCATCATGGCATAATCCATCTTTTTCTTGTCTGCGATCGTATAAATATATTCCTTTTTCTCTCCTCTGGCATTCAGTTCCCTGGAAAGAAGGTTGTACATATTACGATAAACTACTTTATAGGTTTCTTCCGCCTCTCTCAGCCCTTCCAGATATTTCACCATCCGGCCCGTGCAGTTGAGAAGCTCCGTCCTGCTTTTCCGCAGAATGGCGATTTCCAGATGCCGGCCGCATTCAAAGACTTCATCCAGATTCTCCACCCGTTTCACTTCCATACTGTCATAATTCACCATGGCCGGCCTTTTTCTTGTCCTTGCATACTCTATCGCCGCCACACTGAGCATATAGGAAGTATGGATATCCGCCAATGCTGCACTTCGCCCAATCCCCACATAAAGAGGAAGCTTCTCAGCCTGATAAATTTCCCGGAACGCCGTCATCCACTGTTCCTGGATTGTCCCGTTTTTAAAGGTCACCAACAGCGTTTCATATTCCTTATTCAGCCCTTCCGGACGATAGCAGAAGAACGTTTCCGCTTCCTTTTCCCCATTATCCGCTTCCGTCTTTCCCCTTTGATTCACCTTTTCCAGAAGCGAGGTGACCTGCTGCCGCTGCGCTTCCCTGTCCGTCCCCTGGCAGACGATACAGCAATTCAGCGAAAACAGCCGCACCGAACAATCCTCCGCATTTTCCATGACCTGTTCTTCTTCCGTAAAAACGCCTCCCAGACATTGGGTAAAAAAATAGTTCTTCAGCTGTTCTTCCCTGGTTGATACCTTCTTTTTCATAAGCAGAAACGGTTTATAGCTGATGTGGGCAAGCCCCCATATCAAAACAGCGCCGCCTGCCAGAAGCGCTACAAATAAAAACAGAGTATTGCGGCTGACCTGGTTCATCCCCTGCTGTATTTTGCTTTTATCCTGGATAATGACATATTTCATATCATAATAATTGGAATCCAGAGCTGAAATCAGATACGGCCCGTCTTCCTTTCCCTTCTCATCCGCCTCTTCATTCTCATATGCTTCCACAAGCTCTGTGATATCCTCATTCTTAAGCCCCCTGTCATGGGCAGATACGGCAATCGGCCTGTTTTTTTCATCCAGAACCGCAAAAAAACTTCCTTCATCCCCTTCCGCCTGCAGGGAACTCATATCTGAAAACAGATTTTTCTCTCTTATCAGCACAATCAGCACCAGCTCGGCGCGGGGATTTCCCACCGGCACGGGCAGGCTGACGGTGATCATGTCATTCATCAGCGTCTGATTAATAAAAACAGGCTCCGCCTTCCTGACATCCATCTGCTTCAAACCGAGATAATAAGTCATAAACGCTTCCTTATCCCAATTATCATAGTAAAAGGTGCTGCCGGGATTATTCATTTCCCAGGAAGAAAAAATAGCGTCCGTCCCGAAGAACAGCCCGTCATTCCGGTTGAAAAGAAGCACTTTTTCCGGGAACGGATTGGTTCCCACGATTTTCTTCAGCTCCATCTGGAGCAGATAATGGTCATAGGGGCTTCCGTCATGGAGCATCCTCGCCGAGATATCGGGATCCTTCAGGATTGCCGAAGGATAATTGGATATCATACGGAACTGGGTATCCACCGAATTTTTCAATAGCATAAGAGAATGATTTCCCGCTATGACAGCCCTCTCATTCATATTTCTGCTGACAGCCGGATAAAAATAAACCAGCATAACCATGACAGGCAGTAAAAACACAATGACATAAGAAAAAAGGAATTTCAAATAACTGCCTTTCCGTCTTTCCTTCCCATTCATTTATGCTCCCTCCTGCCGGTACCGTTCCAGCTCATTCTGATAAATTTCCATCATTTCCTCAAGGCCCAGGCTCCTGATCTCCTGCAGATACTCCTCCCATTCTTCCTCAATCCCGCCGTATGCAATCCATTTTACCCACTTTTCATCCACAAGCTTCAAAATACCTGTTTTAATTATGGCGAGGCGATCCGCCTCTTCCTTGGTAAATTTCAGTCTCGGCAGGATATCCTCCTCCGGCTGGAAATAGGGTTCATACTGCCTGTACTGCTCCAGGCTCAGGGCAATGGAGGCCGGAGGCTTTAAACGGCTGTCAAGCTCGTCTGATGCAAAACATACGGCGTTGCCTCCCAGGGAGTTAATCCACTTCCACTCATCCGCCGTCTTACCTCCCGGTGCAGGCAGTACCTCATAGCCATCCTCCGTTTTCTCCACACCGATACCGAAGGAACCATAGATAGCCTGTACGGAAAATTCTTCTCCATACATTTCATTAATCCAGCGCATGGTTTCTTCCGGATAGGGATTATTCGCCGTTACCACCACGCGGTTTGTCTCATATTTACACCGCGCCGGATGGGAGGGCCAGAAGGGTTCCGTTTCTTCGGAAGCCCGGAGCGGCAGAAGCACCTGATAGCTGTCCGCATAATCCGGGCCAACCCGATCCTCTATGGACCAGCCCAGCGTGGCCCCCACCGTCATAGCGGCCGGATTTTTGGATTTCTGCTGGAACTGGGAATAATCCTGGCTGAACACCTCCGGATTGATCAGGCCTTCCTCAAACAGACTGTGCAGGTAGCCTGTCAGCTGATAATATTCCTCCGTGACCGGCAGGAACAGAATCTCTCCCTGCGCCATGCCAAACCATTCTCCCGAAAAATCTTCCGCACATCTCCCATAGGCCCCTATCAGGTTCATCGCCGTAAACAATCCCCTGTTATTGGAAAAATCAAAGGGAATTTCATCCGCTTTCCCGTTTCCATTAGGATCCCCGTCCCGGAAAGCCCTGAGCACATCCCTGAATTCCTCCAATGTCCGCGGCGTTTCCAATCCCAGGGCATCCAGCCAGTCCTGATTAATCATCATCATGGAGGTGCTGTCCGGCCTGTGGAACTTCACCGAGGGAAGCCCATAAATATTCCCGTCCGTAAAAACGGCCAGCATTCTTGTATCCGGCTTTTCTTCAAACATTCTCATCACATTGGGAGCCTGTTCCTCCACGTAATCGTTCAGCGGAAGGAACAGCTCCGGATAGGCCGAAATATCCGCATCCGTAATGGCCCCGCCCAGAAAAACATCCGGCACATCCCCGCTGGAAAGAATGGCATTTTTCTTCTCCTCCCAGCCGGAACGGACCTGTTCCCAAACCACCTTTACCCCGGTTTTCTCACTCAGCTCCTGAAAGCTGGGAATATCCTCTATATCCTTCGTCCATGCATGCGTCGTCACCAGAACATGGATTACCGCTTCCTCCTGTCCTTTATCCGTTTCCTTTTCTCCTTCCGGCTCCCCACCGCCCGCCAGTCCGCAGGCCGCCGTCATTCCTGCCAGACACAATGCCATCAGTATACTGCACACTTTTATCCTTTTTTGTTTTCTCCCCATATTACATGCCCCGCTCTCAAATTTCATTTTTCTCACTATCATTGTATAGAAAAAAAGCCGGATAAGCAACGCCCGCTTCCAACTCCTGCCCGGAAATCCGGCAAATGTGCCTTCCCGCGTCTTCTTTGGCGGCTGTCATCCCCTTTTATTATGCACATTGCATATTTTTGTTGAATCGTTCTGTGTCTTTTGTATATTTTCATATTTGCTGTTGATAAAATGAGTTTTTTTATCAAATTTCACAGAAATTTTATGGTACGTGCCATGGATTTATGGTAAAATATTAAAATCATTGCTAGTCATCTGCCTTTTTCTCAAATATCAGGCAGCTCATGTATTGACAGCTGGAAAAAATTAATGTTAAGCAGGGTTATCCTGCGGACAGCTGCCGGGATTCTTTTCCCGCCGTCATTTGGGTCAGACCTGAAATGCCGGCCGCCTTTTATTTCCCACAGCTTTGTCCTCACGAACGAAAGGAGTTCACATGTTAACGCAAGAAGAAATCACCAGCCTCGATGAGATTCTTTCAAGCCATGATTACGACAGCTCTTCCGTTATCGCAGTCATGCAGGACATTCAGAAGAAATATCGTTATCTTCCCGAAGACGCGCTGACCTATATTGCAGGGAAGCTGAAGCTGAGCGAAGCCAAAATTTATGGTGTAGCCACCTTTTATGAAAATTTTTCACTGGAACCCAAGGGCAGATATGTCATCAAGGTATGTGACGGCACCGCCTGCCATGTCCGTAAATCAATCCCCATTTTGGAAGAATTCCGGAATATCCTGGGCCTGTCCGAAACCAAGCATAATTCGGATGACATGCTTTTTACCCTGGAAACCGTCTCCTGTCTGGGAGCCTGCGGCCTGGCGCCGGTATGCACCGTCAATGACAAGGTTCATGCTGCCATGACACCGGAAAAAGCACGGGAACTCATAAAAGAACTGATGGAGGAAGCAGCCAATGAAAATTAACAGCCGCGAAGAATTAAACCACTTGCAGGAATACTACAGCAGCCGTCTGAACGCCCAGAAAAAAAGAATTCTGGTATGCGCAGGCACCGGCTGTGTCGCAGGCGGCTCCCTTCTGATATATGACCGCCTGAAAGAGCTTATGGAAGAAAAAGGGATCTGCTGTGAGGTTGTCCTGGAAGAAGAACCCCATGATCCTTCCCTTCATTCCGCATCTGCCGGTACCGACGGCTGCTGCGCTGAAGGAAAAGCCCCCATTGGATTAAAGAAAAGCGGCTGCCACGGCTTCTGTGAAATGGGCCCGCTGCTTCGTATCGACCCGGAAGGCCTTCTGTACATAAAAGTAAAAGTGGAAGACTGTGAAGAAATCATCGAAAAAAGCATCCTGAAGGATGAAATCGTGGATCATCTTGTTTATCAGGATCATTCCCTCAAATCCTATCCCAAACAGGAAGACATTCCTTTTTATAAAAAACAGACCCGTGTTGCCCTGGAATACTGCGGACATATCAATGCGGAATCCGTAAGGGAATATATCGGAGTAGGCGGCTACAGAGCCGTGGCCAAAGCCCTGTTTGACATGACTCCCCAGCAGATTGTGGACGAAATCACAGAATCCTGTCTGCGCGGAAGAGGGGGCGGCGGATTCCCCACCGGCCGGAAATGGGCACAGGTTCTCCGTCAGACAGAAGAAACCAAATATGTTGTCTGCAACGGTGACGAAGGGGATCCGGGCGCATTCATGGATCGTTCCATGATGGAAGGCGAGCCTCACCGTGTGCTGGAAGGCATGATCATAGCCGGTATCGCCACAGGCGCACATTATGGCTATATCTATGTGCGTGCGGAATACCCGCTGGCCGTATCAAGACTTCAGACTGCCATTGACCAGGCTATGGAAATCGGCCTTCTCGGCGACAACATTCTGGGATCCGGTTTTGGTTTCACCGTAAAAATCAGCCAGGGAGCCGGCGCTTTCGTATGCGGCGAGGGCAGCGCCCTTACCTCTTCTATTGAAGGAAACCGCGGCATGCCCAGAGTAAAGCCCCCCAGAACCGTGGAAAAGGGACTTTTTGAAAAGCCCACCGTTTTGAATAACGTGGAAACCTTCTGTAACGTAGCTCCCATTATTCTCAAGGGTGCGGAATGGTACAAGACTATGGGCCCGGCAAACAATCACGGCACCAAAGCCTTCGCCCTTACGGGAAATGTCAATAATACCGGGCTGATTGAGGTTCCCATGGGAACCACCCTCCGGGAGGTTATTTTCGATATCGGCGGCGGTATAAAGGGCGGTAATTTCAAAGCCGTTCAGATCGGCGGTCCCTCCGGCGGCTGTCTGTGCATCAGCGCTACAGAAGATCACCTGGATATGCACCTGGATTTTGATTCCCTCAAAAGAGTCGGCGCCATGATCGGTTCCGGCGGCCTTGTTGTCATGAATGACAAGAGCTGTATGGTGGAAGTGGCCCGTTTCTTCATGAACTTCACCCAAAACGAATCCTGCGGCAAATGCGTTCCCTGCCGGGAAGGCACAAAGCGCATGCTGGAGCTTCTCACGGATATCACAGAAGGCAGAGGAACCATGGATCACCTGGATATGCTGGAAGAACTCTCCCAGACCATTTCCGACACCGCCCTGTGCGGACTCGGTAAAACAGCCGCTTTCCCGGTTGTCAGCACCATGAAATATTTCCGGGATGAATATATTTCCCATGTTGTGGATAAGAAATGTCCTGCAGGACAATGCAAAGCGCTCATCAACCTGCAGATTGATCCCGAGCTGTGCAAGGGCTGTACCAAGTGTGCAAGGCTCTGCCCCGTTTCCGCTATCTCAGGGGAGCTGAAGAAGCCTCATACCATTGATGTCAGCAAATGTATCAAGTGCGGCGCCTGCAAGGATGGCTGCCCGTTCCATGCAATTTATTAATTTCAAATAGTTTATGATTGCATACGAGAAGCATAAAGGAGAATCTGAAATGGCAAAATATATGATTATTGACGGCATAAGGGCGGATTTCGACCAGGAAAAAAATATCCTGCAGGTTATCAACAGCGTAGGTATCCATGTTCCCACCCTTTGCTATTATTCCGACCTTTCCATTTACGGCGCCTGCCGTATGTGTATGGTTGAGGACGAGCGGGGCAATTTAATCGCCTCCTGCTCCACCCCTCCCAAGGATAAAATGTCCATCCGTACCAATACCCCCCGCCTGCAGCATCACCGCAAGATGATTCTGGAGCTGCTGCTGGCCTCCCACTGCAGGGACTGTACCATCTGTGAAAAGAACCAGACCTGCCGCCTTCAGGAACTGGCTAGCCGCCTGGGCCTGACGGACGTTCGTTTCCCCAATACCAGAAAGCCCCAGCCTGTAGATAATTCCTCCGTATCTATCGTGAGGGATCCCAGCAAATGTATTCTCTGCGGCGACTGCGTAAGAGTCTGCAACGAAGTACAGCATGTGGGAGCCATCGATTTTGCAGAACGCGGCTCTTCCATGGTGGTTACTCCCGCCTTCGGCAAGAAGCTGGCGGAAACCGACTGCGTAAACTGCGGCCAGTGTGCCGCCGTATGTCCTACCGCTGCCATCAAAGTAAAAACCGATATGGATAAGGTATGGCGCAGCCTCTATGATCCTTCCAAACGTGTGGTTGTACAGGTAGCCCCCGCTGTCCGCGTTGCCCTGGGTGAAGCCTTCGGCCTCCAGCCCGGCGAAGACAGCATCGGCAGGATTTTCACCGCCATCCGCATGCTCGGTTTTGATGCGGTATATGATACCTGTGTCGGTGCCGACCTGACCATTATGGAAGAGGCAAAAGAACTGGCTGAAAAGCTGGAGAACGGTGATGACCGTTTCCCTCTGTTCACCTCCTGCTGCCCTGCCTGGATCCGTTTTGCAGAGACCCGCCATCCTGATATTTTACCTTATATCTCCACCTGTAAATCACCCATGGAAATGTTCGGCGCGGTTTTAAAAGAATATTATAAGGAAAAAGACGCGGAAGAAGAAAAGTCTACTATTTCTGTTGCCATCATGCCCTGTGTGGCTAAGAAAATGGAGGCTGTCCGGGAAGAATTCAAACGGGACGGCATCCCTGATGTCGACTACGTAATCACAACAAAAGAGCTGATCCGCATGATCCGTGAAAGCGGCATCCAGTTTGATGAAATTGATCCCGAAGCTCCCGACATGCCCTTCTCCATTTCCTCCGGTGCAGGCGTTATTTTCGGCGTGACCGGCGGTGTTACCGAAGCAGCCCTGCGCCGCCTTGTACAGGAGAAAAGCACCCAGGCGCTTCGTGACATCAAATTCTCCGGTATCCGCGGTATGGAAGGCGTAAAAGAAGCCCTCCTGGAATTGAACGGCCGTACTCTGCGCATCGGTGTGGTAAGCGGTCTCGGAAACGCGGACGATCTGATTGAAAAAATCAAGAGCGGAGAAGAACATTTTGACTTCGTAGAGGTTATGGCATGCCCTTACGGCTGTATTGCCGGAGCCGGCCAGCCCTTCTGCCACAAGGTGGATAAGAAAGAACGTATCGATGGCATGTACCGTTCCGATAAAGCGGCTCCCATCAAACGAAGTGAAGAAAATCCTGTTATTTATACTCTATATAATAATGGCGGACTGCTGGAAGGCAGAGAACATGAACTGCTTCATGTTCATTATGCCGGTGCGCATGCTCATGAATAAAACAGCCCGTTAACGGAAGGAAAGCCTATGGTAATCACACCGAATTTCCATTTCCATGGTGACTGCGAAGATGCCATGAAACTGTATCAGAAGGCCTTCAGCGGAGAAATCACCTGCCTTCTGCGCTACCAGGATGCCAATCCACAGGATTATGTCGCTGACAGCCGATGGGGCAGCCGTATTTATCATGGCGAAATGCTTCTTTACGGCATACGGATAATGATGTCGGATCTGGAACCTGCGGAAGCGGAAAATAAGCCGGAATCACCGCCGCTATCCCTTGTGGTAACTATGGATACGAAAGAGCAGGTCATGGAAGCCTATCAGGCCATGATGGAAGGGGCGTTGATCCGTGAACAGCCCCAAAGTACTACCTACAGTTCCTGCTTTGTTTCCCTGGTCGATCGATTTGGAATCCGGTGGGAAATTATGACGGAACAGACCTTGCAATAAACATGGAAAAGGAGCTTGCCGAACTTTTTATTTGGTTCGGCAGACTCCTTTCAAAAAAATATCTGTCTGCTGCATATTGGTGTTTTAAAATAAAATCAGATCTTATAAGTCGGTGCATTTTCGTATGTTCGGGCTACATTTTGACTATCTCTTGTTCTTTCTCTCTTTAGTAATTCATCTATCATAAATTCCATATATAATTTACTGTACTTGCAGAGTTGATATTATTACAATACCAATCTGCTGCTTCCCTTCACACTCTTTTTCTTTGATAAAATTTAATGTTTCTATGTCTGTCTTTTTCACCCCACAATATAACTCTCCAATCATAAGTATATCCAGCCGGCATTTTCAAATATATTCATCCAGTCACTTTAAAGTTATTAATACGGAACCATAAAGAAATATACTAATTGTAAATAGCACAAAAGAGGAAACTATATAATTAATGAATATTGATTTAATAAAAACTCAACAATATTTAGAATGGTTAAAAGATAAATTATATTTAAACGCCATTTCATCCTCCGCCAAAAATCGAACGGTATATCGAGGTCAGGTATACCGCTGTAATTTTGGTGTTGGTATAGGCAGTGAAGAATGCAAGGAAAGACCCTGCGTAATTCTTCAGTACAATTCTGCAAATAAAACTTCTCCTAATGTACTCGTCGCTCCAATTACGCATACTGCCTCAAAGTTACCTGTTGTTGTACCAATAGAAAATAAAAAGGATTCTGCCGGCAATACTCTGCTTGATGGCAATGTTCTGCTTGGTAATATCACCTGCGTAAGCAAAGCCCGGCTTGGAGACTATATTACTGAACTCACAGCCGCAGAAATGAAAGAAGTCGACAAAGCAATTTCTTTATCCCTTGACGTTTATCATTACTATCAAACCATACTGAATATTTACAATGATAAACTTTTGTATATCGATAAGCTGAAAGAACACAATACAACTACTCAAAAAAAGCTGGATACTATGCAGGAAACTATAAATCAAATCAATCAACTGCTTAAGCAATACAATTTTGTAAATATCTGTGAACTATCTGAATTCCTTGAAAAAACAAACGCAAAAAAGTAGACAAAAAAAGAATTTCATGGTAGTATAAGAATACAAGAAAAGCACTTACGTGTAAGGTGCTGTTATAGTTTTTCAAGCAAGGGAACTACGTGTGAGTTCCCTATATTTTTATCTTTGTATAAAGCAATCACAGAATGCATCATCTATTATTATAATTATTCCCCATCGTAATAATCAACCTCATCCCCGAGCCTGAAAACCTTATTCACGTCCTTCCCCCATATACCAATTTTATCGGATTCCGGATAGACAGCCACATCCAAATCATGAACCACATCAAAGTCAATATAAACCAAAGTCTCTGCGGCAGACGTATTTACTAATTTATGCGCCCCATTCCTGTCTGCAGGAAAAAACAACAAATCGCCTGCTGTTACCTTCCTTTCACCGTCAGGAGTTTTCAATATCCCTTCCCCGCTGATAATATAAAAAGTTTCCTCATTTTTAATATGATAATGATATGGATAGGCCGCTTTTAACGGAGGAATTTCATAGATACTCACCATACTTTTATCTGCATGGCCTCTTGGCACAAAATCCCTTTTATAGTATTCATACCCTTCCTGTTCGGATTTATGTTTTACCTTTAATTCACTCACTTTTGCATGCCGCATTTCAGCCATACTATACCTCCCTGTTTTCAGTTATTCAAAGGGATATCGAATTCCCCACTCCGCCCGCATCCCATCCAGGATATCCATCACCCGGATCGTTTCCGCATGAGGCATTTCCGGACATTCCAGCGCTCCTGTCTCAAGGGCCCGCATACAGGCTTCCACTTCATATTCATAGCCGCTTATCTGGGCCGGACGCTCTATATGCTTTATCTCTTTATGCTCTCCGTCATATACTGTCAGGCTTTCAAAGTTATTAATATTCTCAATAACCATACTTCCTTTTGTCCCGTGAATAATACCCTTCCGATCGCTGAATACGAGCACCGAACTGTTTATAACAGCCATCTTTCCGTCCTCATAAACCAGTGCTGCACTGTTCTGCTCATCCACCCCGGTATCCATATAAGTACATGTGGAGGTAACCTTGGCAATATCTGTCCCGAATATCATCAGTGCAAAATTAAGCGGATAAACACCTACATCCAGAAGTGCTCCTCCGGCAAGCTCCGGAGTGCGCATTCTATACGAATCCGCTGCCACATATCCCAGATTGGCCGTGAGAAGCTTCGGTTCCCCTATACTTCCTGACTCCAGTTCCTTTCGGATCGTCTGAAGCATGGGCATGTACCTGACCCAGATAGCCTCCGTAATAAAAACACCGGCCTTCTCTGCCATCGCTATCAGCTCTCTGGCCTGCTTCGCATTGGCCGTAAAGGATTTTTCACATAGCACCGGCTTTCCATGCTGAATGCACAGCTTTGCGTTTGCAAAATGCTCGGAATGAGGCGTGGCAATATAAACCAGATCCACATTTTCATCCTTCACCAGTTCCTCATAGGATCCATAGGCTTTCTGAAACCCATATTCCTCTGCAAATCTGTCCGCTTTTTCCTGGCTTCTGGAACCAATGGCATATGCTTCCACATTATCCATCTCCGCAATGGTCTTTGCCATACAGACCGCAATACCTCCCGCTCCTATAATCGCCATCCTCATTTTTTTCATTTTGAAATTCTCCTTTTCTGCCTTTGCACTTATGTCTCTTTTCTATATCTGCACACCCTTTTCCCGAATGAGGACAGGAATGCCCCCGGATTACTCCCCGTACCGGTACCTCTTCCGGAAAGCATCTTCCAAAGCGTCCGTTTCCCATGGAAAAATACAATACTCAGGCGTTCCTGCTGCCGCCAGCTCCTTCAGCCGTTCAAACTCTATCCAGCAGACACCCTCCACCTCTTCCTCCTGAAGCTTCAGTTCCTCTTCCTTAACAGGTTTATCATATAAATAAACCGCAGAGATTTCCCTGTCCAAAATATGGATCCCTCCAAACCATTCATCCACCTGACAGGGATAAATTCCCCCAAGAAACAAGTCTTCTTCCTTTGCTTCCAGCCCCAGTTCTTCCTGCAGTTCCCGCAGCGCTCCCTGGATAAAGCTGTCCCCTGCGGATAAATGGCCGGCACAGGAAGCATCGTAACATCCCGGGAATGTCTCCTTCAGCCGGCTGCGCTTCTGCAGAAGCACCTCAATTTTCCCATTCTTCCGGCGCACCAGCCAGATATGGGCTGTCCCGTGCCAGTCGCCGTCCCTGTGAACCGCGCTTCTTTCCTTTACCTCTCCTGTTGGCTCCCCTTCCGGAGTCCTGATATCAAACATTTCCATTTCTTTTCCCTCATACCTGTCGGTCTTTCCCGTGTAAACATTACAGCAGCCCGAAGGCTGCTGCATAAAAATTCCTGTTCTATTGTATCACAAAGAAAACATCACTGGCAAATGGTCCGTCACCGCCGTTATACACCTTACTGTTTCCCATATTATCGGCTACAGACACCCTTTTTATCCGGTAGGTACCCGCTTCCTTCGTCTGGCTCTTTTTGATTGTGCCGGAATAGAGCATATCCCCCTGATAATCCAGATTAATACTGACAGCCTTACCGTTTTCATTCTCAAAACGCACCGCTACCGTATCCACACCGGAAAAATCATCCGCTACTGCAGCTGTCACCGTAATCTGCGACTCCTTTGCGGCCTGTACGGGGGATACCGTTACCGCCCCAAGCACCGGCGCTGTCTCATCCACAGCCGCCACACCGTTTGTCACCGTAAAACCGGCCGTAAAAGGCAGCGTCCGGTATTTGTCATTTTCCTCTCTGTCCTCAGCGCGGCAGTATTTCAGATATTCTCCATTGTTATCCTGCAGAATAACCTTATCCAATACATAATTGCCGGCAGGTTCATAAATACTCATCGTTATCCAGCCGGCATAAACGCCATTGGAATAATCCTTATCTCTCAGAATTTTAGTGACACTTCTGTCATTTTTCAGGTTTCTGAACTGTACATTGATATGATCCAATCCAGCTGCCCCCGGAAACGCCTGCACGGCTACATAGATCTTCAGATCCTTGCCGTCCGCAGTCATCCCGCCTGCCGCAACCGCCCCAAGAACCATTCCCTGCTGAACCATTCCTGAACCGTCCGCTTCCGCCAAAGCCTGCGTTCCCGTCTCCTCTGCCGATACAGCCACGGAGGGAAACGAAGCTGACACGGCCAAAACCGCTGCCGCCGCTATTCCTGTCATTCTGTATAACTTCTTCATCCGCTCACTCCTCCTTTTACCTTTGAAAAAGTGCTTTTGCTCTTTTTCATTCTATCATATCTCCGGTAAAAGAAAAGAAATTTTTGGATTTCTGATTATGTGTCACAGCTCAACTGCTATATAAGGCATTTCCGTCATCCGCAGGTTGGTGCACCCATAAGGCTGAAGGACCTTTTCTTCCGGCTCATCCAGCGCTTTTCTTTCGGAAGGCTCCACGGCACAGACGCCATATTTTTCTTCCCACGGTACCTTCACCATTTTTGTTTTCAGGCAGACAGGCGGTTCTTCCACGGAAAAAGGATAATCCCCTATCTTACCATGGCTGATTTCAAAGCTATCCGAACAGAATCCATAATTCCAGTCAGACACAGGTGTGAACTCATAATCACAATAGGGCGCTTTGCGTTCCACCCCATCCCGGGTATATTCCAGGATACGGCACTGTGCCTCAACAGGAAGCGAGAATACAAGAGGGCCGCGCACAACGGCTTTTGCACCGAAAGGACGATCCGTCAGCAGGGTATCAAATACAAAACGAACAGGAATCCGGGTACTGCCTTCCCAGGTCCTGTAAATCCGGTAAAAGCTTTCCGGCTCCGCTTTCTCCCCATCCACAAAAGCCTCTTTGGCAAAACCGGGAATTCGGATCAGCAGCTCCATGGACACCGGACGATCTGTGGTTACTTCAATCACCGCCTCGTCACGGAACGGATACTCCGATACTATCTGAAGATTCACTTCAGCACCATCATGTATCACCTTTGCCTGTACAGGAACCATAGATATCACCGCCAGCCCTTCCCCGCTCCGCATCAGGGCCGATAAGGCAAATTTAGGCCAGGCCTGATTAAAATTCGCCGTGCAGCAGCCAAAATTAGGTTCCAGCCCAAACATATGGGCTTCTCCTCCATTGGAATTAAAAGGAACCCCCTCCTCCGGAATTCTGCTGCAGCTGATCTGATTGGTCATCTGCACATACTGGTGCGCCCACATATCCGGAGTCGTTGTTGCCGGAAGACAGTTAAAAGCCTCTTTTTCCAGAAGATCTCCCCAGAAGGAATCCCCTGCCGCCGATAAAAGAACCTCGCAGGAATACATGGCCTCCGCCACGCTGCAGCATTCACTTCCCTGAACAGGAGAATCGCCGGACAGACATTCGTCCCCTGTGAAATGACCGGTTGCCATGCTGTTATACTTCATTATCTTTTGATACATCTTCCTGGCAAAGACATTTCCGTCCTCTCCCGTAACAAGAGACATCAGCGCCCTGGATTTCAGCGCCATAGCCGTATTTACCACATGATTCAGCTGCGTCCAGTATTTATCCGCCGCCGGATGTTCAAAATCAAAATGCTCATAAAGCTTTTCATAATCCAGCCCTTCCGCGTCCAGAACATACATAAGCTGAAGCATCCACTCCTCCGGCCGTCTTTCATACAGCCATAATAAAGGAATCAGACATTCATACCACCTGGCCGCTCCCCAGTTGAAAAGCGTATTGTGGGTAATGTGATCGAGCAGGTTTTTCATAGCGCGGTAAACCGCCGGCTCAATCCGTTCATCCCCCGTACAATCATGATAAAGCACCAGGACCTTGCAGATCAGAAAAACAGCCCACACATCATATGTATTTCTCTCATCCTTCCCGCAGGGACAGACCCATCCGTCCTCCTCCTGACGGTCCAGGATTGCATCAATATATTTTCCCGCTCTCTTTATGAGATCCTCATCTTCCAGCAAATAGGCCAGCGGAATGAATCCATCCAGCCAGTACGGCACCCTCTCCCAGCCTTCCTTGTCCCCGCCTATCCACTTGCTGTCACGAATATCCGGCCAAATCAAATCCAGGTGCCCCGAAAGCCCTTCCGCCTGAATTTCCAGCTGCCGTTTCAGCCACCCCTGCGGCCGAAGCTCCTTTGTTGTGAGCGGAACGAATTTTCTTGCTTGCATACTCTTATCTCCTTATTCTTTAATTTTATATTTCTTTTTTGGTACAAATGTTTTATTCTGTAAATACAGATATGCCTCTCTGTTTCCAATCCTTCCCTAAAAAGAAAGGCGGTTTGCCATGGAAACTATTTTCCTCTCCCCTGCCCCCATGCCGTATCTCACAGACTGCAATCTGAAGCGCTTCGGCATCAATGAATACCACTGCTCCCGCTGCTGCGGATACTTTGTCCTCATTTTCATGCTGAAAAATACTCTTCAGTTTACCGAAAACGGGATTCTTACCACCCTTCATCCGGGAGAATGGTATATCCAGAGAAAAAATATCCGTCAGGACGCGTCCCGCCCAAGCCCGAAGGCGGAATACTACTACATTCATTTCGAAGCCGCCTATACCGAGGATCGTACCAACCGGCTCATGCTGCCTGTCCGGGGGACCTTTCAGCCCGGCCTTTTCCAGCCGCTCCTTCAGCAGCTGGAACGCCTTCTGAACCGGACACCGTGCAGCCATCTGGAACTACAGAGCGAATTCTTCAGACTGCTGGGCCTGCTGTATACCCAGGAACAATCCTATACGCCGCTCACCGCCGGCCTGATGCGCTACCTGAATGAGAACTATGCCTCCCACATAACCGGAGAATCTCTGGCAGAGGCCTTCCACTATTCCTCTGAATACATTGACAAAAAAATGAAGCAGGAGCTGGGGATGACTCCTCACGCCTATCTCACCTGCATTCGTCTGCAGAATGCCAAAAAGCTTCTGGAACGCACCGATCTTCCCATTCAGAAAATAGCTTCGGAATGCGGCTTCTCGGACAATTCCATATTTTACAAGGCATTTAAAAAGAGCTTTTCCTTAAGCCCCAGTGAATGGCGGAAAAGAAATCAGTTCCCGGATCCGCGTACCGATACCGTATCTTCATCATAGTATGAAACCGTTTCTTTTTTAAGTTCAAAAACAGGAAAATACATTGCAAATCTGGTACTAAAAAGAGTATGTTATAAACAGGTGAACCGATATATGGAAAGAAAAGAACTCGTCAATCAAAGCATTGACTATATTATACAGCATTTAGATGAGGATTTATCGCTTGATATCCTGTCTGCACACTTCTGCATATCAAAATACCACTTCAGCAGGATATTTAAGGAAGAAACCGGAGAATCCATTTATGCATTCATTAAACGCTGTAAGGTTGACCAAAGTGCAGTCGATATGAAGCTGAATCCGGCGAAAACAATTACAGATATTGGTCTGGATTACGGATATAGTTCTTCCAATTACAGTTCCGTATTCAGAAAGCGCCATGATACTTCTCCGACTATATTTAAGCAGACGCTGCCGTCTCACAGCATGCCTGTTCCCTTTGCTCCGGAACTCATTGTACATTTCAAGACTGCGGAGGAATATGAGGCTCAAATCCAAATCCGTGAGCTTAATGACTTTTTTGTGATTTATGAGCGGTTTATCGGAAACTATGTTGACCTCGAAAAGAACTGGTATCAGTTTTTAGATAAGCACAAAGAGTTCACAAACGAACAGACAATTCTTTTAGAACGTTTTTTTAACGACCCGTCTATTACCAATCCGGCACAATGCATCTGCGACATATGCATGACAGCAGAACAGAATTGCGGAGGGGATAATGTCATGTGGATCAGAGGCGGCAAATTTATTGTATATCGTTTCGACGGGGAGATTAAGGACATTTTTGAAATACTGCAGGGGATTTTCAGCATCTGGCTTCCTCAAAGCGGTTACCAAATGACACAGAGATACGGACTGAATATTTATCATCACATTGACCGGAACAACCATCACGTTATTATGGATTTATGTATTCCTGTTTCATAAAAGCAAGAATTCAGAAGTCAGAAACATGACTTTCCTCTATAATCTGAAAGTATATCCCATTCTTTATACCCGGAAAAAAGGAGGACGCTATGTTCGATATAAGAAAAATACAAGAAAACATGATTTATGAATCTGTCAAAGCCGAAAGCAATGAAAGTATTGCCGAAGAAGTGGTTTATGGCAGAGAAGGTGCAGCACAAACAGAAACGAATCCTGATTGGGTAAGGTCTGCCATGCAGCGCCTGGAAAGTAAGTTTGATTACGATATTGTAAAGAAAATACGGATGAACTGCCAGTGCGGTTACGGCATGGACGAAAAACTTGCTCTTGTAAGGGAACTTATGGCAGATTCCTCCAGTATAGAGGAATTCACAGCTTCAGAGAAGGCAAAGGCCGCCGGACTTTTCTGCAAAGACGGTGAACTTTTTCTGCAGTTTAATTTTTGCCCCTGTCCCATGCTCGCGGAGGTAGAAAAGTTAGAAAGCTATACATGGTGTCAATGTACTGCCGGTTACAGCAAAGTACTTTTTGAAAAAGCGTTTGCCTGTAAAGCGGACGTGGAGCTATTGAAAAGTATAAAGAGGGGTGATCCCGTATGCCTTATGAAAATCACTCTCCATGATCCCGTCTGGCGATAAAATCTATGATGGATCAATATTTTTATCTACTCTCCCGGTTAAGAGCCGGATAACCGGCTCTTAATCCTTTTTACAGCTCCCCTTTGGCCAACAGATTGTCTTTTCCCATACCGCAGACAAACTCATTTGTATCATATCTATAACAGAAATCCAAAAAATCAGAACGCTGCTTCGGATCCTTCATTATTTTCACAAGCAATTCGTTCGGTATTGTCCTCGCATATGCGCCCGGTCCTGCCAATTCAATATTTTTCACGCCCGACCTGCTCAGTATATCCCTTAATTCATCCGGCATAAACGTATATGTGATACACCAGGGAGCTCCTCCCTGTTCATATTCCGCTATTTCCTTTTCGCCTCCCATAAGTCCCTCTGCCAACAGCTTTTCTGCCGCTTTTTCATCAAAAGAAAAGGACTTCACAGCGTTATCCTTATTGGCCACACACCACCTTACCCAGGAATCGTCACAGTTTTCATCCAGAATAAACTGATTTTTCTGAAGCAGATTTGCCAGATAAGGAAGATATCCCATACGGCTTGATACACTTATGATGATACGCTTTCCGGCAAGACGGACAAGCTCCTGAATCACCTGTTCCTGATGAGGATAAGTGTACGAGATCGGAGCATCAAAGGATATGACCAAATCAAAGGATTTACTGTCAAATGCGCTTAAATCCTCCAACGCGCCTTTGACAAAGGTTATTTGTTCCAGGACGCCTGCCTGCCGGGCCAATTCCTTCGCTTTATCTATCATCGGCTGCGAAATGTCAAAGTGCGTAACTTTACATCCCTGTTTTGCAAGAAGAATAGAAAACCTCCCGCAGCCCGCTCCCCCGTCAAACACCGTTTTTATTCCGTCCAGATTGTCGAGCAGTGTTTTTTCAATATGGCTTTTCTGGATAATATCATCGATAAACGTTTCCTCACGATGACTTTCCAACTCCCCTTTTTCAGACAGATTCCACAAACGCTCCGATATTTTTCTGCTATAGTCCATATAACCCCTCCTGCGGCTGCCGCAAGTATTCATAATCCACTCACTGCCGCTCTTTTCTTGCTTTCAGAAAACACAGCGGCAACAGCCCTTCATATAAAATCCCGTGCTTCATGGGAGTAAAGCCATGTTCGGATACAAAGGCAATCAGCTCTCCCGCATTCCATTTATGATACGTATGAAAACCGATCCCCTCCATCATACGCATCCTGAATTTCGGCATTTTCCCTTCTATCTGTACAAAGGTGGGAGCATACAAAATTCCGCCCGGCTTCAGTACCCGGGATATTTCCGCCAGCGCCTTTTCCGGATAAGGCATGATATGAAGGGCATTGGCTATTACCACCACATCGAAGCTTGCAGGTGCATAAGGCAGAGCCGTAGCATCCTGTACCGAAAAAAATAACCTGGAAGAATGCTCCTTCTTTTTTGCCTCTTCAATCATCTTTTCTGAGAAATCCGTAGCTTCCCAATGTCTCACATATTGGGCCAGCGCAAAAGAAAGCTGACCGGAACCGCATGCCAGCTCCAGAACATCCATATCCCGGTTCAGATCCGGCTTTATCCGCCTGCAGATATTTTCATAAAGCTTATGGCTGTTTTTCATGAAAGGCCCGTAAAGAAAAGCCACCTTCTGCCAAAAATTAATATTCGATTCCTCTTTCATGCCATTCCTTCTTTCCCCTCTGCCTCTATGATTGTGTATCTATGGGAACGGCAGCTACTCCGACATTCAAAAAAAAGCTATCCAGAATTTCCTTATTCTCCTCATACAGCTCTTTGGAAATCGTACAGACCACAGCATAGTAAGCATAATCAAACCCCGGCACCGTCAGCGCTATATATTCCTTAATTAAAACATCCTTATTTTCATCTTCTGCTTCCTGCGTATAACGTTTTCCCAGAAGACCGGTATTTGTTATAAAATCCGTTCCCTCTTCCCCTGTGGGCTCCTCACTGTCATATCCCCCTGCTATAATGATTTCTCCTGCTGTTTTCCCTTCTATATAAACCTTAAAGCCCCATTCATTGCTTTCCATTTCATCGCCCGCATTCACCTTTTCATAGGTACTGTATGTCCAGTCAGGAGGAAGTGTCATAAAAAGATTATCCACAAATCTATGATGCGCGAATGTATGATCGATTACGGTCTCTTCTTCTACAACGCTCTGCCCATTACTCATAACTTCCGATGCTCCGCTTCCCAGACATCCGGTAAATCCTAAAAAGCATAACAGTAATATTGCCAGCAAGGCTCCATAATATTTACGCAAGTCATATCCTCCCACTATTCATAAGTCTCTCCCATATTATAGCAAATAAAAAAAGCCTTGAATACACAAGACTTTTTTTTCGTAAGATTTTTACATGAGCGGCCTTATCGCAAAAAACTGAGGATCCGCTTTCTCGATTTCCATATCCTTCTCTTCCGCATAATCCCCTCTTTTTTCCGGGACAAAATAATCCGTCCAGCCATTCTTTTCCTGGCCCAGCCAACAGATGCTGTAACGTTTTTCCGCCGTATCAAGAATCACCGATTTTATTGTGCCGAAGCCCTCCGCATAATAATTTGCTCTCATTCCCTCCGGATATTTTTTCAGCAGCAGCTCCCGAAGCCCGCTCTCCCTGATACGGTTCTCCTCTTCGGCAAAAGCTGTAAGCCTGTCCCTCCTGACTATTGAATTTTCCATTGCCGCAGGCTCACGGGAGACCAGCTTTTCAATCACAATATGATTCGTTCCGCATAAATACTGCTTCTCATCCGCCGGTCCGATGCTGGTATAAGCCTTCTCCCCATTCATTGTCTCAAACAAAATTCCTGTCCCGCTGCAATCCGCCAGAAACAGATTCATATTATAAGCGATTGGCATCTCCATCACCTTCACCAGCGCCTCTTTCGCATCCCCGCAATTCTCCAGCAGGCTTCTGATAACCGCCCAGAACTGCAGTCCTTTCAGCACAGGGGCACGCATTCCCGGCAAATTGCTCACAGGGAAACCACAGGAGGTCATGGAAACTGCCAGTCCCTTTTCATTGATTCCCTCTGTCCTGCCGAAGCCCACGATAGAGCCGGAAATGTGGGCATATTTTCCCGCAGGTGCGGTACGGTACAGCTTCAGATCCTCATCCTCCAAGGTGAATTCATAATTTCTTGCAATTTTTGTATGACCATCATCGGTTTTCTTTCCCGTGAGGATCAGACCGGAACAGCCCGGCACCAGATATGTCATCCAGGTATAAGCAATATCCCGTACTGCTATTCCGGCCTCCTGTGCATAGCCTTCCAGTTCTTCCCGAATCCCCGGACAGTACCTGTCATATAATCGGAAGGCTTCCTCCATTTCTTTTCCGCCGAACTTCTCCGGAGCCGGAATATATATATGATTCTTCTCCGGCTGCTTCGCCATCTGTTTTCCGATTTCCTGATAAGTCCCTTCCAGTTCCCAATAGCTTACCTGCTGCTTTTCCATATAGATCCATCCTTTCTTTTTTAATCCTGTTAACGAGGAAGATGAATCTATTTTAAAGGCAGATGATATATTAATCCTGTCAGTTATTGCACAAAAGTGTCCGTTACCGCCGCATTAGAACCAAAGGCATAATACACTCAGGGGCGGAAAAGTTTCAAAGCATTCTCTATCCTGCTCATCCCTTTAATCCGGTCATAGTAATCCCTTCAATAAAATATTTCTGACCGAACAAAAACACTATTACTACCGGAATTAATATTACTGTTGCCGCTGCCATCAGCAGATGCCATTGTGCCGTATACTGGCTGGTAAATAGCTGAAGCCCCAAAGCCAGTGTAAATTTATTGTCATCATTAATATAAATAAGAGGGGCCAGAAAATCATTCCAGGTATTCATAAAAGTAAATAAAGCAACTACTACCAAAGCAGGTTTTACTAATGGCAAAATAATCCGGCTATAAATGGTAAAATGACCGGCACCATCCATTACCGCCGATTCATCCAGCTCCCGCGGTATTCCTTGAAAAAACTGTTTGAGAAGAAATATATTGAATGCGCCTCCGCCGAACCAGGCAGGTATTGTCAGTGGAAGATACGTATTTATAGCTCCAACTTTACTCCATCCGATAAAAGTCGGTATCAGCGTTGCCGCATAGGGAAGCATCATAGAACTGAGGATCAATGAGAATACCAGATTTCTACCCTTCCATTCAATCCTTGAAAAACCATACGCACATATTGAGCTGGTTAAAAGAGTCCCCGCCATTACCGCTGCTACAATAATAATAGTATTCAGAAAATATTGTCCAAAGGGCAGCAGTGTAAAAGCCTGTTTATAATTTTCAAGAGTAAAAGGATCCGGAATCCATTCCGGCGGCATTCTGAAAATCTGTTCTATTTTCATAAAGGAACTTCTGACCAGCCAGTAAAAAGGGACTAAACATATTACTGCTCCTGCTAACAGTATCACAGAAACAATAATCTTCGGAATCCGTTTTTTCTTTTTCATATTCCTGTCCCCCCTCACTCAGAATAGACCCATTTATCGGATGATCGAAAAGTTATAAATGTCAGCACTGCTATAATAATAAACAAAACCCAGGAACACGCACAGGCACGTGCCATTTGTGAATTTCGAAAGGCCTCGCGGTATAGATAAAACACATAGAAAAGACTTGCATTATTAGGCCCGCCATCCGTCATAATATATGCCTGTGAAAACACCTGAAATCCATTGATCATACCCATTATCAGATTAAAAAAGAGTGTTGGAGTCATCAATGGAATAGTTATAAATCTCATTCGCTTCCAGTAACCTGCTCCATCCACTTTTGCAGCTTCGTATAACTGCTTCGGCACATCCTGAAGCCCTGCCAGAAATATGACCATAGTGGAACCGGTTGTCCATATTCCCATTAACACAATGGATGGAATTACTGTTTTTTCATTATAAATCCATTGACTCTGCGGAAGTCCCAATGATTTGAGTATGCTGTTAAAAAGTCCGAAATCCGGATTAAACAGCCAGGCCCATATCATTGATGTTGCTACCACAGGAACAATAGAGGGAAGATAAAATATAGTTCTGAATATTGCCATCCCTTTTATTTCACTGTTCAAAAGGTTTGCAATAAAAAAAGCAACTATTAGAAAAGTAGGTACACTCAGCACAACATAATATGCCGTTACCCCCAGCGCTTTATAAAAGAAATAATCCTCCCCGGAAAAGAGCCGCACATAATTATCCGCCCCAATCAAAAGGGGTTTGTTGGAAATCCTATAGTCTGTAAAACTCAAATACAAACTGGCCGCCATTGGAAGCAGCGTAAAGATAAGAAATCCAAGAATAGCAGGAAGGGTAAACAATATACCCTGTACCTGATTTCTCCGTTTAATAACTGAAATTCCTTTTTTCATTTATATCAATCCCCATTTTCATTGATAAAATAAACGGTATATGTCTCATCTGCAACTTCATACAGAGGTTTGAAATTAATATTTACTTCCTCCTGCGTGGTTCTGAATTCCCGGGTCCAGCTTCCCCATATCCGTTCATTATGATGCACAAGCATATTCTGTATTTGCCCTCTCTCCCCATGAATAGTATCCTTTTCTGTCATTCCGGCCAGAACAACAGGACCGTGTCGGAAGGCAATCATCTCACCGCACCCTGACATTTCATGAACTGTCAGTGCCTGGTAAAAAAGGATTGATACTTCCAGTTTTTTGCTCCCACATGGAATATAGATACAGCTGTTTTCCATATAATAATCAACCTGTTCTCCATTCACTAAAAGAACCGGATCCTTCTGATTCCAAAAAGGAATTCTTACCAAAACAGTCATATCTGGGGCTTCACTTGCATCAATATTCAGATAAACAGAAAAAGCTTCCGGATAATTGACACTTCCTGCATTTATTCCAATCAGCTTTTGTACATTTTTTGCTGACATTCCTGATTGCTGTGTTATTTTTACTTTTCTTTCCCATCTGTCACTCGTCAGAACGGAAGGAATAAACTGATTTACTGCTATTTGATTTTTATTCTCTGCATATATTCCCATTCCATGAGATGCCCCCGCTTGTATCCCGCTTCCACAGCAGCACCAGAACGATTTCTTTTCTGTGGACCAGATTTTTCTGCTCCCCGCCTGCATGGGAAGATAATATGCAGCAGCACCTGTATTGGGATTCTGTTGTGCCAGAATACCATTATACAAATTCAGTTCCCTGTAATTTTCAAATTCTATATCCCCAGTATATTGATATAAAAATTCTGCCAGACGCATCATATTGTATACAGCACAATGTTCCTGATTTAATTTTCCAAGTCTTTCTCTGATATGGAAAGGGGGTATCCAGACTTCACCGCTTGTCTGTCCTCCCGTTACAAAACCTCCTCTTTTCGTTACGGCTATACTCCAATAATTTTTTACTGCTTTCAAGTATTCCGGATTTCCGGTTACTTCATACATCCTGGCAATTCCAAGTATTTCCGGAATTGTAGTATTGGCATGCATATTAGTCAGCACGTCCTTATTTTCCAGCAATGCATGAAAAAGCGGTCTGCGCAGAAACTTCTCCATCAGTACCTGGTATTTTTCTTCTCCTGTTATTTCATACAGCCTGCACCATTCTTCGAGTATTCCCCCAGTTTCCGTTTCCATAATGATATCCATTCTGTCTGTTGGTATATCTTTTACCCAACGATAAAACCAGTCTGCAAAATGTCCTACTATTTCCAACGCTTTACAGTTACCCGCATACACGTACATATCAGTAAGACCCATTATGATTTTATGGAGATTATAAAGAGGTACACCAAAGTTCCTCCCCTCTTCTGTCCATCTCAATTGCTTTTCAGGAATTGCCCCAATCCATTCCCCTCCGTTAGCCTTTTGGCACCGCTCCAGTTCATCCAGCATATATTCTGCCCTGCCCAGCAATTCACGATTACCATCTGAAGCATAAGTAATAGCTGCAGCAGACAGCCAATGACCTACAAAATGTCCTCTGATTTCACTGGTCGGCCCTTCCCATCCCCAATGCTCTATTTTAGGATTTTCGCTATTATCCTTCCACAGCCCCGCCTCAAAATAATAACTACGAAGCAGATCCTTACTCTGATAACGAAGAAGTAAATCTTCATTCACTTGAAATCTTCTGCGAATTTCAGAATCCAGAAGTCTTACCTGCTGCGGTTTTGCTGATTCAAATATTTTATTCATGCGACAATACCCTTCCCTTTATATTCTATAACAGTGAGGGAACAGGTTTTCCCCTATTCCCTCATGCAACTGTTATTGTCCGAATACCCCGTCAAAAATCTTATCTACCTCCGGCATGACTTTATCCAAAGCATCCTGAACCGTTTGCTCCCCTGTCCATACTTTATCCAATGCAGGAAATACAATATCATTAATTTGGTTATAATGTTTCATTCTATGCTCGGAAGACAATTCACTGTTCTCCCATACAGGGTTAAGAAAGACTTCCTTGTATCCTGACGGATGTGATTTACCCTCTCCGGCCCACTGTTCTACCTTACTTTCATCCGTATACCAATCACTCTTAATAGGCATCCACAGACCGCTGCTATACAACTCTAAAGACTCTGCAGGATCACTTAACCATTTCATCAATTCCCATGCTTCTTCCGGATATTTTGTCTGTGAAAAGATAACTTTACAGCCACTGCTGGTAAGAATCGTATTATTACCATTAGAAGGCAGAGGTGCAAGTCCCAGATTCAGACTTTCCAGTTTGGCAAAATTACTCAGCATATACTGAGAATCTACTACCATAGCATATTTACCTGTCTGCAAAGATAAATCTGCACTTGGAAGTCCCTGCGCTGTTGTTGTGGAAGGACTGGCATGCTCTACATTTATCAAGTCCGCCAATTTCTGCAAAAAGTCCACCGCTTCAGGATTTTTCAGGCCATATTCCGTTCCATCCTTGTCTGTGTATCCGACAGAAGTATTTCTTACAAGCAAAGGTTCCACAATCGTAGGTCCTTTCGGATTAATGTAAACACCATACTGCTGAATATTGCCTGCATCGAAATCTGCATCCAAGGCACTATTTCCATTGCTGTCAAAAGTAAGCTTTTTAGCTGTTTCCACAAATTCATCCCATGTCCAAACCTTGTCTGCAGAAGGTTCAGGCACCCCTGCTTTTTCAAAAAGATCCTTATTATAAAATACTGCATAGGTCTGCAGGGAAAGCAGAAGCGCATCAATTGCTTCATCATCATAATAAGAATAAGCCGCATCCAGCAGATCTTCCTTTTTAAAACTTGAATCTTCTTCCATTAAAGGAGTCAAATCCATAATCTGTCCGTCCGCATACCAGTCATGTGCGGTAGGCGCAACCAAATATCCTACATCCGGTGCTGTGCCTGAAGCGATCATAGTGGATATTTTTGTCTCATAATCATCCGGTATAAAGATTCCCTTTACCTTTATTCCCGTAGCATCTGTAAATCCTGCAAGAGCTTCTTCCAGCACAGCCTTTTCAGTAGCTCCTGCCCATGCAGAAAAAGTAAGTTCCACATCTGATTCTGCTGCTTTTGTCTTGTCTCCTTCATCAGTTGAAGCTTCTGACACTGATTCCTGAGCAGCCGTGGTATTTGTTTCTTTTTTTTCTTCCGCTGTACTGCTGCATCCTGCAGCACAGGCCGCCAATAAAGTTACAGTCAAAAGTACCGCTAATTTCTTTTTCATAAACATACCTACCTCTCTTTCCATACATTCCCAATATACCCCAGAACCGGTTCACAATACTGTCCACAAATCTGTTGTGAAAAGTATAGTAATATGGTATCATTTCGATGTAATGCTAACAACTCACAAACCCTCAAATAAGGTGGACAATTTTTAGATGAAATACTGTATTTATCATTCTTCCTATCCAGTGGTTTTTTCTTCCTGCGGCAATCTTGTCAGTGATAATGGATTTATTCATCCCAAAAGAAATATTGATTCTTTTGTATTGCTCCTTATCCGAAAGGGTACTTTATATATCACTCAGGATGAAGATGAGTATATTCTTCATGATAATGAATTTCTTATATTATTCCCTCATATACTTCACTACGGTACCCGGCGCAGTGATGGTTATTTATCTTATTACTGGACACATTTTTATATTTCCGATCCTTCTTATCAGATCACTGATATATTTCATTATGAAGACAGCCTTTTACCTTTCCAGAATATTCTGCAGGTTCTGCAGGGACATGTAGTTTTGCCGGAAACAGGAACCGTATCATCGGCAGGACATTCCCAGCTTTTATTTCTGCAGTTAATGGATATAGCCTGTCGTGAACATTACAAAGATACTTATAAATGTCATTATGGTTTAAGCTTATTACTATTGGAGTTTTGTTCCGAATCGCTTTCTGCTTTTATTCTGCAGGACATGGACATTCCTCCCCGATTGTCAGAGTGTATCGATTGGATCCAGCTTCACTATAATCAACCTCTTACCGCGTCAGATATTGCCAACCGTTTTAATTACAATCCTGCTTATCTTACCAGTTTATTTAAAAAATATACTGGCTACAGTCTGACACATTATATCAACCATGCCAGAATTTCCGCCGCAAAAAATCTTTTGACAAATCAGGATCAGACAATAGAAGCAATCGCAAAACAGTGCGGTTTTACCGATACCAAGTATTTTTACCGTATATTTAAAAAAGAAGAACACATTACCCCCAGCGAATACCGAAATGCCTTTCATCATAAAAAACTTGTTCTTTAAACTGCAGTAAAAAAAACTCCGGCAGAAACCTGCCGGAGTTAACTTTTTTATAAATAGGAAACCTACGTATTAAACCCCTGTAATATCCGTCACATGCAAATAGGCATCGGAACCACGTGAACAGTTTACAGTTATATTTTTTCCTCTGATTAAAACCTTACAATTATTAAGATTCTTTACCGTATCAAGCTTCAGCTCCATCACTCCCTGAGGCGTATTCAGATAAAGCATATTCTGGTCGGATCTGCCGTCTACGGTTCCGGTTACGGTAATCACCGCTGAATCAAGGGTTACCGAAGAAGGGCTGTCCTTTTCTCCCACGAGCCCCGCAGCATGCAGGTAAGCATCCGTACCCCGATAAAAATAAACTGTTATTTTTCTCCCCGGTGTAAGAACCATGCCTGAACTCGTATCCGCGCTGTAATCAATTACGAACTGCATTTCCCCTTCATTGGTGGACAAATACAGAAGTGTTTCCTTTGTGCTGTCCGCAACCGTTCCTGTTACCGACATATAAGCGGAATTGTTGCCCAACTGCCCCGTTGCCGCCGCCTTATCGGAAATCGTCACCGCATGCATATAGGCGTCCGATCCTCTCGCACAGGTAATCTCATAGGTCTTGCCCAACACAAGAAAAGGAGTCCCGCTTAAGTTTGTGGTGGGATCCAGCTTAATCTGCATTTCTCCCTGATTCGTCTTGAGATAGATAAGCTCTTCCGTCGTCTTATCCCCAATCGTTCCTGATACGGTAACCGTTGTGGAAGAATCAAGGGTAGCCGTAGAAGTCGGCCTGTCCGTGGTTATTTTAACCGCATGGAGATACGCATCGGAACCGCGGGATACCGAAACACTGACTTCCTTGCCGGGAAGCAGTATCTTGCATGCACTGGTATCTGTTCCGCTGTCCAGCTTGATCTCCATATTTCCCTGCTTCGTGGAAAGCCTGAGAAGCTCCGATGTCGTTCCCGACAAAATGGTTCCGTAAACAGTGGCAATGATCTCATCCGCCTGTACTTCAAGACGGTTTCCGGGTACTATGGTAAGCCCTAATATAAGGCAGAGCGTCAAACATAGCTTTGCAATTCCACACTTTTTCATAACTGTGCCTCCTCTTATCCGTAAAAAACTTCACGCAAACGACAATTACATAAATTTATCATATAATATTTGATATGGAAAAGCAATACACTTTCGATAGGGTGCACATAAAAATATACCCAAAATAAAAAAGAGTTCTTCCCCGCATTCACTGAGAAAGAATTCTTTTTTAATAATGCCGGCAACCGGACTTGAACCGGTACGAGATTGCTCCCGAGGGATTTTAAGTCCCTTGCGTCTGCCAATTCCGCCATGCCGGCAGACCATCCGCAGTCTGTACAAAGCATTCCTGTGAGCCTGCGGATAATGGATGGAGGTGGATTCGAACCACCGAAGCAATTTGCAGCAGATTTACAGTCTGTCCCCTTTGGCCACTCGGGAATCCATCCATTTTCTATTGCCGGAGACGGAAATCCGTCTCCAACAATATACATTTAACCATAACTTTATTGGAATTGCAAGAAATTTTTTCCGTTCGTTTTCTCATTCGTTTTCAAGTCTTCCTGCTTCCTGACCGGTTTATTCTTATGCTGCAGGATAACCCCTGATGAGGGGGGCATAGTCACGGTTATTTTTCCTGCCGTTACCTGATACGTCACATGCTCCGTATCATATCCTTCCCTGCCGGTAATGATAAGCCTTGTCATTTCCGACTGCTTGGGTATCCCCAGTTCCCAGACGGATAATTCCTTCGTCATTTCGTGCCCATTGTTGTTAATCAGTATCACGGAATGATTATCTTTGGTAAAACGGGCATAACCAATCATATTATCGGCGGTGAGCATCCATTTGATGGAGCCGGTCTTAAATTCCTTATTTTCCTTATGCACACGGATGATGGCCTTATGAAAGGCGATCATCTCCTTATCTTCCCTGCCCCAGGGATAAGTACGCCGGTTATCCGGATCGGTAAAGCCGCACAGTCCGGCTTCATCCCCGTAATATATCGTGGGCGCGCCGGGCCAGGTCATCTGTATTAATACCGCTTCCCTCATAACAGCCTTGTCAACGCCTTCATTGGCAGCGCCCGGCCCCAGGGTATTCATACGTCCCACCTTCTTGTTGGTACGGGTCAGGAAACGGGAATGATCATGGTTAGAAAGCTCATTCATGGCAACCTGAAGGGATGGTGTGGCAAAACAGGCGGTATGATAGCCCATGGCTGACCAAAAGCTTTCTCCATTGCCCAGCAAATCCGGACGGTAATCGTCACTGTGCTTCTGCATTCCCGTAAGGAACCAGGTCACCGGCTCCATAAATGCATCATAATTCATCACCGTATCCCACTGATCCCCCTGAAGCCAGGAGGAAGGATCCCCATAGTGCTCCGCGAGAATAATGGCATTGGGATTGGCGTTTTTAACGCTTCTGCGGAAATCTCTCCAGAACCGATGGTTAAAATCCGGGGAATGCCCCAAATCCGCGGCTACATCCAGTCTCCAGCCGTCGGCATTAAAAGGCGGTGAAACCCACTTAGCCGCAATTTTCATGATATATTCATACAGCTGCCTGGAACCCTCATAATTCAGCTTGGGAAGGGTATCATGCCCCCACCAGCCGTCATAAGTGGGGTTATAAGGAAACCTGTTCTCATCATGGAACATAAAATAGTCATGATACGGACTGTCCTTTTCGATAAAGGCGCCCTTGGCATAGCCTTCCTTGCCTTCGTATATCCGTTCCCGATCCAGCCACTTGTTAAAAGAGCCGCAGTGATTGAACACACCGTCAATAATAACGCGCATCCCTCTTCTGTGGGCTTCCTCAACCACATCAATAAACATCTGGTTGCTGGCCTCCAGGTTCACCCTGTTGGTCACACGGTTGATATAACGACCGGCAAAACGGTTTTCATGCTGCCAGTCCGGAAGAAGATCTCCTTCCTCATACACTATCTTTCCCACATGGGGATCGATATAGTCATAATCCTGTATATCATATTTATGGTTGGACGGAGATACGAACAGAGGATTGAAGTAGATCACGTCTATCCCCAGATCCTGCAGGTAATCCATCTTATCCAGAACTCCCTGCAGATCTCCCCCGTAAAAATCCCTCACGTCCATTTGGGAAGGATACCTGTACCAGTCATCAACCTTTTTCGATTTATCACCGATATAATGGTATTCTCCTGTAAGTACATCGTTGGTGGGATCTCCGTTATAAAAACGATCCACATATATCTGATACATGACTGCGCCTTTGGCCCAGGCCGGTGTGGAAAAGCCGGGTATAATACAGAAATAATAATGCTCTTCCGTCTGCTTTACCACGCCTCTTGTATCATAATAGCATTTTACTTTGCCTAACTGTGCTTCAAAATAATAAGTGATTTTTTCATTATCCAGCAGCTGCCGGTATTCGTAATAGTCAAAAAGAGAATCTGACGATATTTTAAACATCAGATTCTTCTGTCCCTGGCAGACAAAAAACACCCGGTCCAGATTGTTCTTTTTTGCCCTGAAGGTAATCGTCACTTCACTGTATGGTGCCGGTTCTGCCGGTGATATAAAATTTCCAGTCGTATCACTGAACAGAGCTCTTTTGCTGAGGACCGGCCGCATACTGCTTATATACTGATGCTGTTCGCCTCGCAAAAACCGTTCAAAATTCATAATCCAAACACCCTTGCTCTCATGCATTTCCCGGTATATAACCTAAATGCCTACTATTAGAGATTTTCCTTCTCCATTGTAACGTAAACCCCGCCTACATTCAAGCTTTTACCACAGTAAAAAAGACAGCTTTTTATGGCTGTCCTTTTTAGAGAAGGTATTTCTTATGGGGTATAGCAAAAAACTATATAATGTATTGGGGGGGGTTACGAGTATTATAATAGCAAACCCAACCCAATTTGTACATACCCAGAATTCACAAATATCACAAATTCACTATATCATTTTTGGTACTTTTTCACAATTGACTATTCAGCAACGGTATCGAAGAAGGGTTTCTCCTTCTGGAACAGGGCTTCAAACTCTTCTCTGGTGATTTTTTCCTTCTGGAGAAGAAGCTGTGCGGACTTATGGAGCACCTCCATATTTTCCAGGATGATATCCTTCGCGCGGCTGTAGCACCTGTCTATGATTTCCTTAACCTCTTTATCAATTTCCCCGCTGATCAGCTCACTGTGGGATTTAGCATGAGCCAGATCCCTTCCGATGAACACTTCATCGTCATCGTCGTCATAGCATACAACGCCGATATTGTCCGACATACCGAAGCGGGTAACCATTTTCCTGGCAAGCTTGGTAGCCTTCTTGATATCGCTGGAAGCCCCTGTGGTAATGTCATCAAAAATAAGCTGCTCGGCGATACGGCCTCCCAGGGAAACCATGATTTCCTCTTCCAGCCGTCCTCTTGTCATAAACATATCATCCCGTTCGGGAAGAGGCATCGTATAGCCTGCCGCGCCGATGCCGGTAGGTATAATGGATACCGTGTAAACCGGTCCCACATCAGGCAGCACATGGAAGAGAATGGCATGGCCTGATTCATGGTATGCGGTAATTTTCTTTTCTTCATCGGAAATGATGCGGCTTCTTTTCTCCGAACCGATTCCCACTTTGATAAACGCTCTCTGGATATCTTCCTGGGCTACAAAAACCCGATCCGCTTCGGCAGCCAGAATTGCCGCCTCATTCAAAAGGTTCTCCAGATCCGCCCCTGTGAAGCCTGCGGTAGTCTGGGCAACCTGCTTTAAGTTCACGTTTTCGGCCAGAGGCTTATTCCTGGCATGAAGCTTCAGGATATCCTCCCTGCCGCCCACATCAGGAGTCCCCACGCTGATCTTACGGTCAAAACGCCCCGGACGGAGAATCGCCGGATCCAGGATATCCACACGGTTGGTCGCCGCCATAACGATGATGCCTTCATTCACGCCGAAGCCGTCCATTTCCACAAGCAGCTGATTCAGGGTCTGCTCCCTTTCATCATGGCCGCCGCCCATGCCGGTGCCTCTGCGTCTTGCCACAGCGTCAATTTCATCGATAAATACAATACAGGGTGAGTTCTTCTTGGCTTCCTCGAACAGGTCACGGACCCTGGAAGCACCCACACCAACAAACATCTCCACAAAATCAGAGCCTGAAATACTGAAAAAAGGAACATTCGCTTCGCCGGCAATCGCCTTGGCAAGAAGCGTCTTACCTGTTCCGGGAGGGCCCTCCAGAAGAACTCCCTTGGGAATCCTCGCGCCTACCTTGGTGAATTTGGAAGGCTCACGCAGGAAATCCACGATTTCCTGAAGCTCCTCTTTCTCCTCCTTCAGCCCGGCTACCTCTTTAAGCGTAATTTTGTTCTCACTGCCCACGCTCATTCTGGCCCTGCTCTTGCCAAAATTCATCATTTTGTTGCTTCCTGCCCCCGCTCCTGCATTCTGGGCATTCATCATCATGAAGAAAAATACCATGATAACAACGCCTACTATCAATACGGGCAGCATGGAATTCATAAACCAGCTTTCTTTGGGCACATCACGCACGATAGGATCAATGCCGCTGTCCTCAAAAAGCTGTATAGCCTCTTCCACATTCGTCACATAGACGGTCCGGCTATCCCCGCCTTTGAGCATAACAGTAACGGAACCGGTAGGGGTTTCCTTGTTCTGGCTGATAACGGCGCTGCTCACATTGCCCTCCGCCAGATCCTTTTCCAGTGCTCCTCTGGTATAATTATCCTGCATCTGGTTCATGGAGCTGGACCAGACCATCAGCAGAAGAGCTCCAAGCAGCAATATAAAGATCAGATTAAAGCCCCTGACATTTTTTCCCAATTTCTTTCCTCCTTTTTCAGAAGATCCCTGCAGCCTCAGGACATGCTTATCTTCTTTTTTTCAAACGAAGAAGCTGCTCACGCAGCTTCTTATCGATTAATCATCAAATTCCACCACACCAATGTACGGAAGATTTCTGTATCTCTGGTCATAATCGAGTCCGTAGCCTACTACAAACTCATCGGGAATCCGGAAGCCGGTATAATTCACATTTACTTCAACCACTCTTCTTTCCGGTTTATCCAGAAGCGTACACAGCGCCAGGCTCTTAGGGCCTCTGTCACGCATCATTTCCATCAGATAGCTCAGGGTTCTGCCGGAATCCACGATATCCTCAACAATGATGACATCCTTATCCTTCAGAGGTTCATCCAAATCCTTTACGATCTTTACGATACCGCTGGATTTGGTGGAGCTTCCGTAGCTGGATACAGACATGAAATCCAGGGAAACCGGAACGGTAATCCTTTTGGCAAGCTCACACATAAAAAAGCTTCCGCCCTTCAGCACGCATACCAGATGAACTTGTCTTCCGGCATAATCTTTGCTGATCTGATCCCCTATTTCCTGGATTCTGGCATCCACCTCTTCCTCTGATAATAAAACTCTGACTCTCTCAGCCATTTTCTTTTCCTCCTCTTATGTGTATACGGAGTATCCTTTTTGTATCTTCCGTTACTTTCACTGCACTGCTGATGCGGCGGCCCAACACCCAGAGGACATGGCTGCCGTCCGCGAGCAGAAGCAGATTTTCTCTATTTTTAACCGGTATCTTTTCCTTAATCAGGTAGTCCTTCAGACGTTTCTTCTGAAGCCTGTCGTTGATGGCAAGATAGTCCCCCGGCTGTCTGGTCCGAAGTACCAGAGATTCTATTCTATCATAATCCAACCATTTCGTACATGTTTTTTGTGGAATAATCTGAGAATTTTCCCTGAAAAACACCGAAAATTCCAGGACCCCCGCATCCCCTGCATCGATTTGCAGCGCGGGTGCCTCCTGTTCTGTCTCCGTAATACGTTCTTCCAGCAGTTTCCTGTCTATTACCCGGCAAAAGGCAGGAGCCGTCTTTGAACCTTTCTCCGGCGCCTTCTCCTTTTCCTGCAGGATCACCTCTCCGAAGCCACGCAGCGCCTCTATTCCATAAGGCAGCATGAGCTTTCTTCCTCCCTGCTTATGAAAAAGAGCCTCCACATCACGGATATGGCTCATCCCTATATCCTTCCCACCTCCGGAAAGCTCCTTCAGCACCTGCTTCAGCATGTGTGTGCGCAGAAGCTCTTCCTCCCGAAGAAATGCATCCACCTCAATCCGGATTTCAGGATGCTCCTTACGAACTCCCTCCGTACCGCAGTCTGCCTCCCGCTCACAGCCGCCGGCCGTACCCCGGCTGCTGCAGCGCTTAAGCGCCTCCTGGGCCATACGGTTCACATAATCTGCTGTCTGCATGAGCAGCTCCGCCTCCTGTGCCAGATGAACGTCCGCTTCCCCGCAGATTTCTTCCCTGGCAAAAGGAAGGATATGGCGGCGGATTTTATTTCTGGTATAAGTATCCGTATCATTACTTTTATCTATACACCAGCTTATCTTTTTTTCCAGAAGCCAGCTTTCGATCTCATCTCTGCCCACACACAGAAGAGGGCGGATAATATTATCCCTCACCGGCCGGATGGATGCCATACCATCCAGCCCGGTACCGCGGAACATGTGAAAAAGAAGGGTTTCCGCCCTGTCGTTGCGGTTATGCGCCACAGCGATTCTGTCCGCGCCGAAATCCGCCGCTGCTTCCGCAAAAGCGCGGTAACGCGCCTGACGTCCCGCCTCCTCCACAGAAAGCTTCTTCTGCTGCGCTTCCCGTTCCACATCTGTTTCCGTGAGATAAAAGGCAATGCCCAGCTTCCTGCAGCATTCTTCCACATAAGCGGCATCCTCTCCCGCTTCCTCCCTGATCAGGTGATTCACATGGACAGCCGCCAGCTTCCATTCATAGCGGTCCGAAAGCAGGGCAAGCAAACTCCCTC
>OLOL01000251.1_pt1 | contig 58393 bp, 50 predicted proteins | sample 1673081 | NCBI WGS metagenome assembly OLOL01 (sample SAMEA3136753, study PRJEB25190) | human gut metagenome
AAAGAGCACTGGCACCTGAAGCCAGCGAGTCTACCAATTCCACCACTCGCGCATTTTGTGTGGTCGCCTTGGTCAGCGCAGGTATTATAATACCACGCCGCGAAGGTTTCGTCAAGGGGGATTGCAAACTTTTTCCCGTCTTTTCCCCACGCCCATCTTGTGTTACAATACAGGAAGCAAAAAGGAGGCGGGAATATGTGTTCCATGGAAGAACTGCGCCAGCAGTGCCAAAGCTGTCAGCTCTGCGGGCTGGGTGCGACCCGAAAGAATCTGGTGTTCGGAGACGGCAACCCAGATGCAGATGTGATGTTCATTGGCGAAGGGCCAGGCAAGCAGGAGGACGAACAGGGTATCCCCTTTGTGGGGGCGGCAGGGCAGTTTTTGTCCCGCATCCTGGAGATCATCGACCTAGATCGCAGCCGCTACTATATCGCCAACATCGTCAAGTGCCGCCCGCCCAAAAACCGTGACCCTCAGGCAGAGGAGCAGGATGCCTGCATCCCCTACCTCAACGATCAGATCCAGCTGGTGCAGCCCAAAATCATCGTCTGCCTGGGCCGCATCGCCGCCGCCCGACTCATTCACGATGGCTACCGCATCACCCGAGAGCATGGCACCTGGAGCCAGCAACAAGGCATCTGGATGACCGCCTTCTATCATCCCTCCGCCCTGCTCCGAGACGAGAGCAAGCGGCCAGAAACCTTTGACGATCTGCGCTCTTTACGGGCAAAGATTTTGGAGGTCTGCCCTGAGGTCTACAACCAATGACCGTTGCACTGGCGGACAAACCAATCAAAGAGTCGCTCCCCTGCCGGATACAGCTGTTCCGGATGCCACTGGACGCCCACCATGGGCAAGTGCTGACACGCTATGGCCTCCACCACTCCGTCCAGCGCCCACTGGATGGCCTGCCACCCAGATGCCAACCGCCCCACCGCTTGATGGTGGCCGCTGTTGACAACCGGTGTGGCACCGTACAGGGCGTGGAGCTGGGTATCCGGCCGGATGTAGGTCGGGTGGAGGCGGTACTGTCCTTGGATCATGCTGTGGCTGCTGCCCATGTCCTGAATCAGATCGCCGCCGAAGTACACATTTAAATATTGCATTCCACGACAGATCCCCAACACGGGGATCTGTTTTTCTACGGCCAACGCCACCAACTGACCCTCTAAGCTGTCCCGCTCCCCATCCAGTGTGTCACAGGCCACATTCTCCTGTCCGTACCAAGCCGGATCCACATCGCCCCCGCCCCCTAAGATCAGCCCGTCACAGCGGCGCAGCAGCGCCGTCTCCGGCAAGTACCCGCCCACTGGCAGTCCACCGGCATTTTTGACTGCGTGAGCGTAGGAAGGCGGGTTGGATGGCGCCAGGGAGAGCAGGATATGTGGGTTTCGTTCCATAACATCACCTCACTTCTGTCATCCTATGCGCCTGGGGACGAGAAAAACCCACCAGGAAAACCTGGTGAGTTTTCGTTTACTTATGTGTTGGGTCTTTCATCTTTTCATAGGCGAATCCATCCGGCTTCTCGCTGACCTTTGCCAAATTCGTGTAGTCCTCCGAGTCGATGGACATCTTTTTCTTGGACAGCCGTCCCTGCACCAGACCACCGATGAGAGAGGAGATGACGGCGAACAGTGGGACACCGATGAGCATCCCCACGAAGCCGAAGATGCCGCCGAAGAAGATGATGGAGAAAAGGACGCCGAAGGAGGAAATGCCGGTGCTGTCCCCCAAGATCTTGGGGCCCAAAATATTGCCGTCAAACTGCTGTAGCGCAAAGACGAAGATGACAAAATAGATGCACTTGATGGGGCTGTAGAACAGCACCAAGATCGCACAGGGGATGGCGCCGATGAGGGGGCCAAAGAAGGGGATGATATTGGTCACGCCCACCACCACGCTGATGAGGATGGCGAAGGGGATGTTGAGCAGGGATGTGCCTACAAAACAGATGATGCCGATGATGAAGGAGTCCAGCAGCTTACCTCGGATAAAGCCGCCAAAGACCTTGTGGATATATCGGCAGCGCACCAAAATATCATTGGCTACCTTGATCGAGAAAATGCTGTAGCTGAGCTGCTTGGCACGGCCGATCATTTGGGTCTTACTGACCAGCAGGTAAATGGCCACGATGAAGCCCAACAGGGTGTTGGTGACGATCTTCACGGCATAGACCACACCGTTGACCACGCTGCTGACCAGGGCGTTGATGCCGCCCAGGGTGTTGGACAGGTTTTTGATATTGGGGATCAAGTCCTTGGTCGCCCAATCCCCCACATAGGTGGCCACAGAGTCATAGATCTCCTGTGCCGTCCGCGCCAAGCTGGGGTTATCCTTCCACAGCTTCTCCAACAGCTCATTGCCGTGCTGGATATAGGTTGGGAAGGAGGAGACAATCCCCATGATGCTGTTGATGAGGTTAGGCAGCACCAGGGCGAACAGACCGCCCAGCAAAACCAGGGCAAACAGGATGGAGATGGTCACCGACAGAGCCACTCCAAAACTCCGCGCCCGTCTCGGCCCCAGCTTCCGCTGGAATACATCCTCGAAGTTGCGCAGGAGCATATTATACAGGGGTGAGAGCAGGTAGGCAATGACTGCGCCAATGATGAAGGGGGTGAGAATGGTGATCAGGCCGCTGAAAAATCCCTGAATGGCCTTGATGTTGTAGATGAGGAAAAACAGCAGCAAGCTGGCACCGATGACCAGGAACGCTGTCAGTCCCGCCGCGATATAGGATTTATATTTTTCCTTTTTCGTATCAGTTCCGCCTTTCTGCGATTGCCGCCGGACTCGTTGTGCCGAACTGCCAGACTGGATAGAAACTCAGACCTTCAACTCAACTTCCCCACCAGTCAGCGCATCTGCGTACTGCTCCAGCACCGGCTGGATCTCGGTGGCCAGGAACTCGGTGACCTGTTCCGGGCAGCGGCCGATGTAGCGCTCCGGCTCCAAGTGGGCGGTCAGTTCTTCACGGGTCATGCCGAACATGGGGTCTTCTGCGATGAGGTCGATGAGGTTGTTGGCAAGACCCCGATCCTTTACGTTGCGTCCCGCCTCCATGGAGTGGACACGGATGTGCTCATGCAGCTCCTGCCGGTTGCCGCCCCGCTTGACGGCGTCCATCATGATGTTCTCGCTGGCCATGAAGGGCAGTTCCTCCATGATGTGCTTCTCGATGACCTTTTCGTGCACCACCAGGCCAGAGGTGATATTCTGATAAATTTCCAAAATGGCGTCCACAGCCAGGAACGCTTCGGGGACGGACAGACGCTTGTTGGCGGAGTCATCCAGGGTGCGCTCAAACCACTGGGTGGCGGTGGTGATGGCCGGATTCATGACATCGCTGATGACGTAGCGACCCAGGGCACAGATGCGTTCGCTGCGCATGGGGTTGCGCTTGTAGGGCATGGCGGAGGAACCGATCTGCTTCTTCTCAAACGGTTCTTCTATTTCTTTCATGTGCGCCAGCAGACGCAGGTCAGTGGCGAACTTGCTGGCGGACTGGGCGATGCCAGCCAGAGTATTGAGCACCAGCACGTCCACCTTACGGGAATAGGTCTGGCCGGACACGGGCACGCAGCTGTCGAAGCCCATCTCCGCAGCGATCTTCCGTTCCAGCTCCTTGACCTTCTCATGGTCGCCCTCAAACAGCTCCAGGAAGGAGGCTTGGGTGCCGGTGGTACCCTTGCTGCCCAGCAGCTGCAAGTGGTCGATGCGGTACTCCACCTCGTGGAGATCCATCAACAGTTCGTTCATCCAAAGCGTGGCACGCTTGCCGACCGTGGTCAGCTGGGCGGCCTGGAAATGGGTGAACCCCAGGGTGGGCAGCGCCTTGTAGGTGTCAGCGAATTTGGCCAGATTGTTCAGCACCCGCACCAGCTTATCCCGCACCAGGAGAAGTCCTTCCCGCATGATGATCACATCGGTGTTGTCTCCCACATAGCAGCTGGTAGCGCCTAGGTGGATGATGGGCATGGCGTCAGGGCACTGGTCGCCGTAGGCATGGATGTGTGCCATGACATCGTGGCGCAGCTCCTTTTCGTAGCGGGCGGCAGCTTCGTAGTCGATGTCGTCCACATGCTCCTCCATCTGGGACACCTGCGCCTGGGTCACTGGCAGACCCAGCTCCATCTCCGCCCGAGCCAAGGCGATCCAGAGACGGTGCCAGGTGGAGAACTTCTTATCGGGGGAGAAAATATACTGCATCTCCTGGCTGGCATACCGGGAGGACAGAGGGCTTTCGTATTTATTATGATTCATATGCTTTCTCACTCATTTCATTTTATGTTTCAATATCATTATTATACCACGGCAGTTCCCCAATGGAAACTGTCCTTTTATGAATCTTTTTTGAACTTCCCACGCAAAAACAGTACCCATTTCACAAGGAAATGGGTACCGCACTGATTTTCGTTTGTTTTTATTTTTCCGAACGGCTGCCGAAGGCGTCCCCCTCGATGAGGAATTGCTCCAGCCGGTCGATGCCCGCCTTGATGTTCTCCATGGAGGTGGCATAAGACCATCTCAGGAAGCCAGGGACGCCGAAGCCGGTGCTGGGCACCAGGCAGACCTTGCCCTTGGTCAGCAGCAGAGAGGCAAAATGGTTCTCGTCCTGGATGACCTCGCCGAACAGGGTCTTGCCGATCCACTCAGAAATGTTCATCATCACATAGAAGGCGCCATGGGGGGTCAGGCAGCTGATGCCAGGCAGGGCATTGAGTCCCTTTACCATGGCGCTGCGCCGCTTTTCAAAGGCTTGCCGCATGATCTCCACATCCTCCTGAGGGCCGGACAGGGCTTCTACGGCAGCAGCCTGAGCGGGCGCAGAGGGGTTGCCCGTGGAGTGGCTGACGTAGCGAGAGATGACCTTGACCACTTCCGGCTCAGCAGCCAGGTAGCCAATGCGCCAGCCGGTCATGGCGTAGCTCTTGGAAACGCCGTTGATGAGGATGGTGTGGGCTTTGATCTCCGGACTGAGGGCGGCAATGGAGGTGAAGGTGACGCCATCGTAGAGGAGCTTGTAGTAGATCTCGTCCGCAATGATGTACAGGTCGTGCTTGAGACACACATCCGCCAGCGCTCTCAGCTCTTCCGCCGTGTAGACCATGCCGGTGGGGTTGGAGGGGTTATTGAAGAAGATGCACTTGGTCTTGTCAGTGATGGCCGCTTCCAGGCGCTCCGGGGTGAGCTTGAAGTGCTCCGCCTCCCCACAGGGGATGAACACGGGCACGCCGCCAGCCATTTTGGTCATCTCGCTGTAGCTGACCCAAGCGGGGGTGGGGATGATGACCTCGTCCCCTTCGTTCACCAGGGACTGCATGACCAGATAGATGCAGTGCTTGGCACCGCTGCTGACAATGATCTGACTGGGCTGGTATTCTACGCCGCAGTCCGCTTTCAGACGCTGGCAGATGGCCTTTTTCAGCACCAGCGTACCGGTAGCAGGCGTGTATTTGGTGTCATTATTGATAATTGCCTCGATAGCCGCCAGCTTGATGCGATCCGGCGTGGGGAAATCCGGTTCACCGGCGGCGAAGCCCAAGACATCAATGCCGTCCGCCTTCATCTGCTTGTACAGGGCGTCCATAGCCAGGGTGGAGGATTCGTTGACTTGTTCAGCAATGCGAGATAACGGCTTCATAGGTAAGCCTCCTTATTAAAATTCACAAGAATCAGATGCTCTGTTTTTGACATATTATAATCGAAAACTTGCAGAATTGTCAACCGCCATTTTCATAATATCAAAAAAATGCACGGCAAACCACTTTGCCGTGCATTTGTGTGTCAATTTTTACGCTGTGCTCCTGCAAAATACCGTCATTTTGCCGAAGCTGAGCCGCTTACAGGTGTTCCCGAATGAGCTGCCCCATCTTCTTGGTGCCCACTTCTTCCCCGCTGCCGGGGATGTCATAGGTGTGCCAGCCCTCTGCCAGGACGGCATCCACGGCGTCCTCGATGGCCTGTGCCTCGGTAGGCAGGTTCAGGGAGTACTTGAACATCATGGCCACAGACAGGATGGTGGCGATGGGGTTGGCCTTGTCCAGACCCGCGTACTTGGGAGCACTGCCGTGGCTGGGCTCGTACAGGCCGGGAGCGGTGGCACCCAGGGAGGCGGAGGGGAGCATCCCCAGGGAGCCTGCCAGCATGGAGGCTTCATCGGAGAGGATGTCGCCGAACATATTCTCGGTAACCACCACATCGAATTGGCTGGGGTTCTTGACCAGCTGCATGGCGGTGTTGTCCACCAGCATATCCTCAAATTCCACGTCGGGGTACTCTGCCGCCAGCCGGTGCATCACTTCCCGCCACAGGCGGGAGGTGGCCAGGACGTTGGCCTTGTCCACGCTGGTGACCTTCTTCCGGCGCAGCCGTGCCAGCTCAAAGGCACGTCGGCCGATGCGCTCGATCTCCATCTCGGAATAGGCCATCAGGTCGGTGGCTTCCTCGCCCCGATCCTCGGTCTGATAGCGATCCCGCTTGCCAAAGTACACGCCACCGGTCAACTCCCGACAGATGATCAGGTCAATGCCCTTCTCTGCCGTCTCTTTCCGCAGCGGGCAGGTATCCACCAGAGCGGGACGAAGCATGGCGGGACGGAGGTTGACGAACAGACCCAGATCCTTGCGGATGGCCAGCAGAGCGGTCTCAGGACGCTGTTCTGCGGGCTTGTCACTGCCGTATTTGGGGGTGCCTACCGCGCCCAGCAGCACGGCGTCACAGGCCTTACAGCGCTCTGCGGTGCCATCCGGATAGCTCTTGCCGCAGGCGTCAGTAGCCACGCCGCCCAGCAGGACTTCTTCATATTCAAATTCATGGCCGAACTTTTCAGAGATACCTTCCATCACGTTCTGTGCCGCCGCAACGATCTCAGGGCCGATGCCATCGCCGGGAATAACTGCAATTTTGAACTTCATACTCTGTCTTCCTTTCTCACTTTGCAATGCCGCGTGCCTTCAGAGAGGCCATCAGACCGCCGTTGTCGATGATGCCGTTGATGAATTCCGGGAAGGGCGCCGCCTGATAGGTCTTGCCGGTGGTCTGGTTGACGATCTTGCCGGTAGCAAAGTCCACGTCGATCTGGTCGCCGGCCTTGATGTCTGCCGCCGCTTCCGGACACTCCATGATGGGGAAGCCGATGTTGATGGCGTTGCGGTAGAAAATGCGGGCAAAGGATGCGGCGATGACGCACTTGACCCCGCAGGCTTTGATGGCCAGAGGGGCGTGCTCACGAGAGGAGCCGCAGCCGAAGTTGGCGCCGCCCACGATGATGTCACCGGGTTCCACGGTGGCGGCAAAGTCCGCATCGATGTCCTCCATGCAGTGGGAGGCCAGGCTCTTTTCGTCCGGTGCATTCAGGTAGCGGGCGGGAATGATAACGTCGGTATCCACGTTGTCGCCATATACATAAATTTTCGCCATGGTAATTCCTCCTTACAGCTTTGCCGGGTCTGCCACGCAGCCTGCCACAGCGGAGGCTGCGGCCACAGTGGGGCTGGCCAGGATGACCTCAGAGGTCACATGACCCATACGGCCTACGAAATTGCGGTTGGTGGTGGACACGCAGCGCTCGCCTTCGCACATACAACCCATGTGACCACCCAGGCAGGGGCCACAGGTGGGGGTGGAGACGGCAGCGCCGGCGGCCAGGAAGGTCTGGAAGATGCCCTCATCGATCATCTGTTGAACGATCTCCTCGGTGGCAGGCAGGACGATACAGCGGATGCCGTCGGCCACCTTGCGACCCTTCAAAATCTCCGCAGCAGCACGCATATCGCTGATACGGCCGTTGGTGCAGGAGCCGATGACCACCTGGTCGATGGGCATACCGGCCACCTCACCTACCGTCTTGGTGTTGCTGGGCAGGTGGGGCATGGCTACGGTGGACTGGAGGGTGTTCAAGTCGATGACGATCTCCCGCTCATACACCGCATCCGGGTCGGCTTCGACGGCCTCAAACTTCCGGTCGGTACGGCCTTCCAGATAGGCCAGAGTCTTATCGTCCACCGGGAAGATGCCATTCTTGGCGCCGGCCTCAATGGCCATGTTGGCGATGGTGAACCGGTCGTCCATGGTCAATGCGCCGACCCCTTCTCCGGCAAACTCCAGGGACTGATACAGAGCGCCGTCCACGCCGATCATGCCGATCAGGTGGAGGATGACGTCCTTGCCGCTGACGTAGGGTTGCAGCTTGCCCTTCAGCACCACCTTGATGGCAGTGGGCACCTTGAACCAGGACAGGCCGGTAGCCATGCCGGCAGCCATGTCGGTGGAGCCGATGCCGGTGGAGAAGGCGCCCAGGGCGCCGTAGGTACAGGTGTGGGAGTCCGCGCCGATGATGACTTCACCGGGCAGAGCCAGCCCCTGTTCCGGCAGCAGGGCGTGTTCCACGCCCACGCGGCCCACGTCAAAGAAGTGGGTGATGTGGTGCTTATGCGCAAAATCCCGTGCAGTCTTGCAAAGCTGGGCGGCTTTGATGTCCTTGCAGGGGGTGTAGTGATCCAATACGATGGCGATTTTGTCCTGATCAAAAACCTGGGTCAGGCCAGCCTTCTCAAACTGGCTGATGGCCACCGGAGCGGTGATGTCGTTGCCGAGCACCAGATCCAGCTTTGCCTCAATGAGCTGGCCTACTTCCACGGTGGGCAATCCGGCGTGTTTCGCCAGAATCTTCTGGGTCATCGTCATTCCCATTTGAAATTCCTCCTCATTCCACAAATCGTGTAAGGTTATTATGCCAAACATTTTGACAGTTGAATGTTAACTATGTTACAATCTAATCGGAAAAGGAGGGAATTCTATGGGGTATTTCAGCATCAAAGAACTGGGCTTGCCCGAAAACAGCTGGGCCGCCTTTGAAACCCATTACCCCTCCGTCTCTTTCCCTCCTGGCAGAATGATCTATCTGCAAGGCTCCTCTGCCGACCGGTTCTATTACCTGAAAGCCGGCCGTGTGAAGGTCTTTCTCAACTCGGAGGATGGCAGTGAGAAAATCCTGACTGTCTACGAAGCGGGCAATGTCTTTGGGGAAGCGTCTTTCTTTGACGAACTCCCCCGAGTCTCCTCTGCCATCACAGTCACCTGCTGTGAGATTGTGATCATTGACCGTCTCACGCTGGAGGCGGAGATGCAGAGAAACCCGCAAATTCTGCTGACCATCACCCGGGTGCTTGCCCGGACGGTGCGGATGCTGTCCGACCATGTGGACACCATGGCCTTCCTGCGGGCAGATCAGCGCATCGCCCGTTATCTGCTCTCTGTGCCGGAGGACGAGGCACACGTCATCCACTGCACCCAAGAGGAGATCGCTGCCGCTGTCAGCGTCAGCCGAGTCACCGCCAGCCGCGTGTTGAATCGGTTCGTCCGGTGTGGCCTGTTGCAGACCGGCTATGGCAGCCTGCGCATCCTGGATGCCAGCGGGCTGGAGCAGTGCGCCCGACAGGGGTTCGAAACGTAAGTTGGGGTTGTGTTTTGCGGGAAAACCCTTTATAATATCCTGTGATTTCACTGAATCGGAGTAAAAACTATGGCTGATGCTAAGAAGAAGAATGCGAAGAAAAAAGCGCCGCCGGAACTGACTCCGGAGCAGCGCCGAAAGCTGGCAGAAAAACAAGTCATTGGCGCCGGAATGGCATTGGATTTTCGCGATCAGGCTCATTTCTACAACCGTGCGGCGGAACTGCTGGAGGGCATCCCCGATGACCCGAATTGTGCTGCTCAAGCGGCAGAGTACCGTGCCAAAGCGGAGGAGATCTCCAAAGACGGCTGGGAGGCTGCCTATCAGGCTGCACTGGCAGCCAAAGAAGCTGCGGTGACGGCGGAGGAGTTCTCGCAGGCAGAGAGCGCGTTCCAAAGACTGCCCAATTACCGAGATGCAGATGCCATGGCGGCAGAGTGTGCGCAGCGCTACCGCCATCTGGCTCGAAAGGGGCACCCGGCTCTGGTGGTGTTTTGCCTGTTGCTGGCACTGCTGTTGGCCGCTGGGGTGGCCTATCAGACCAACTGGGGCAAGTACCAGTTCGCCCAACTCTGCATGACCACCTCCCACTATGGCAAGGCCATGGACACCTTTGCCGACTTGAAGGGATACGAGGACAGCGCAGACAAGGAGACAGATGCCCGATATCAGCTGGCCATGCAGCATATGGAGAAGGGCAAGTACCAAAAGGCCGCCTTCCATCTCCGCAAGCTGGGCGACTACCAGGACAGCGAGACCCAGCTAGTAACCGCCGAAACCCAGCTGCTGCAAGGCGCTCAGGTGGGAGATACCGTTCCCTTCGGCACTTGCGACTGGGTGGTGCTGGATGCACAGTCGGATGGGGCGCTGCTGACGCTGGAGAAGCCACTGAAGGAGCCGCAGTGCTTCAACGAGCAGAAAGCCGAGGTTTCTTGGACGGACGCTTCCCTATGTCGCTGGCTGAATGACCGCTGGATGACGGAGACTTTCTCCGCTGAGGAACAGGCCATGCTGCGGGACAGCGACGCCAAGAGCAAGGTGTTCCTGCTGAGCGACAGCGAGTGGCGCAGCTACGGCAGCCAGATCAAGCCGGTCAAGTGCAACTGGTGGCTGCGCACGCCGAGCACCCAGAAGGGTTGCGCCATGTTCGTTGACCCCTATGGCACCATCATGAAAGCCGGTTATCCGGTGAACGCCGTGATGAAAGTGCGTCCCACCATTTGGGTCAGCTATCAATAAGAGCAAAAAAGACCAGCGTATCGGTTGCGCTGGTCTTTTCTGAAATTTGGGAGGTTTTATGGAACCCATTACGATCTACGCTTATCCGGTCACAAAATCGCCCTTTTCTCTCGCAGAATGTCAGGAAAAACTGTCACCGGAACGGTTGGAACAGCTGTCCAAGTTCCCAGAACAGAGTCGGCAGCACAGTTTAGCGGGAGATCTGCTGGCGATGACAGCTTACCGCAAAGCCTACCCTGGAGATTCGTTCCCGCCGGAACGGGCTGTGACGCCTGCGGGCAAGCCCTACTTCCCTGCTCGACCTGAGTTCCACTACAGCATTTCTCACTCTGGTGAGTGGGTGGTCTGCGCAGTGGGTGCGGTGCCGCTGGGAGTGGACATTCAGGTGGAGCGGCCGGTTCGGCCGGTGGTATTTCGGGCGTTGTCGCCAGTGGAACAGAGGGAGCTGGATGGGCTGGAAGAACAGGAGCGCTTCCCTGCTTTTTTTGATGTATGGTGCTTAAAGGAGGCTTATTCTAAGGCCATTGGGCTGGGGCTGAAATCCAGATTCCGAGATTTTTCAGTGAGCAAGAAAGCTGAGATTTCTGTACCCTGCTTTTCTGTGGCGCTGCCACGTTTTGGGGATTGCCGCTATCATCTGGGCATTTGTGCTCAGACAGTTCCCATGCCGAGATTACAGCTGCAAGTAGTAGAAAAGAGAGAGCTGCTCTGATCGCAGCACTTTTCCCCGTCCGACTGCAAAAACCGCCCCTGAGCAACGTGCTCAGGGGCGGTTCATTCCATTATTGATTGCGTTATATTTGCTTCGGGTTCGGAACTCAATCCAAATCCATCGGTGCTTCGTCAGAACCTTCTTCTGTCGGAGCATCCTCCAGGAAGATGGGGCTTTCCTCGAACAGAGGGCCTTCCTCCCCTTCCTCGTGGGACACCATCGGTTCTTCTTCAGCGCTTTCGGTGATGATCTCGCCGTCGTCGTCGAATTCGTCACTGTGGCGGAACTGCTCCAGGCCGGTGCCGGCGGGGATGAGCTTGCCGATGATGACGTTCTCCTTCAGACCCAGCAGGTGGTCTACCTTGCCGTAGATGGCAGCTTCGGTCAACACCTTGGTGGTCTCCTGGAAGGAGGCGGCGGACAGGAAGGAGTCGGTGGACAAGGCGGCCTTGGTGATACCCAACAGCAGTCTGGTGCAGGTGGGCAGCATCAGGGGGGAGCCATCCTCTCGGGTCTCGCCAGCGGCGATGCGAGCGCGGACGGCATCGCAGGCGTCCTCGAATACGGGCAGGCTGATGGTGGAGCCGGAGAGCAGCTGGGAATCGCCAGCTTCTTCCACCTTGACCCGACGCATCATCTGGCGGCAGATGACCTCGATATGCTTATCGTTGATGTCAACGCCCTGGCTGCGGTAAGGCTTCAGAACTTCCTTGACCAGGTACTCGTGAAGCTGGTGGATGCCGCGGATGCGCAGGACGTCCTGGGGATACAGGGCGCCGGGCACCAGCTGAGTACCCTTTTCCACCCGCTGTCCATTCTTGATGAGCAGCTGAGCGGCAGGCAGCATATAGGTACACACTTCGCCGTCATCGGCGGTGAGGGTGACGCTGACCAAGGTGCCCTTCCGGGTCTCGCCTACGGTAGCCACGCCGGTGACCTCTGCCAGCTGTGCCATCTTCTTGGGACGGCGTGCTTCGAACAGTTCTTCCACTCGGGGCAGACCCTGGGTGATGTCACCGCCGGCAACGCCGCCGGTATGGAAGGTACGCATGGTCAGCTGGGTACCAGGTTCGCCGATGGACTGTGCGGCAATGATGCCCACAGACTCGCCAATGCCAACCTGTTCCTGGAGCGCCAGGTTCAGGCCGTAGCACTTGGAGCAGACGCCGTTGCGGGCGTGGCAGGTCAGGACGCTGCGCACCTTGGCTTCGTGGATGCCGTGCTTCTCCAGCAGTTCAGCATCCTTCTGGTAGATGATCGTGTTCGTATCGAACAGAAGCTCGCCGGTTTCGGGGTCGCAGATGGGCTCGCTGAGGAAGCGGCCGTTGATGCGCTCACCGAAGGTCTCGATGACCTGGCCATTTTCTTCGATCTCGTAGACCATGATACCATCGTCAGTGCCACAGTCTTCGCTGCGGACAATGACTTCCTGGGAGACGTCTACCAGACGGCGGGTCAGGTAACCGGAGTCTGCGGTACGCAGAGCGGTATCCGACAGACCCTTACGAGCGCCTCGGGAGGAGATGAAGTATTCCAGAACGGACAGACCTTCGCGGAAGTTGGACTTGACGGGGATCTCGATGGTCTTACCGGCGGTGTTGGCCAGCAGGCCGCGCATACCGGCCAGCTGACGGATCTGAGCCTGGGAACCACGGGCGCCGGAGTCTGCCATCATGAAGATGGGGTTGTACTGATCCATGCCCTTCTGCAAGGCGTTGGAGACGTCGTTGGTGGTCTTTTCCCATTCCTTGACCACCAGACGATACCGTTCGTCATTGGTCAGGAAGCCGCGGCGGAACTGATTTTCAATCTTAACGACCATCTTCTCGCTCTTGGCAACCATGTCATACTTGACCTGGGGGATGGTCATGTCGTAGATGGATACGGTCAGGGAGCCGATGGTGGAGTAGTGATAGCCCTGGGCCTTGATGCCGTCCAGCATGGTGGCGGAAACGGCGAAGCCGTGCTTAGCGATACAGGAGGAGATGATCTTACCCAGCAGCTTCTTGCCGCAGATCTGGTTGATCTCCGGTTCCAGCCAATGATCGGGGTCGTTCCGGTCGATGAAGCCCAAATCCTGGGGTACCTGGTCGTTGAAGATCAAGCGGCCGACGGTAGTGCGCACCAGACCCTCGTGCCCCCGTTCGGGATCCTTCCGATAGATGAGGATGGGGATATGCAGATCCAGCACACCGGCGTCGTAGGCCATACGAGCTTCCACATCGCTGCGATAGGTGGGGAAGATCTCTCGCGGCAGAGTGCCAGCTTGCGCAGCGTCCCGACACAGGTATGCGGTGGTGGCGATCCAGGGCTGGTAACGGCTCTCGTCCGGGTCACGAACCCAAACACGGTCGTCCCCTTCCAGCTCGCCGTTGTTGAGCTTTTCGGCCACTTCCTCGGCAGTCTCGAAGCACATCTCCTCTACCACCGGAGCGTCCTTCTCATAAGTCAGGTAGTAGGAACCCAGCACCATGTCCTGGGTGGGAACGGTGACGGGGCTGCCGTCCTGGGGACGGAGCAGGTTGTTGGCGGAGAGCATGAGGACACGGGCTTCTGCCTGTGCCTCTGCGCCCAGAGGCACATGGACGGCCATCTGGTCGCCATCGAAGTCGGCGTTGAAGGGGGTGCAGACCAGGGGGTGCAGCTTGATGGCACGGCCTTCCACCAGCACCGGCTCGAAGGCCTGGATGGACAGGCGGTGGAGGGTGGGCGCACGGTTGAGCATGACAGGATGGTCTTTGATGACGCTGTCCAAGGCGTCCCACACAGCAGGATGCCCCTTATCCACCATCTTCTTGGCAGATTTGATGTTGTTGGCGGAGCCGTCCTGCACCAGCTTCTTCATGATGAAGGGGCGGAACAACTCAACGGCCATTTCCTTGGGCAGACCACACTGGTAAATTTTCAGCTCAGGGCCGACCACGATAACGGAACGGCCAGAGTAGTCCACACGCTTGCCCAGCAGGTTCTGACGGAAACGCCCCTGCTTGCCCTTGAGCATATCAGACAGGGATTTCAGCGCACGGTTGTTGGCGCCGGTGACGGCACGGCCGCGGCGGCCATTGTCGATGAGGGCATCAACCGCTTCCTGGAGCATCCGCTTTTCGTTGCGGATGATGATGTCGGGAGCGTTGAGCTTCATCAGGTGCTTGAGCCGGTTGTTGCGGTTGATGACCCGACGATAGAGGTCGTTCAGGTCGGAGGTAGCAAAGCGGCCGCCGTCCAGCTGCACCATGGGACGCAACTCGGGGGGGATGATGGGGAGCGCTTCGATGATCATCCATTCCGGACGGTTGCCGGATTGGAGGAAGGCGTCCACCACTTCCAGGCGCTTGACCAGCTTGATCTTCTTCTGGCCGCTGGCGCCCTCCAGGCTCTTGCGCAGAGAGACGGACAGTTCTGCCAGGTCGATATCGGCCAGCAGCTTCTGGACGGCTTCGGCGCCCATACCGGCGTCGAAGTCGTATTCATATTTTTCACGATAATCTCGGTATTCCCGCTCAGACAGAATCTGATTCTTGGACAGCGGGGTGCTGCCGGGGTCGGTGACGATATAGGAAACAAAGTACAAGACCTGTTCCAGCAGTCTGGGGCTGATGTCCAAGATGGTGCCCATCCGGGAGGGGATGCCCTTGAAATACCAGATGTGGGAGACAGGAGCGGCCAGCTCGATGTGACCCATCCGTTCCCGACGCACCTTGGCACGGGTGACTTCTACGCCGCAGCGGTCGCAGATCTTGCCCTTGTAGCGAATTTTTTTATACTTCCCGCAGTGGCACTCCCAATCCTTGGTCGGGCCAAAGATGCGCTCACAGAACAGGCCGTCCCGTTCCGGCTTGAGGGTGCGGTAGTTGATGGTTTCCGGCTTCAGAACCTCGCCATAGGACCATTCCCGAATGGTGTCTGGAGAGGCGATGGAGATTTTAATTGCGTCAAAATCAGGACAACTCATTCTCAATTCTACCTCCTCTGATTATTCTTCTTCATTGGGTTCGGATTCTGTATCAGCGGAATCGTCGATAAACAACTCGCCTTCCTCAAAATCGGAAACCACGTTGCCGTCCGCTTCCATCTTGCCGGTGGTGAAGCCGTGGGCGGCGAATTCTCCCTCATCGCTGGCATAGTCAAAGTCAGACATCTGGCGGCGATCCGGCGTGAAGCCCTCGTCCTCATCGTCCTTCAGCTCCACTTCATCGCCGTTGCGATCCAGCACGCGGACATCCAGGCAGAGTGCCTGCAATTCCTTCATCAAGACCTTGAAGGATTCGGGCACGCCGGGCTTGGGCACGTTGTGACCTTTGACGATGGATTCATAGGTACGGACACGCCCCACCACGTCATCGGACTTGACGGTGAGGATCTCCTGAAGGGTGTAGGCAGCGCCGTAGGCTTCCAGTGCCCAAACTTCCATTTCGCCGAAGCGCTGGCCGCCGAACTGCGCCTTGCCGCCCAGCGGCTGCTGGGTGACCAAGCTGTAGGGGCCGGTGGAGCGAGCGTGGATCTTATCGTCCACCAGGTGATGGAGTTTCAGGAAGTAAACGTAGCCCACGGTGACGGGGTTATCAAACCGTCTGCCGGTACGGCCGTCGTAGAGCCAGCTCTTGCCGTTCTCGTTCAGACCGGCCTGCTTGAGCAGCTCCTGGATATCCTTTTCGTTGGCGCCGTTGAAGATGGGGGTGGCCACCTTCCAGCCCAGGGTCTTGGCGGCGTAGCCCAGGTGGACTTCCAGCACCTGACCGATGTTCATACGAGAAGGCACGCCCAGGGGGTTCAGGACGATGTCCAGGGGGGTGCCGTCGGGCAGGAAGGGCATATCCTCGATGGGCATGATGCGGGAGACGACACCCTTGTTGCCGTGACGGCCAGCCATCTTATCGCCCACAGAGATCTTACGCTTCTGAGCGATATAGACACGGACACACTCGTTGACGCCCGGACCCAGCTCATCGCCGTTTTCACGGGTGAACACCTTGACATCGACCACGATACCGCTCTCGCCGTGTGGCACTTTCAGAGAGGTATCTCGGACTTCTCTCGCCTTTTCCCCAAAGATGGCGCGCAGCAGCCGTTCTTCGGCAGTCAGGTCAGTCTCACCCTTAGGGGTGACCTTACCAACCAGAATGTCACCGGTGTGGACTTCTGCGCCCACCCGAATGATGCCCCGTTCGTCCAAGTCACGCAGGGCGTCCTCGCCCACGTTGGGGATGTCTCGGGTGATCTCCTCGGGCCCCAGCTTGGTGTCACGGGCTTCCATGTCATATTCTTCAATATGGATAGAGGTGAACACGTCCTCCTTCACGATGCGTTCGCTGAGCAGAACGGCGTCCTCATAGTTGTAACCTTCCCAGGTCATGAAGCCCATCAAAATGTTCCGACCCAAGGCGATTTCGCCGTTGTCAGTGGAGGGGCCGTCTGCCAAGGTCTCCCGCTTCTTGAACCGCTGCCCCACGTCCACAATGGGGCGCTGGTTGATACAGGTGCCGTGGTTGGAGCGGAGGAACTTGATGAGCTTATAGGTCTTGGAAATGCCGCTGTCATACTGCACGCTGATGGAGTCGGCGCTGACACGGGTGACCACGCCATCTTCCTCAGCCAGCACGCACACTTCGGCGTCCTGACAGTTCTTGTACTCCTGGCCAGTAGCCACGATGGGCGCTTCGGTGACCAGCAGAGGCACAGCCTGACGCTGCATATTTGCGCCCATCAGGGCACGGTTTGCGTCATCGTTTTCCAGGAAGGGGATCATAGCCGTTGCCACAGAGACCATCATCTGGGGAGACACGTCCATATAGTCCACCATGGAACGGTCTACGTCCATGATGTCGTTCTGATGACGGCAAGTGATACGTTTGTTGGCCAGGCAGCCGTTCTCGTCCAGGGGCTCGGTGGCCTGGCAGACCACGAATTCATCCTCTACGTCAGCGGTCATATATTCCACGGTGTCGGAGACGAAACCAGTCTCCTTATCCACCTTCCGGTAGGGTGCTTCGATGAAGCCGTACCGGTTGACCCGTGCGTAGGATGCCAGGTAGGAGATCAGGCCGATGTTGGGGCCTTCAGGAGTTTCAATGGGACACAGACGGCCGTAGTGACTGTAGTGGACGTCTCGCACATCGAAGGAGGCACGTTCTCTGGACAGACCGCCGGGGCCCAGGGCGGAGATACGGCGCTTGTGGGTCAGTTCCGCCAGGGGGTTGGTCTGATCCATGAACTGGCTCAGGGGGGAGGAACCAAAGAATTCCTTGATGGCGGCGGTGACGGGGCGGATGTTGATGAGGGACTGAGGGGTAACAATGTCCAGATCCTGGATGGTCATGCGCTCTCGGATGACGCGCTCCATACGGGAGAAGCCGATGCGGAACTGGTTCTGGAGCAGCTCGCCCACACAGCGCAGGCGGCGGTTGCCCAGGTGGTCAATGTCGTCCTTATGGCCGATCCCATTGGCCAGACCGGTCAGGTAGTTGACGCTGGCCAGCATATCATCCACGATGATGTGCTTAGGCATCAGGTCATCCAGCCGGGTGCGGATGGCAGCCTTCATGCCTTCTTCATCGCCTGCATACTCATCCAGCAGCTCTTTCAGCACGGAGATGCGGACGCGCTCGGTGACACCGCATTCTTCCGGATCAAAATTCACATATTTGCTCATATCCACCATGTTATTGGCGAATACTTTGACCAGGGTGCCTTCCACGTCCAGGAGGGCTTCGTTAACTCCTCGGTCAGCCAGCTCTCTGGCTCGTTCCCGGGTGATGGTCTCGCCGGCATCGGCCAAAATCTCACCTGTCCAAGGGTCTACCAGGGGGGCGGCCAGGATCTGATTGGTCAGACGGTTGGCGATGTCCAGCTTCTTGTTGAACTTGTAACGGCCAACAGCGGACAGGTCATAACGGCGGGCGTCAAAGAGCAGGGACTGCATCAGGGACTCGCAGGAATCCACCGTGGGGGGTTCACCGGGACGGAGCTTGCGGTAGATCTCCAGCATGGCGAACTCGTAGGGCGTGTGGTTGCCCAGATCCTTGCTGAACAGCTCCGCTTCCTTTTCCAGAGTGTTCTGGATCAAGGCGCTCTCCCCGAACACATCCTTGATCTCCGCATCGGTCTTGAGCCCGATGGCGCGCATGAGACAGGTAATGGGGATCTTGCGGTTCTTGTCGATACGCACCCAGAACACGTCAGAGCTATCCGTCTCGTATTCCAGCCAAGCACCACGATAAGGGATGACGGTGGCGGAATAAGAGATGTTGCCAGCCTTGTCCGCTTCCATGTTATAATACATACCAGGGCTTCGGACGATCTGGGAGACGATAACACGCTCTGCGCCGTTGATAACGAAGGTGGCGCCCTCGGTCATCAAGGGGAAGTCGCCCATGAAGATCTCCTGTTCCTTGATCTCGTCCGTCTCCTTGTTGCGCAGGCGCACCTTCACCTTGATGGGAGCGGCATAGGTGGCGTCTCTGGCCTTGCAGGTTTCTACGTTATACTTGGGGCTCTCCTTCATGGAGAAGTCAATAAAGGACAGCTCCAGGTTGCCAGCATAGTCGGAAATACTGCCAACATCCTTAAAAACCTCACGCAGGCCGGTTTCCAAAAACCATCGGTAAGATTTTTTCTGAATGTCCAGCAGTCCGGGCATCTCAGTGATTTCCTGCTTTCGGGCAAAGCTCTTTCGCAGGGTGTTGCCGAAATACACATCTTTGACCATTGATGATTCACCCTCCATTTTCGTCAAATGTAACAAAGGTACCGCTCCGCCGCTCTGTGACACACACGGGCAAGTTTGCACTTATCCAGTGCCCTGCTCTTGCCTTTTGTGCGGGAACATGGTAAAGTAAGAGACGGTAAAAGTGGTAAACTGTTTTTCTTCAAAATCCGTAGTAGCGATTTATTATACTACTTTTGTGCAGAAAAGTCAATGTGCTTTTTTCCTCCGGCGGCAGATTTTCTGCCGTTTTTTGTTTTTCTCTCTTTCTTTCCCGTCGTCCTGTCTGGTCTGGAACGCAAACCCTGGTTTCGCTCTGGACGAGCCCGACCTCAATTTATCGGACACGCCGTTGGCTGTATCCCCCCTTTTCTCCAACACGGAATGGGCACATTTCCCCCAGCCCCATCACAAAAAACTGCCTGCACTTGTAGTGCAGGCAGTTTTGTTTTCGTCTATATTGCGCAGATTCCTCAACGTCTCCGCCGCAGCCGTCCTCGACCCCGTCCGCCACGGTATCCGCCGCCACGGCCGCTGTGGCGTTTGGTTCCGCCATACGCTCTGCGGCGGCGTCCGCCCATGCGGACGCGGATGATCACGGCGATGGCGCAGACCACCAGGACGATGAGCAGGATACGCACCCAGACCTTGGAGAACAGATTGGACAGCGCCGCTTTGCGAGCCAGCCAGGCGGACTGGGACACGTCATTGGCGGCCACCAGCTTGACGGTACCGTAGTCGGTATCCCCAAGGCTTACCGTCATCTTGCCCAGCTCGTCCCCCTTCTTCACCGGAGCCTCCACTTCCTCGTACAAGTCGGTGGAGATGTCAAAGTCCTCGATCTTGACGTCCTTAGGCAGCTCCGCCGTGATGGTCTTTTCCGGCACGGCAGTGACGTAATCCGCCTCCTTAGACAAGGTGACCTTCACTTCCCCGGCGGGGAAGGTGCTGTCCAGGATGTTCTTCTCCTCAAAGTTGTCAAAGCCCCACTGGAGCAGGCGGCTGCTCTCGGAGAACTGGAGACGCTTGATGTTGCCCGCTTTGTCCACTGGATTATCACAGCCCATGACCACGGCCACCAAAGTCTCCCCGTTCTGCTTGGCGGCAGAGAGCAGGCAGTAGCCTGCGTCATCGGTGTAGCCGGTCTTGATGCCGATGCAGCTGCTGTAGACGTAGCCGGCGTAGCGCATATTGGACAGCAGGCCGTTGGTGCTGAAATAATACCGCTCCTCGCTCATGTTGGTCTTGCGGATCTTGCAATCGGGCTTAGCCACGATTTTGCGGAACTCCTCGTACTCCATGGCCGCCTTGGCCATCTTGTAGATGTCGTTGCAGGTGGTGTAGTGATCCTCATCCGGCATCCCGCTGGGGTTGGTGAAGTGGGTGCCAATGCAGCCGATGTCCGCCGCTTTTTGATTCATGTCCTTGACAAAGGCTTCAATGGAGCCGGAGACCCCCACAGCCAGCACGTTGGCCGCCTCACCGGCGGAGGCAATGAGCAGGCAGTTGAGCAGCTCCTGGACGGTGAGCTTTTCGCCGGTCTTGATGTCCGCAGTGGAGGTGTCCGCCTCGATCCCCTGCCACAGGGAAGGGCCGGCGGTGAGCTTCTGATCCAGGGACAGCTTGCCGCTGTCCACAGCGTCCAGCACCAGCAGAGCAGTCATGACCTTGGTGATGCTGGCGGGATAGATCTTCTTGTCCGCGTCCTGCTGGTAGAGCACCGTGTCGGTGTCCAGGTTCACCAGCAGTGCCGCCTTGGCCTTGACCTTCATGCCGCTCAAAATATCGGACGCCGCATAGGCCTGGGGCATCAGCAGGGAGAACAGTAGGACGATGGTGAGGAAAAAGGATAGAATACGCTTATTTTTCATAGGAAACCCCTGTTATCTATGGTATAATGAATGGAAATACAATGATAGGATCACCCACTCCTCCTGCTGACAGATGGAAGGAGCGATGCAAACCATCCGAATATTATATCAGAACCAACCCATGGAAGCAACGGAAAACGATGAAATTCATAAAATTGGAGCGAAAAACCTTGCTGCGCTTGGGCGTCCTGCTGCTGTGCGTGCTGATTGGGCTGCAAGGATGCCGGCTGGCGTCCCACACCAGTCCGGCAGCTGGCTGCCGCATCCAGACCACCGCCTCCGCCTCCCGCCGCGCCCTGCTCACCGGTCGGGTGAGCAGTCAGGCACAGCGTGCCCAGGCAAAACAGCGCACAGACAGCAAATCCATCCAGCCCATCTCCCTAAATCGGGCGACCCAAGCAGAACTGGAAAACCTGCCCGGCATCGGGGAGCAGAAAGCCCAGGCCATCCTGGCCTACCGAGACGCCCACGGCCGGTTCCGCACCTATGAGGAGCTGCTGGAGGTAAAGGGCATTGGCGAGGCGACGTTGGAGGGGTTGCTGCCCTATTTGACTTTGGAGTGAAATGATGAAGATTTTAGTGGTCGATGACGAGAAATTAGTGGTCAAAGGCATCAAATTCAACCTGGAACACGATGGGTATGAGGTGGTGACCGCCTTTGACGGGGAGAGCGCCGTAGCGCTGACCAGTTCGGAGAAGCCGGATCTGGTCATCTTAGACCTGATGATGCCCAAGCTGGACGGGCTGGAGGCGTGTATGCAGATCCGCGCCTTTTCCGATGTGCCCATCATCATGCTCACCGCTCGGAGCACAGACATGGACAAGCTGATGGGCTTTGAGTGCGGGGCGGACGACTATGTGACCAAGCCCTTCAACATCCTGGAGCTGAAAGCCCGCATCCGTGCCCTCCTCCGCCGTGCCGGTGCTGAACGGAGCGCCGCTCAGCCGGAGAGCCAGCAGCTGCGGTGCGGGAACCTCGTTCTGAACCTGGCCTCCCGCAGCGCCCTGCGGGACGGGGTGCCGGTGACGCTGACGGCCAAAGAATTTGACCTGATGGAGCTGTTCCTGCGCAACCCCAACCGAGTGTTCAGCCGCACCAGCCTGCTAGACCAGGTATGGGGGTATGAATACCAGGGGGATGACCGGACGGTAGACGTCCATATCCGGCGGCTGCGGGAGAAGCTGGAAGAAGTGCCCGCCTCCCCGGCCTACATTATGACCAAGTGGGGGGTCGGATACTACTTGAAAAATGAGGACGCCGCTCGATGAAGGGATGGAAGTGGAAGGGCGTTCAGTTCCGCCCCACTGAGAACGTCCAATCCCAGTTTGCCCTGTCCTATCTGCTCATCATCGCCGCCGTCCTTATCCTCCTCAACACCTATCCCCTGCTGGCCTGCCAGACGCTGGTGTTCCAGGCCAAGCAGAGCATCCTGACGGAAGCCCAGATGATTGCCTCCAACCTGGCGGAGCTGGGAGAGCTGGGAGAATCGGGGGTGGAGCAGGTGATGACGTTGGTGGGCGACAGCAACTTGACCCGCATTGTGGTCACCGACTCCGATGCACAGCTGCTCTATGACACCCAGGAGAGCGCCCGTCCCCACCGGTACGCCCTGTTCCAGGAGCTGACCCAGGCGCTGGATGGACAGGACGTGTATCACGCCTCCTTCCGAGACAACGCTTTCCGCAGTGAGGCAGCTGCGCCGGTGATCTATTGCGGAAACACCATCGGCGGAGTCTACCTTTATAAATATGACACGGAGCAGGCAGAGATCTTGCTGGGACTGCAATCCAACCTGCGCAACATCACCTTAGTCGTCTGCGTCTTTGCCGTGCTGGTCAGCGTCATCCTGTCTCGGATGATGACTCGACGGATGAACGACCTGCTGGCCGCCATCCGCGCCTTCCACTCAGGCAGCGACACCCAGCCCATCTCGGTAAAGGGCAAGGATCAGCTGGCCAAGATGGCAGACGAGTTCAACCAGCTCACCGAGCGCATCCAGGAGACGGACGCCATGCGGCGTCAGTTTGTAGCGGATGCCTCCCACGAATTGAAAACTCCCCTCACCTCCATCCGCCTCCTGTCCGACTCTATTTTACAGGATCCGGAGATGGAACCAGAGTTGATTCGGGAATTTGTTGGGGACATTGGCCGAGAAGCCCAGCGGCTGAGCCGCATCACAGAGGGACTGCTCTCCCTAACCCAGCTGGATCGCGGCATTCAGGAGCAGTCTGGCGTTATCGACGTGTCCGGCCAGGTGCGCTATGCCATCCATCTGCTGCTGCCCCTGGCGGAGGCCAAGGACATCGTGCTCCACTCTCAGCTGGAGTCCAACTGCCTGGTGCTCATCTCCGGGGACAACATGGCACACATCGCCAACAACCTCATCGAAAACGCTATCAAGTACAACACCCCCGGCGGCAGCGTGTGGATCCGTCTGGCTATCATTCAGGAGGACGTGGTGTTCACCGTAGAAGACACCGGCATCGGCATCCCGCCGGAGGAACGGGAAAAGGTCTTTGAGCGCTTTTATCGGGTGGATAAAGCCCGCTCTCGTGAAGCAGGCGGCACTGGGCTGGGACTGTCCATCGTCCACGACACGGTTTTGCAGGCCGGCGGTTCCATCCGCCTGACCGAGGGGTGCGCCGGAGGCGCCTGCTTCCAGGTGACACTGCCTTTGGCACGGGAGGAATCTGCATGAAGAAATGGTTGTTTGGTATCCCCCTGGGGGTGCTGCTCCTGCTGGTCATCTATGGCGCCAGCCAAATGAAATCCACCCCCACAGGGCAGCAGCGCTATGACCTCTACTTCCTGTCGGACAGCTACACCTCCGGCAGCGCTCTGGACACGGAGTCCTGCACGCTGGACAGCGAAAAGGATGTCGTCAATCAACTGGTACACGCTCTGCTGTCCAAACCGAAACGCAGTGAACTGACCTCCCCCTTTCCCAAAGGCACCACTCTGTTGAGCGCTCGGCTCAAGGACGGCGTGTTGACGTTGAACTTTTCCAAAGAATACGGAGACTTGACAGGGGCGAAACGGACGCTGGCTAACGGGGCGGTAGTGTTGACCATGACCCAGCTGAAACAGGTGGACAGCGTGGTGATCTTAGCTGTTGGCGAATCGGTGCTGCCAGGGAAATCAGAGGAACCGCTGACGGCGGAGGATTTTGATCTGTCCGGCATGAGCGCCGACCCCATCCCTTTAAAAACCACCCTCTACTTCCCCTCGGAGGACGGCACTCAAGTGCTTCATGAGACTCGCACCCTTCAAGCTGCCACCACCAACCAGACCAGCGCCATCCAGGCCGTCCTAGACGCCCTATGCGCCGGACCAGAACGGAAGGGCGCTGCCGCCTATCTGCCTGCCACATCGGACGGAGTGACCATCCGGCTGGAAAAGACGGTCTGTGCGCTCTCCCTGCCCGACCAGTGGATGCAGGCGCTGCTGGACGAAAACGGCAAAGCAAATCTGGCCGCCTGGGCGCTGTCCGCCTCACTGACCCAACTGGATGGGGTGAGTCAGGTATCCTATTGGAATGATGGAGGCGAGATCCCAGGGTTATCGGCAAAAGAGATCAAGAAGGTGTATACTGCGCAATAGCGTTTCACATAGCCAGCCTTTGCATCTGATAATTCCTTTATACAAGAGCGCCATGGGGTGGTTCCTTTTGGACAGGCACTGTCCCAAACGAAAAAGGCACAAAAACGAACCAGCTTCCAAAGAAGCTGGTTCGTTTGTTTTTTATTCACTTCCGGCGCTGCTGCTCGCCGCACCAGTGCCGTTGTCCAGGCTGCCTGGGTAAAGACGGAAGAAGTTGCCGTCCATGTAGTCGAATCGACTGAACAGATCACAGAACGCGAAGGCTTGGTACTGCTTCACCTGGCTCTGGAGCGTTTCAGACAGGTCGGACAGATCCTCTGTCATCTTGCCGTCCGGCATGATGTAGCCGTTGGTGTTGATAACCGGCACCTGCTCATACAGGTCTGCCAGGTACTTCATGTAGTCGGTCATGGGCAGGTTGGCCATCTTGGCGGTCAGGACGCCCAAGTAGTTGGTGGAGAGCATCACATTCTCCGCTTCTGGGATGTCGTAATTTGCCCAGATCATGAAGGGGGTCACATACTCCCGCTGCGTCTCCTCTATGGTCAGGCTGTCTGTGCTCTTGCCAAACAGCTGGTCATAGAAGGCAGTGGTGAGCTTACCCTGGTGGTCGCCGAATAGGACGATCATGGTCGGCTCGTCCACCTTGCTATAGTAGTCGATGAGCTCTTTCAGGGCGTCATCCGTCTTGCGCATCAGCGCCAAGTACTGCTCCGTATAGCTGCTGGTGCCGAACATGGTTCCCTTCAGGGCAATGGTACGGGGCAGGTTGTACCAGCCCTGGTTATAGCCGCCGTGGTTCTGCATGGTGACATTGAAGATGAAATTCTTCTGCCCCTTCCCCTGCTCCGTGATGGACTGGATGGTTTTGAAGTCGCAGGAGTCGGAGATATAACCGCGGACATACTCCGGATTGGTCACATCGGTGTCGAACATCTGCTTGTCAAAGCCCATGTACTTGTATACCAGGGGCCGGTTCCAGCCGGACGATAGGTAGGGATGGAAGGCGGTGGTGGTGTAGCCCACCTCCTTGGCCAGGGACACCAGGGACGCCTGGTTGTCCTTGACATAGAGCTGATAGGGCACTGTACCGCTGGGCAAGAACGCAGAACTGTTGCCGGTGAGGAATTCATATTCCACGTTGGCGGTACCGCCGCCGGTGACGGGAGAGTACATCCAGCCCTTGACGGTGTTGTTCTTCAGGCTCTTGAAGAAGGGGATGACCTCCTCGTTGACCTGGAGCCGGTCGTAGATGCTCATATCCGCAAAGCTCTCATCCATGATGCAGATGAGGTTGGTGGGCTGGATACCGCTGGAGACGGTGCTGCTGCTGGTCTTGCCCGCCTTTCCGGTCTTTTTCAGGAAGGTATCCTGCATCAGCTTCATCTCCGGATTCTCATCGGTGTGGGTGCTGGTCACCTCCTGAGCCTGTTGGGTGATATTTTGCTCAGAATAGTCACTTGGTTTATCCACCCGGCTGTAGCGCAGGGCGATGGTGAAATTTAAGACAAAGCCATTGGACTGGGTGCGCCACTGCTGGGTCTTGATGCCGGCGGCAGGGAGCCAGCCGGTGAAGAAAAAGGCCACGATATAAGCGGCGGACAGGACGCCCATGATCCAGGTGATGGTTTTTTTCTTGAAGTAGGATCGCTCCGGCTGCGGCACAGCAAAGAGCTTGAGCAACAGGAAATAGACCAGCATCAGCGCCAGCGTCCCCCAGATGTAGTTGTCCGGAGTGAAATCGTACTCATCCACCACGTTGACCGCCGTGCGGATGGCGCTGATGTCATGGGGGAATAGGATACGGCCACGGAACTCCAACACATAGTGGTTGATGATGCCGATGACCTCAAAGAAGCAACAGGCCGCCACCGCTGCTCGCCTTCTGCGGCCGAAGATGAGCCAGGAGAGAAAGAAAACGATGGCGTACCAGATCATATTCATAATGAATTCGTCTGGCTCTAGGTTTAAGTATGGATTGGTTTCGTTGAGCAGCTCCACTTGGAACAGCGCTACCAGAGGCCCCAGCAGAAAAAGCACTCTGGAAAGGATGTCCTTTTTATCATTCCCTATGATCTGGTGCATCCTCACCGCTGCCTTATCAAAGTGGCGTGGTTTATAGTGACATGGTGTATTTTTTTCTTGTTCTCTTGTATTCATTGATGTCCTCCTAGGATAGATATAGAATCCCTCTCCCATATCTAGCAACACGCGGTGTCTTTTTCGACGGTCGGACTACCGCCTTTCCAGTCATTCCTCCTCTCTCATAAAAACGTGAATGTCAAACTGTGTTTGCACATCCAGCTCCGTCAGCTGTTCCAGCTTCGCCTTTCCCTTCCCTGGGGTTTTCCAGCAATAGGGAGTCATGCGGAACAGATCTTGTACGGTCTGCTGGTCGGGCAGGTGGATGGTTTTTTCCACCCGCTGTACTTCTTGGTAGCGGAATCCGGCGTAGGGCGTCCGCTCCTCCACATTCAAGTAGGGGTGCTCATAGAGCACTGCCTTTAGCTCCCACAGGTGCCGTGCCGCCGGAACCACATAGAGGAAGGTTCCGCCAGGCTTGAGCACCCGCCGCACCTCGTCCAAGGCCAGAGGGGAAAAGCAGTTCAAAAACAGGTCTGCCTGCCGGTCTGCCACAGGCAGATGGTAGGCGGAGGCCACGGCGAACTCGATCTCCTTCTGCCGCTTCGCCGCCCAGCGGAGGGCGAACTTGGACAGGTCGATACCTGCTATTGTAGGCTTTTTTCCCGCCGCCGTCAATCTATTAAAAATTCCAGCGGTATAATATCCCTCTCCGCAGCCGGAATCCACCACCACTGGTTCCATTCCGGTGTGCTGATCCGCCAGCGCCTCCAAGGCCAGGCACAGGGGGCGATAATAGCCCGCTGAGAGGAAGTCTTTGCGCGCCCGAACCATCTCCTTGTCGTCTCCCGGCAGCTTAGAGTGCTTCTGACGGACAGGGAGCAGGTGGACATAGCCCGCAGCGGCGCAGTCATAGCTGTGGCCGTTGGGACAAAGGTATCGCCCCGGTTGTTTTTCCAATGGCTGGGCGCAAATGGGGCATCGAAATAAGCTCATGAATCGGATCCCTTCAAAAAATATGTCATGACACATGGAAATGCACTTGCATTTTGCTCCGTTCACTATTATAATAGCATTTGAATCTTAAATAAATTTAAAATCAGCACAGGGGAAAAGAATTTGTAGCAATCAACAAAACCAAGACATTCCGGGAGTGAGAAACATGAATAATCAGACAAATTACACAATGCTATGCGACTTCTATGAGCTGTCCATGGCAAACGGCTACTTCCAAACGCCGCTGAAAGACTGCATCACCTACTTTGATGTGTTCTTCCGCACCATTCCTGACGAAGGCGGTTTCGCCATCACCGCAGGTCTGGAACAGGTGGTAAACTACATCCAGAACCTGACCTTTACGGACGAGGACATCGAATACCTCCGTTCCAAAGGCGGCTTCGTGGAAGAATTTTTGGACTACCTGAAGAACTTCAAGTTCACCGGTGACATCTGGGCCATCCCTGAAGGCACCACCGTGTTCCCCAGAGAGCCCATCCTCACCGTCCGCGCTCCCGCTATCCAGGCACAGTTCATTGAAACCTACATCCTCCTGGTTTTAAACCATCAGTCGCTGATCGCTACCAAGTCCAACCGCATCGTTCGGGCTGCCGCCGGTCGTCCTGTGGCAGAATTCGGTTCCCGCCGTGCCCAGGGCGCAGAAGCCGCCATCCTGGGCGCCCGCGCCTCCTACATCGCCGGCTGCGCCGGCACCGCCTGCGTCCAGGCCGACCGGGACTATCATGTGCCTGCCACCGGTACCATGGCTCATTCTTGGGTTCAGATGTTCCCAGATGAGTATACCGCTTTTGAAACTTATTGCAAGCTCTACCCCAACAACGCCACCCTGCTGGTGGACACTTACAACGTCCTCCGCTCCGGCGTTCCCAACGCCATCAAGGCCATCAAGAACGTCCTGTGGCCCTTGGGCATCAAGAAGTGTGGCATCCGCATCGACTCTGGCGACCTGACCTATCTCTCCAAGGAAGCCCGTAAAATGCTGGACGAGGCCGGTCTGACCGACTGCAAGATCGTGGCCTCCAATTCTCTGGATGAGTACATCATCCGTGGCCTGCTGCTGGAAGGCGCCAAGCTGGACTCCTTCGGCGTAGGCGAACGGCTCATCACCTCTAAGAGTGACCCCGTCTTTGGCAGCGTCTACAAGCTGGCCGCTGTGGAGGACAAGGACGGCAACATCATCCCCAAGATCAAGGTCAGCGAGAATGTGGAGAAGATCACCATCCCCCACTTCAAGAAGGTCTATCGTTTGTACGACAACGACACCCACAAGGCCATCGCCGATGTGGTGACCGTCCATGATGAAGTGATCGACGACAGCCAGGAATACGAGCTGATCGACCCGACCTTCACCTGGAAGCGGAAGAAGGTCTCCAACTTCACCGCCAAGGAGTTGCTCCGTCCCATCTTTCAGGGCGGCGAACTGGTCTATGACCTGCCCTCCATTGATGAGATCCGAGAGAACTGCGCATTCCATGTGGCCTCCCTGTGGGATGAAGTGAAGCGGTTTGAAAACCCCCAGACCTACTATGTTGACCTGTCCGAGCGCTTGCTGAACATTCGCTCCGATCTGCTGGAACGCAACAAAAAGTAACATACACCTCACGACAGATTCTAGCGGGACGCCCGAACCCATCGGGCGTCCCTTTTTCTGCGATGACACCAGCCGAACGGAATACAAGCTGTATGAGTGGCCCTGCCAGCCTTGACCTTTCGACTGTTTTCCACTAGAATGGTACCATTGCGACTATTTTAGGAGGGCTGTTCACATGAATGCAACCACCAGATTCCGCGGCCACCTGTGCGCCCTGTTCTGCGTCATCGTCTGGGGCATCACGTTCATCGTCAGCGCCAAGCTGCTGGTGGTGTTCACCCCCATCCAGACCATGCTGCTGCGCTTTATCTTGGCTTATCTGGTTCTGTGGGTGCTCCATCCCAAGTGGTATTTCCGCTGGCAGGATGAAGTGGCCTTTTTGCTCATGTCCATCTTTTCCAACACCCTCTATTTCATGGCGGAGAACACCGCCATCACCTACACTCAGTCCTCCAATGTCAGCATCCTAGTCTCCACTGCACCGGTACTCACCGCCATCCTGCTGGCGCTGACGCCCAGCAGCGAGAAGCCCAACCGGAACACGGTGCTGGGTATCCTGGTGGCGCTGGTGGGCATGGTCATGGTGGTGTTGAACGGGGCGGTGGTGCTCAAACTGAACCCCGTCGGCGACCTGCTCTCGATGGGGGCTGCCCTGTCCTGGGCGGTGTACAGCCTGATCTTACAGCGGTACAGCTCCCGCTTCTCCAGCTACCTCATCTCCCGAAAGCTCATGTTCTATGGCCTCCTCACCACCCTGCCCCTGCTGGCCATCGAGGGCGCCCCCTTCCCCATCTCCTCCCTGTTCACCCAGCCCACTCTGCTGCTGGGACTGCTCTTTCTGGGGGTGCTGGGCAGCGCCCTGTGCTATGTCTGCTGGAACTCAGCGGCAGATACGCTGGGGGTGCTGCAAACCACCATGTACATCTATGCCGTGCCCCTTGTGACGATGGTCAGCGCCGCCCTCTATCTGAACGAGACGATCACGGCCATGGGCATTGGCGGCGCCGTCCTCATCGTGCTGGGGATGGTGCTCAGCTCCAAGCCAGCCAAAGCCAAAGCGGAATAACCGAAAAACCACCGTTGGAGACAACGGTGGTTTTATTTGCGTGATTTACTCTGCCGCCTCCAGGAGCTGCTTGGTGTACGGGTGCTGGGGATGGTCAAAGAGGGTGTCTACGTCCCCCTGTTCCACGATCTCGCCCTTTTTCATGACGATAGCTCGATCACAGATCTGGTAGACCACATTCAGGTCATGGGAGATGAACAGGTAACTCAGGTTCAGCTCCTTTTTCAAGTCCACCAACAGGCGCAAGATCTGCGCCTGAATGGTCACATCCAAGGCAGATACAGCCTCATCTGCGATGACCAATCGCGGCTGGACAATGAGGGCAGAGGCGATGCAGATACGCTGGCGCTGTCCGCCGGAGAGCTGGCCAGGTTTGCGTTCCAGGTACTCCTCGCTCAATCCCACTCGCTCCAGCATCTCGATGACTCGGCGTCTGCGCTCCTTGGCATCATACTTGCCATAGATCTTCAGCGGTTCCTCCAAAATCCAGCGGACGCTGCGGGAGGGGTTCAGGGCGCTGTAGGGGTCTTGAAAGACCATCTGGGGGCGCTTGCTGTGGTGGATGATCTCCCCTTCGTACTGATCCAGCATCCCCAAAATGGCCTTAGCCAGGGTGGATTTCCCAGAGCCGGACTCCCCCACCAGCCCCAGCACTTCCCCTTCGTGGATGGTGAAGGACACGTCCCGAAGCACCTGTTTGCGCTTCTGCCCAAACAGGCGGTTGCCGTTCTGGCGATACCAGGTATTCAAATGACGCACTTCCAAAACAGGCCGGTCAGTCATGGGTCAACAGTCCTTTCAGGGTCAGTACAGACGGCGGGTACGGGTGGGGATGGCGGCAATGAGCCGCTGTGTGTAATCCTCCTTGGGGCGGAAGAAGATGTCCTCTGTGCTCCCCCGCTCTACAATAATCCCTTTATGCATGACCAGGATCTCAGAGCAGAGCTTCCGTACCACGTTGAGGTTATGAGAGATAAAGAGGATCGCTGTGCCGTACTCCCGATTGATCTTTTTCAGCAGCTGCAAAATCTGCGCCTGGATGGTCACATCCAGAGCGGTGGTGGGCTCGTCAGCCAGCAGCAGCTTGGGACGAGAGATGATAGCGGCGGCGATCATGACCCGCTGGAGCATCCCGCCAGACAGCTCGTGGGGATACTTGTCATAGATGACCTCCGGGTCAGGCAGTTCTGCCTCCGCCATGGCGGCCAGGGCTGCTTCTTTCCGCTCCTGGGGGGTTTTCTTGGTGTGGATGCACAGAGATTCCTCCACCTGGGGGCCGATCTTCATGACCGGATCCAGGCTGGTCATAGGCTCCTGGAACACCACAGCCAGGTCGGTGCCTTGGCGGCAGCGCAGTTCCTCCGGGGTGCAGTTCAGGAGATCCAGGCCGTCCAGCAGGATGCTGCCGGAGCAATCTGCTTTTCCCTCTGGGAGCAGGCCGCAGATGGACATGGCAGTGACCGATTTGCCGGAACCGGACTCGCCCACCAAGCCGATGATGGCCCGATCTGCCACAGAGAAGCTGATGCCCTTCACGGCGTCCTTGCCCTCTGGGGCACTGCGGAAATGAACCCGCAGGTCTTTGACTTCCAGCATAGTACGTTCCTCCCTGCCCTTACTTTTTCCGCTGCAAGCCCTCTCCCAACAGGGAGAAGCCCAAGATGAGCAGCACAATGGTCAGCCCCACAAAGAGCACATACCAAGGGGCGTTCTTCAGGTACACCTGGGCTTCCGCCAGCATCCGCCCCAAACTTGCGTCAGGCGGCTGGACGCCGATGCCCAGGTAGCTCATGCTGGCCTCGGCCAGCACAGCGTTATTGAAACCGATGGTGACGGCGGGCAAGAGAACCGGCACTGCGTTGGGCAGGATATGCCGGAACATGATCCGAAAGGAGCTTGCCCCCATCAGTCGGGCGCTTTTGACGTAGTTGCATCCCCGTGCCTTGGCATACTCCCCCCGCACGATTCGGGCGAAGCTGGGGATGAACAAAATGCCCAAGGTCCAGGTGATGGTCACCTTATTGCCCCCCACCACAGCCACGACCACGAGAGCCAGCAGGATGGATGGGAACGCGGTGACGGAATCGCAGATGCGCATGAGCAGCTCATCTGCCCAGCCTCCGAAGTAGCCGGTCAGGGCGCCGATGAGGGTGCCGGCGATAACACCGATGAGCACCACGCAGACGGCGATGAGGAAGCTGGTGCCCGCACCCTCCAGGATGCGGGAGAAGATATCCCGCCCGTAGCTGTCACAGCCCATGATGTGCTGGAGGCTGGGGGGACTGAATTTCACAGCGGCGTCCATGGCGGTGGTGCCGTAGGGCGTCCAGAAAAAGCTGATCAAAATCAGCAGAACCATAAAGCCGGACAAAATGCCGCCGATCCACAGGTATCGGCCGCGGTTGCCTGCTTTGCGGACTGTTTTCGTGTTTCGATTGCCGTTCATTGTCATGACCTCCTCAGCGTAACCGAATACGGGGATCCATGTACTGGTAGAGCAGGTCGGCCAGGAAGTTCACCAGAACCACCCAGAGAACCAGGATCATCACCAGGGCTTGCACCACCGGGAAGTCACGGTTGTTGATGGACGAGAGCAGGAGGACGCCAATGCCAGGGATGGCAAAGACCTGCTCGATGACGATGCTGCTGGCCACGATCTCCGCCATGGACGTTGCAATGAACGTGATGACTGGGATGATGGCATTGCGCAGGACGTGTTTTCTCAGGATGCGATCCTTCGTACTCCCCCGACTCCGGGCGGTGCGAACGTAGTCCCGCTCCATCTGGTTCAGGATGGAGGCACGGAGCATTTTCACCGTCATGGCGATCCGTGAGATGCCGATGGAGATGGCTGGGAAGATGAGGTAGACTAGGAATTTCGGCCAGGACTGGGTATAGGACACGAACTGTCCGGGGACAAAGATGCGCAGACCCACGCCGAAGATATAAGTACAGGCCACGCCCAAGAGGAAGGGCGGGACGGACATAAAGATTTGGTTGATGACCGTCAGGCTCCGATCCAGCAGGCCGCCCTCTTTCCGTGCCGTCCAGATGCCCAAAGGGATGGACACCAGGATCATGAGCAGGAAGGAGAACAGGGTGAGCATGGCGGTGATGGGGAGCTTTTGGGCGATCATTTCCGCTACTGGTATATGGTAGCTGTAGGACGTGCCAAAATCCCCTTGGAGGAAGCCCAAAAGCCAGCTTCCGTATTGGACAAAAATGGGACGGTTCAGCCCCATCTCCTCCCGCAGCGCCGCCAGAGATTCCGGGGTGGCGCTGGTGCCTAAAATGGCAGTGGCCGGATCCGAGATCACCTGAAACGCAAGGAAGGCGAGAAGGGAAACGATAAACAATGTAATAATGAGAGTGAATACTTTTTTCAAAAGGTATTTCATCTTCTCGCCTTCCTTCTTTGCGTCACAGATTTTTTACTGGAATCCAGCCATTACTTGTAGTGGACGGTGGACATATCCATGACGTACATAGGATAGAAGTTGTAGCCGTCCAAATCCTTCTTGATGGCCACGAATTCCGCCAGATCCTGGATATACACGTTGGCTGCGCTGTCCGCCAGGATCTTTTCGCACTGCTTGTACAGCTTCGTTGCCTCGGCGTCGTCAGTAGCGGCGTCCGCCTGTGCGTACACCTTGTCGTACTCTGCGTTGGAATAGTTGAACATATTCTTGTCAGAGGTGCTGGTGTAGCGCTGAAGCATTGCGGAAGCAGTCAGGGTAGCGGCGTCGAAGCCGACCACAGTGGCCTCATAGTTCCGGTCGGAATAGACCTCGCTGAGCCAGGTGGACCAGTCCACCTGCTGGATCTTGGCGGTAACGCCCACAGCGGCCAGCTGTTCCACCAGGACTTCAGCCGTCTTTACATGGGGGGTGTAGTTGGAGGGCACCTTGATGGTGAATGCAAAGCCGTTTTCATAGCCAGCTTCCTTCAGCAGTTCCTTTGCCTTGTCCACATCGTGGGTGTAGGTGTCGCTCAGAGAGGCGTCAAAGTACTTGGTGAAGGCAGGGTACATGGCGGAGCCGACCTTGGTGCCGTGGCCGTCCTCGGTCAGATCCAGGATGGACTGCACGTCAACGGCATAGCACAGCGCCTGACGAACCTTTTCATTGTCAAAGGGCTTGACTTTATTGTTCAGATACAGTGCCTGAACCAGGTTCATGGTGCCTTCCAGCACGTTGTACTGATCGCTCAGATTCTTGATGTTGTCCACGGACATATGGGCACAAATGTCAATGGAGCCTGCGTCCAGAGCTGCGATACGGGCAGTCTCGTCCTCATAGATCTGATAGGTCACCTTGTCCACCTGAGCGGGGGTGCCATAGTAATCTGCGTTCTTCTCCAGAACCACGTTCTCCTGAACGGAGCGGGAGACAAACTTGAAGGGGCCGGTGCCGATGGGCTTGGTCTTGCCGTCCTTGTAGTCCTTGGGGGAGATATACACATAGGCCAGGTAGCTCAAAAATTCCGCAGACGGCTTCTTGAGCTTGATGACCAGGCTGGTGTTATCCTCGGAGGCTTTGATGCTTTCGATATTAGAAAGCGCCTCTACCAGGGAAGTCTCCACGGCGGTAGCGGCGCACTGTTTAAAGGAATAGAGAATGTCATCTACCGTTACATCCGCACCGTTGTGGAACTTCACGTTGTCCCGCAGGGTGAAGGTGTAAGTCAGCTTGTCATCGGACAGCTTATAATCCTTGGCAACCGCAGGGTTGAAGTTGCCAGTGCTGTCTGCTTTGACCAAGCCTTCATAGATGTTGAATAAGACCTCTCTAGTTCCTGCCGCCGTGATGGTGTAGGGGTCAAGACTTTCATCTAGGTCCTGAGCGATGCCGACAGTGATGGAATTGTCATGGTCATCGTTCGTGAAAGAGCTAGTTTCGTCGTTAGCAGCAGAGCCGCTACCGGAAGTGGCACCTCCGCAGGCGCAGAGTGTACCCATCGTGCAGGTTACTGCCAAGAGCAGTGCAAGAATGCGTTTCATTTGCAAATCTCCTTACCACCGTCTTTTTCTCAAACGGTGTTACAACAAAATTAACATCTCTCATTATTAAATTGTCGGTTGTATTGTAACCTACCCTTTTGCAAAATTCAAGGCTTTTTTTTTCCTTTTCTCCCTTTCGAAGGTTTGAGTTCGTTAAAAAACTAACAATTTTGCCCTCTAAACCCTCTCACGGCGGAAAAACGGGGAAAAGCATTACAAAACGAGAGATTGAACTTTTTTTGCAATTTTTTATTTTTCCCCACGTTTTTGTCCAATAGCTGCCATTTTTCCCATAGCCCTCCACTTCACAGGGGTACTGGCCTTCTGTTCCGTCCCTTCCGCCAAAATTGCAAAAAACTTCTCTATATTTTTTGTGAAATTACCTCGACAGATGCCCAGTCTGTGTTGTATAATATCACTAGAGTCACTACAACAAAGGAGAAAACCTACTATGACTGTTACTGTTTTTAGAGTCCTGCCGGAAAACCCTGGTATGGAAGATTTTGTTACCTCTGATGAGATGACCGCCCGTGCAAAGGCCGAAGAACTGGGGGCATCCCTGTGCTCCAGAGTGTTTGAGCTGCCTGCAAAGTGGAGCATCTTCGAGATCAATGACGAAGAACTGATCTACGATAACCTGGACAATCCTTACACTTTGAAGCTGCATGAAGTGTCCGAGGATCCCGCTGTCTTTACCGTCGCCACCGTCCCCGTGTTTGACGGTCTGGAAGCAGTGCTGGCCCCTGTGGAATAATTCCTCAATCCGACCGCAAAACGCAAAGCACCTAGGCGCGAATTTTTCGCTCCTAGGTGTTTTTTCTCCCCTTATCTCGGAAGCATCTGCTTCACTGCGTCCAGATACACGTCCTGGTGGACGCGGTGAATGGCGTGGTCGCTGGTGTCCGTCTCGATGAGGGTGCAGTTCTTTCCGATGTACCCTGCCGCCCGTTCCGCCTGCTCTCGGGTGGCGGCACACAAGTAAACACCGTTGTCCGCCCGTTCTTCCTTGGCGTGAAGGTAGATACAAGGGGCTTTGATCTTTGAAAGGATCTCTTTATGGGTATAGCCGTGGTTCCAGGTCAAGTCATAGAACCGCTCCCCATACTGAAAATCATAATCCACCACATAGTGGAAGATACCAGTCACTGAGGGGGGCAGGAAGAAGATCTTGACCTCCTCCCCTGGATGCTGATCCTGATAGTGCTGGGCGTAGTTAGCGATACCGGACATGGCCTGAGGCATATACAGCTGCCCCCAATAGCAGCGGCGCAGGTAAAAGGCCGGCCAGCACTCGCTTTTGTCCGACTGGTTGTAGGCGTGGACATTGCGATAGGTGTCCAGGTAGGCAAAGGTATTCTCCCAGTCCTCCCCTTCGGTGGAGAACACAGGGGGATCTTCCAGCACGACGCCGCAGATATTTTTTCCGCCGTAGGCGGCGATGTAGGCCGCCGTCAAGGCGCCGTTGGAGTGACCGCTGACCACGGTCTTTTCCCCAATAACCTGGTCGATGAACCAGATCAGGTCATCGCCGTTCACATCCAAGTAGTACCGAGATGGGTCATGGCTGGACTGGCCGTGGCCGTAGACGTCCACGGCGTAGACGTGCCAATTTTGAGACAGCTCCGGCAGCAGGTCGGCGTAGTCCTCCCAGGCTCCCATCTGCCCGTGGATGAGCAGCAGGGCAGGCTTGTCGCTGGGCACCTCACCGTAGTTGATGACGCTGCCGCTGGGCAAGGTCACCTGCCGTTCGATCGCGCCGGCGCGCTTGATGCTGCGCTGGTTTTTGTCGTACCAATGCAGGTTGCGATAGGAAAAGATGCCTAGCGCAGCGGCCAGCAGAAGCACCAGCGCCAGCAACACCAATAATACGATCCGGATGATTTGTTTCACAGCTCTCCCCTCCTTTTCTGCCTCTATTGTACCGGATGGAGGGAGAAAGTCTACCAACCGCACGTTGCAAATTGGGCACGCCATGTTATGATCTGTTACGTTTCTGTCAAGCCTGCCCAGGAATCTTCTTTTTTCTTGCATCTGGTGGTAGAATATGATAGAGTTAATGGATACTTACCCGATGTTGGAGGAAATCGTCCCTATGAAGATTCATGAATCTGCCGAAAATTATTTGGAGACTATCCTGGTGCTAAAGCGCAGTCTGGGCAAAGTCCGCTCCATTGACATCGCCCGTGCCTTGAATTTCTCCAAGCCCAGCATCAGCCGTGCAGTTCGTCTGCTGAAGGCGGACGATTATATCACGGTGGATTCAGACGGCTGGATCGAGCTGGAACCCAAGGGAGAAGCCATTGCCGCCAAAATCCTGGAGCGACATGAGCTGATTACCCAGTGGCTCATCATGCTGGGCGTCAGTCCGGAGGTAGCCTCCCAGGACGCCTGCAAGATGGAGCACGACCTGAGTGCGGAAACCTTTGAGCTGCTCAAGGCTCACATCCAGGCAGAGCATCCAAATCTATCTTAAAACAGAATTCTTTCATGAGAAAAGACTGGCTGCAACGCCAGTCTTTTCTGCTTTCTTCTCCGATGCTTGGTCATAGAAATACAGGTTCAGGTCTACATTTCCCGTGACACCCTCCAGCTTCCCCTTGTCACTGTACTGCCACATCCGAATCTGATAGGCAAACTCTGGGCTGGGGTCAGCGTAGTTGGCGTACCAGACATCTACACCGGAAAGTTTGGATAGGTCATAGCTGAAATAGCCCAGCATCCCATTGCAGTAGATGGCTGGCTGATAGCCTGCGTCCGCAATGGTCTTGCAAAAGGCAGCGGCACACTCTGTCACGGTATTCTCTTTGATTTTGTCCGTCCGTGCGGTGCCGAAGTCCACGTTGTCGATGTACTCCCAATCGTAGGCCACATTCAAGGTGATGTCATAGTCCTTGATGAGCTTGAGCAGATATTTGGCCTCTGCCTTGGCCTCTTTGGGCGTGATGGCCTGGGAGAAGAAATAGACGCCCACCTTCAGTTTGTATTTCAGCGCCTGCTGGATATTCTCTCGGAACCGCTCGTCCTCTGCCAGCTTTCCCTCGGTATACCCTCGGTAGCCCACCTGGATCATGGCAAAGTCCACCTGCTTGGCAACTTTCTTCCAGTTGATCTCCCCCTGGTGGGCAGATACATCGATACCAGCCAGGTACTTTCCACCGGTGTATATCACCTTGCCGTCCGCCTGCTGGGAAAAGTCGGCTGCGTCCAGGGTGTTTTCCGGCACATTTGGGTCGATGGTCACTGACTGGCCGCCGATGGTGACGGTTTTCCGTCCAGGCCAGGTACACCCTTGGCACAGCACCAAGAGCAGCGCCAAACACAGCAGCAATCCGCGTTTTCTCATGGTCTTTCACCTCTTGCTGAGACATTTTGTTCCACGATACCACAAATCGCACCTGCTTTCATCAAAAAACCGTGAAGTTTTCGCAACTTCACGGCTCGTTTCAGAAAAATGCGGGCATTTTTTCTGAATTTGCAGTCTGGTGTATGCACGCACTCCGCTGGTTCACTTCTCATATGATTCCGGCATTCAGCCAGAATCATGTGAGACAATTCAGCACTGCACCGATTCTCGATCTGCCACCTCTTGCAGGTCGGCGGTGACTGGGTGATCCAGCGGGTCGATGATGGTGCGTTTGACGTGGAGGAAAAAGCTAGTACACAGCGCCAGGGACATGGCCTCCGCAATGGGGAAAGACCACCAGACAACGTGGAGCCCCCCCACCTTTGCCAGGATATAGGCCGCCGGAAGCAGCACCACCAACTGACGGCCAATGGAGACCAGCATACTGAACATCGCCTTGCCCAGCGCCTGGAGGGTGGTGATGAGGATGATACACACGGCCGCCACTGGGAAATGAACTGCGATCTTCCGCAGGGCGGGAATCCCGATGGCCAGCATATCCTCTGAGGGGCTGAACATTCCCAGCAGAACCTGAGGGAACAGCTCGAACAGCAGCATTCCCACCAGCATAAAACACATGGCATAGCGGATGCCTAGCTTGATGGTCTTGATGACCCGTGCCTTCTTTCGCGCGCCGTAGTTGTAGGCGATGATGGGCACCAGGGCGTTGTTCATGCCAAAGACAGGCATGAAGAAAAAGGATTGCAGTTTGAAATAAGCGCCAAAGACTGCCACAGCGGTGGTTGTGAAACCGACCAGGATCAAGTCCATGCCAAAGGTCATGACGCTGCCGATGGCGGACATGATGATGGACGGGATGCCCACAGCGTAGATGTGACCGATGATCTTCGGGTCTGGCCGGAAGATCTCTTTCAAATGTACCTGGATCTCTGGGTTCTTCTTGGCGTTCAGGATGATGCCCAGGATGCCAGCCACCCACTGTCCGATGACAGTGGCAGCGGCAGCCCCTGCCACACCCATTTCAGGGAAGGGGCCGATGCCGAAGATCATCAGCGGATCTAAGATGATGTTGGTGATCGCACCGGCCAGCTGGGTGAACATACTGTAGATGGTGCGGCCGGTGCCCTGCATGAGCCGCTCGAAGGTGATCTCCACATAGATGCCCAAGCTGAAGCAGCAGCAGATGCGCAGGTAGGTGACACCATCGTTGACGATCTGCAAATTCTCGCTGACCTGCACCATGTAGAAGGGGCGCGCCACAAAGAGGCCAATGAGGACGCTGACAGCGAAGCTACACAGGGCTAAGAAGATGCCATTGGCGGCAGCTTTATTGGCCTTTGTGAAATTCTTCTCCCCCAGCGCTTTGGACAGGGTGGCGTTGATGCCCACGCCGGTGCCCACGCCCAAGGCGATCATGATGGTCTGAATGGGGAAGGCCAAGGAAACTGCGGTCAAAGCATCCTCGCTGATCATGGCCACAAAAACGCTGTCTACGATATTATAACAAGCCTGAACCAGCATGGAGATGATGAGGGGGAGTGCCATGGTGATGAGCAATTTGTTCTCATCCATGACCCCCATCTTATTCTCCCGGGGCAGGGTCTTCTCTTGTTCCATAGGGAAATCCCTCCTTGTTTCATCTTTCTATCACTCATAGACGGTCATTATACTACACTTTATGTACACTATCAATCCATAAGTTGCACAAGGTTTCTGATTCCATCCGTATTTGACCGTTTTTTCAACCCAAAATGCAAAAAGGGGAAGGAAACCGTGTCTTCGGTCTCCTTCCCTTTCCTTGTGTCTCAAATTATCCCTGGATGAGCCGCAGCAGCTCCTCCGCGGTGTCGGCAAACTGTTTGGCTCCCCGTTCCACCAGCAGCGCCCGATCTCGGAAGCCCCAGGTGACGGAGATGCAGTTCAGTCCGGCATTGGCGGCTGTGGTCAAGTCTACCTCGGAATCGCCTACATACACCGTTTTTTTGCCCGTCTGCCCCAGCTGCGCAATGGCGTAATCCACCATATCCCGCTCCGGCTTCCGGCGCAGACCTTCCCGTTCCCCCAGACCGAAAGTGATCTCCGGAAACCACTGCTCCACCAGCATCTGTACGGAGGCATCCGGCTTGTTGGACACCACCGCCATAGGGACGCCCTGTTGCTTTAGCGTGCGGATGAGCCGCTGCACGCCAGGATAGGGGGCAGTCTTGATCTGATTGTGGGCCTTGTACCAGGTCTGCATCGTCTCATAAGCCTGCTCAAATTTCGGGTTGTCCGCCCCATCCGGCACTGCTTGGAGCATCAGATTGCGGATACCGTTGCCCACAAATCGGCGGATCTCCGCCCGGGTGCGGGGCGGTGCGCCGATGGTGGACAGGGCGTAGTTGCAGCTGTCCATCAGGTCGTCCAAGGTATCCAGCAAGGTGCCGTCCAGGTCGAAAATGACCACATCGTAAGCCATACAAATCCCTCCAACATTGGTTCTTTGGAAGCATTATAGCAGACCGGCCGCCTGTCCGCAACCTGCCTAGAGGAGTTTCTCCCGCAGGTGCTGGACGGCCTTGCGCTCAATACGGCTGACCTGCACCTGGCTGACGCCGATGACCCGCGCCGTCCGCTCCTGGGTGAAGCTGCGATAGTAGCGCAGGACGATGACCATCCGCTCCCGCTGAGGCAGGCTGGCGATGGCGTCCCGAAGGGCGATCTGCTCCACCAGGCTCTCCTCCATCCCGCTGTCCCCTAGGGCAGACTCCAACGTGAGCCCCTCCGCCGTCTCCGCCTGGAGGGAGGCCACCTGGGCGGTGGCGGTGTCGATGGAGGCGATGACCTCGATCTCCAGCCCCGTCTCCTGGGACAGCTCCCCCACCGTGGCATCCCGCCCCAGCTGCACCCGCAGCCGTTCTCGTGCGGCGTAGAGCTTGCCGGCCTGCTCTTTGATGCTGCGGCTGACCTTTACTGCGCCATCGTCCCGCAAAAAGCGCCGGATCTCCCCAGCGATCTTGGGAACAGCGTAGGTGGAGAAGCAGGTGCCGTAGTCCGGATCAAAGCCCTGAATGGCCTTCAAAAAGCCGATGCAGCCCAGCTGGAACAGATCTTCCAGCTCCACTCCCCGTCCGGTATACCGCTGGACGATGCTCCAGATGAGCCGGTCGTTGGTGTGGATGATCTCCTGACAGGCTTCCCGATCGCCATCCTTGGCCGCCGCCAGCAAATCCTTCTGTTCGGAGATCATTCGCCGTTCTTAGGGAGCCGGTGGGAGATCTTTCGCCGGAGGGTCAAGGTCGTCCCCTTTCCCGTCTGGGAACGCACCTTTAACGAGTCCATAAAGCTCTCCATAATGGTGAACCCCATCCCGCTCCGCTCTGCTCCGCCGGTGGTGTACATAGGTTCCCGTGCCCGTTCCACATCCAGGATGCCCACGCCCCAATCCCGAATGACGATCTCTAATAGGTTGTTGGGATAGATGCGCATCCGCAGCATCACCTTCCCCAGCTTGTCCGGATAAGCGTGGACGATGGCGTTGGTGACCCCTTCGGAGACCACCGTTTTGATGTCTCCCAGTTCTTCCAAGGTGGGATCCATCTGGGCGGCAAAGCAGGCCGCTGCCGCCCGAGCAAAGCCTTCGTTGGCGCTGCGGCTGAGAAACTCCACTTTCGCCTCATTGATGGGTTTCATATGTACTCACTCCTTCCTTCCAAAGGCCATGGGGATGAGCTTATGCAGCCCCGCCGCCTGCAAGACCCGTCCGGCCTGTACTGGCACGCCGACCACCTCAACGTGCCCCTCCGTCTCCCGCATCCGCCGATCGGCGCGCAGCAGGACGGCAATGCCGGAGGAATCCATGAAGGTCACGCCGGACAGGTCTAGGGTCAGGGTGCTGGGGCAGTACAGCTCCAGCTTCCGCTCCATCTCCTGCATCAGCTCCTTCGCCCGATGGTGATCTACTTCTCCGGTGATTTGTATTATCAGATTTCGTCCAGTGATCGTATCGTTCAGTGGCATCAGTTCTCGCCTCGCATTTCCTTCCTCCTACGGGTCATTCATGAAAAAATCACCTCATACCCGAAGGGTATAAGGTGATTATAGTGGATAAGACTGTTAAATTTTATCAAATCCCGTCGGGGACACAAAACTTTTCTCAGCCCAGGTCTGCCAGAGAGCTTTCCAGCTGCTGGATTTCCTTCTGAGCCTTGGCCAGGTTATCTCGCTCCCGCTGGATGACGTCCTCAGGAGCCTTGGCCAGGAACTTTTCGTTGGACAGCTTCTTTTCGATGCCGCCCAGGTACTTCTTCTTCTTTTCCAGCTCCTTGCTCAGGCGCTTGCGCTCTGCGTCCAGGTCAACCAGCTCAGCCAGGGGGATATACAGCTTGGCATCGGCGGTAACGACACTGACCAGACCGTTCAAGTCGGCGGGCACTTCGCTGGTGATGGTCACGTCGGTGGTGAAGGCCAAGCGCTGGATAAAGGGGATGCCCAGCTGGAAGACGGCAGGCTGGTCAGTGGTAATGCGCAGCTCGGCCTTCCGAGAGGGAACCACATTCATCTCGGCGCGGCGGGCACGGATGCCCTTGATGGCGGCCATGATCTTTTCCATGGCTTCCGCATCCTCAGGGAATTCAAACGCCTCCTGCGCCACAGGCCAATCCTGGAGCATGAGGAAGTCGCCGTCATGGGGCAGCGCCTGCCAGATCTCCTCGGAGATAAAGGGCATGAAGGGATGCAGCATTTTCAGGATGTCGGTCAGGACGTAGCACAGCACCTGCTGCGCCTGTTCCTTGGCCGCCTGATCCTCACCGGACAGGCGGGACTTGGTCAGCTCGATATACCAATCGCAATAGGTGTCCCAGATGAAGTCGTACAGCTTCTGTGCAGCCACGCCCAGCTCGTAGTGTTCCATGTTGGTGGTCACTTCGCTGATGACGTTGTTCAGCTTGTGCAGGATCCACTTGTCCTCCAGCTCCAGCTTTTCGGGCAGCTTGCACTGGTCGATGGTCAGGTTCATGAGGAGGAAACGGGAGGCGTTCCAGATCTTATTGCAGAAGTTCCGCATGGCCTCGCACTTCTCCGTGAAGAAACGGGTGTCGTTGCCAGGGCTGTTGCCGGTGATGAGGTTGTACCGGAGGGCATCGCAGCCGTACTGGTCGATCATCTCCAAGGGGTCGATGCCGTTGCCCAGGCTCTTAGACATCTTGCGGCCCTGGCTGTCCCGCACCAGGCCATGGATAAAGACGGTGTGGAAGGGATAGGTTCCGGTGTGCTCACAGCCGGAGAAGATCATTCTGGCCACCCAGAAGAAGATGATGTCATAGCCGGTAACCAGCACATCGGTGGGATAGAAATAGTCCAAATCGGGGGTCTTTTCCGGCCAGCCCAACGTGGAGAAGGGCCACAGGGCGGAGGAGAACCAGGTGTCCAGCACGTCCTCCTCCCGACGGATGTTCTTGCTGCCGCAGTGCTTGCACTGGGTGGGATCTTCCCGCTCCACGGTGATCTCGCCGCAGTCGTCGCAGTACCAAGCGGGGATCTGATGCCCCCACCAGAGCTGACGGGAGATGCACCAGTCGTGGACGTTCTCCATCCAGTTCAGATAGGTCTTGGAAAACCGTTCGGGGACGAACTTCACTTCGCCGTCCCGAACCACTCGCATGGCCTCCTTAGCCAGGGGTTCCATCTTGACGAACCACTGGGCGGAGATGATGGGCTCCACGTCGTTGTGGCAGCGGTAGCAGGTGCCCACGTTGTGGCTGTAGTCCTCGATCTTTTCCATCAGCCCCAGATCTTCCAAATCCTTTACGACCGCCTTCCGGCACTCGTAACGATCCATACCGTTGTACTTGCCGCCGTTCTCGTTGACCTTGCCGTTGTCGTCCAGAACGCGGATGACCTCCAGGTTGTGGCGCAGCCCCACCTCGAAGTCATTGGGGTCGTGGGCAGGGGTCATCTTGACGCAGCCGGTGCCGAAGTCCATCTCCACATATTCATCGGCCACAATGGGGATCTCTCGATTCATGATGGGCAGGATGCAGGTCTTGCCCACCAGATCCTTATACCGCTCGTCGTTGGGGTTGACTGCCACGCCGGTGTCGCCCATCATCGTTTCGGGACGGGTGGTGGCAACTACCAGGTAGCCGCTGCCGTCGGTCAGCGGGTAGCGCATATGCCACAGGTGGCCGGGCTTGTCCACATATTCCACTTCGGCGTCAGACAGGGCTGTGACACAGTTTGGGCACCAGTTGATAATGCGGCTGCCCCGATAGATCAGCCCCTTTTCGTACAGGGAGACGAACACCTCTCGCACGGCCTTAGAGCAGCCCTCGTCCATGGTGAAGCGGGAACGCTCCCAGTCACAGGAGGCGCCCAGCTTCTTCTGCTGCTGGACGATGCGGTTGCCGTACTTTTCCTTCCAAGCCCAGACCCGTTCCAGGAACTTTTTGCGGCCCAAGTCGTAGCGGGTCTTGCCCTCGTTGACGCGCAGATCTTCTTCCACCTTGATCTGGGTGGCGATGCCGGCGTGGTCAGTGCCGGGAACCCACAGAGCGGCGTAACCCTGCATCCGCTTGAAGCGGATGAGGATGTCCTGGAGGGTGGCGTCCATGGCGTGTCCCATGTGGAGCTGGCCGGTGACGTTAGGGGGAGGCATGACGATGGTGAAGGGCTTCTTGTTCGGGTCACGGTGACCGCGGAAGCAGCCGCTTTCTTCCCACTGCTCATAAATCCGAGATTCTACTTCTTTGGGGTCATATACTTTTGGTAGTTCTTTTGCCATTGTGTTCGTTCACTCCTTCGTATGTTACAAACAAAAAAGCCCTGCGCATAGCAACCTATGCTCAGGGCGAAACTTGTCCGTGGTACCACCTGAATTCAGGCAGTGTCTTTTCTGCCTGCACTCAACCCTTTAACGCAAGGGGGACGCCGGACGCTAACGCTCTTACAGAGCGGTTCACACCCGAAACTCTGGGACGACCCTTCCACATCCTCCACCGGAGCTTCCACCGACCGCTCCGTCTCTTGGCTGGATGGAGTGTGTACTTCCTTCCCTTCCTCGTTTTTATGCGATATTGGTTTTATTATAGAGAAAGCGGCATGGATTGTCAAGTTTTCACACAGATTTTCCCCTCTGTTGAGAAGAAAAACAGGAAGTTGCGGACAAGTCACCATTTTGTAACACATCCTTAAACAAACTGTAAGGAAACCTTCCTTGAGAACAACAAAATTTTCCCGTAAACTAAATGGCAAAGAAGGGACAAAGCTCCCCTTCCTTTTTCCATGCATAGAAAGGAGTCTTTTTCCATGAAAAAACGTTTGATATTGGTCATAGCTCTCTGCCTGACCGCTCTGACCGCCTGTTCCACCAACCCCACCAGCAGCACCCAAAGCGCCCAGCCCGGCCAGAGCACATCGGCCGCTCAGTCCGCTGAGCCTGCCGCCGAAGCGAAGATCATCAAGCCCATGTCCACCGGCAACTTCGACCCGAAGAACCCGATCGACATGAACACTGCTGTTTCCTTTACCGCCGCCAACGTCCACAAGGACGGGGACAAGATCACCCTGGACGTGACGATCTATGAAGAAGAACTGTTTGACGCTGTAGAAGTGACCCAGCTGAAGGCTGGCGATACCATCACCGCAGGCGGCAAGGAAGTCAAGGTCACAAAAGTCGAGGAACTCAAGACCGGCGGCTATGCTATCAACGGCGGCTATGAACAGGGCGGTGTCACCCTGTTTCCGGGTGACGGCGGCACCTACTATCAGGTGAAGGAAAACGACGCCAAGACCTATGTGAAAGTCGGCACCGCTACTCTGCCCTTGAGCGACAAGTTCGAGCTGGTAGATAACGCCGAAAACGCCAACAAGAAGCTGACTGCACAGGATATGACCACCCTCAAGGAGGACAGCATCGGTTTCAACGAAAACAACACCACTGTTACCGTGGAGAACGGTGTCATCACCAACATCACCAGAGCCTATATGCCCTGACGTTCTGGTCGGATGACCGCGATCGGATGCCGTCTCTTTTTCTTCTGCGCAGCGCCCCGAAACTTGTCCCGTTTCGGGGCGCATTTGCTGTTGGGATGCTCGTCAGAAAAAAAGATCGAAAAAAACGCAGAAAACAGTTGACAGATCAGGGTGGGATGAGTATAATAGTCTTTGTTCTCAACGGAACGCATCTGGGGGTATAGCTCAGCTGGGAGAGCGCTTGAATGGCATTCAAGAGGTCAGCGGTTCGATCCCGCTTATCTCCACCAATAAAACTATGATGAAAGACCTGGAATCACATAATTCCAGGTCTTTTTTTCTGACTTTTTTAAGTAACTTCTTCGATGTGGAAGCATTCATTTTTGTCATTTGACCGAACACTATTTCCACCAAAAAGTATAATAAAGGAATTTAATTCAAAATATCGCACAATTATGGCGCTCCGCTTAATTTTTAATTGTTTTATAATCACATTTTAATCATTTCTTAACGCTTTGTATGGGCCGCTCCCCGTTTCCTCCGCTTAGCTCCATCAAAGTAATTTTAAGCAAAAGCCCTAGGACAAAAAGTTCTAGGGCTTTTCTCATGCATTCTAAACTTGGAACGCATTTTCCATCTTCTTGAAACACGTTCTATCCCCTCCTTTCCTCCCCGTCCGCTCTATCGTATCTATCTGCCCCATTCAACTCCTGGACGCAGCACACAAAATTTCAAATGGAAACAACCTCGAACGAGCCTTGAATTGACCTTGCATAGATGCACAAAAGGGTGCTTGAAAATGTGCGGCAAACACATTTATCCCCCCCGGGGGGGATGTTACAATATACTAAATTCAACAACCAAAGCACTGAAAATAGCACAAAATTATACAAAAAGACAAGGAGAGGTGATTTTTGGTGGCGATTCAATACATTGACATCAAGAAGGAGATTCTGTCTGAAAACGACAATCTGGCCAATGAACTGCGTGCCCGTCTGAAGGAACACAAGGCATTTTTGATCAACGTGATGGCCTCCCCCGGCGCTGGCAAGACGACTTTGCTGTTGGATACCATCCGTCGTTTGAAGGATGAACTCAAGATCGGTGTCATTGAGGCTGACATCGAATCTATGGTAGATTCTGAAAAAATTGAAGCCAGCGGCGCAACCGCTGTACAGATTCGCACGGGCGGCGATTGCCACATTGACGCCCCCATGCTGAAGCCTGCATTGGACTCCATCGACCTGGACGCAATGGATCTGCTGTTCCTGGAGAATGTAGGAAACTTGGTCTGCCCGGCAGAGTTTGACACCGGCGCTTCCTGCAATATCATGCTGCTGAGTGTGCCGGAAGGGGATGACAAGGTACTGAAATATCCGTTGATGTTTACGGTCTGTGATCTGCTGCTGGTCACCAAGACCGATGCACAGTCCCTATTCGATTTTGATTTGGAAAAGCTGAAGACCCGTGTTCGCCAGCTCAACCCCAAGATGAAGGTCATTCCTGTCTGCGCCAAGACCGGCGAGAACATGGACGAATGGATCTCTTGGCTGAAAGAGACCAGAGAAGCATTCCAAAACAGTTAAGAAAGGAGGAAACCCAATGCCGCATATTCAGGTCAATGCAACTTGCCCGATCACGGAAGAACAGGAGGCCAAGCTGGTTCAGCAGATCGGCGATTCCATCTCTCTGCTGCCCGGCATGAAGGCAGAGTATTTGATGATCCGCTTGGAGCCCCAGTGCCATTTGTATTTCGGCGGGACCGACGATTGCGCTTTTATCGAGGTTGACCGTTTTGGAGCCATCCCCGCAGACGCCAGCCAGCAGTTGACTGCAAAACTGTCCGAAATCGTCGAGACTGTTCTGGGCATCAGCAAAGACCGCACATACGTTATGTATACCGAACACCCCTACTGGGGATGTCATGGGCATAATTTTTAACAACATCCGAAAGAGTTATTGAGGTAAATACATTCATGATTACGCAAAAGGAGGAGCGTATCGTATGGCAAAGAGATTTCATTTTTACGAAAACCCCAATCCCACCAGTGTGACCCGTTCTCAGGAAGATAAAGACGCATGGTTTGGCACCAAGCCGGAAGACGGCGACGCATTTTGGGCGAAGCGGATCCCTGGCCTGCGGGAAGCGTATGGTCCCGCTCATGAAGGCACCAAGGAAATCGATACCGAGCCCCATGATATGTTCTACTGCGACATCGCACCCCTGCCCCCCGTCATCCACATTGATGGCGGCAAGACCTTCCCGCTGCCTCTGGCCGTGATCGCCGCAGTCATCAACCGCTCCTCTCACCGCATCATCAACCGCCGCTGCACCTGCCGTACCACGTTCGACTGTCAGAGCTACGACAAGGGCATTGGCTGCGTCCACATTGGCGGCCCCACCATTGAAGAACCGGACAGCGTTGCAAGACACGTCTCCAAGGAAGAGGCCATCGCACACGTAAAGCACGCCATCGACCTGGGTCTGCTGCCCTTCGTCGGCAGAATGGACGTGGACAACGAAGTGTGGGGCATCTGGTCCGGTGAGCCCATGTTCACCGTCTGTCTCTGCTGCCCCTGCTGCTGCATTCCCAGACGTGGTTATCAGTACCTGCATCCTGTCCAGAAGGAATGGCAGTTCAACCCGGCAAACGGCATCCAGCTGAAGCTGGATCACTCCGCTTGTATGGAAGAAGAGTGCGGGATGTGCGTGCGTCAGTGTCCTGCAAAGGCTCTGAGCATTCAGAATGGTAAGGTTACTTATAACCCCAACGCCTGCCTGTATTGCGGCCGCTGTCAGCAGCTCTGTCCCCGTCAGGCAATCACCATTGAAACCCCGAATCTGGAAGCGCTCATCAACGATCTGTTCGGCCGTTACGACGGGCAGTGCGGCGACCTGGGGTTCCAGAACGAAGATTACGCAAAGGCTGTTATCGAAACTGCAGAGCAGCTTCAGTTAAAGGGATGATCTCATGCACGAGATGAATGTAATTGGCAACCTGGCTGGCACCGTCGTGAAATGGGGCCGTGAAAACCACGTGCGCAAAATTTTAGAAATTGATATCACTTGCGGCCAGCTTCGGATGTTTGACAAAGACTTCATGCAGCGCTACTTCAACATCTTCACCCGCGGCACTTGTGCCGAGGGTGCGGAGTTGGTGCTGACGGTCCGACCCATTGGATACCACTGCAATGCCTGCGGCGCAGATTACGAGATGACGCCCCGGGAATGGCTGGACATGGACATCAACCGAGCGGCGTGCATTCACTGCGACTCCGAGGACATCGTCCTGACCTCCGGCGGCGAGTATTTCGTCACAGATATTCTCGCCGAGATGGAGGACGAAGACGAGGAGGGCAACGATCCTCCGCAAGCAGCAGAAGCGTAAGTGGAAACGTGAAGGAGACAACAGATGAGTTACCAGAAATTATTTGAAAAGGGCTGCATTGGCGGCGTAGAGATCCGCAACCGTGTTGCAATGACCGCTATGGGTAACGGACTTGCCACCTGGGACGGCGAAGCCTCCCCTGAGCTGATCCGCTTCTATGAGGATCGTGCCAAGGGCGGCTGCGGCCTGATTTTCACCGAGTTCACCAGAGTCGATGAAAACAGCGGCGCCTGCAATCCCAACCAGCTTTGCATTGCCACCCGGAAGCACGTGCGCAGCGTTCAGCGCATGGCAGAATGTGTCCATCGCCATGGCGGCAAGATTTTTGTCCAGCTGCACCACGGCGGCCGGGAAGCACCTCCCGCCCTCAATGACGGCAAGCAGCCCATGGGGCCCAGCGCCATCCTCAACAAGGTCAACGGCCTGGTCTCCACTGAGATGACAAAAGAGGATATTGATGATATCGTCGGCAAGTTCGTTGCCGCTGCCGCCAACTGCAAAAAGGCCGGCATCGACGGTGTGGAACTTCATGGTGCCCACGGCTATCTCCTCGGCTCCTTTATCAGCCCCTACACCAATAAGAGAACGGACGACTACGGCGGCTCCGTTGAGAATTGCTGCCGCATCGTGACCGACATCATCCACGGCATCCGTCAGACCTGCGGCAACTATCCCATCTGCGTCCGCATCAACGGGGATGACTTCGTGGAAGGCGGCATCACCCTGGATTACGCCGTTCAGGTGGCGCAGGTTTTGGAAGCTGCCGGCGCGGGCGCCATCAACGTCAGCTGCGCTGTCTATGAAACCGTCCCCAACATGATCGAGCCCAACTATTACGAGGAAGGCTGGAGAAAGAACCTGGCAAAGACGGTGAAGGCACACGTTCATGTCCCCGTCATCGCCGTCAACACCATCAAGTTCCCCGCTACGGCTGAAAAGCTGCTGAAAGAAGGGGTCAGCGACTTTGTCGGCGTCTCCCGTGGTCAGATGGCCGATCCGGAATGGGTCAACAAGACCAAGGCTGGCCGTGAAGACCTCATCCGCAAGTGCATGGGCTGTATGCAGTGCAACAAGTCCGTGGTCATCGACGGCTATCTCTCCTGCGCAGCCAACCCTGTCACCGGCCGGGGCACCATGTACAACGATGAATACCTGATCCGCAGCGGAGAAGGCAAAAACGTCGTGGTCATCGGCGGCGGCCCTGCCGGTATGCAGGCAGCCATCACCCTGGCAAAGCGTGGTTTCTCGGTAGACCTGCTGGAAGAAAAGGATTACCTGGGCGGCATGGCCTATCTGGCTACCGTTCCCCCTCATAAGACAATGGTGGCAGAGTTCATCAAGACCCTGACCGCAGAAATGAAGGAATACAAGGTCAACGTTCAGCTCAACACCAAGGCCGATTTGGACACCGTCAAGGCACTGAATCCCTACGCAGTGGTCGTAGCCAACGGCGGCACAGAGATCGTGCCCAAGGTGGACAGCCTGGACTCCAGCCACGTCCATACGATGGAGGACACCCTGCTGAAGAAGGTCACCTTCAGCGGCAAGCACGTTGCCGTCATTGGCGGCGGCATGGTGGGTCTGGAAACAGCACACTACCTCTGTCAGGAGAACAAGGTCACCATCGTGGAAATGACCAACACCCCCGGCGCAACCATGTATCCCACCGTCCGCAATAAGCTGATGTCCATCCTGGACGAAGACGGTGTGGAAGTACGGCTGAACCGTGCCCTGTCCGCTGTCAAGGAGGACACAATTGTGATGGACTGCACTGATGTGGCAGAACCCACCCAGGAGACGATGGACGTCGATGAAGTGGTCATCGCCGTCGGCCGTAAGCCCAACCTGGATCTGTTCCACGAGATGGAAGCCGCTTTTGACAAGGTTGTGATGGCTGGCGACTGCATTGCCGGCGGCAGCATCCTGGAAGCAACCCGTACCGGTTTGGACAATGTCTGGTTCCTGTAAATCCGGATCGAACGATTGATCATTCTATTAGGAGGCACACTATTATGATGAAGTACGACAAGTTTGATCTGACTGGCAAAGTTGCTGTTTGTGCCGGCGGTTCTTCCGGCCTGGGCCTGCAATTTGCAAAGGCCATGGCTTCCGCCGGTGCAGACGTGGCACTTGTGGCTCGCCGTGTGTATCGTCTGGAAGAAAACGCAGCCGAAATCGAAAAGGAATATGGCGTCCGCTGCTATCCTCACTATCTGGATCTGACCAAGCCGGAGACCATCACCAGCTGCGTGGAAGACATCGTTGCCCACTACGGCAAGATCGACATCCTCGTCAACTCCGCCGGCATTCCCTGCCGCAATGTAGCAGAAACCCAGAGCTATGAAGATTGGATGCTGGTCATGGACAGCGACCTGAACGGCCCCTTCTGGCTGATGCATGAGTGCGTGCGTCTGTCCATGAAGGAACGCAACTATGGCAAGATCATCAACGTTTCCTCCATTCACGCTTTTGTCAGCCGCCTGGGCTACAACACCAACGCTTACTGCGCCGCAAAGGGCGGCCTGCTGATGCTGACCAAGTCCCTGGCACAGGAATGGGCCAAGTACAACATCACCGTCAACGGCATCGCTCCCGGCTACTTCCCCAGCGAACTGACCGGTGCATACATCCACACCCCCGAATTCAAGAAGGTCTGCGAGGACTACAGCCCCATGGGTCGTCCCGGCATCACCGGCGAAATGGACGGTCTGTGCATCTATCTGGCATCTGACGCATCCAGCTTCACCACCGGCCAGATGATCGCAGTGGACGGCGGCTGGCTGACCATTTGATTCTTTTTGAGAGGCAGGAATGACAAATGAAAGAATTTAACGGAAAAGTAGCACTGGTCACCGGTGCGGCTCACGGCATTGGCTACGCTTTTTCTAAAGAAGCGGCAGAACGTGGGATGAAGCTGGCGCTGGTTGACATCGACGAGCCTGCTCTGAATCAGGTCGCCGAAGAACTGCGGAGCCGGAACGCAGAAGTATTGGTCTGCGTGACCGACGTCTCCGTCTATGAAGAAGCCAAGGCATCCGTCCAGGCCACCATGGAGCAGTTTGGCCAGATCGACGTTCTCTTTGCCAACGCAGGCATCGCCACCGCCGGCAGCATCCTGACCATCCCCATCCGTGACTGGGAGTGGGCCATGGCCGTGAACACCATGGGCATCGTGCACTATGTCCACGAAGTGCTGCCCATCATGGAAGCACAGAAGACCCCCGCTCACTTGATGTGCACTGCCTCTATCGCCGGTCTGCGGGCTGGCATGGCCGTCAACCCGCCCTACTTCGCCAGCAAGCACGCCGCCGTCAGCGTGGCAGAGTCTGTCAAGGCTGAAGTGGAAAGCACCGGCTGTGACATCGGTGTTTCCGTGTTCTGCCCCATGTATGTTGCAACGGATATTCACAACTGCGAGAAGCATCGTCCCGCCCGTTTCTGGGATGCGTCCGACCCCTTCTACCGCAGCGAAGAATATATCAAAGCACGGGAAGCGTTCCGGGACAACGTGACCGGCGGTATGCCGCTGGACAACATCGGCAAGCGTCTGTTCCAGGCCATCGAAGACAACCAGATGTACATTGTCACCCATACCCAGACCATCCCCTATATCGAAGAACGACATCGTGCCATCGAGGCAGATGCGAAGAAGGAGCTGGAGCTTTCGTAAGTTCTTACCTGCGATAGGCAGCGCAGGGCATCCCCCACCTCCATAAGCGGGGATCTCCCCCACGCCTTGTGTCAGCCTGTCCGCTCTCCCCCTTTCTCCAGCAAAGGAAGCCTGTGCAGTTTTCCTGCACAGGCTTTCACCCCCCTATATATCACGCACAGTAGATCAGCCCAAGCAGAACCTGCTTGGGCTGGTTTTTTTCTGTTACTCGGTCACTTACCCTGTCTTTGACTCCGGCTCCACTGGGAGGCAATAGCCGCCGGGGACGGTTTGGATGTAGTCGCAGCCGTGGCTGTCGGTGCCAATCTTTCGGCGGAGGTTGGAAATCGTGTTGGCCACCACCTTCATGGTGTCCGCACTGTCCTTTCCCCACACGGCACGGAAGATGTCTCCCTTCGTCAACCGTTTCCCCACGTTCTCCGCCAGAAAGAGCAGCAGGTCGAACTCCATTCGGGTCACGGTCACCTTCTGCCCCTGGCAGGTCACCTGCCGAGAACCGCCGTCAATGGTCAAGCCACGGATGGACAGGAGCTGTTGGGTGCTGAGGGAGAACTGCTCCGCTTGGATGTGCTCTCGGCGGAGCAGCGCCAGAATCTGTTCCTCCAAGGCTGGGTCATTCTGTTTGCTTCTGATAATGATCATCCTGTCCGTCCCCGTTTCTTACGCTTCCTCCATGGTGTGGAGGAGGTTGACCATTTCGATGGCGCTCAGGGCGCAGTCATAGCCCTTATTGCCTGCCTTGCTGCCTGCCCGCTCGATGGCCTGTTCCAGGTTCTCCGTGGTCAGCACCCCAAAGAGCACCGGCACGCCGCTGTCCAGGGAGACATTGGCGATGCCCTTGGACACCTCGCTGCACACATAGTCGTAGTGGCTGGTTGCCCCACGGATGACTGCACCCAGGCAGATGACTGCGTCATACTTTCCGCTCTTGGCCATCTTGGCCGCCACCAGCGGAATTTCAAACGCCCCCGGCACCCACGCTACATGGATGTCCTCCTCCTGGACGTTGTGCCGCAGCAGGCCGTCACGGGCGCCGCCCAGCAGCTTGGAGGTGATGAACTCGTTGAATCGTGCGGCAACGATGCCAACCTTAATGCCTTTGGATACCAGATTTCCTTCTAACGTCTTCATATTATGACGCCTCCCTTTTTAAGTATACTGTAGCAGATGTCCCATCCGAACCTGCTTGGTTCTCAGATAGAACAGGTCATATGCGGTAGCGCTCATCTGGATGGGCACCCGCTCTGCGATCTCCATGCCGTACTCGGCCAGCTGGTACACCTTGTCCGGGTTGTTGGTCAGCAGCCGCAGACTCTTTACGCCCAGCTCCCGCAAGATCTGCGCACCGGTGTAGTATTCCCGTTCGTCCCCCTGGAATCCCAACGCCAGGTTGGCCTCCAAGGTGTCCATCCCCTGCTCTTGCAGCTCGTAGGCGCGGAGCTTGTTGATCAGGCCGATGCCCCGCCCTTCCTGGCGCATATACAAGAGGATGCCCCGTCCCTCTTGTTCGATCTGGCTCATGGCAGCGGCCAACTGCTGGCCGCAATCACAGCGGAGGGAGCCAAAGGTATCGCCGGTGAGGCACTCGGAGTGGACGCGGCAGAGGACGTCCTTGCCATCACCGATGTCCCCCTTGACCAGGGCGATGTGGTGTTCCCCGTTGAGACGATTCACAAAGCCGTGGGCGACAAAATCGCCGTATTTGGTGGGCAATTTCACCGTAGTGACCCGATCTACCAACTTTTCATGGCTCTTGCGATAGTTCTGCAAATCCCGAATGGTGACGAACTTGATGTTGTACCGTTTGGCCAGCTCCGCCAGCTCCGGCGTCCGCATCATAGTGCCGTCCTCCCGCATGATCTCGCAGCACAGGCCGCACTCCTTCAGCCCCGCCAGCCGGCACAGGTCTACCGTGGCTTCGGTGTGGCCGTTCCGCTCCAGGACACCGTTCTTCTTGGCAAGCAACGGGAACATATGCCCCGGCCGACGGAAATCCTCCGGCTTGGCGCTCCCCTGCACGCAGGCCATGGCGGTGATGGAGCGCTCTGCGGCGGAGATGCCGGTGGTGGTGGACACATGGTCGATGGAGACGGTGAAGGCCGTCTCGTGGTTGTCCGTGTTCTGCTGCACCATCTGGGGCAGACCCAGCTTCCGCACATAGTACTCGGACATGGGCATACAGATCAGCCCCTTGCCGTGGGTAGCCATGAAGTTGACGTTCTCCGTGGTGGCAAACTCCGCCGCGCAGATGAAGTCCCCTTCGTTCTCTCGTTCCGGGTCATCGGTGACCAGGATCAGCTTGCCCTGTCTCAAATCCTCCAGGGCTTCCGGAATGGTATTGAACTGGATCATGTACTTGTCCTCCTAAAATCCGCAGCGGGACAGCAAGTCCCTTGTGATGGTGCTCTCTTTGGGTTGGGGCGCCGCAGGCTGTAGTAATTTTTCGATGTATTTTCCGATGATGTCCGTCTCCAGGTTCACCAAGTCCCCCTTTCGTCGGTGGTGCAGGACAGTCTGGCGGACGGTGTGTGGGATGGCCGAAATGGAAAACGATGTCTCCCCCACTGTGGCTACCGTCAGGCTGATGCCGTCCACGGTGATGGAGCCCTTCTCCACCACATAGCGCAGCAGGGCGGGCTGGGTCTGGATGGTGTACCAGATGGCGTTGTCATCCCGACGGATGTGGGAAATCCGTCCCACGCCGTCCACATGTCCGGCCACGATGTGCCCGCCAAAGCGGCCGTCCGCCGCCATGGCGCGTTCCAGGTTCACCGGACTGCCTACGGACAACTGGGCCAGGGCGGAGCGGTTCAACGTCTCGTGCATGACATCGGCGGAGAACCGGTCGGCGTGGAGCTGGGTCACGGTCAGGCAGATGCCGTTGACGGCGATGCTGTCGCCCAGCTTGGTGTGTTCCAGGACGGTCTTTGCCTGGATGGTCAGGACGGCGGAGTGCTGTCCCCGTGCGATGTGCTGGATGGTGCCCAGTTCCTCAACAATGCCCGTGAACACGGTGAGCCACCTCGCTTTCGATCAAGAAATCTTCGCCCAGTTGGGTGATTTTGCTGTTGCGCAGGAAGAACGCCTGGTCTGGTGCGGGAACGCCTGTCCCCTCCACTGGGGTCTTGGCGGTGCGTCCACCCAGCAGCTTGGGCGCTATATACGCCTGCACCTTTTGGACGATGCCGCTCTCCAAGGCCGCCCAATTCAGGGTGCCGCCTCCTTCCAGCAAGATGCTGTCCAGCTGCATCTCACCCAGCCGTTCCATCAGTTGGGGCAGGTTCACATGTCCGTCCTGTTTCTCCACACAGAGCACCTGGCAGCCAGCTTCTTCATAGGGTCGCTGCCGCTCCGGATCGGTGCAGCAGGTGGCCAGGATGGTGGGCGTCTCCCGAGCGGTGGTGACCACGTTGGCGTTCATTGGCGTGCGCAAGTGGGTGTCACAGAGGATACGGATGGGGCTCCGGCCGCCTGGGATGCGGCAGGTCAGGCGGGGGTCATCCGCCAGTACGGTGCCCACTCCCACCATGATGCCCCGATAGCGGTGACGCTGCTGCTGGACGTGGTTGCGGGCGGCTTCGCCGGTGATCCACTGGGATGCACCGGTGTAGGCGGCGATCTTGCCATCCAGGGTCATGGCGTATTTTAAAACCACGAAGGGACGCTTGGTCTGGATGTAGTGGAAGAACACCTCGTTGAGCCGGTCGCATTCCCCCTGCAAACAGTGCTCGGTCACCGTCACCCCGTTTTCACGAAGCTGCCGGATGCCCTTCCCTGCCACCAGCGGATTGGGGTCGGATGACCCCACCACCACATGGGCGATGCCTGCCGCCAGAATGGCCTCGGTGCAAGGGGGTTGCTTGCCGTAGTGACAGCAAGGCTCCAAGGTCACATACAGGGTGGCGCCTCGGGGATCCTCGGTACAGGCGGCCAAGGCGTTTCGCTCTGCGTGTGGCTCCCCGCAGCGCTGGTGCCAGCCCTGGCCGATGATGCGGCCGTCCTTGACGATCACAGCCCCCACCATGGGATTGGGCGCCGTCCAGCCACAGCCCCGCTGGGCCAGCTGTAACGCCAGATGCATGAACTGCTCGTCCTTCATGCAATCACCTCCAAAAGAAAACCCTGAACCGTGGGTTCAGGGCACAAAAATGGCACGCAAAGGATTTGCGCAAACAAAAAGCTCCGGAATGTGTGTGACACCCCAGAGCCGTGACGGAACTTGCAGGAGGATAGACCTCTCCCTGCACCGTCCTTCTTCTTCCATCCAGACTGTCACTGTCGGCTTCGGAGTTGCACCGAATCTGCCTTGCGGCTCGTGGGCTATACCACCGGTAGGGACTTGCACCCTGCCCTGAAGATTTTGATTCGATTGTTTTGCGGCGTTTTTCCAAATATGCCTTGCAGGTCATCAAAGCAATTCCTGCAAACGTTGGCAAAAGAAACGCCCCGAACACCAGGTTCAGGGCGAGACAACGGTGCGCAAACCCTTGCGCAACAAAAAACTCCGGAACGAACACATTCCAGAGCAATCATCCAACACGCAAGAGCAGACACTGCTCCCTTGCGCATTTTGTCTTCTTTCATCCAGACTATACTGTCGGCTTCGGAATCGCACCGAATCATGCCTTGCGGCTCGTGGGCTATACCACCGGTAGGGACTTGCACCCTGCCCTGAAG